>Ga0194119_10008430_pt1 | contig 14162 bp, 14 predicted proteins | sample TA2MahC100mmetaG_FD_148620 | JGI IMG/M metagenome (GOLD analysis project Ga0194119, IMG submission 148620) | Freshwater microbial communities from Lake Tanganyika, Tanzania - TA2015018 Mahale Deep Cast 100m | ecosystem: Environmental > Aquatic > Freshwater > Lake | place: Tanzania: Lake... | reverse complement strand
AGTGCAGGAAGGAACATTTCAGACAAACCGTGCAGGGATATTCTCTGCGGGTGATTGTGTGATCGGTCCGGATGTTCTCGTCCGGGGGGCGGGCCATGGAAAGAGGGCCGCCGAAAAGATTGACGCCTTCGTTCAGGGAAGAGAGGTGAAGGAATCCGAGGACGAACGGCTGGAGACCCTGGTTGAGAAGATCAAAGTTTACAGCAAGGATGAAAAGATCGGAAACCCGGGCGGGCAGAAGAGGGCGATGCTGGAACTTCTTCCTCCTGATTCAAGAAAGTGGATCTTCGACGAAGTGGAGAAAGGGTTTTCGATTCCGGTCGCACAGAAGGAAGCCGAGCGCTGCCTCCGGTGTGTGAGGGTAGGGCTCTTTGCGGTTTAATTAGGAAATAGAGACGAATAACACGAATGTAAAACGATCCTTTACTATTCGTGAAATTTGTCATTTTCATCATTCGTGGGTGCCCTCCGGGCATGGGGAATTAGTTGAAAAAAGGGGTTAGAGGAGAAGCAGAATGCAGGTCGTATATCTTCTCGTTGAGACAATTGTAAAATGTGTGGTGGTCTTTGCTTGCCTGATGCTCTCCGTGGCCTATCTGACCTGGCTGGAGCGGAAGGTCCTGGGCCACATCCAGATCCGTTTTGGCCCGAATCGCTGCGGTCCCTTCGGACTGCTTCAGCCCTTTTCGGATGGCATCAAAGCCTTCTTCAAGGAGGATCTTGTTCCGGGGAACGCGGATAAGGCGGTCTTTGTCATTGCCCCGATGATCTCTATCATTGCGGCCATCAGCATGTTTGCCGTGATTCCCTTTGGAAACCAGTTCACCATTCCGGGAACGGATTGGGTGGTCAAATTGCGAATCGCTGATATTGACATCGGACTTCTCTATGTTTTCGGTATTGCCTCCCTTGGAGAATTTGGGATCGTCCTCGGAGGCTGGTCTTCGGGGAATAAATATGGCCTGACCGGGTCGCTTCGGGCGGCGGCTCAGATGATCAGTTATGAGGTGGCCCTCGGACTTTCCATCGTCGGAGTCATCATTCTCTCTCAGAGCCTCAGGCTAACAGAGATCGTTACGCTCCAGGCGGGGGGGTTCTGGAACTGGAACATCTTGTATCAGCCCGCTGCTTTCGTCTTTTTCATCATCTGCGCCCTTGCCGAGATTAACCGGACCCCCTTTGATATGCCGGAGTCGGAATCGGAACTGGCCTGTGGATTTAACATCGAGTATAGCAGCATGAAATTTGCCCTTTTCTTCATGGCGGAATATGCCCATATGATCACCGTAGCTGCTGTCGCCGTGACACTCTTCCTGGGAGGATGGCAGGCCCCCCTGTCCCAGCTCGATTTCATCCCCGGGGTGTTCTGGTTTGGAGTGAAGGTCTTTGTGCTGATCTTCTTCTTCATCTGGCAGAGAGGAACCTTTCCGAGGCTCCGCTACGATCAGATCATGAAGTTTGGTTGGAAGGTTTTATTTGAATTGACTCTCGTCAATATCTTTATCACCGCCTTGGTCGTTTTGCTGAAAGGTTAATAAGGGGTTACGCATGATCATTCCATTACTAAAAGGTCTGGCCTTTACATTGGGTCGGTTCTTCTCCAAGCCGATCACCATCCAGTATCCGGAAGAAAAGGTGCCTCCTGCGAAACGCTGGAGAGGAATCCAGTATTTTGAAAAGGATGAACAGGGAAGGCTCAAGTGTGTCGCCTGCGGCCTCTGTATGGCGGTCTGTCCTTCCCAGTGCATTCACATAGTGACCGCCGAAAATGAGGAGGGAAAGCGCTATCCCCTCGCCTATGAACTTGATGCCCTGAGATGTATCTTCTGCGGTTATTGCGAGGAGGTCTGCCCGGTCAATGCCATCTTCGTTGGAAAAAATTACGAATGGGTGGAGAGGAATAGGGTGCCCTTTCTCATGAACACGGAGAAACTTCTGGAGGAGAAGAAGTATAATCCGTAATTGAAGTGTAAATTCGAAGTACGAAATGGGTTTCAAAGGGGATCAGGTTACCAGGAAATCAGGATGCAGAGTACCAGGTTATCAGAATATCAGAAAAGGCAATAAATTTTTTGACCTGATATCCAGGTGTCCCGATGTCCACTACCTGATAATCTGATATCCTGATAACCGGCAAACTTTGTTTCGATATTAGGAGTCATACCATGGCTGAAAATTTTGGAATACTCTTCCAGTGGTTGATCTTTTTAGGGGTGGCATTTGTCTCAATTGTCGCCTCCCTGCTGGTCATCACGCGCAAAAACCCCATCCATAGCGCCCTCTTCATGGTGCTGACCCTGCTCTGTGTGGCCGTGCTATATGTGTTGCTCCACAGTCCGTTTATTGCCATCATTCAGGTCATCGTCTATGCGGGGGCAATTGTGATGCTCATCGTCTTCGTCATCATGCTACTCGACCTCGAGACGGAGCTCCGTTCCAGGTTGAAGATCGTCTATTCAAAGGTCATCGGAGGATTTGTGGCTGTTCTCTTTCTCTTCGGGATCCTTTACACCGTCGTGGCCAAATCCCCGACCGGCCAGACAGGCTCCTATACAACGGAAAAGATGGCCAGCGATGTGAAGACTGTGGGCGAGGCCCTTTTCACGGAATATGTTTTCCCGTTTGAGATTACGGCCATCCTGTTAACGGCGGCCATCATCGGCGCAGTGATCTTAAGCAAGAAAAGGACATAAGGAGAATCAACTATGTGGGTCGTTCCAACCATTCCACCTGCCCTCTATCTCATGTTAAGCGGAATCCTTTTTACGATCGGTGTAATCGGGGTGTTGACCCGTCGCAATGCAATCGTCGTCTTCATAAGCATCGAGTTGATGCTCAATGCGGTCAATTTAACCTTTATTACCTTTTCCCGTTTTCTCCAGTCGATAGACGGGGTCATCTTTGCCTTCTTCGTGATGGCGGTGGCGGCGGCGGAAGCAGCGGTTGGGCTGGCGATCTTTGTGATGCTCTATCGTTCCAAAGAGACGATCAATGTCGATGACATCAATCTATTAAAGTGGTGATGCAGTTCGGAGTATTTAGTTCGTAGTTCGGAGATTGTTGTTTTGAAACTCCGCACTTAAAAAAGGAGTTCTTCATGTTAGACTATATGTGGCTCATCCCTCTATTTCCTTTTGTCGGGTTTCTGATTAACGGGTTATTGGGGAGACGTCTTGGAAAGGGCGTGGTCAGCGTGGTGGGCCCCTCTGCGATCGGGCTCTCCTTTCTCACCTCCATCCTCATCTTCTTTGAATTGATCAATAAACCCTCCACCGAGCGGATTTTTGAGAAGGTGATCTTCGACTGGATTGTCTCAGGCTCTTTCCAGACCGTGATCGGTTATCAGATCGATCCCCTCTCCATTCTCATGGCTTTGGTCGTGACCGGCGTGAGCTTCTTCATCCATATCTACTCCGTGGGATACATGCATGACGACCCGGGCTTCACTCGATTTTTCACCTATCTCAACCTCTTTGTCTTCATGATGCTCAACCTCATCCTGGCCAACAACTTCCTTCTGATGTTTGTGGGCTGGGAGGGCGTGGGCCTCTGTTCCTATCTTCTGATCGGCTTCTGGTATGAGAAGGATTCTGCGGCCAATGCGGGAAAGAAAGCTTTTATCGTCAACCGCGTGGGCGACTTCGGTTTCATCCTTGGAATGTTCCTGATCTTCATCAATCTGGGGACGCTCGATTTCACCGATGCCTTTGGCAGTGCGAACAAGCTGGACACGGCCACTGCCACGGCCATCGCCCTCCTGCTCTTTGTGGGCGCCTGCGGAAAATCGGCGCAGATTCCCCTCTATGTCTGGCTTCCAGATGCGATGGAGGGTCCCACGCCGGTCAGCTCTCTGATCCATGCGGCCACGATGGTGACCGCAGGCGTCTATATGGTCGCCCGGTGCAATGTCCTTTACAACATGGCGCCCATTGCCATGGCGGTTGTGGCAATCGTGGGCGTGGCCACTGCCATCTTCACCGCCTCGATCGGTTTCTGCCAGTACGATATCAAGAAGATCCTGGCTTATTCGACGATCAGCCAGCTTGGATACATGTTTGTTGCCGTGGGCGTTGGAGCCTATGCCGCAGGGATCTTTCACCTGATGACCCATGCCTTCTTCAAAGGACTCCTCTTTCTTGGAGCGGGAAGTGTGATGCACGCGATGAGCGGAGAGCTCGATATCCGGAAAATGGGAGCCCTGAGAAAGAAGATTCCCATCACCTTTGCGACTTTCTTCATCGCCACACTGGCGATCGCGGGCGTGCCCGGGCTATCGGGATTCTTCAGCAAGGATGAGATTCTCTGGATGGCCTTCTCCAGCGGACGGGGCCATTTTCTGATCTGGCTGGTGGCTGCCGTGGCCGCGGGGATGACCGCTTTCTATATGTTCAGGGCGCTCTTTATGACCTTCTTCGGAGAGTCGAGGGTCGATCACCACGTGGCGCACCATATCCATGAATCGCCGAGAGTCATGACCGTTCCCCTGATGGTTCTGGCTGTGGCTTCCATCATCGGAGGCTATGTGGGGATTCCCCATGTCCTGGGCGGAGCCAACCATATCCATGAATTTTTAGCGCCGGTGGTGGGCGGAACCGCTGAGCCTGTAAAAGCTCAAGCTATGTTTTCCCTCATCTCCGAGGCCTGGGCCGCAGGAGGGGGATCAGGCGACCATTCTGCCGCACTGGAGCTCTTTTTGATGGCCGTCTCCGTAGTGATTGCCCTCATCGGGATCGGAATCGCCTACTTCTTATATTTGAAGAACCCGGGCCTTCCAAAGATGCTGGCTGAAAAATGGAGTGGGCTGTATCGACTGGTCTCCAATAAATATTATGTGGACGAACTCTACCAGGTCCTCTTTGTCAACTCCCTCAAGAAGTTTGGCACAGGGCTCTGGAAGGGATTCGATGAGTTCGTGATCGATGGAACGGTCAATGGCATTGCCTATTTCATCGGATGGCTGTCCGGTGTGATGAGGAAGATGCAGACCGGATTGGTCCAGAACTACGCCTTTTCGATCGTTCTCGGCGGACTGATCCTGGCCGTCTACTATATCATGCGGGCCTTCTTGTAAATCCTCAAATCCCCCCTTTAATAAAGGGGGGTGAGGGGGGATTTTAAGTTAAAGGAGTTAAAACTCATGGACATCTTGGGAATTCCCATTCTATCCTTCCTGATCTTCTTCCCGCTGGCAGGGGCGATCGTTCTCCTCTTCATTAAGAAAGACGAGACGATCCGATGGACAACCCTGGCCATTGCACTGGTCGAATTTGCGGCCTCCCTGCCCCTGTTCTTTAAATTCGACTCCGCCACTGCGGCCATGCAGTTTTTAGAGGACTGGTGGTGGGTTGAGGCTTACGGGATCAGTTATAAAATCGGGATCGATGGGATCAGTCTGCTCCTCGTACTGCTCGCTACCTTCCTGACTGTGATCTGTGTTCTCTGTTCCTGGACGGCAATCACCTTCAGGGTGAAGGAGTATATGATCTCCTTTCTCTTCCTCGAGATGGGAATGATCGGCGCGCTCGTAGCCCTGGACCTCATCCTCTTCTATGTCTTCTGGGAAGTGATGCTCATTCCGATGTACCTCCTCATCGGCGTCTGGGGAAATCCGGCAAGGCGGATCTATGCGGCCATCAAATTCTTCCTTTTCACCATGGCCGGAAGCGTGCTGATGCTGGTCGCTATTTTAGTCCTCTATTTTATCAACCTGAAGGCAACAGGGAGTGGCACCTTCGATGTGCTCGAACTTTATAAGCTTGGAGTCCCCATGGGCACTCAGCACTGGCTCTTCGGCGCCTTTGCCCTGGCCTTTGCCATCAAGGTGCCGATGTTTCCCTTTCATACCTGGTTGCCCGATGCGCATACCGAGGCGCCGACCGCAGGAAGCGTGATTCTGGCAGGCGTCCTGCTGAAGATGGGAACGTATGGATTCATCCGGTTTGCCATGCCCCTCTTTCCGAATGCGGCCCTTGACCTGATGCCGCTGATTTCCATCCTGGCCCTCATCGGAATCATTTACGGAGCGCTGGTCTCGATGATGCAGCCCGATCTCAAGAGGTTGGTCGCCTTCTCGAGTGTCAGCCACCTTGGCTATGTCATGCTTGGCATGTTTGCCCTGAACACGCAAGGCGTTCAGGGATCGATCTATCAGATGCTCAACCACGGGATCAGCACCGGCTCTCTCTTTTTGATCGTGGGAATGATCTATGAGCGGAGACACACCCGGATGATCTCCGATTTTGGGGGCATCTCAAAAGTGATGCCGGTCTTTGCGGTCTTCTTTATGATCGTCACCCTCTCCTCCATCGGGCTTCCCGGGACGAACGGCTTTGTTGGAGAGTTTTTGATTCTTTTGGGGGCCTTTCAGGCCAATATCGTCTATGGCGTTCTGGCAGCGGCCGGAGTCATCCTGGGTGCGGCCTACATGCTCTGGATGTTCCAGAGAGTGATGTTCGGAAAGATCACCAATCCAAAAAACGAAGGGCTGAAAGACCTCAATGCGCGGGAGGTCATCACGCTCATTCCCATGGTGGCCCTCATCTTCCTCATGGGGATCTATCCCAAACTCTTCTTCAGCAAGATGGATTCGAGCGTGGAGAAGTTCCTGAAGGACTTCAAGGGAAAGGTTGAAATGAAAGCGGAACTTCACGGCCCGAAAATGATAGCGGAAATAGAAAGTAAAAATGTCAAATGACAAAGTTCAAAGGAATTTCAAATTTCAAATTTTGACATTTCACCCTTTGTCATTCCTTTGGATTTTGTCATTTGAACTTTTCTTTAAGTGATTGGAGGGTTATTAATGAAAATACCGGAGATTGATCTTTATCTCATTGCGCCGGAAATCATCATCGCCGCCTTTGGGTTTTTAGTTCTTCTCGTTGACGTCTTTGCGCCCAAAGGGGAGAAGAAGGGATATCTCGGAGTCCTCAGTCTGATCGGCGTGGTCATCGCCTTCTTTTACACCTTTCCTCTGGCGGGGGCGGCCAAGACCGGATTTGAAGGGATGTTTACCTCGGACGGATTTGCCATCTTCTTCAAGATCACGATCCTCATCATCGCTTTTCTGACCGTCCTGATCTCGATGGGCTATGCTACGAGGGAAGGGATCGGGTTCGGAGAATACTATGCCCTCATCCTTTTTGCCACGCTCGGGATGATGCTCATGGCTGCCGGCACCCATCTGATCGTCATCTTCCTCGGCCTGGAGACAATGTCCATCTCCATCTACATCCTGGCAGGAATGCTGAGGGAGGACCGGAAGTCGGTGGAGTCGGCTTTCAAATACTTCCTGCTGGGCGCCTTTGCCACCGGTTTTCTCCTCTATGGAATCGCTTTCCTCTACGGGGCCACAGGCTCCCTCTATCTGAAGGATATCGCCTCTTACATCGCCTCGAAAAAACTTCTTGATAATCCGATGCTTCTGATGAGCCTGGCCTTTCTCACCATTGGCTTTGGCTTCAAGATCGCCTCTGTTCCTTTTCATATGTGGACGCCCGATGTTTATGAAGGAGCTCCGACTTCGATCACCGCCTTTATGGCAACGGGCGTGAAGGCCGCAGGCTTTGCCGCCCTGGTCCGGGTCTTCTTCACCGCTCTTCCGGAATTCCGTCCGGACTGGACCTCGATCATGTGGCTCATCGCGGTCGTGACCATGACCGTCGGAAACATCATCGCCATCTCCCAGAACAACATCAAGAGGATGTTAGCCTATTCGAGCATTGCCCATGCCGGATATATCCTCGTGGCCTTTGTCGCCGGAAACAAGTCAGGAACCTCCGGAATTCTCTTCTACCTCATGGCTTATGCCTTTATGAACCTGGGGGCTTTCACCTGCGTGATCCTTCTCGGCAAGAAAGGCGAGGAGAACATCCTGGTCACTGATTATGCGGGAGTGGGTTTCAAGTATCCCCTTCTGGCTGCCTCGATGACCATCTTCCTTCTCTCGATGGCAGGCATTCCTCCCCTGGGTGGATTCATGGCTAAATTCTATATTTTCAGTGCGGCGGTGGAAGCGAAATTTTACTGGCTGGCCATTCTCGGCGTACTCAACAGCGCCATCTCCGTGTACTACTATCTGCGGGTGACGGTGTTGATGTATTTCAGGGAATCGGAGCGGGAAATCACAGGCCTTCAGTTTTCACCGGCGCCGGTGATCGCATTGATTTTGGCCCTGATCGGAACCTTCTACATGGGAATCTTTCCTTCGAATGTCCTCTCCTTTGCCCAGAAGTCGATCGCAGGATTGATGTAAGGAGTTGGGGAAGGTTTAAAAATAGAAGGGAGCGCCGGCTGATTGCCGGACGCTCCTTTTTCTTTGCATCTCTTTAAATATCCTTTTACAATCTAATCCGTCATATTTTCCCCAAAATCCCTCCCCCGGGTGGGATAGGCTTCCAGCCTGTCAACACGGGCAAGATGCCCGTGCCACCTGGGAAGGTAAGCCTGCCTGCCGACAGGCAGGGGTGGGGGTGGACAGGCTTCCAACAGGAGCATTTCCACAGAAAAAATCTTTCCACAGAAAGGGGTCAACATGAGATACCATTGGGTCATCATTTTAGGGTTTCTAATTTTTTCAAATCAGGCCATAGGAGAAGAAAAGGGGGCGCCTAAAAACCAGAAGGATAAGGTGAGCTACATCATCGGGATGGATATCGGGACAAACCTTAAGAAACAATCGATTGAAATCAACCCGGAAATCCTTCTCAGGGGCATCAGAGATGGCCTTTCGGGAAATAAACCCTTGATGACCGATCAGGAGATGAAGGATACGATTGCCTCTTTTCAGAAAGAGATGCAAGCCAAACAGGAGGAGGTAAACAAGAAAATGGGAGAGAAGAATAAGAAGGAAGGAGAGGTTTTTTTAGCCGAAAACAAGAAAAAGGAAGGGGTAGTTACATTGGCCAGCAGCCTGCAGTATAAGGTCATTAAAAAAGGCAGCGGGAAAAAACCAAAATCGACCGATACCGTGACCACTCACTACAAGGGCACGTTGATTGATGGAACCGAGTTTGACAGCTCTTATAAGCGCGGGCAGCCTGTGAGTTTTCCCGTCAATGGTGTGATTGCAGGCTGGACCGAGGCCCTCCAGTTGATGGAAGAGGGCGCGAAGTGGCAGCTCTTTATTCCCTCTCCGCTCGCCTACGGGGAACGGGGCGCAGGACCCCAAATCGGTCCGAACGCCACCCTGATCTTCGAGGTAGAGCTGATTTCGGTTCAGGAGAAAAAGTAAGCCTCCCTTAGTGGCCTTTTCGTGTCCTCAGGAAATCGAGAGCTTTGGACTTTTTATCGCCTACATAACGACCTTTTCTGAGAGGATTACTCCTTCTATCGGAACTTATAAGTCTATTGACTTCCCTCCTCGCCTTAAGTAATATTTTTCCTGATTTGATGAGAATCCCATGAAAAGAAAGGGGGCACTTATGGATGAGAAAAAGGTTCAACCCAAAAAACTTACTGTGGCGAATACCAAACAGGAGATGCTCGAAGCCTATCAGGTGGTCTTGAAGCAACTGGAGGCTCAGAGAGAAGCTGAGCTCAAACCCGAAAAACGGCTCGAGGAGAAGAAAGCGAAAGAAGTGACCCATGTGGCGGAATCGCTTTCTTCCGAAGGAATTGCGAAGGAAGTCAGCGCCCTGAAAATAGAAACGGGAAAGATGCTTGCACAGATCTCCGACCGGCTTGAGGAAGAGATCGGCAAGTTTAAGGCGGTTCAAAGCGCCATCACGTTGAAGGAGAAGGAACTTCAGGAGCTCTATGAGATTGAAAAGTCGTCCTTGACCCTGGCGGCTTTAATTGAGTCGCAAAACCAGAAGCGGGAATCCTTCGAATCGGAGATGGCCGAAAAGAAGGAAGCCCTCACCCGGGAGATCGAATTTCTGCGTGCAGAGCGGGAAAAGGCGAAAAAAGAATACGACGATGAGATAAAAGAGCGGGATGCCGCCGAGAAAAAGAGGCGTGAAAGAGATAAGGAGGAATATGACTATTCCTTCAAAAGGGAGCAGAAATTAGCAAAAGATAAGTTCGAAGACGAAAAGGGAAAACTGGAAAGGGAGATCCAAGTCAAGAGGGAAGAGATGGAAAGAGATTTGCAAGAAAGGGAGAAAATGATCGCTTCCCAGGAGAACGAACTGACCGAATTGAGGAAAAGGGCCGCTGCTTTTCCGAAAGAGATGGAAGCAGCCGTCGGGAAAACCGTCAAAGAGACGACTGAGAGGCTGAATCTGGAATCCAAGAATAGGGAAGATCTACTGAAAAAAGAATTCGCGGGCGAAAAAAATGTCCTGACGACCAGGATTGAATCCCTCGAAAAATTGGCAAAAGAGCAGGGCGAACAGATCGCCAGGCTCGGTCTGCAATTGGAGAAAGCCTATCAACAGGTTCAGGATATCGCCGTCAAAACGATCGAAGGTTCTTCAAACATCAAGTCTTTTGCCAATCTTCAGCAATGGATCAGCGAACAGACAAGAAAGTTCCCTCAGGAGAAGTAATTATTCGGTATAGTTTGTAAACAATAGATAGGGTGAGAATCAAAAGGTTTGGGTTAACCTTTAAAATTCGATGAGACAAAAGATGTGGGTTTACAGCCCACCAAAGCCCAAAGTGCCTGATGCCGTCAAGGTGCGAGTGGAAATAAAGGCAATAGAACTGGTAGATGCTGTCCTGAAGCCGGAACACGTCGTTAAGACCCCACCCAAGAATATGAAGTGGAACTATATTGTTGACATCTACACCAAATGGTATCGTAACTACTTCTATTTCTGTGCCAAATACGCCTGTCCGGGTCCAAATGCACTGTCGCCTTTTTTCGACACGGGGTTTGCTCGCCTGGAATACGCCGGCGGCGTAGACCAACAGAGCCGGTTCAACTTGTCCTACATGCGCCATACGGGCAGGTGGTGGGAGATTCGACATGGCCTGTCACTTGATCAATGTTTGGCGGAAATCAGAGGGGGTGGGCTCTTCCACCCCTGAGCTTGTGCTGGTCTTTCAAAGTGACGCTCAATTCCATATAGAAGTTATCACAAGGCACAGGCGCCTAACCTTTCGTTAGTGTGCCTTGAAAGCCGTCATTTGGGTAAGGCCAGGCGATCAAATTTTTATTCTTGACCAATGATCCAGACCATATAGGGCATTTGCAACGAATATGAATATTTCTAGTGTAGTGTTACAGCAATCACTTTACAATCCGTTCGTGGTGAGCATGTCGAACCATGAACGGAACCCCTCGATATAGTTCAATAGTTCACCCTTCGACAAGCTCAGGGCGAACGGGGTATTGTAAAGAAGTGTTAGAGACACTACACTAGGATGAAAGGGGTCTCCATTAGTAATCCAAAAGCGTTCCTTAGACACCCCTAAATGGAAAAATGTTCTGTGATTTTCTGTTGTTTCAGCGTGGAATAGTTTAAAACACGGCAAAGGGGTTTATTGGAGAGGTGAGGTTGTGAAGATCGCTCCACATATTGATAGGTTTGGTGACATCAGGAAGATGTTTGTGGATTACTTTCAATATGTCCTTCTGAAAAAGGATAATACACTGAAGGAGGCTTTCTTTAATGCCGCACGAGAAGAATATGGAGATCCACTCGTCATCCAATCAGAAGAGGAGTTTCACGAATTTACTGATAATTTTGTCTATTCTTATAGGTTCCCTGATAATATGACAGTGATTGATCGATTTGTTTCTGAAATTTACGATCTCAGTGAAAAGGAGAAAGCAATCGTTCTGAGATGGAAAGACCCTGTGGCAGGAATATTTCAAGTCAAAAGAACGCTTCCCGATGGATTTGTTGCAGAGAATTTAATTAACGAAGTCGAATACACGATCAAACCCACAACCATTCCTCATCAGCTTGAACGGCACGCTAAACCTGGGGCATTTTTCAGAGCAAAAATCATCCCTGTATACGATAAGGAATATATATTCTCAGGTGCCTAGGAATTCCTTGATATTTCAGAAAAAGAGGTATTGAAAGTCGTTGCATCCTTTCAAATGAAACATCCGGAGTTTGCCTTCAGAGATAATGAGGAAAGAATAAGATGGGGTTTTGAATTACAGAAAGAGGACAGGGAATATTTTATTGAATATTTTGGGAGTGATGAGGTTCTCACTGAAGGCAAAAAGCTTCCTGCCTTGGCTGCTGAGTTTTAGGAATACTTTTTTCTCTTGACAGGTGCCTTTTAATGGGAGACCCCAGTAACAAATTGCATCGTGCGAAACCACAACCGCAACGGCTTGCGAGTACCATGAAAAATTGTCCCGGCCGTTACCGAGGTCTGGGTGCCGCAGTTCCGGCAATACCACAGCCAGCGCTTCGTCCGCCAAGCTTGGTTTGCTCCACACCTTGGGCATACAAAGCCACCCGGCCAACGCAGCGAAGCCAGATACTCCAGGCAAGCAACTTCACTCGTGAACCGTTCCTCGAACTGTGCCAGGATAATCCTCCATGCTAAGATACTACATATTGTGGTCACTGGAGTCAACCCGATACTCCATAATCTACAATTCATAAGAGCCAAAATGAAATTCAATGACTTCGATAAAGATTCACCTTGGGAAGTGTGAGTGGCTCTCATTGACAAAAAGCACTCAAGTTGATAAGATTTTTAAGAAATTATAAATCGCAGTATAATAATTGTTCGCTACGAGAATAGACGAGGACCGTTGGAATGTCCCCAGCCGTCTTAAGAAAAGGACCGTACAGGTTCTACTTTGTCAGTCACGATTTGCACGAACCACCACACGTGCATATTGACAGGGACGACTTCTCCGCGAAGTTTTGGCTTAAACCGGTGGCCCTGGCATATAATCTTGGGTTTCCGGCGAGAGAGCTCAGGAAACTGGAGGCTCTCACTACCGAACACCAGAAAGAATTATTGGAGGCATGGAATGACTACTTTGGAGCCTAAAGCAGGCGAGCGTGTCATGGACGTGCGCGTCACTGACGACACGATCAGTGTTGACCTTTACGATGGCCGAACGATAACTGTCCCCCTGGCATGGTACCCCCGTCTGCTCCATGCGACACCTGCGCAACGGGAGAATTGGCGTATTGCAGGGGCGGGATACGGAATCCATTGGCCAGAAGTTGATGAAGACCTGAGTGCGCAAGGCCTTTTGCAGGGGGCCCCGGCTCCTCGTGTAGCGGCCAAGGCGGCATAGAGATGAATAGGTACGTCTCAATAGGGAACATGCGCCTGCACGAGGACCGCTCGTTGCCTCGCGACCTGTGAAGCGCGGCGTTCGTCGGGTTCTCATCCGCCCCTCATTAGGCAGTACATGATCTTAGGTGAAATCATCGCATCTGGTTTTTGCTCATGCGGTCTGTCAGGTCAAGCCTTTTCTAATGCAAATGAGTTTGTTTTTTTAGTCTGATGCACCAGCCTCTTTTTGCAGTTCCTTCTCTCTTGTTCTGAAAACCTCCTCAATGATTCTTATGTCAGCAGGGTTTCCCTCTACCAAAACGAAGTGGGCGCAGCCACTTTCTAAGATGTTTAGAAAGGGTTATAATAAGCCATCCATAGAGTATGTGTGAGAGGGAAAATGGCAGAAAACGAGATGAATGAAGAGATCAGTTTTGAGGAGCTTTTGAAGGCCAGTTCCGAATCTCCGGGCCGGAGGGTGCGTCCCGGAGAGAGGATTTCCGGGAGGGTGGCGAAGATCGGCAAGGATACGATCTTTGTCGATCTGGGAGGGAAGAGCGAGGGCCTTGCGGATATTGGGGAATTTTTGGACAAGAAGGGGAACCTGACAATCAAACCAGGAGACCGGGTCGAGATGCGAGTGGCATCCACCAAAGATGGCATCCATCTCACCAGGGGAATGAAGATACAGGGTGCGGATACCCTCGATATCTTGCACGAGGCAAAAGAAAATTTCATTCCTGTTGAAGGGAAAGTCGCGAGTGTCGTCAAAGGAGGTTTTGAAATCGACCTTTCCGGCATTCGCGCCTTCTGCCCTTTGAGCCAGATCGACCGGATCTTTACGGAAAAACCGGAGGACCATCTCGGAGCACGATACCCGTTCCGGATCATGGAGATCAAAGAGAAAGGGAAAAATATCATCGTATCGCGGCGCGCGCTTCTGGAGGAAGAACAGGAGAAGTTATCGAAGGAGACCTTGGAGAGGCTGGAGCCTGATCTCGAATGTGAAGGAAAAGTGA
>Ga0194119_10008429_pt1 | contig 14163 bp, 7 predicted proteins | sample TA2MahC100mmetaG_FD_148620 | JGI IMG/M metagenome (GOLD analysis project Ga0194119, IMG submission 148620) | Freshwater microbial communities from Lake Tanganyika, Tanzania - TA2015018 Mahale Deep Cast 100m | ecosystem: Environmental > Aquatic > Freshwater > Lake | place: Tanzania: Lake... | reverse complement strand
ATCCCCTATCAGCACATCATCACCTAACCCACCCACCAGCAGATCATCCCCATCATTGCCATTCAATGTGTCATTCCCTGCCTCCCCATATATCCGATCGGGTGTCGCAGCTCCAGAAATGGAGTCATTTCCAGAAGTACCAACAAAGAGATTCCCTGACGAATCAATGTACCACGCCAACTCCTTACTTTGTGCTGCAAAAGTATTTCGGAAACCCTGGTAATTAACTATATCTTCAGCCTGAAACCCACGCAAAGAACGAGCAAACTCCCCTAAGATGACTTTCCCATTTGCAGGATCAACTACAATGCGGTTTTGAAGTTCAGTAATGACAAGGCTTAAACTCCCTTTTAGGCTCTGCGTCCCCTCATCCCATGTGTAGTTGATCAACCCATAGAGGTCCTCTAAATGGGTCTGTGACATAAGCGAAGCATAAAACATCTCAAAAACACCCCGGTATGATTGGTTCAATATCGGAGCCGCAACAGTATTCGGATTCGGACCATTTACTCCTTCGAAGGCCTCTCCAAAGAATTTCTCTAATACCGTCAATTTACGAGCATCAATATTGGGGCCACGACTGGTAGGATTAATTCCATCACTCCCCGTCCACTTAAAAAGAAGCTGCTCCATTAGACTATATCGAGTGTTTACATCTGTCGCGGCCATAAATTGCTCAACCAATCCCTTTAACTGCCCACTCCCATCCCTCACCATTGCCTGATGTAAATCATAAACATTCCCATAAGCCTGTAAATCCGGAAGGGCTGCGATATTTTCTGGCACCTCTAACCATTCATTAGCAATGGTATAGGTAGTGTCTCGCCTAAGAGCATAATTATTCATTTGACCATTAGTTCCATCCGCCTTTGTAAATGTCCCGGCCTGCGTCTGTATATTTCCATTCGGATCGGTGATATTGACATTCGAGTACCCTGTATTGAGTGCAATAATACCAAGCTCATTCAATGCATAAAATTCACCCACCGAGGAATATCCATCCCCATCAAAGTCTCTCCATATTTTTAGATTCGACCAGATAGAATCATTCACATCGATCTTTCCATCAAGGTTTTCATCCCATTCCGCCAATGCCTGAAAACCATTGGTCGCACGAGTGCTATTCTTCAATAAGGTCTGATCTCCGAAAAGCTCCCGCCCATTATTGATTACCCCATCCCCATTTCTATCCCATACCAACAACCCATCATCCAAACCTGCCCACCCTGTTCGTTCTGCAAACCCATTACCATCATGATCAAAATAGGCACCATCGTTGACATGAAAAGTCTCCACCCCATCCCCATCCAAATCCAGAATGAGTGGATCCCCCCTCGGCACAGGCGGCGGCAGTGATGTGGCGGTGGTATAGGATTGGAGTTGTGCAGGAATTAAAATATTCATCTGCAACCTCTGCCAGTAATCAATACCGTAAAAATTGGCGGACCTATCCGCCCACAACGCATAAGCTTTGGATATAAGATTCTTAATCCCCCAGTTATCAGGATTGAATAGGATAGCCTTATATCGATCTCCAAGCAGTTCCTCAAGATCACTTAAAAGAAAATTAATATCTTCCTGTGTCAGAGAGATATTGTTTATACCCTCCTGCTCCAAAATATTGCTGAATCTTCGGATTAAAGTACTCGGTTTATCTTGACCTTCTTTGGTATTGAGATAAAAATTCAAATAATCTTCAAGCCCAAAATCTCCTCTGATCTGAACCTCCTTTCCATAACCCAACGCCACTTTCTCTCCTTTGAAATATCGCAGCAAAGGGCCATCCGTTTCACCAGTCCCATCAATGCCTTGGATATAGAGTTGATTGTCATAATCTATCAGAGCCATCTGCATAAACGGATTATTTTCTATATAATCAGCAATCTGTGTCTTACCATTTGCGCTCAATTCCCCCAACAAACCATTCAACCGTGATATTTTACTGTCGAGGTGAGTATCAAATGCATTATCAATTATTACTTTTCCGTAATTACTATAAAGAGCTTGATTAATAAGGTTTATTTCTTCAGAAGTGAGAGTAGGTGATGGATTCTTGACCTTATCAATAATTCTGTCCTGAATAGTACGATCACTAATCTGAGCTCTTACGATCTCTTCAAAAGTGTCCCATCCCGGGTCTGGTTTTGTCCCATCCTTAGTAGCCTTCCACCTCTGTGCTAAGTCCCACTGGGGCTGTCCATAACTGTATCCGCTTTTGTTCCCCGCATGACTTATCTTATACGCCTTGCTTATATCCCCTCCTAACTCATTCTTGATGAGCATCACCCTAATTGCATTTTTACTTACTGTTGCCATCTCTTAATCCTCCTTTCTTAAGCTTCAACAAATAATCGGCTACTACCTCGTGATTAGAATTATCATCCCCTTTACTCTTTTGGATCACATTTCCATACTCTGAACGGTCTAACATGAAAAAATTAAATTTCATTAAATCCGCCTTTGTATTAAGGTCCTTATCAAAACGGATTACAGGAACACCCCTATTCCCGTTTATTTCTCTAATAAATCTAAATGCCAATATAAATGTATTATCTTCCAAAGGAATAATGTAAGAGCGTGGCATTACAGCAACCCTTCTATAATAATATTTTCCTTTGTAATTCCAATTACGCTCACATTTTAAATCTATTTCTTCTTTTATAGGTTTGGATAATAAAAGTACCAATATCTTCTCTTTTAACAAATTTCCATCCCTGTCTCTAATAAGGTAGTAACGTTGTGCACTGAAAGGGTTATCACATCCACCTGACAAAATTTCTTTTTGCTCAAAGCTGGGGCCATCACTAAATACAATCTTAGGCTTCTGGAAATCTACTACTATAAAACTATGCCACCTCTTCTCTCTTCGGGCCTCGTCTGAAATTCTTTGAACCTCCTTCACATCTTCCCCAAAATCCAAAGTCCTACTACTAAAAAAAAGATGGCCAGCACGGTTAAATTTAAGGTCTTTACCAATCCTTGTTTCCTTTGTGATATACTCTACCATGTAATCACTGTCTGGCATTTTTATAATAACGATTTGTGGGTCAATAACCGATTTGTCTGGAATGATTATTTCATGTCCCCACACATCAGGATAGGGAGGATATTTCTTAACCTCCTGTGCAAAAGACCCTTTAACAAAACCCATCAGCAATATAATTGAAATAGTTAATATCGGAACCCTATATCTCTTCTTCATCTTTCTTTGTCCTCCTTTTTATACCAGAACACATATTCCACTGTTATTTCAAAATGTTAACCAATAAACAAAAAGCCCTTGCAGTCTAATGCCTGCCCCGATTTTATCGGGGCCGATTAGAACTACAAGGGCTTTCTCTTTTTGCTGGTTTGGACCCATTCTCCTTTCCTCCGGATTCTGAGGTCCTCTTTAAACCATCCGTGTCATTTAGCAAACAAAAGTCTAACGGTAAGGGTAACCCTGCCTACCGCAGGCAGGGAGGCCCGTATCGTCAATAAAAGGCTACGTTGATCGTGTCTTGAACGTTATCACGTAACCGTTACCGAATTACGAAACGGGCTTCGTAACCGTATTCCAAACGCCCGGAGTATTTCCTATGTCATGCCCGTATTTAAATCCACTTAATTGGGAATGTCAATCAATTTCTGACCTTGTTCGCTTTTTCTCAAACACCCTTTCTCGGAAGATCGGTCTTTGCTTTTATACTTCCCATTTCCCCTTTCCTCTTTCCCATTTATCATCTTCCTCCATCAGTCAGATTCGATCCCTTTTCTCTATCAGCAATTTGCATTCCAAAGCTATAATATTTGAACAGTTTTTGTAATTGATTGATTTCTAAGAATATTTGGACTCAGATTGCTTTTCAGATATTAAAAAGAAAGGATTCAATCTGTAATCAATCGTTAGCAATGTTAAGATTTGTTGACAGTCCCCGTCCTACCATCAGCCCAGGAGAAACTCCCACCTGACAATGGGCATTGCCTTTAGGTCCACATATTTGAATCAATGCCCCCTGCTTTTAAGAGAACCAATTATTCCATGAGCAACCATGTCATGGGTGACGCCATAACCAAACAGACATAACCAAACAGGCATTGACAGGTTAATTAAATATGACTATAATAGTCACAAAAATCGTATAAAGGAGTAGCCAGGGCCATGAAGACAGCAGCTGTTTCAAAGTTAAAGGCCTATCTTAGCGACTATCTAAATCAAGTCAAAGCCGGCGCCGAAGTTCTGATCACAGATCGCGGTAAGCCAGTAGCTCGACTGGTGCCAATCTCACGCACAAAAACCACCGGAGAATCGCTGACCAGAATGGAAAAACAGGGTTTGATTAAGCTGGGATCAGGAAGGCTTCCAAAAGATTTTTGGGCCCTCCCCCGGCCGGAGGATCCAAAAGGGCTTGTGCGTAGAGCCTTGATTGAAGAGAGAGAGGGAGGCAGATGAAATTTTGGGACTCCTCTGCTATCATCCCTTTGTGTCTCAAAGAGCAAATGTCTGAAACGGTCAAACGATTGATTAAAGCTGACGAAGACCTCATCGTTTGGTGGGCCACAAGGGTAGAATGTTTGTCAGCCCTGTCAAGGCGACGAAGAGAAGGAGTTCTAAATACTGAATCAGAATTTAAAGCCAAAATAATACTCTCCACACTCTCAGCTGAATGGTCAGAAGTGCAACCCAGCGAACTTGTTCGACAGCGGTCGGAAAGACTCCTGGCTATTCATACCTTAACGTCTGGAGATGCGTTTCAGCTTGGAGCCGCATTGATTTGGGCCCAGGAGAGTCCACAAGGCCTTGAAATAGTCTGCTTAGATAAAAACCTAAGAGAAGCCGCCCATAAAGAGGGGTTCACGGTCATTCCTTAACATTTTTTAACCCCTTCCTTCCCCGAGCGATTAAAAATCATAGGCCATTTTCTGCAAATCGGGACGGTTCTCATATTTCTTGGCCTTCCCCATACCTCAATAATTATCTTCTAAATATTTAGACCGAAGTTCCCCCATAAAAATATCTTCTAAATAGGGTTATCCTATTGAAATGTCATTAAAAAAGCAGAAAGATATATTTTATATTGTACCCATGTAAATATAAAATAATGCTTGACATATAGGTAAATATATGATAATTATGTTCCCATGTTTATTGAGCGCATCCCCAATCGTAACTCCCCACCTGCCGTCCTGCTGCGCGAAGCATGGCGTGAAGGAAAGAAGATTCGCAAACGAACCATTGCCAATCTTACCCATTGGCCCTCAGAAAAAGTGGAAGCCCTGCGTTGTGTTCTGAAGAATGAGACCCTGGTAGCCTCCAAAGAGGCTTTCGTGATTGAACGATCTATCCCTCATGGTCACGTGGAAGCAGTACTAGGAACGATTAAGAAACTGGGGTTGGATGGACTCATCGCCTCCACGCATTGCCGTGAGCGGGATCTGGTTATGGCCATGATTGCTGAGCGGTTGATTCATCCTTGTTCGAAGTTAGCGACAACACGGTTGTGGCACATGACGACGCTATCAGAAGAACTGGGGGTGAGCGATGCCGATGAGGATGATCTTTATGAGGCAATGGACTGGTTATTGGGCAGGCAGCAACGGATCGAGAAGAAGTTGGCGTCTCGTCATCTCTCGGAGGGGTCGCTGGTGCTTTATGATGTAACGAGCAGTTATTATGAGGGGCGGAGTTGTCCATTGGCTCGTTTTGGTCATGATCGGGATGGGAAGAAGGGAAGGCCGATTATTGTTTATGGGTTGATGACCAATGGCCAGGGGTGTCCGGTGGCCGTGGAGGTTTATCCGGGAGACACAGGAGATCCGAGTACCGTGTCAGATCAGGCGGAGAAACTGCGGAAGGGATTTGGGTTGAGCCGTCTGGTTTTGGTAGGAGATCGCGGGATGTTGACGCAGACACAGATAGAGAAGCTCAAAGAGTATTCGGGACTCGGATGGATTTCGGCATTACGTTCCCATGCGATCCGAGACTTAGTGGAGAACGGGTATCTGCAGATGTCGTTATTTGATCAGAAGGACCTTGCCGAGATTCGATCTCCCGAGTTTCCTTCGGAGCGATTAGTGGCCTGTTTTAATCCGTTGTTGGCCGAGCAGAGAGGGCGCAAGCGGCAAGAGTTATTGAGGGCGACCGAAAAGGAGTTGGAACGAATTGCCAAGCAAGTTGCGGGTCGGAGCAGAACCCCTTTGGGCAAAGACGAGATAGGTAAAAAAGTGGGCAAGGTGATCGGCCGTTTTAAAGTAGGAAAGCACTTTATGGTAACCATCGGAGAGGGGAGCTTTTCATTCGTTCGTAATGAAGCACAGATTCAACGTGAAGAAGCATTGGATGGGATTTATGTGATTCGCACCAGCGAATCGGCCGAGTGTCTATCTGCCGAAGATACCGTACGGAGCTATAAGAATCTTGCACAAGTGGAGCGTGCTTTCAGAAGTTTTAAGGGGATCGATCTGTTGATCCGTCCGATCTGGCATCATACGGAGGACCATGTGCGGGCCCACATCTTTATCTGCATGCTGGCTTATTATGTGGAATGGCATATGCGCAAAGCACTCTCCCCGCTTTTGTTTGACGATGAAGATCTGGATGAGAATCGCAAGAAGCGAGACCCGGTCAAACCCGCCCAAGTATCTGCATCGGCCAAAAAGAAGAAGACACAACGTCTTACTCCAGAAGGTTTGGTCGTCCAGAGCTTCAATACCCTCTTAAAAGAATTTGGAACACGATGCCGAAACCGTTGCCAAATCAAATCTGGTCCCAAGGGATCCACTTTTTATCAAGTGACAGAAATGACTCCGCTACAGAACAGGGCCTTTCAACTCCTTGGACTGTAGCCATGTAAATATGAATTCAATTTCTTAGAAACAGTTCTTAAATCAAGAAGTTATTCTATTAGGAAGCGAGGAACTTCGGTTTAGATTAAGTCATCTATTCGAGACCCGTCCCCAAAATAGTCCTCATGTCCCAAGTAGTCCAACAAGAAGCTCTAACCAGGTTGCTTGTGGAGAAAGGGATATTTACAAGGGAGGAGTTCTTGGAGGTGATAAGGATGGTAAACCGTGAGATGAAGAGAGAAAAACAATGAGAAGACAAAAGACGTATTTGGGGCTTACTTTACTCGTGTCAGTTCCACTGACAATCATTTTGCCACTGGCTGCCGGGATTAAAAATATTTATTGGATAGCCCTCATCTTAACCCTGATCTGGTTTATCTATTCAGTTAATTTGTTCGTCAGCACTTTCTTCTCAAGAGAATCATTGAAAAAGAGAAAATCAAATTATAAAAAACCTGAGCTGAATTGAATGAAAAGGGAACAACGCCTTCACCTACAAAGAATTAGGATACGCTGTCTAAATGACCTGAAGATTTTCGATTGAAATCGAGTATAACGGAAAAGCTCACTGGGAGCCAGGTTTATCGGCGATCCAGTGAAGCGACTTGTTAGGAGGTTTTTATGCATAAACTTCGCTGGAGTGACTTGTATCATTAAGCCGATTTGGCGGCAAAGTTCACCCAAATAAATAAGCCGAAGAAAATGAAGGACAAAAGCAGAAGTATCCCCTGCGCAAGAACGCTGGCGGTACACCAGTAATAGCTCCTCCGGAATTGCTCGTCGGCTTGGTGTGTCTTCCAAATGAATTCATCAAGCTTTTCATTGGAGCCTTTTGTCTGGAGAACAGTATCGGTAAGCAAACATGCATGGAAATACTCTGCCTTATGGCGAAAACGCTTAGAGAATGAGTAAACCTGAATAAAGCCACCAAGTGCGGTCATTAACAAGGAAATCCAGGTTGCAATTATCAATGGAACGCCCTGATATTGACGAAGTTTGAGACCGATAAGAGAAAGAGTGAGTCCGAGAATAGCTGTCGACAAAGATATGAAAATCTTAGAAAGACCGTCCAATTGGCGGAGGTATTCGTTTTGCAACCCTTCTATTTGTGTGTACTTCTGAGTAATATCATTGCCGGACTTCTCTCTATCCATAAGAGTAAAGGTATATCCAGGTTGTTCATTTTCGAAAGAGACAACGTTTATTTATCCAAAACCTCCCTTACCTTCCTCGACAGCGACTCCACCGTAAACGGCTTCTGAAGAAACTGAATTCCAGGCTCCAGTACACCATGATGCACAATAGCATTATCCGTATACCCAGACATATAAAGGACCTTCATCTCAGGATGGGTCTCCTTGAGCCGCTCCGCCAACTTGCGACCACTCATCCCCGGCATCACCACATCCGTCACAATCAGATGAATCGGCTCATCGTGCTTTTCACAGAGGGACAAGGCATCATTCCCTTGCTTCGCCATGAACACCCGATATCCCTGCTTCTCCAAAATCCGAACGGCTAACTTCCGAACTTCTTCATCGTCTTCCACAACGAGAATCGTCTCGTTTCCCGTAGGAACCTCTTCTATCAATGCCTTTTTCCCTATTTCCTCCACAGGTTCGTTAACACGCGGGAGATAGATCTTAAAGGTCGTCCCCTGACCCGGCTCGCTGTAAACCCAGATGTTGCCTCCGCTCTGCTTCACAATCCCGTAAACCGTCGATAAACCCAGCCCCGTCCCCATCCCTTTCTCCTTGGTCGTAAAGAAGGGCTCAAAAATCTTCTCCTGAACCTCCTTAGCCATCCCTACCCCCGTATCGCTGACCGACAGCATCACATAACGACCCGGGGTAACTGCCACATGCCTGCGGGCATATTCCTTGTCCAGTTCCACATTGGCCGTCTCAATGGTCAGTTTTCCCCCTGAGGGCATGGCATCTCTGGCATTGACTGCCAGGTTGATCACCACCTGCTCAATCTGCCCGGGATCCACTTTCACGCTCCCCAGATCTTCGGTCAGGTGCATCTCCAGTCCCACGTCTTCACGAATCATCCGGCGTAACATTTTATCCAGATCCTTCAAAGCGGTGTTCAGGTCAACAACCTTCACCTCCAGGACCTGCCGGCGGCTAAAGGCCAGAAGCTGGCGGGTCAGGCCTGCGGCCTTCTCTGCGGCCTTCTGAATCTCATCGATGTTTTCTTTCAAGGGGTCCCCTTCTTTTAACCCCATCAGGGACATCTGGCCATAGCCTTTTATGACCGTCAGTAGATTATTAAAGTCATGAGCGACTCCGCCTGCTAACTGGCCAATGGCCTCTATCTTCTGTGACTGCCGAAGCTGTTCTTCAAGGGCTCTCGTTTCCTGCTCGGCCCGCTTTCGTTGAATGAGTGAACCCAATTGAGCGGCCACTGACGAAATGATCTCGAGTAGTCGCGCATCCTCTTTCTGAGGTTCAAATTCAAAGAAGACCATCACAGCAACCACTCCGTCGCCGATAAGAACAGGAATGGCTATTGCAGCATGTATGCCAACTTCTTTGGCTATCCCCGCTCTTAAAAAATTCGGGTCCGAAGAAACGTCCCTGATCCATTCCGGTTTCTTCGAAACCCAGACCCTTCCAGGAAGTCCGATCCCGGGTGGAAGTATCATCTTTTCCCAATCCGGCCTAAATTTTTCGAGACCTTCCGCTCTGCCAAACCACGCCGGGCTGCACTCAAGACTTGTGCCCTCAGAATTCGGAACCCAGACCTCTCCCATCTCCCATCCCGTGGCTTCACACACCCTCTGGAGAACTATTTTTAATGCGGAATCAAGATCCCCGGCCTCGCTCAGGGCAAATGCAATGGTTTGAAGAAGCCAAACTTCTTCCTCCGCACGTTTGCGCTCGGTGATGTCAATCGAACTCGAAAGCATGCACTTCTCTCCTCCGATTTCAACGATCTCCGCTGATAGAAGGATATCCTGAAGCTCGCCTGACTTTCCACGGACTTTTACCTCTTTATTTCTAACAAACCCCTTCTCCCTCAATTCAGAAATGAGAAGGGCACGATCTTCGGGGTTGCCCCATATTTCTAATTCGAGGCCTGTTTTACCAATGACCTCATCACGGATATATCCCTCGCCTTTGAGAAAAGCCTCGTTCACTTCGATAATGCGTCCATCCTCAAGGGAGCTTATAATCGTAAAGGACGGGCTTACTTGAAAAACCTTTGAAAACTTTTCCTCCGAGACCCTAATCGCCTCTCCTGCCCGCTTTCGCTCACTGATGTCACGTGTGACCCCAAGAAAACCCATAAGCCTGCCATTCGGGTCACGTAAAAAAGTGATCGTACTTTCTGTCCAGATGGCAGAGCCATCCTTACATTTCATCTTAAGATCTAATGTCACGATCCTGGATAAATCCTTTTCCTTTTTCTTCTCCATTTCCATCTCTTCAGCAAGAGATTTCATGGCGACTTCCAGGGAAGCGGGAGTCAGGACTTCTTCAATACTTTGCGCCATTGCTTCTTCAACCAGGTAGCCTCGGATACGGGCGACGGATGGACTGACATAGGTAAACCGAAGATTCATATCCGTTGTCCAGATAATATCGGTTGCATTCTCAGCGAGGAGACGGTAACGCTCTTCGCTCTCCCTGAGCGCCTGTTCGGCAAGCTTCCGCTCGGTAACATCCCAAACTGTAGATATCATCAGGGGTTTATCCGGAATGGGAATATTCCTCGCGGATATGAAAGAGGTTTTTTCCCCTTTCCGGGTAATCGGAACATCTTCCCAATACATCCTTGCTGGATCTCTGCTTGCACAATCCTCCAACACTCTTTTCTTGATCACTTCTCTGAATTCAGGATCTTCGTAGACGGCACTCCAAAATGCATCCGGGTCTGCAAGAACTTCTCTGGTCGTGCGATAAAACTTGGGGAAATTATCGTTTATGTAGGCAAACTCCACGGTGGGATCGACAGAATTCACAGCAATTCCCAAAGGAAGATTATCCAGGACCAACCTGATATAGGCGTCATTCTCCCGAAGCGACTCTTCCGCTCGATTGCGTTCCTTTTCCCGAATTTCAAGGGACTCAGTCATCCGATCAAAAGAATGGGCCAACTGGCCAACCTCTCCATGTTTATAAGATAATTCCGACCGAACAGTGAGGTCTCCCTGGGCCAATCGGTTGGTAACCCTTAATAAACGATTTACCGGTTGCAAAACGAAAATCGCTCCTATAAACCAGGCTGCCCCAAGGGCTAATATTCCTATTAGACCCAGGGAAATAAGGTTGCGAGCCATCGCCCGGTTAACTTCAGCAAAGGCAGTTTTCTTAGGGATACCCACACTCACATGGACAGATTCAACCCCTTTTCCAAGGGAGGTAAAACCAAAAAGACGGGACACTCCGTCCAGACCTGCTGTCTCTTCCACGCCCTCCTTTCTTGATAAAATGGTTTTAACGATGGATGCCTCGGGCATTGATTTGCCGACATACTTTTCCGGGTCAGGATGATGAATTAAGATGGTTCCATTACTGTCAACTAAAGAGACGCTGCTCCCATCAGGAAGATCGTTTTCATTCAGATAACGATTCATCCACTCCAAATCCAGTGCAGCAGTAAGGACGGTCTTTAAATGCCCTGTTTTGTCCAATACCGGATAACCCAGGACAATGATAGGCTTCCCGGTAATTCTGCCGATCAGATATTCACCGACGACAAAGTCTTTGGCCTTGACAACCCTCCTAAAAAAATGGCGATCGGCAAGGTTGACCGGTTTGTCAAGAGAATAGGAGCTGGCAAAGACCTCGCCATTCGGTTTCACGGCATTAAAACTGGCATAACCTTGAGTTTCTTTAAAAAGATCAGCAAGAATCTTAGTAGATTCGCTCGCATTCTCTTCGCAGATTTGAGGTATTTGGGAAAGGGTAAAAAGAATTTTACGGGCGTTTTGAATGAGTTGTTCATGGTCTCTGGAAATTTGTTTTGAAAGATCCAGTGTTTTATCAAAGGCATCAAGCCGGGCATGATTTCGCAGTTCAAGCCCTGAATATATTGTAATGATCAATGCCGGAATGATGGCAATCAGGACAAGTAAAATTAATCTCAAACGTAAACCGGAAAACAAAGGCCATTTCATATTGAATTCTCCTGAATGACGTTATAAAAAGATCCCAACGATGACTGGATCGATTTGTTTATTCTTCACCTCGTCAACCACTTCGTACTCCCATTCCACCCTTTACCCTTCGCCCAATTTTAAAAACCGATGGAGTTCGGATTGGTGGACCCTGAAGCCATTTCCGACTTTGACAGCCTTGATCTTTCCTGAGTGAATATATTTAAAGAAGGTAGGTTTGGATATTTTCAAATATTTTGCGGCTTCTCGGGTTGTTAAAACGATATCTTTTTCCTTAACAGTCATGATTTTATCCTTTCGTTTCCGATTTTTACCGTTCTTTACAGCAATAATGATGCCAGAAAAATACAAATCCGGTTTTCTTCCCGTAACTATCCGATTTATTGAGATTTATTTTTGGTTTAGAAGGAGATTCCAAGAAGATGAAGCGATGGTGATCAAGAACAATTTTTATCCAAAATCACAAGAATGTTTACTGGGACAGGCCTCATCCGGTTATTTCAGTTTTGATTCAACCTCGCTCGCATAATTTGGAGGATTTGTTTTCTTTCAAATGGGGCTTTCTTGGTCGGTCCGGTTCGGGCAGTTGATCGGGAAGCGTGGGGATATGGACTGCGGGTCGGTTCATTTTTAAAAAAGAGTTGTGAATCAAATCCCTATTTGGGAGATTGCCGTTAGGGTTAATGTATTAAAAACAGAAATCGTTTGTTAACAATGAAGTACCCCGCAGCAGAGCTGCGGGGTATCCAATTCCTCAAAAAACCTTCCTCCCCTTGATGGGGAGGATTAAGGTGGGGGTAATGAGCAAGATCATTCCCCCCTCACCCTACCCCTCTCCCCCCATGGGAGAGGGAAGGCCATTCATCCCCCCAGCAGAGCTGGGGGGTATTCTGGCACATTTTTATAAATACGTTACCGAATTTATGAATCGGTGGACTTAGCCGTTCGCCCCTGAGCGCGTCGAAGGGAGAACGGCGACTTACGACACAGTCTCACATCATGAGAGAACCTGTGAGGCAATCCTCTCCACCTCAACGATATTGAGAGGCTTCATCAGAAAATCAATGGCCCCCAGGGATTTCGCCTCCTTCTCTGTCTCCTCCCGATGGGTGGCTGTGATGATGACAACCTCCACTTTCTTCTGATCTTTCCGAAGCCTTTTTAACACATCCATTCCATCCAGGCCGGGCATTTTGATATCTAAAAACACCAGACGAGGCGGTTTAGTTTCGATAATCCTTAGGGCCTCATAACCGTTATCTGTCATGACAAGATCGTAGCGGTCGCCCAGCAGGACCTCGAAGGAGTCCAAAATCCCCTGATCATCGTCCACCACTAAAATTCGTTTTGAAAGGCGTTCCATTTTTCCCCTCCTCCATTGAAAACATTTTACTTTTTCCCTTCCCTTCAGCCCAGTTCGGATTGAGAATAAGGAAGATCAAATTCTCCCTATAAAGGGATTCAGCAAATAGAATGCCAAAGGGCTTTCAACCTCGCAAAAAATAAATCGCCTTAAATTTTAGTAGGTTATAAGCAGGCAAGAAAATGAAGGTGCTAAGGGAAGGCCACCCGAACTGTTAACGATTGTTAACAGTTTTAAAATCCGATTACAGGTAACTTCAATATGAAGGTAGTTCCCAATCCTTTTTCACTCATCACCTCAATCGTCCCCCGGTGGTCTTCAATGATCTTATGGGTGAGAGCCATCCCGAGGCCAACGCCTCTGTCTTTGGTGGTGAAGAAAGGATTAAAAATGTTTTTCGCCGTCTCTGCATCCATTCCAATTCCAACATCCCTGAAGATGATATTCAATTCGGGGCGTTTTGAACCCTCCATGGCCGATGAGATCCGGAGAACCCCACCGTTCGGCATGGCCTGGATTGCATTGATGACCAGATTGGAGAAAGCCCGATAAAGCGTCTCTGGGTCGCCTCCGATGGAAGGAAGGGTTCTGTTTAGATGATCTTCAAAATGGATCTGTTTTTTCTTCATCTCCTCGATGTGAAGATCGATGACCTGAAGGATGAGATAGTTCACATCCAGGGGAACGAAGGGGTGCACTCTTCTCCTTGTCAATTCCAGCAGATCCTCTACCAATTGATTGATCCGGTCGATTTCTCTTGGAACCGTAGAATTAAATTTCTCCATAAAGGAGGGATTTTCAAGCTTTCTGGGAAGGAGCTGGACAAAGGTCTTGATTGCGGAGAGAG
>Ga0194119_10008411_pt1 | contig 14196 bp, 14 predicted proteins | sample TA2MahC100mmetaG_FD_148620 | JGI IMG/M metagenome (GOLD analysis project Ga0194119, IMG submission 148620) | Freshwater microbial communities from Lake Tanganyika, Tanzania - TA2015018 Mahale Deep Cast 100m | ecosystem: Environmental > Aquatic > Freshwater > Lake | place: Tanzania: Lake... | reverse complement strand
TGCCAGCCAGCCGCCGGGCGTCATGCCTTGCCCTCGAAGCTCAGCCGATGGCCTTGCCGGTGCGATCCGGGAGGGCCTTGCCGATGGTCGGGCCGGTGATGAGTTCCACCAGGAAACCAAGGGTCAGGCTTCGGCCTTGACGGTGGTGCCCTGGGTGATCCGGTCAGCAGGCCGGGAGGGCTTCACCTTGCCCTTGATGCCATGCTCAAAAAGTTTCCCTGGGATACATTGCTCCCCCGCGCGCGTGGGTGATCCGAGAGCTTGGGTCAAAAAGTTCAGGTACTGAACATTGCTCCCCCGCGCGCGTGGGTGATCCAGCCACAGAAAATAACAGGGGAACCGGTGCCCCGGCTTCTCCGCGCGCGCGTGGGCGATCCGTCATAACCGTACTATTGATAGTACGGTTATGTTGCTCCCCCGCATGCGCGGGTGATCCAAAAAGGACATGCGTGTCTTTTTTTGGTCTAGCCATGACTTGAGGTCCGCCGATGGTCGGGCCGTGAGCCCCCGCCTTCCGCATAGGCCAAGGCGGGGGCTATGTGCCGCCCTCACGGCAACACCGCCCCGCGTAAGGGCTCAGCCAGTGAAAGAACAGGCGCATTTCCGCCCTTGACACAGCCTCAGCGCCCGCTTCCCGGTGCGCGTCCCCGCTTTTCAAGCCATCGTCCCCGCCGCACAGGGGACGTATTTATTCCGTAACTGATTGAATCAGAATGTTTTATTCGCCTAGTCCCCTAGTCCCCTAGTCCCCTCGGTTTTTTCATGCCGTTGGCAAAAAAAACATCACAGGGTCGATGATCGCGGGGCGTCCCAATAATCCCACAATGCCTACTATGTGTTTTCAATAGAAAAGACAATGAATAGAACCGATGGCGGGGACTTGGGGCAATTCTCCACAACTTTCATTTTTGGCTGGGGACCCTGGGACATGGGGACGGCGCGATAAATTCCAGTAATATCATGCGGTTACGGCAGCCATCCGTCCCCTGCGCGGCGGGGACGATGGCTTGAAAAGTGGGGACCCCCCACATTTCGCGGAAATAGGACAGAAAAGGTACTCATTCCTTACGGCTTTTGTCGGTTTTGCGCTCGAAACTAACCTAGCGCGTCAAACCGCCGAAACCCCCGGAAAACCGCCCAAAACGCCCGCCCTTGGCGCTTTCTGGCCGGGCCGTTCCTCCTCATCGCGGGCCGGTGCCGCCTCAGCGACACCCCCGACACCCGCCCGCCGCAAGTCGGCCTCGAGCCTTGCCGCCCACGCGGGCCATTCATTTTCCGGGAGGCCGCGTAGCGCCTCCAGCATCCGCCCCAACCCCACCGCATCATGGCCATGCACCAGGATCGAAACCCGCACCGCCGCCCACATCAAACGCGCCCACAAGTCGCCCCGATCCTCTACGGGCTTCATGCCGCGCCCCCCGATTTCGCCGCACACCAAGGGCAACCCAATACCTCACCCGCCGCGCCTTCCCATATCGCCACGGGTCCGCAGTTCCGGCAAACCGTCCGGGCCGTGTAATGCCCTGGAACCCGCCCCGCCATCCGCTCCCGCCCGATGGTGAAGGCCAGCCGGTAGGCCGCCATCACCTCGGGAAGCTCGGCCAGGAAGGTCCACTCCTCATCCGTGAACTGCGCCCGGAAGGCCGCCGCCGCGTCCTCCACGTGCGGCCGCCCGGCAAAGACGGCCTCAACCTCCGCCCAACTCATGACGCTCCCGCCGCGCCTTCGTCCATCGTCAGCTTGTAAACTCTGGGCGGATTCGCAAAGCCCGGCAATCGCGGTTTGACGGTCATCCTTCCATCGTTGCCGGGGATCAGTACCCCCGCCTTGACGAGCGCCTTTTCCGCGTCCCGGTAGTCGAACCCAGCGCAGATTTCACCCCGGAATACCTCACGGAACACAAAGAACTCCGAACGGGTCGGGGTGCGGCTGGAGCCGTCCTCCTCCTCGACCGTATCCCGCGCCAACCCGTCCGCCTCGCGGTAGCGAATGACAAAACCCGCCCGGTTCACCGTCCGGGGCGCTCGGTCGTCACCCTGCTTGGCCCTATGGAAATCCGTAAACCGCGCCTCGCCATGCCGCGCCAAAAAGTCCTTAACCTGCTCAATCAACCGCCCCTCTTCCTGGGAACCCGCGCCGCCACGATCCGCGAGCCAGGAATTAAAGAGGCTCGACGTCGCCGCCACCGCCTCGCCTTGGGGCCATGGCAAGATGCCCGCCGAAATCCCCAGTTCCCCCGCCACCGCCACGAGTGCGAACTTGTCACACACGCGCCTTACAGTCCCCTCCGGGCTCGCCATGCCCGACAGCGCCCGCTCGACGTACTTGGCTTTGAAATCGCGCACCTTGGCCGCCAGCTCCGCCCTGTTGGCTACGATCCACTCCAGCCAAGCTTGCAAGGCCGTGCCGTGATACTGTGTCGCCGCCTCCCGCAAATGGTCCGCGAACTGCGCCGCGCCCTGGAAGCCGTGCAGGTCCGCAAAAACCCCCATGCCATGCCCCGCGTCCGCTGTGAGTTCGATGAAGCGCACCGCTTGCCCCGCCCGGTGCTTACGCTCCGCAACGGCCATGTGTTGCTCTAACGAGATTTCACCGCTGGATAAGACGATCGTCAGCCAGCGCCGCACTGGCCGCGCCTCACCCCCGCGCCCCATTCTGCCCTTGCCCTCGCCATGCGCGATGAGATAGGCCGCATCGCCCGCCGCCTTGGGGTCCAACTGGGCAAGTTCATCCAGATACAAACACAGGTCATTGAAGGCTTCACAGAGCGATTCAAGACTGTTGTCCGTCAAGCGCCAGCGCCGCAAGGTTTCCGGTGCGCCGCTGACCGAAACCCCCACCCGCTGCCCCGTCGTCTTGCCGCTGCTGCTCGTCGCCGTCGATTTGCCGCGCAGATGGAAGATGCAACCCTCGCCATTCACGAACGCCAACAGCGCCGCCGACAAAGCCAATGAGATAGTGAACACGAGGTAGGCATTACCCACCGCATAGCGGGCGATGTTGTCCTGCCATTCTTGGAGGGAGCCCTTGCAAACGAAGGCTGGGGTCTCCGCCTCCGAACTGAAAATAACCGCATCCCCGTCGCCGGGGCCGATGGTGCGATCCGGCAAGACGAACACGCCATCATGCCAGCCCGTCTTGTGCGTAATCCGCGCCTTCGCGGCCGGGTGACTATGCAGAATGAAATCCATCAGCCGCCGCCGGGCCTCGGCTAGGGTGGATATTTCCAAGCCATGCCCCAGCAGGAGAGACCGTAAGCCCTCGCCGCTACCCGCCAACATGCTCAGATCAACCACAACCCGATGCGCCCGCCCGTCGCGGTCCTCGAACTCCAGCACTCGCCCCCATTCGCCGCCTTCGTGATTGCGACACAATGCCGACACTCTGAGCGGGTTGCACAACCAAATCGTCTCGATGCTTTGGAGGGTTTCACCCGTTTCCGGGTCTTTGCGGTTCTTGGTTTGAACGAAATACAGCCCCGCCCGCTTGTGCGTCGATCCGTCCGGGTCCAGTTCAAAGCCTTCCGGCAACATCGCCGCCGCCGCCGCGCCGGGCTTCGCTGTCTTGTGGTGGTCGTGCGCCTGGGGGGCCTTGGCCTTGGCCGCCGCCCCGCCGGCCGCGTGGGGTTTGCTTTCTAGCATGGCCGGTGTGGCTTCAGGCTTGGCCGCCGTGTCGCCGTCCGCTTGGGTTTCGCCCTCGGGTGTGGCCGTGGCCGATTCCGCGTCTTTGAAAGGAGGAAGCCAGCGAACGCAGGCCGCCAGGCTCTTAGGGGTCCAGCCCCTTCCGGCCGCGTTTGCCGCGTCCCAGCCCTTCGGCAGGGGGCAAGGCTCCCCCGTCAAGGGGTTGATGGCCAGCGCCCGCAGGTCCAACAACTCCACCGATGCCGCCCCCGCCGCGAGCGCCAGCCCGGCAACCGTCTCAACGTATTGCTTGCCCGCCGGGTCAAAGTCAGGCCAACCGTACAGCGCCCGCCCTGCCAGGGGCGACAGGTCCGCCTTGCCGGGGGATTGCGCCCCGTTCATCGTGGTCACACACACGAAACCAGGCAGGAGCAAGCTAGCCGCATCGCAAGCCTTTTCCCCTTCACAATACAAAACCGGGTCATTGGGCCGGGCCGCCAATCGGTCTAGGCCGTATAAAGGCCGCGGCTCCGGCGGGGCCTTGAATTGCCAGCCGCCTGCTTCTCCCCAATAGGTCAGAGGAAGGAATTGCTTCCTCGAACCGTCCGGGGGATCGATCCTCCACACTTCGCACAGCAAGCGGCCCGCCGCGTCCTTGTACGGCCAGACATGGCTGGGCTTTTCCCCTCGTGGCGTGGTGGTGGGCTTGCTCGCCAGCGCCGCCGCCGGGATCGGCATAACGGGCCGGGGCTCCTCCGCTTTCGGCTCCGAGAGCTTGAAGCTCGGGGCCGCCGGGCCGGGGCCGGGGTGGTCGCCCTCGACTACTGGCATTCCCAAGAAATCAGCCAGCGCCCGCAAGCCCTCCGATTGGTGCGCCGCTCCCAACACATAGGACACGAAGGAAACCGCGTCCCCGCCACTTGCCCCCGCATCTTCTGCGAAGTCCCGCCATCGCCCCGTGTCCAGGTTGATCTTGAATGATCCCGTGCTTGAGTCCGGGCGTGTCGGGTTGAGAGTGACATATTCCCGCCCCTCCATTTTGCCGCCCGGGGCGAAGTTGAGGGCGATGCGATCCAGACAGCCCAGCGCCGCCGCGTTGATGCGCGCGAAATCGGCTGTTGTGGGATACTGCTTCTGCTTTTTGAGTTTTTTTGCCTCGCCATCATGCGGGGCTTTTTTTTCGGTGGTCATGGCGTCCTTGCCTCCTACTTTTCACCCGTATGAAGCCGCGCCCGGGATTCCAGCCATTCAACGAGGTCGCCCGCCGTGTAGAAAACCCGCCTCCCAATTTTGCGATAACTCAAAGCATAGCGCCCGGTTGAACGCCAAACGCCCAGTGTCCCCTTTTTCAGCCCCAGCGCCGCCGCCGTTTGCGAGTCGTCAAGCAGGGTGTCCGGGGGGAGGGCCTTGAGATCGAAACCGCCCGCCAGGTGCGGGCGAATCGGGGCGGAGTCCTGAATAGGTGCTTGGGTATTAACCGTTGCGGTCAATGTCGCTTTACGCGGTTTTGTGCGATTTGATTCCATAATCTACTGCTCCATAAAAACAGAAAGGAGTCAGTAGTAAATGACGATTTTCTAAATACCGCCTAATTGCAATTTAATGCAGTATCAGAAACCGCGCCGCGCTTGGTTTCCCCCCGAATTGCAAAGAATTACAGTATCAAACTGCAATTCCAGAATGTTGCATTAAAGCCGCCCCCGCTGCCATATTGCCCGCCAAGCGAGCAAAGGGGGTTGCTCGAAACGCTGATCCAGTTCCCGAATCAGGTGCGCCACGTTGGTTCCTGATCTCTGTTCCAGGTCGATTAAGTTCATGGCCAGAGTGACCGGATTTCCGGTATTCCGCCCGCCGAGTCCTTTCTTACCAGCTTTGCGAATCGCCCCCGTGATCCAAGGCGAAGTGTTCGTCCGAAAACTCCTGAGCCAATCGTGCTCATCCCATTTGTGCAAACCCTGGAACGCGCCCGCCAGTTCCTTCAGTGTCGGCCAATCAGGTTCCGGCAAGTCCCCCGTCGCTTCGGGTGGATCAGCCGCGCCCGGGTCCAGTTCAGCCCCCCGCGCCGTGGCGTCCGATACTTCGCCCGCCGCCGCTTCACCCGCCGCGCCAGGGAACCCCGCCGGTAGCCGCAAATACTCGGGACAAACCTCGCGAAACCAGGCCGCAAATTCAAGAACATCGATCAAGGGGCTCTCGAGATCATCCGGCAAAGGCATCAAGCCAGCCCACCGCGTAACCTGCCCGATAACTTCACCGTCTACTCGCACATCGATGGTTTCCGGGGGTTGGTCAAATGTCCCGGGAACATACCGCCAGGAAGGGCCACGCGGTTTCAAATGACCAATTTGAATATGCCGCTTCGCCAAGGCGAAAAGCTCCAACTTAGGCACGGAATACCACGGGGCCGGTAAGGGTTCCAGCCAGGACAGCAGCACCTTCAACGGGATGAATTTCTCCTTGCGGGCCGCCTTGGGATCGAAGGGAATCCCCCGCGCGTTCAGCCGTTCCCACGCCCGCGAGTCCAGCCGTTCCCACGCCTGGGAGAAGGCCGCCGCCCGCGCCGCCAATCGTTGCAGCCGGGGCCATAGCCTGCCCGGCAAACGGGCATACTCGCCGCTGGAATCCAGAAAGCCGATGATGGCCGGCAATGTCGCCGGGAGGGTCAGCACCTTGCCGCCGTCGCCGGGGTGCAAAGCCTCAATCTCGGCCTCCCCCAAACCGGGCGGGGCCTCACGCAAGGGCAGGTCGTGAAGGTACACGCCATCCGTTTCCAGCCAATACGGACAGCCGCGCTCCCACGGTAGCCGGTGGGCGTCCTCCCGGTCCCAACAGTCGGGCCGGTCGATGCGTAACAAGCGGGCGAAACGCCGCCAATCATAGGTCTGCATGACACAACACTCCTTCAGTATCGCGCCTTCATGGGGTTGCCAGACAGCCCGGTGAAGGGGCCGGGTTTTCGGGCCGTCGCCCTAGTCTGGCAATTCTTGTAATGCCCGCTCGCCGGGCCTGGGGTTAGTGCGTGATGGCGTCCCGGTTATGGATCGGGTCGCCCGCCATGTCACGCAGGTTCACGCAAGCCTTGGCCAGGGTCGCACCCGACTCCGTGAGACGAGACAACAATCCGTCGCAAACATCGACCAGCAGCACAATAAAATCGCTGGCCTCCTCACCGTCCATGGGCGTCCCAGAGAGGGTATCCGCCTGTATCGCATACAGCGCGGATTTCAAACCCGACAGCCGGGTAGATGAATTTTCCAGCTCCTGCCGAACGTCATGCAGTGCGGAAGCGATTTGCCTTATCTCGGTCGCGGGCAAAGTTTTACTTGTAAGATGTTCCGTAGCCATATCAATAACCTCGTTATCAGGTTGTGGTGTGGTCAGGGCCGGGGGAGGGTTACCGCCCTCCGCCGTGCCCGCTTCTTTGCGATCCTTCGCCGTTCAGCGTCCTACCGCCGCCGCTGCGGGGGGCCTTTACCCTTGCATGGGTAAGGGCGTTTTCGTTGAACCTGGGGCATTCTCGCCAGCCGTTTTTTCAGGGTGGCCGCTCGATACTGTGAAAGGGGCCATGTTCAGCCCTCCGCTTCGGGCCAATAATCCGGGCTCATGGCTTCCTCGAAGGTGAAGGGGAGGGGCTCGGGAAAGTCGCTTTCCTCCCGTCCGGTTTCGCCCGCCGCCGCGATCCGCGCCCGCTTATGCCATCCTAGCCTTCCAGCGATCCGCCGCGCCGGTCAACTTGCCATGGTCCACCTTGGGTTAGGCCACTTCGCCATGCAGCTTCAGCCCCAGCGCCCGTATGACCTTAATGATGGTGGTGAACTCCGGGTTACCCTCACTGGAGAGCGCCCGATACAAGCTCTCCCGAGCCAAGCCGGTATCCCGCGCCAGTTGTGACATGCCCCGCGCTCGGGCAATGTCGCCCAGCGCCGCCCGAATCAAACTCCCATCGCCGGGGTCCTCTTGCAGGCAGGCATCGAAGTAGAGCCGCATATCCTCCGGGGTCTTGAGGTCCTCCGCCGGATCCCAACGTGAAAATCGCTCGCTCATGATGACTCCTCCCATTGTCGGGCTATCTGAATGGCTCGCTCGATGTCGGTGTCCTGAGTGCGCTTGTCACCGCCCGCCAGCAGAATCACCGTGACCCGGCCTCGGCGCATGAAATACACCCGATAACCGGGGCCGTGATCAATCCGCAGCTCCGCTATGCCCTCCCGTAAGGTTTTGGCATCGCCAAATTGCCCCAGCGCCAGCCGGCCGATGCGGGCGTTTATTCTCAGTAGCGCCGCCCGGTCTTTCAGTCCACGCCGCCAGCGTTTGAAGGTCTCGCTTTCAATGACTTCAAACATGGGCGATTGTAAGCCAAAGGTTACAGATTGCCATTCAGGGTCATGTACCTGGGGCTATCATCCGGCCAATAATCCGGGCTCATGGCTTCCTCGAAGGTGAACGGGGGCCGCTCGGGAAAGTCGCTTTCCTCCCGTCCGGTTTCGCCCGCCGCCGCGATCCGCGCCCGGTGGTAAGCGTCCGCATACAGGCCGGGCAGCCGGGCCGTCAGTCCGGGGTTATCCGCCAAGACGCGCCCCGCGTCGATCCGCTGAATCTTGATCGTGGCGCGCCAGCTTGCCCCGCGCCGCTCGGGTTGATACCGCCATTTCAACAGGTGTTGCAGCAGGATCGACAGCCGGGCTTCCAGTTCCCGCCGTTCTCGTGCGCCCATGCTTTCAAGCTCCTCGATCAGGTGGGCCGTGTCCAGGGCGTCCCAGCGTCCCGCCCGCAGCAGGTCCGCTTGTTCCCGGGTCCAGGTGTAAAAGTCGGCATCATGCAAGGGAATGGCGTTCATGGGTGAAGCTCCGCCAGGGGTTGAAGATCAGGCCGCTTGCCGGGCTCAGGCCCGCCGCCGGAAGGGAACCACCTTCCCGCCCTCCGCCTGGGGGGTCGGTTCGATCGGGGCCGGTGGCGTGGGGCTGGGCGTGGTCTTGCTGGCTTCGACCAAGGCCGCCGTGGCCGTTTCGACCGAAGTGCGTACCGGGTCCAAGTCCAATCTGGCATAAATGGCCGTGGCTTGCTGGCTCTTGTGGCCCAAGCTCTTGCCAATGACGGACAGCGAAGCGCCCGCCCGTGTTTGCCAACTTCCAAGGGTGCGCCTCAGATCGTGAATCCGCAGGTTTTCCAGTCCCGCCGCTGCCAGGATGGCCGCCCATGCCTTTTTCGGCTCCGTTAAGTGCCCGGTTTTACCGGGGCCGGGAAACACATAAACCGCGTTCAGAATGGCCGCCCGCTTGCGTTCCGCGAGGATTTCCAGGGCCTCGGGGCTCAGGGCGATAGTGACGGGTTGGCCGTTTTTCGTGTGCGGAATGGTCCAGGTGGCTTCGGTCAGGTTGATGTCATGCCACTGCATGGCTTGCAGGTTCGACCGCCGCGCGCCCGTGAACAGGGCCAGCAAAAAGAAATCCCGCAAGGGGGACGCCTCGACCGCCGCGAAGAAGGGCGGGATTTCCGAAGGCAGTAAAAACCGTTCGCGCTCGGGGATCAGTTTGTTCTTGATCCGCGTGGCCGGGTTGGCTTGGGCCGTGATGCCTTCATCCTCCGCCCAATTGAATACCGCGCTCAGAATGGCCTTGACCTTGTTGGCTTGGCTGGGGGATTTCACCTTGCCCGCCAGGCTCTTGATGCGGTCCGGGGTGATCGCGGACAGCTTGGCCGTTTTGATCGGGGTCAGGTGGGTATCCAATACCTTGCGGTACTCCTCCGCCGTGCGAGGGGCCAGGGGTTTACCGCTTCGGTTCCGCTTCTCGGTGATGTACCGCTCGAACACTTCCAGAAAGACCGGCTCCGCCTTGACCGCCCGCCGCAGCGCCGCCGGGTTTTGGTCCTTGGCGATGCAACCATGCACTTCCGCCGCCTTGTCCCGGGCTTGCTCAAGGGTCAGGTTCGGAAAATTGCCCAGCCGGATACGCTCCACCCTGCCCGCTAGTTTTTTCTGAACAAAGAAGGTTTTCACGCCGCTTGGATACACCAACAGGATTAGCCCGGGGTTTTTGGCGTCGTAATAACTCACCCGCTTGGGGGTGGGTTCGATAGCTGAAAGTTTAGGCTTGGTGAAGTTGAACCGGGTTTCCATGCGACGATCCTCATTCAAACATTGGACCCACACACTGGTGCAACCCAGTGCAACCCCAGTGCAACCTTTTTGATAAAAACGGGTACATTTGGGTAAAACCATTATCCTACTAACATCCTGATTTGTATAGGTTTGTAATGGTCGGTAAAACGTAGGAAAACCCATGGCCACAGATTCGTAATGTGCGGGTCGCAAGTTCAAATCTTGTCATCGGCTCCATAAATTCAAAGGGTTAGCGAAAGCTAGCCCTTTTTTGTTTTTGGCTGTACTACCCATGTGCTACTTCGCACGCCAGTCGATGGTCCGAATCCATGACCTGGCCGGTGATAAACTGGATGGAGGGTGGTTCAGCAATACCAGATTCCAGAGTCATTTTGGGCTACGGACTCACCGGAAGGGCTAAAGTCCACCAGGGACAGCCACTCTCATTTTTGGCAACCAGCCGCTAAAGTAGCGGGCCAGACCAGACCGGAACCCCTCTGATGAGCGCACCTGTTGGCCCCTACGCCCTGACCCTGGACGGCATCACGCGGCAGATGCGCCGCACCTTCGCGACCTTTGTCGATCCTCGGAAGGGCAAGAATACGTCCTACACGATGGTCGACGCGGCGTTGAGCGCCTTTTCGGTGTTCTTCACGCCAAGTCCCTCGTTTCTGGAATACCCGCGCAGTCTGGAACAGACGCAGGGTCACCACAACGCCTGGACGCTGTTCGACGTCCATGAGATTCCGTCCGACAACCACCTCCGCAGCCTGCTCGACGCCACCCCGCCGGCCACGCTCAAACCGGTCTACGCCTTCCTGTTCGATGCCCTGGAGCAGGCCGGGGTGGTGGATTCCTTCTGTTCCGTCAACGGCACGCGGCTGCTCGCTCTCGACGGGACGGAGTACTTCTCGTCGCAGGCGATCCACTGCGAGTACTGCTCGACCCGGCGGCACGCCAACGGCCAGACCCCCTATTGCCATTCCGCCCTGACCCCGGTGCTGGTCAAGCCCGGCGGCGACCAGGTGATCGCGCTGGCCCCGGAATTTGTCACCCCGCGGGACGGCGCGGCGAAGCAAGACGGCGAGTTGGCCGCCGCCCAGCGCTGGCTGGACGCCCACGGCGCGGAGTTGGCCCGGCTCGGGACCACCGTCCTCGGCGACGACCTGTACTGCCACGCGCCGTTCTGCCGCGAACTACTGGCTTTGGGGCTGGGCTTCATTCTGGTCTGCAAGCCCGCCTCCCACGCCACCGTTTACGCATGGCTGGAGCCTCTGGAGTGCAACGGCGCGGTCTATACCGTGTCGCGCACCCGCTGGACCGGCAGGCGCCGCGAGACCGACACCTACCGCTACGCCGAGTCGGTGCCCTTGCGCGACGCGGACGATGCCCTCATGGTTAACGGGTGCGAGCTCGTCACCACCGACGACGGCGGCCAGGTGCTGTACCGCAACGCCTTCACCACCCGCTTGGCGCTGGACGACAATCACGTCGCCGCAGTCGTCGCGGCCGGGCGCGGCCGCTGGAAGATCGAGAACGAGAACAACAACACGCTGAAGACCCAGGGCTACCACTTCGAGCACACAACGGCTATGGCCAGCGCCACCTCTCGTCCCTGCTCGCCAGCCTCATCATCCTCGCCTTCCTGACCCACACCGTGCTGGAGTGGATGGGCGACAAGTACCAACTACTGCGCAAGAAACTGCCCTCGCGGAAACGCCTGTTCAACGACATCCGCACCCTGACCAGCTACCTGTGCTTCCAGAGCAGGGAAGCCCTGATGGACTTCATGCTGGACAGCTTCACACGGTCTCCCACCCAGCCGGAAACCAGGTGAGGTGGCCATAATGAGAATTGCTGGGCGACCTGAGAGAGAGTTGACATGCTTTTGATAAATCTTCATAATCGCAAATTCAACCATGCGCCCGTAGCTCAGTTGGATAGAGTACCTGGCTACGAACTAGGTGGTCGGGAGTTCGAATCTCTCCGGGCGCGCCATCTGCTTCTTCGGTAGGTGATGGCTTGATATTAATCCCCTGTAGCTCAGTCGGTAGAGCAAGTGACTGTTAATCACTGGGTCGGCGGTTCGAGCCCGTCCGGGGGAGCCAACAATTTTAGAGGCCCGCAGCTCGCGGGCCTTTTTTGTTTCGTCGATTTCGGTTCAGTCTTTGTTGCTCGTCATCCGTCCCGGGTTGACAGTCATTAGTCTATTCCGTAAATTGATCGGCTTGACTTTGGGGTGCCTTGACCCATGGTATCGACGCCGTGCAACTAGCTGTAAGTGTGTGCGCAGGCAGGCAAGGTTCAGGCTATAACGCAATTGGAGTTTGTTTTAATGACCACGATTAATCAGTTGGTGCGGAAGCCAAGGGTTCGTAAAAGGGAAAAGAGTAATGTGCCCGCCCTGGAAAGTTGCCCGCAGAGGCGGGGTGTATGCACCCGCGTTTATACAACGACACCGAAAAAACCCAATTCGGCGCTGCGTAAGGTGGCCCGCGTGCGACTGACTAATGGGGCGGAAGTCAGTAGCTATATTGGCGGTGAAGGGCATAACCTGCAAGAACACTCGGTTGTGCTGATACGAGGCGGGCGTGTAAAGGATCTTCCCGGTGTGCGTTACCACGTCGTTCGGGGTAGCCTCGATACTGCGGGTGTCGCCAAGAGGCGCCAGGCCAGGTCAAAGTACGGTGCGAAGCGGCCGAAGAGTTAACAGATAGTCAGGAATAGTAATGTCTAGAAGAAGAGTCTCCCAAAAAAGAGAGCTGGTGCCTGATCCTCGCTTTGGTAGCGAAACCCTTGCTCGTTTTGTGAACATGCTTATGTTGAGCGGTAAAAAATCCGTGGCGGAGCATGTCGTGTATGGCGCTTTGGATCTCATACAAAACAAGATGGGTTCCTCCGTCGATTCCCTGGAGGTCATGCAAAAGGCGCTTGATAATGTTCAGCCTTTTGTCGAGGTTAAATCCCGTCGCGTGGGCGGTGCAACCTATCAGGTCCCTATCGAAGTCAGGCCGGGCAGGCGGGTGGCGCTTGCGATGCGCTGGCTGATTGACGCAGCACGAAAAAGAAGCGAGAAGGGAATGGTTGCCAGGCTTGCGGGAGAGTTGTACGACGCGCATGAAAATCGGGGGTCCGCGGTCAAGAAGCGTGAGGACACCCATCGCATGGCTGAAGCCAACAAGGCCTTCTCCCACTATCGTTGGTAACGAGGCTGTCCGAAATACAAGACCTGGAAGGGCAGGGTAACTCGTGGCACGTACTACGCCGATCGAAAGATATCGGAATATAGGCATATCGGCACACATAGATGCCGGTAAGACTACGACGACCGAGCGGGTGTTGTACTACACCGGTATCAATCACAAGATCGGCGAAGTGCATGACGGTGCCGCGACCATGGACTGGATGGAGCAGGAGCAGGAGCGGGGTATCACAATTACCTCCGCTGCCACCACCACGCATTGGCGTGGTATGGGTATGAATTACCCGGAACATCAGATCAATATCATCGATACCCCGGGTCACGTTGACTTCACCATCGAGGTGGAGCGTTCCATGAGGGTGCTCGATGGGGCCTGCATGCTGTACTGCGCCGTAGGCGGGGTCCAGCCACAGTCTGAGACAGTATGGAGGCAGGCAACCAAGTATGGTGTCCCGAGGATTGCGTTCGTCAACAAGATGGATCGGTCTGGTGCTGATTTCTTCAAGGTGTATGAGCAAATGCGCCAACGCCTGCGTGCCAACCCGGTTCCCATACAGATCCCGATAGGTGCGGAAGAAACCTTCAAGGGTGTGGTTGACCTGGTCAAGATGAAATCCGTCGTCTGGAATGAGGCGGATAACGGGGCTACGTTTGTTTACGACGAGATACCGGCGGAGTTGCTGGGTTTGGCTCGGGAGTGGCGGGAGAAAATGGTCGAATCTGCCGCCGAAGCCAGTGAAGAATTGATGAACGAGTATCTCGAAAAGGGTGATCTCGAGGAAGATGAAATTAGGCATGGATTGCGTAAGCGAACCATTGCGCTGGAAATCTTCCCGATGCTCTGTGGTTCCGCGTTCAAGAACAAGGGTGTCCAAGCGATGCTGGATGCAGTGGTCGATTATCTGCCTTCGCCCATTGAAGTGCCGGCTATAAAGGGTATTGATGCGATCTCCGAACGCCCTGTTGAGCGGCGCTCGCATGATGCGGAGCCCTTCGCTGCCCTGGCTTTCAAGATCATGACGGATCCTTTTGTTGGAACCTTGACCTTTGTTCGGGTCTATTCGGGGGTTTTGAACTCCGGTGATAGCGTGATTAACTCGCAGAGCGGCAACAAGGAGCGAATTGGCCGTCTTCTGCGCATGCATGCAAATTCACGGGAGGAGATCAAGGAGATCAGGGCGGGGGACATCGCTGCCTGTGTGGGGCTGAAAGATATCGTCACGGGGACAACCCTGAGTTCCACCGCGCATCCCGTGATTCTGGAGAGAATGGAG
>Ga0194119_10008410_pt1 | contig 14200 bp, 16 predicted proteins | sample TA2MahC100mmetaG_FD_148620 | JGI IMG/M metagenome (GOLD analysis project Ga0194119, IMG submission 148620) | Freshwater microbial communities from Lake Tanganyika, Tanzania - TA2015018 Mahale Deep Cast 100m | ecosystem: Environmental > Aquatic > Freshwater > Lake | place: Tanzania: Lake... | reverse complement strand
CTAATAACCGTAGACCTTCTCCCTCTGCGCAGCCTCGTCCCGCGACCCCTTCACCGATGAGAGAAGAGCGTCAGGTGTCTCTTAGTTCACTTAAAAAAGACATTGCGCACACGGCTCAGTCAACACAAAATAAAAACGCCCTTCGTGATGCACTTCAAGGTGTGCTTGCTACCGTGGAAGCGCAAGGAAAAGCTTCTACATCTGTTTCTTCGTCGTCTTTCATGCATACCGCGCCTGTATCAGAAGATGATGGATGGAAAACTATTCATGGAGAACCAGAGTTTGTAAAAAAACCTTTTACAGAAAATGCAGAAAAATCATCCGTTACTTCTCCGCAAGACGCGCAAAAGGAACATGCGCCGACACCAAAAGAAATCCCTGAAACTATTCTTCGTAAAGTGCTTGATGATTTATAAATTATTGTAAATTGTATGAGACTCATCTCACTCTCTATACACTATCAGTATGTGATTGCCGTAGTGTTTTTATTCGTGCCCGTATGGGCTTTTGCTGATGTACTCATTACCGAGGTGATGTATGACCCCACAGGCACAGACACAGGGAGAGAATGGATAGAAGTATGTAATACTGGCGATACGGATGTTGCGCTTTCGACGTGGCGCCTATTTGAAGGTGATACCAATCACAAAATTGCGACAACGACATCTTCGGAAAACGGTATACTTGGTGGACATGTGTGCGCAATCATTGCGGATAAGCCCGATGTCTTTGCAAGCGACTTTCCCGAGTATACGGGGCGAGTGTTTGATAGTACGTTTTCATTGAATAATACGGGAGAAACGCTCATACTTCGTGACGGTGATTTGATTGATCGTGATACTACTGTATATGATGTATCAGCAGGTGGCGCAGGTGATGGTAACACTCTTTCGCGAACAGCGTCAGGGACATGGGTCGCCACTGCTCCCAATCCAGGTGTGTGGGACCCTTCATCTTTTCCCGCTCCGATAGAAGCAGAAAAGGACAATACATCAAATATGGATAATACAGAAGAAACGGAAACAGAGACGACAAATACATCGTCAAGTTCATCTTCATCTTCATCATCAAGTATCTGGATTCCTAAACCATCTATCTATGCATACGCAGGAAAGGACACTACAGTACTTGCGGGCGCGTCAGTAGCATTTACAGGACAAGGCGCGGGGACGACAAAAACACCACTCAAGACTGCTGAATATATATGGAACTTTGGTGATGGGACGATTGCTCGGGGGCAAAGTGTATTTCATACGTATCGGTATCCAGGAACGTATATTGCATACCTCACAGTGGTGTCGGGGGATGTGCAAGGAGGTGATAGTATGATAATTACTGCCAAAGAACCAAAACTTACCCTATCTGCGGTAGGGATGGGGTATGATGACCGATATGTTGAAATCACGAACGGAGCATCAGAAGAGATTGAATTGTCATATTGGTATCTGCGCGCAGGAGAAAGACAGTTTCAAATCCCCGAACATACATATATACGTGGAGGTGCGTCCGTGCGCTTTCTTGAAGAAGTAACACGATTATCACCCGCATCTCCTGACAGAGTAGAGCTTTTGTATCCCAACCTTCGGGTATATACGTCATACGCGGAGACAGTATCAAAAGGTGAAGAGACACCTGTCGCACGTGCTGTCGCATCTGTTACGTCAGCGATTACGTCTGTTGCTCAGGTGATTACTACTCCTGTTGCCGCGACATCACAAGCGCCGCGCGCAAATGTTGCGACGCCAAACCCTACAGTCCCCACGGTTTCTTCTGCTGTGGATGAAGGAATGCATTATGAAGAAGCGATACTACAAGACGAAGAGGGGACTTCGTCTGCTACACCAGAAGTGCTTTCTGTGAGCAATGCGGTCGCGGCATCCGCCGCGACGAGTGGCAGTCCCGAACGGTCATTTTGGTATCTTGCTCTGGGAGGCGTCATTATTCTTGGTATGGCGGGTGCATTTATTGCAAGTGGGGGAGAAGGGAAAAAGCAAGAAAAAGAAGAAGAGACAAGAGAATCGGATGCGTATGAGATTGTGGAGGATAGATAGTATTTTTTGTGTCTTTATAGTACTATGCTAGGAAAGCATCATATGATGTTTTTTCGGGCGCATAGCTCAATTGGTTACCCGCCTTCGCTAAAGCTTCGGCAAGGCGAAGGAGCACCGAGATTATAATGACGAATGAGGAGCGATTGTATGCTTGCATACATATCGTCCGAATGATGTCGTTATATATTTATATATAATGACAAACGAAAACGTGAGAATACGTGGGCGCATAGCTCAATTGGTTAGAGCACCGAGCTTAAAATGTCTAGTGAAAATATCGTGCATGAGTGGGCGCATAGCTCAATTGGTTAGAGCACCGAGATTATAATGACAAACGAAAACGTGAGAATACGTGGGCGCATAGCTCAATTGGTTAGAGCACCGAGCTTATACCTCGGCGGTTCGGGGTTCAAGTCCCTGTGCGCCCACGTATTCTTAACGTTTGAGTGCCGTCATTATATGGAACATATACCTCGGCGGTTCGGGGTTCAAGTCCCTGTACGCCCACGTACTGTCTCTGTTCGAACGCTGAAATTTCACAAAGTATACCTCGGTAATTTTATGTCAGTTTACTTTTTGAATACTTTTTTAAAAACGATTTTTGCATCTTTGAATATTTCAGTTCCAACTTTCCCCCATTTTACATAGGTGTCTATTTCATCAAACGAAACAAATTTTCTTTCATACTTTTCTCCAGTTGCTGGATCAGGTTGTGCTGTATTTATTTTCTTAACTATTGCAAGATAACGATATTGATAAAATAATTCACCCTGTTTCTTATTTGGATTATTGGGATATTTCACTTTTTGAACACCAAGAGGAATAAGATTGCTAATTTCAACCTGTGCCTCTTCAAGGAGTTCTCGGTGTAGTGTTTCTTCAGGTGTTTCATCTTGTTCTGGTGTACCACCAGGGATTTGCCATTGCTTTTGTTTTATAATAAGAATATTCTCCTCATCATTTATACAAATACCGTATACCTGTGTACAAGGAGTATAATCTTTAATAGTATCAGTTGGTATCCAAGTGAAAGTAATTTCTTGCCCCTCCCAATTAGATTTTTCAGTAAATCTTACCATATGAGAATTATATCTTTTTTTATAGATAAAACAATAAAAAACTTTTACATAGTTTCCCAGGACTTTTCCGCAAGGACGGTCATCTTTAAACTGAAAAAAGTGTGGTGTAATGTTTTTGTTCAATTGTCATACCCTCAGTGTCTCTCATACCGAGGTTAAACCTTGGGAGTATATCCTGTACCAACATTAAGAGTTGGTACAGAACGTGTATTGTCATGTCGTGGAGCGTTGCTCGTGTTACAATACTCGTATGACATTAGAACAACGAAAGCCGATTCATCTTGCTGACTCAATTGACATACACATTCGTATGTCTGAACCACAAAAGAAGGCACTTGCTTCACTTGGTATTGTGACGGTACACGATATGTTGTATCACTTTCCAGCGCGATATCATCATATTGCGTCAATGAAACGTGTTGCCGACCTTGTTATGGGTGATGAAGCGGTCGTGTATGGAAAAGTCATATCTGCAAAGACAACAAAAGCATATAAGAAAAAGATTCCCATTGGTGAGATTATGATTGATGATGGGACAGGTAAGATAAAAGCAGTGTGGTTTCATCAGGCATTTGCTGCTGCTGTACTCAAAGAGGGAACCTATGTGAAGCTTGCCGGTCGTGTACAGCAAAAAAAGACCGGAGAATTGTATCTGGGGAATCCCGAGTTTGAAAAAACGAAAGCACTTCCTATTGATGTAGGGAATTCACTTTTTGCTGGTGGTCTACATGACGATGTGTTTGCTGCGCCGGTATATCCGGAGAGTAGAGGGGTATCGTCACGGTTTATCGCACATGCGGTGGAGAAGTTGTTTGGTCGTGGTGTGTTGGACGCAGTCATTGATCCTATCCCAGAGGATATATTGAAGCGGTACAATCTGCCGACGCTTGCGACTGCACTGGTCTGGATTCATACACCGCAGAAAGAAGTTGATGCGCGCGCAGCGCGCAAGCGGTTTGCGTTTGAAGAAATATTTTTTATTCAACTCGCGCGCCAGCGGGCGCGTCGCGCGTATCGGGAGCTTGAAGCATTTGATATTGATACCGACCGTGAGGCGATTGCGCCATTTCTTAAAAAGTTTTCTTTTCCGCTTACGGGGGCGCAAGAACGTGCGATTGATGCGATACTTGCGGACATGGGGAGTGGAGAGCCGATGACGCGACTCCTTGAAGGAGATGTGGGGTCTGGAAAGACGGCGGTCGCTGCCGCGACCGCCTACGCCACCGTCTCTACACGCCCCACAGGGCAGGACTTCGGCACACTTCAGGTTGCCTATATGGCGCCGACTGAAATACTCGCAACGCAACATTTTCTCTCATTTATTGAATATTTCAGACATACACCGATACAAGTCGGACTTATCACGGGAAGTGGATGCAAAAAGTTTCCGTCGAAAAACGACCCCGATAAACCGACGGATATTTCGCGCGCACAACTTTTGAAATGGGTGGTAAGCGGAGAAATTGCTATTCTCTTTGGTACGCATGCGCTCATTCAAAAGAGTGTGAAGTTCAAGCATCTGGCGTACGCTATTATTGACGAACAACATCGCTTTGGCACACATCAGCGCGGAGCGCTGATACGCGGAACAAACGCGGACACTACGCAGATCCATGCGGAACATACGCAGAATAATGCAGACGGTAATCCGCAAGCTTCCGCGTATGTTCCGCATCTGCTGTCCATGACAGCGACACCGATTCCGCGCACGCTCGCACTCACTATTTACGGTGATCTTGACCTCACGCTTTTGGATGAATTGCCTGCGGGGCGCAAAGATGTGAAGACGGCGGTCATTCCTCCTGACAGACGCGATGAAGTATATGCGCATATGCGTATCGCTCTTGATGAAGGACGACAAGCGTATGTGATATGTCCGCGTATTGACGAACCTGACCCGGACAAAGCGGCGGCACTCAATACAAAATCCGTGAAAGCCGAAGCCGAACGTTTGAAACGCAATATCTTTCCTGATAAGACGATAGATATTCTTCATAGCAAGATGACGCCAAAAGAGAAAGACGCGACGATGGCGCGTTTTGCGGCGGGGGAAACGGATATCCTCGTCGCTACGTCTGTTGTTGAGGTGGGGGTCAATGTGCCCAACGCGACAGAGATTATTATTGAAGGGGCGGAGCGATTCGGTCTCGCACAACTTCATCAACTGCGTGGTCGCGTCCAGCGGAGTGCGTACCAAGCACACTGCTACTTGTTTACCGATTCAGGCGCAGTTACCGCGTCTGAACGATTGGGAGCATTTGTAAAAGCGCGTGACGGTTTCGCGCTCGCGGAAATGGACTTGTCGTTACGTGGCTCAGGTGAATTGGGAGGAGGGAAGCAGTGGGGCGTGACGGATGTCGGTATGGAAGCAATCAAGAACTTGCCTATGGTAGAGGCGGCGCGCAATGAAGCGACACGTATGTTGGATGAAGACCCAGATTTCATTGCGCACCCGCGTATTGCCGAACGTCTCGCGACAGTCGAGGGGATGCATTTTGAGTAGGGATAAAAAAAATCGTATCCGCGTTTTGTGGTAGTTCTAGCGTCCGCTCACACTTCGCAACCACCTCGCATGGGCCGTTCTCATTCGCTCACGATGCCTGCTCGGTGTTTTCTTTGTGTTCGATCTGTGGCTTCGGTTATGCACAAGAACACGAGGAAGAAAATTCAAATTGGAGTAAAATAGAAATGAAGACGAGGCGTTAGCCTCGTCCCCGCATCTCCTACCGACCTGTAATCAGATCATTCAGAGATTTGATTCCATGCTTCTCAAGGTATGTCCCGAGTCGCATGTCAGACCTAACACGAAGGTCAATGCCGTATTGTTTCTCGATTGTGCCAATGTGGGTATCGTCACGCTTGTCGCGTAAAAGTCCACTTTGGTTTCGAGAACGGCAGCCGTTCATGCTAGGAGCGTCGTTCTTGCAATGATTTGCCATAGAACATTTCGAGATTAACTTAATAATACCGAGAAAGGCTCGACTATCTCCTTCCTCGCGTCTACCGCGATACGAAGATAGTCATTTTGGCTTTTGCAAGAACAGGACGGGCTTAACGCCTCGTTTTCATTGGTATTCTAAAATACTTTTTTATTTTTTACAACCCAATTTTGCAAATTTCCTACAGATCCATGTCTCTAAATTCTTTATCTGAGACAATGATGTGATCAGTAAGAGTAATTCCAAGCAAATCTCCAGCGTCAGCTATTCGTTTTGTGATTGCAATATCTTCGTCTGAAGGTTCAAGATTTCCAGAAGGATGATTGTGCACTAGGACAACCCCAGCAGCCGATAACTGTAAAGCAGATTCAAAAACTTCTCGTGGATGTAAGAGTGAAGAATCGAGCGTTCCTACTGAAATAATGCGTCTTTCAATCAATCTTTGTTGCGTGTCGAGATAAAATGCTGCCACGTGTTCCTTTTTTGATGAGCGAAAGTCTACGCATAAATTCCATATATCTTTTCCCGATAATATTTCTGCGTCGCGCTCGTTCCCGAGGCGATCCACAAGAGAAATAATAGAAAGTATTTGAATTGCTTTTGTTTTTCCAAGCCCACGGATTTTGCGTAAATCCTCAAACGTGACGTTATTTAGAGATTTTTGAGTTATGAGTTTTTCTATTTTTCGCGCAAGTTCAAGCACGTTACATCCTTTAATCCCAGAACCAAGCACAATCGCTATAAGTTCAAAAGTTTTAAGACGCCTTGCGCCATATTTCTCCATCCTCTCTCTAGGTAATTCGATTTTTTTAAGTTCGGTAAGTTTCATGATATAGCTTTATTATAAGTCAAATGTTGTTGTTATTTAAGTGTGTCTAGTATTCTTTTCACACAAACAGCTTGCTCTTTTTTAAGTTGATGTTCCCAAAAACGCAACACAATCCAACCTCTAACATGAAGTTTTCGTGTCACTTCTCTGTCTCGCTTTCTGTTGCGTTCAATTTTTTCACGCCAGAAATCATTTTTGAGTAGATGCCTCCAACGTGGATATTGCCAACCATGCCAAAAGTTACTGTCGAGAAAAACGCAAACCTTATACTTTTTAAAAGTAATGTCGGGTTTGCCTAAAACACTTTTATCGTTAGTAGTAAAAGTTTTTCGAACTTGTTTTTTGAGAGCCGCAATAAAATCTTGCTCAAATTTCGTCGATTCTGAGCGTATAAGCGACATTCGTTGTGATCTTTCGTGAATAGTTAGTTTATCTAAAACTCGTTCCTTTGAAAAATCACGGCTGAGTTTATTGCGGATTCGCTTCTTCATAGCCAGATTGAAAAACTTCTGAGGGAGATTCTGCGCCAAGACCACTAGTCGCATTCTTATCTATAAAGCCTTTCCATTGTTCGATTCTTTTTACTTCAATAGAAGTGACTTGCCAATAAAATTTCAATAAATCCTCATCTACCTCATTGATTCGACTAGCTATTCGTGGAGCGTAACTACGGAGTTGAGAAAGTACTTGCGAAACATTTCTTTTCTCGCGTGCCACTATGACTTCCCGCCGTCCTCCAGCGCTAAATTCATCTCTCAGACTCGCTGACACTGCCCCAAACTCTGTAACAAGATATGTAGCGGCTCGATCGTAGTTTGCTCGATTCTTAAATAATTCAGGAAAGAAAATCATGCAATCAACCTTAAACCTTTCTTTGTCGGTAGATTCTAGTGTCCGAAACTGCTTAATCACTGGTGATGGTGCTTCTGACTCCTCATCAATCCACCATAAACCCTCACCTTCTTTTAGCTGACCTCGATAGTGTGCTTTTATTTGCTTGATAGTATCTTCACTTGTCCTTAAATCATCATAGGAGACACCGATCTTATCAAAAATGGATTCGCCTTCCGGTAAATTCATGTCTATGCGATAGCGAGGTGAGTGAGTAACGCTAACTTCCGGTAAACATTCCTGGTATAGCCGGTATTTCACGTCTGGTTCGCCTCCCATTTTTCCGAACATAATGTAAATTCTCTGCACGTCTGCTTCACGCAGCGATTCTAATACACTGTTGCCCGTTGAATGCCAGTGGTCCTTTATTGTCATTTTAACCTCAACACCAAAATAGCCATTCGCCACAATATCCGGAAATGCTGCTATTCCAGTCTGACGTATAGTACCTTCAAACTCCGTGCCTTTTGCCGCCCCTATCATTACTTCGCAAACCAAAACTTCAAAATCACTCGAATTTGGAAGCGACTTTTCGCTCCTCAAACTAGAAACAAGCTTATTTTTTGAAGCTTCAAGAATTTTCAAAAAAATTTCTTCGCTCGGTTTTTTCTTTTTGGCGTAGATCATAATTATTTCAAGTTTTTATCGAGAAATGCTTGAACTGATTTCGCAATGTGCCACGCCAAAACAGGGGGGACCGCATTGCCTATTTGTTTGTACGCTTGGGACGTGGACGGCAAAAATACCATATCGTCTGGAAATGACTGGATTCTCGCGGCCTCTCTGGCTGAAAGTCGTCGTTTGCCGTTCCAGTGATATTCAATATTACCATGATGTTCGGTTCGCATCGTTGGTCCTGGTTTTTCTGGATCTATTATTCCATTACCTTGTCCTCTATTTTTCTTTGCTCTAGACCAGTGATGATTTGGAAGATCACCCTCTTTTAGATTTTCTAAATCACCAAACGCCTCTTTTACCGAGACATGCTTGCTCTTATGGGTTGGTTTAGGATAATCACCATCTTCAAATCTAGGTAGTGCGTTTTTGCGGGTGCCAATGATAATTACTCGTTCACGCATTTGAGGTACGCCATAATCAGCCGCAAGAAGCAATTTATGATTTACATGATATCCCAGCTTCGCAAAATCATCTTTAATGATGTCAATCGCAGTGCCGTTGTCTATTGTGAGAAGACCTTTCACATTTTCAGCAACAAATAATACTGGTTTTGTTCTGCGAATAACCTCAGCCATGCTACGATACAGAAGCCCTTTTTCGGTATTGAAACCCCTGCGTTTTCCAGCATGACTAAACTCTTGACATGGGAAACCTCCAAGCACAATGTCCGTTTTTTTTGGTAGCGGTGCGTCAAACATGGATTCATGCTTACCGTCCAAGATATCAACAATACTTCCACAAACAATGTCGTGTTTGAAATAATTTTTAAAAGTTTTGCACGCTGGTTCATCTATGTCATTTGCCCAATCTATGACAAACGGATGTTTCTGATATTTCTTTCCATTTGATTCAAATCCTCCGACAAAACCAAGGTCTAGACCTCCACATCCAGCAAAAAGCGATACAACCGTAAATTTTTTTTGAGTATTTTTTGCCATAAAATTATTTCAAAAGTTGATTCACGCCCACTTCAAGCACCTTGGCGACCTTTTCCATTGTGCTAATTGTAAGATTTTGTTTGCCGTTCTCGACATTGCTAATATATGCTCGGTCTAATCCTAACTCTCGGCAAATGTCGCCTTGTGACATACCTTTTTCGGTGCGTATTTTTTTCATGTTGTCGCCAAATTTTTGCGCTGTGGTTTTTGCCATAATGTATGAAAACTTATCAACACTGATTATTATATCATGCTATTGTGTTTTGGCTCAATGTTAAGTTATAATACATGTGTTGATAACATATTTACGAAGTGTCGGAACCAAGACCAAAATTTTCCTTTCCATTTTTTGCTGGCTCCGCTCCTATATACTGCCGAAAAAGAGGAGAGAGGGAGGGATTCTTTCCTTACAGGAGGAGTTTTGGTTTCCCATTTTTTCGGAGCAGAGCTCCTCAAACATGTGGGAGAACCTTTTCGAATCCCTCCCCGCAGGCAAAGCAGTTTGCCTGCTCTCTCCGCCCAACAAAAATCGCACCCCTCAAAGGGTGCGGATTTTTGAATGGGCGGAGAGTGAGGGATTCGAACCCTCGAGACGATTGCTCGCCTAACACCTTAGCAGGGTGCCCCATTCGACCGCTCTGGCAACTCTCCGTATTATATTGTTCGAATCCTCCAAATCATGTGGTGAGGGATTCGGTTACAAGTAAATTTCCTGACGGAAATTTCTCGCGACCCCGGCTCGGCATGCTCGCCTTTCATGTCGGCAAGCCGTCATGAAAACTCGCATACGCCTGCGCCTCTTCAAACCGCCGCAAAGCGAGCAGTCGCTTTGCTTTGGCTCATGATACGGCGACACAGTCGCCATCTCATGAGCCAATCGGTTTGAAGCCCTCGAGACGATTGCTCGCCTAACACCTTACTGGGATGGGAGCGAGACCCGGAAGCTCCCATGGTCGACCGCTCTGGCAACTCTCCCTAAAACATTTTGCTCTGCAAAATGTTCGGGCGACGAGTTTTTCCTTAAGGAAAAACTCGTTTAGCCCCTGTTACAAGCGCCTTTAGGAAAGTGCTTGATTTGCCCAGTGTACCACAGTTTTTTCTCTTTGGGGAGATTCGCGTTATAATCGTTTATATGTCTGTTTTTACTCAAAAACACGTCCAATCTGCTGATCTGACCATCTTTACACAGTCGCTCGGGAATCCCACTGATCCGGTGGTGCTTCTCATTATGGGGGCGATGAATCCGGGGCTGTGTTGGTATGACTCTTTTTGCGAGGCTCTTGTTGCCCGCGGATTTTTTGTCATTCGATATGACCATCGTGATACGGGACAGTCTTCAGTCATCGATATCGACACGCATCCGTATGATATGGACGATATGGCGAATGATGCGCTCGCGGTTCTTGATGGATATGGTATTGCCAAAGCGCATATTGTCGGGCTCTCCATGGGTGGATATATCGCGCAGATTCTCGGTGCACGCCACGCTGACCGTGTCCTCTCGCTTACCCTCATCTCAACAACTGCTGATCATCGTCCGTATATGGAGGCGACGACATTCGCGCCACGTGGAAAATATGATCTGCCGTTTCCTGCCGAGCGATATCTCGCGTATCTCAAGGACGTGACAGAGCATCCGCCGACAACACCCGAAGGATTTGCTGAAGCACGTATGCACGGATGGGAAGTTATGTTTGGTGGACCGCTTGTGGGCGCGGATAGGGAAGCGCTTATTGCAATGCTTTCTGCCGTTGATGCGCATTCGGCACATCCGGCATCGGCATGGAATCACGGCCCGGCAGTCGCACGTTCCACTGTGCGGACTCAACTCGTGCAAGACATTCATGTGCCGACACTCATTATTCATGGAGAGAACGACCCGTGTTTCCCTGTTGCGCACGGCGAGCATCTGCACGCGCTCATCCCTGATGCGAAGTTCGTCGTCGTTCCTGGTATGGGGCATATGTGCACATTCACGGAAGCGTTGTCACTTGTGGATGTGATCGTGAGACATGTTGTTGTAGATGATAACGTTTGATAGTATGTTCTTATGATAACCATACCAACAAAACGTACAGTGATACTTTTGGTATGCGCTGTTATTGCGGTACTTGGGTATGTAATGATGCGAAATGCGTTGCTTGATGAAAGTATCGCGCAAGAGAGCAAATCACTACCTCTCGGGTATACGCTAGAGAAGTATACCGTAATAGAAACTACAGACATTGCTTGCAAAGAACATGAGGAATGCATCACATCGGCTGAGTATCTCGTACGTTCAAACTGCCCCTATACGTCATTGTGTTTAGAAAAGAAATGTACGGTCGTATGTCCGCAATATGCGGGGAGTGACTGATGTAATGACATTGCCCTCTCGTGATATACTAGTGATATGAAAAAGAAAGTAATGAAAACAGTAGCCCCCACAAAACATGTGACACGATCAAAATCATCGACATCAGCACGCGTGAAAGAAAAGACGCACGATGTTGTCGTGTATCAAACAAAGTTGGGAGCCATTGAGCTTCGGGGGGATAATGTGCATGAGACCGTATGGGCGACTCAGGCGCAGATTGCTGATGTTTTTGGCACAACTCCACAAAACGTAACGATGCACGTAAAGAATATTTACAAAGATAAAGAGTTGTCTGAATCGGCAACTTGTAAGGAATTCTTACAAGTTCAAAAAGAAGGAAAAAGAGAGGTGTCTCGTCGTCAAAAACTATATAACCTTGATGTGATGATTGCTGTGGGATATAGAATCAATTCTGTAACTGGTACGAAGTTTCGTCAGTGGGCGACCAAGACACTCCGTGATCATATAGTGAAAGGATACACATTTAACGCATCACGAATTGCAACACAGTATGATGCGTTTATCAAAGATGTAAGGAATATCCAAGCGCTTTTACCTGAGCATGTCGCACTTGACCCAAATAACGTTCTTGAACTGGTGAAAGAATTTGCCGACGTGTGGGTATCACTCGACGCGTATGATAAAGAAACACTTTCTCCCAAACAGACGAGTAAGAAAAAAGTAACACTCGATACAGAAAAACTTTTGAGGGCAATTGGTGACTTGAAGATGAGCCTCATGAAAAAAGGAGAAGCGACGGAGCTTTTTGCGTCTGAACGTGGACAGGGGAATGTGGAAGGTATTGTTGGAAATGTCATGCAATCATTTGGTGGTAAGGATGTATATCCCTCGATTGAGGAAAAAGCGGCGCATCTTTTGTATTTTATGTTGAAGAATCATCCATTTTCTGATGGTAACAAGCGCTCAGGCGCGTTTGCTTTTGTATGGTTTTTGCGAGCATTTCGTGTGAAAGGTGGACGCATGATTGCCCCTGCAACATTGACCGCGCTTACTCTTCTCATTGCGGAGAGCGACCCAAAGAAAAAAGATCAGATGACCGCGCTCGTAACACGATTGTTATAAAAGAGGACAATTTTTATGGGGAAAAGATATTAGCACGACGAAACATAAAAAAAGAAGTATACTAATATTATGCTCGGATATATTATTTCCATTCTTATTGCGCAACTTGCAGGTCTTGTTGGCTCAATATTTACGATGCCCGCTATTACGACGTGGTATGCTGAACTTGTGAAGCCCTCATTTACACCGCCATCGTATGTGTTTGGCCCCGCGTGGGCGATGCTCTATACACTCATGGGACTTGCGGCATATCGTATATGGGAAAAGCGTTCTGCATCGGGAGCCCGTCGCGCACTGGTCTTGTATGCCGTGCAACTTGTGCTTAATGTATTGTGGTCCTATGCGTTTTTCGGCTTGCACAATCCATTGGCAGGTGTTGGTGTCATTGTTCTCTTGTGGATTGCTGTGTTTATGACGATGATATTCTTTTATCGTGTTGATAACACAGCTGGTTGGCTGTTTGTACCGTATGTGGCGTGGATATCATTTGCAGGTATGCTCAATTATGCGGTGTGGATGCTGAACTAACGCGAAAATATGTGGAACGAACGCAGAACATCGCAGAAAAATAAAGAATGAAGACTACATGCTAGAAGACCTATAAACGAGGTGAAAGTTTGTGGAATGTGAAGAATGTCTTTTGGTTATTGTGATTTCTTTTTGATTTGATGCTTGTGATTTGACTTGTATATTTACTTGCTCATATCCTCATGTTTCCCGTATACTGGTATTATTAGTATTAATTTTTCACATATATTTATGAATGGTTATGTTGCAAATATTGAACAACTCACAAAAGAAAATGAAAATTTTCGCACTGTTTTATATACGGCTCCAAATAGCCAACTTGTTGTAATGTCGCTTCTCCCTGGGGAAGACATTGGTGAAGAGGTACATGAACTTGATCAATTTATTCGTATTGAAGAAGGGAAGGGAAAAGCAGTGTTGAATGATATTGAATACGATATTGAAGATGATTTCGCAATTGTTATTCCCGCAGGAACAAAACATAACATCATCAATGACGGAGATGAAACAATGAAGCTTTATACCGTGTATAGTCCAGCAGAACACAAAGACGGCACGATTCATGTGACCAAACAGGATGCAATGGAAAACGAAGAACATTTTGATGGTGTGACGACGGAGAGTGAGTAAGTCATCATTTGTACTTTAAAAAACTCAAACAGAAACGTGGGGCAATGCACCACGTTTTTTGTTTGACTTTGTTTGTGCCACAGTGTATATATGGATAGAGAGTTTTGCTTTAATGATAAAAAAGGAGGGATTGTGAAATACGAATCTCTTGCGTTGATATTCCTTGCTCTTCTCGTTATTCCAGGAGCGTTCGCACTT
>Ga0194119_10008406_pt1 | contig 14202 bp, 13 predicted proteins | sample TA2MahC100mmetaG_FD_148620 | JGI IMG/M metagenome (GOLD analysis project Ga0194119, IMG submission 148620) | Freshwater microbial communities from Lake Tanganyika, Tanzania - TA2015018 Mahale Deep Cast 100m | ecosystem: Environmental > Aquatic > Freshwater > Lake | place: Tanzania: Lake... | reverse complement strand
TAAATAAATCAGTTTCAACCGCTGTTTTTTACACATCATAAAATAACTGAATTATTTCGATTGTCTTGTCTGTTTTATTTTCTGGTGTTATCCAGTAATTGATATGTTGTTCTAATAGATGTAACCTTTGGTTCCATTCATCTTTTTTTGATTTCTTTACAACAGTTATTCCTTTATTGTCTTGACCCCAGCACGATGATATGATTCTTCCATCTTTTTTGTAATCATCTGGATTAAATCTGATAAATATGATAGGTCTATGTCCCAAATCTTGGGATAATTCCATTATGCGTTTGTTTTCACAAGTACAATCATAGTCAATATGTTGATTTTCATCTATTTCTATAATTACAATTTGATATAATAAATCCAACAATAAATCAGGTCTTCTCTTAGAACACCCCCCATTTATTATTTTGTCTGCAACCCAATTCAAAGACGGAAACGTTGTTTTGATGTATTCTACAACTGCGTATTCTTTGGTTTTATAATTCCGCGATACTGGTTTGTCTGGAAACAAGTTCATATAACAAAATAAGCAATATCCATCGTATTTTTCTTGTACTCGTGTTAAACACCATTCGCTTTTACAAGTTTTGTGTTTCACATCTACCATTCCTTCCTTTTTATGAACAGAACAATATAATGCTTTTGTCTGACCTTCTACATTATAGTTTGGTTGTGTCTTACACCCTTCGTGAATACATGTTTTGTTTTTCACATCTACCATTCCTTCCTTTTTATGGAGAGAACAATATAATGCTTTTGTCTGACCTTCTATATTATAGATTGGTTGTGTCTTACACCCTTCGTGAATACATGTTTTGTTTTTCACATTTACCATTCCTTCCTTTTTATGGACAGAACAATATAATGCGTTTGTTTGACCTTCTACATTAAATGCTGGTTGTGTCTTACACCCTTCGTGAATACATGTTTTGTTTTTCACATCTATCATTCCTTCCTTTTTATGGACAGAACAATATAATGCTTTTGTTTCCCCTTCTACATTATAGATTGGTATAGTCTTACACCCTTCGTGAATACAAGTTTTGTCTTTCACATTTACCATTCCTTCCAATTTATGGACAGAACAATATAATGCTTTTGTCTCACCTTCTACATTATAGGTTGATCGTGTCTTACACCCTTCGTGAATACAAGTTTTGGATATCACATCTACCATTCCATCCAATTTATGAACAGAACAATATAATGCTTTTGTCTCACCTTCTACATTATAGGTTGATCGTGTCTTACACCCTTCGTGAATACATGTTTTGTTTTTCACATCTATCATTCCTTCCAATTTATGGACAGAACAATATAATGCTTTTGTTTGACCTTCTACATTAAATACTGGTCGTGTCTTACACCCTTCGTGAATACACATTTGTATTTTTTTATATAAATAATAGACAAATGATTAAATCAATTTTTATATATTAAAATCGGCCGTTGAAATGTAAAAAGAAGTAACCAACTGTAAAACGTAACCCGAGAGAAATACCGAATAAAGTGTCTTCTCTCAGAGTTGTAAGTATGAATGTGTAAAGAATAAGGTAATAGTTGTAATAAGTCATATCTGGTTATGTAACTGATTTCGGGTTATGTCACTCATTTCCGGTTAGTAATATATCCTACAGGTAGTATCAATATATTTTTTACATGTATGATTGAATCGATATATCCTACATGTAGTATCGAATACCAGTAGTATCGAATAGTATATTCTACATGTATGATTGAATAGTATATCCTACATGTATGATTGAATAGTACATCTTACATGTATGATTGAATAGTAGATACTACATGTATGATTGAATCGATATATCCTACATGTAGTATCGAATACCAGTAGTATCGAATAGTATATCCTACATGTATGATTGAATAGTATATTCTACATGTAGTATCTGAATGGATGCAACGTAGAATCTAAAAAAAAGTGCATAGGTGATTGTGATATAATAGATAGAATGTTTATGCAACAGGAATAGGAATATATAATTGAATGATATCTCTCTTGGAATGTTGAACAGCAGAAGAAATGGAATCAATAGATGAAGCAGAGAGAATGTCTTGCATGTAGTACCTGAAAACATGAACGTCTTGAGTTTGTCCGAATCGATGTGCGCGTGCAATAGCTTGGTCTTCAATAGATGGATTCCAATGAGGACTAACGAAATGAACGTGATTGTAAAGTTGAAGATTAAGTCCTTCGGAACAAGTCTGAATCTGAAGAATAATAACTTGTGGAGCAAGTTCCAAAATGCGTTCTCTCTCAGATAAAGAAACACCGCCATGAATAACGTCAACAGAAATGTCAGGATGAATGCGTAGAATGGCATGTTTAAGAAAGTGCATCTCTCTGCGATAATGGCAGAAAACGAGAGATTTATGTGAAGTGGAAATGCGTGAAGCAACAGCATTGAGTTTGGAAATGCCATTAATAGCATGTTGAATATGAAGTTGAATGTCTTGATGGGAGATGGAATGAGAATCATAATCATAATCATAATCAGAAGAGTCATCCCCAGATGAAATATCAATCTCTCGAGTAATAGAATCAAGGTCGTGAGAATGTTCAAGAGTAGAGTTGTGTAAAATGGTAGAATATGTAAAAGCGATTTCAGGGTCGATCATGTTAGGTAATGTACACATTTGTCTAGCACGAATGTATAGAGAGAGTTTTTCGAAAGATCGAGAGAAAGGAATAGCATAGTGAATAGCTTGACTGAGATGTCTCTCGTGAATGTCATTCCATGGAATAGAAACAGTATGAGTATGAATAGGAGGAAGAGAAAGTCCAACAGAAAGTTTGGTACGTCTTAGAATGAAGTCACGAGAGAATTGTTGTAAATAAGAAGTAAAGTCAGAAGATCTGTGATGTGGGAAAGAAACACCAAAAAGGGAAGCCAAAGTTTTGAGATCAGCGAATGAGTTTTGAATAGGAGTGCCGGTGACAATCCATACAATAGGTGGTGGTAGAGAATAAGATATATTGGGAAGTCGTCTAACAAGATGAATAGCACCTTGAAAGAGAGAAGTATTGTGGTTGCGAAGATGGTGAGCTTCATCGAAAATAACGCGATGAGGTTTGTATAGAAGAAGAGAAGTGCGAGAAGATGATTCGTGGGAAGAAGTAGATAGAGATCGTCGAGAAATGTGACCATATGTGGTGATAACAATAGGAGCGTCGAGAAGTTGTTGAGTAGTAATGCGATACTTGTGTTGTCCAGTAAATAGAAGAGGGGAATGTCCAGTAGTCCGAATGAATTGTTGAACCCATTGTTGAACAAGAGGAACAGGAAGAACAATAAGAGTGCGAAGTTTGAAATGTGAAACAACAAGCCCAATCATCATGATGGTTTTGCCAAGTCCCATTTCATCAGCAACAATGCCTCCTCGTGGAGCGTGAGAGTAGTCGGCACCAGGAACAACATCAAGAAGATCAGCTTGAATCTCTCTCGAAAGACAGAATTGAAGTCCCTCTCTCTGATATAGTTTGGGGTGAAGTTGTGCTTTCGAAATGAAAGAGTCAAATGCGTCAGTAGACTTCTGAATCTGTAGTGAAATATGAGAGGAAAGGTCGGCGCGGGAGTCGTTGGAGATGGAGTCGTAGTTCATTTGATGAGAGTTAAAAAGTATTGTAAAGAGAGTATGAAGAAAAGTAAATCAATTTTACAAAATGATAGCGTATGAAGGAAGAACAGTAAAAAAACCTAAAATGAGTTAGTATAGGTATGTAGGTAGGTATGTCGGTAGGTAGGTAAAAGGATAGGAATAGAGAGAATTAGTATGAAGTCTTGTTATGGTTGCGATAGTATGGTCGTTTAGATCGACAGCGTTTTCTCTTATGAGAATGCGTCGTGGTAGTAGATTCGTGTAGTGTAGTAGAGTCATCTAGAGTAAAGAGAGAATGCGAATAAGTAGAGTCGGAATGAGTAATGTTGTATACAAGTAGTTGAAGAGAATCAGCAAGAAGATGAAGTTTGCGATAGTTCTCTTGAAGATATAGTGTAGAATGCGCCTCATCAAAGTCTTGAACAGTAGAGTACAAAGCATAGAGATAAGAGGGAGCAGTTCCAAGAATAAAGTCCTGTCGAAGAGAAGAATATTCGAAATGAGTTTTGGGAAGAGAAATAGCATCATTAATATCATGGTATAGTTCGAAAAGGGAAGTAAACTCATGAATATAGGGTTCTCTCGGAAACTCAAGATCACGAACCCATGAGAGAAAGTCGTAATCATGAAAGAATGGAAGAGATTGTCCAGGATGAGAAGAAGTCCATTGTTCAAGAGTCATTCGAAAGGGTGAAGAGATGTCTTGAAACCATGAAGAGAGAGATGTTCTCTCAAGGTGCAAGGGAATAAAGACGGGAGCATGAACAGGTAAAGCAGCAACAGCAACAGCAACAGACATATTGAATGGGATAGGTTTCGATGGATGAAGAAAGATAGAAAGATGGAAAGTATTTCAATTTTCGGATAGAAGCGTGTAAATACCCGAATAGATGAAAAAGCAGTCATACATCATACATGTAAACGCCTCAATATGAAGAGCATAGAGTTTTTTGATGTGAGATTCAATTTAAGTTACCATCTCCAAAAATTGAAATGCTTTTCGATCGTAAAGAAGAACTACACGCAAAGTATCAAAGTTACAACAACAACCCGACAACCTGAAATGTTTATGATCGATATCCTCTCCTCCAAGTACGGCTTCTCCGCTATCGACGCAAGAGAATACATCGCGGATTACATCAAGACCCTCCAGTCCGAAGTAAAGGAAAAGGTGCCTTCTCCAAAGAAACGCAACTCCTCGCCAAAGACAAAGAAGATCGATGATGAAGTAATCATCGTGGAAGACTCTCCTGCTTCGGATCCTGTCTCTGATTCTGCCCCTGCTCCTGCCCCTACCCCTACCTCTGCCCCTGCCTCTGCCCCTGCTCCTGCTCCTGCTCCTGCTCCTCAAAAGAAAAAGTCTCAACCCCGAAAGCCAAAACAAACCCAACCCCAAGAGTCGGACTCTGAGTCAATCGCAACTGCTGCATCCGATAAGGAGGCAAAGGACGCGGAAAAGGCTGAGAAGAAGGCCCAAAAGGAAGCGGAAAAGGCTGAGAAGAAGTCAAAGAAGGAGGCCGAACTCGCGGAAAAGAAGGCCCACAAGGAGGCCGAACTCGCGGAAAAGAAGTCAAAGAAGGAGGCTGAACTCGCGGAAAAGAAGGCAAAGAAGGAGGCTGAACTCGCGGAAAAGAAGGCAAAGAAGGAGGCTGAACTCGCGGAAAAGAAGACATCAAAGAAGGTAAAGTCACAACCCTCATCCTCATCCTCTGAAACAGAAGAGAAACAACAAGAAGAACAAAAGGAAACCCCAAAGAAGCGCGGTCGCCCAGCAAAACCCCAACAAAAGGAAAAGGTAGAAGACATGATCACTGAGTTGGTAAAGAACGCAAAGAAGGCACAAGAAGAAAAGACACTGCAAAAGGAAGTACAAACTCCCCAACAAACCCACAACAATGAAGAACAAGAGGATGACTACGAAGAAGAAGAAGAATCAACGGAAATCGAAGTAACAGAGTTCACTCACAACAAAGTAAAATACCTAGTCGATAACGCACACTACTTGTACAGCACAGAAGACGAAACATACGGTCAAAAGGTAGGAGAAGTACGCGTCGACGGATCAGTTCACATCTTCGACCAAGAGTAAGTACACAAAAATAAAACTACCCCTGTGATCCACCAAACTAACACTTTTTTTTACATATATCAATACCCCAATTAAAAGTTATATAACTCATTTCAAGTTATATCACTCATTTCCAATTATGTCACCCATTTCGGGTTATGTCACTCATTTCCGGTTACCCAATATACATCATGAAAGTACTATAAGGGTCAAATTAGAAGAGTTAGGCTAGTAAGAAAGAACAGGGAAGCCGGAGGGGGAAGGGGGCGATCGGGTGTGACAGTGTGTCTAATATTCACCCCCATCCTCCGGACCCCCATCCTCCGGACCCCCATCCTCCGGACACTCAACAAACTCAACAAACCCAACAACCCCAACAACCCCAACAACCAAACACACCCACCAAGGAATATGCTCACGAAACAGGTTCATTCATATACTTCTCCAACTCACTCCCTTCATAATACGGAATACTCTCCTGTCCCGTCATGACTTTCACCGTCTTCCACAGCCGAATGAATACATTTTCGCACACATACGGCACATTATATTTGCGACAAACATTTGCAACATCTTTATGAATGACCTGGTATTCATACGCCGACAAGTCAGGAAACAGATGGTGTTCGATTTGATAATTCAACCATCCCTGTAAATAGTCAACCACATTATTACCCAGTGTATAGTTCGTCGAAGAAACACACTGGCGGAGGAGCCACTCATCGCTCTTGCCCTTCACCGGCGTGCGATACAAGTACATATCTTTTCCTGCATGATTCGGTACAATAATCACAAAGGTATGCACATTGCAAAAGAGGTCAGCAATGATGTAATTCGCAATAACATTGTATAAATAGGCGACAGTGAAAATGTCAGGAAAATAAACGTGGAATGAATAAATCGCCGCAAAGCATAATCCCCGGTAAATTATGATAGGACATAGAACGAGCGTGAAGTATTCGACCTTATTAATCCAGGATGGCCATTCGTTGAGCATCATCCCAAACAATGTCATCTGTTTATAATCTTCATCCTTCATCGTGTAATTGAGTTTGGTTGCCTTGTAATATTTGTATGAGTTGGACGAATAATAGAATAACCGCCATGTAAGCGCGAAGAATGCGATGACTCCGTATTTTACAAAGTGAGGGGCGTTCATTGTACGAAGGAGAATGAGATTATGTTGTACATTATCGGGGTCATTAAATTCATTAAGCATATAATGATGGTAAATATTGTGTTCACATGACCACGCCTCTGGTAAAATATAGTCCATCCAGTCTAAAAACCGACGCATTTTTACACCGTATTTGAATCGGTTGTATTTGTTACTATCACTACTAGTATTCGTATCATCAGTATACCCGCCATGACTCACGTGGTGAGACACAGTCGTCCAATGTGAACTAATCGAGAGACCCATCATCACCCATGGAAACACATAGGACGGATCGAGAAATGAAAAGAAGAATCCGGTGTAAAACAACACATTATTAAACATGACGATACCTTGCAAGTGTTGAAAAGCGTGTCGTTTATGTTGAGGCGTGAGTTTGGTTTCTTTGATTGCACGGATATCGGAGGCCCATTTCGAGAGACGGGTTGTTCCCGACATGACTTTATTTAACATAATAATAACGAATACCTAATACCTAATACCTAATACCTAATACCTAATACCTAATACCTAATTACCTAATACCTAATACCTAATATACTAATACCTAATATACTAATACCTAATATACTAACATACACTATTTTTATATATTTTTACATATATTTATATCATGTAACACAGACCATATTCGCAATATTGGTGTACAACCTCTCTCATCTCTCATAAAATACCTGTTACATAGGTTATCCAGCATTACTGATCTCTAATCTGGTCTCCGATAATGAACACCATAAAGATCACCGCGAAATAAATCAAAGTAGGAATATCAGACAACAAGTCACTATCCTTTTTTAACGTAGGTACATTTCCAACACCGTATATGAGAGAATTAAAGTCGTTTCTCTCGGTTGTAGTATCAACAATAGGTACGGATATATTGCTATCTCCAAGTGTCAACGCAGGCATCATGAATAACATCATTGTCATCATCGTCTTAAAACAAGACCCAGAAGGCATCGAGAGAAAAAAAACAACAAAATATATGTTGTATGCATCGAATCTCTCTATTTCTTTTCTCTCTAATATAAGTGAGCAACAGTCATCCCTCCCTCCCTCGAATTACAATTCAACTGGATGTAAGGTGGAATGCGGCAACTCTTGCCATATATAAACTGGAATGGGTTCAACAAGGTTAACAGCACCATCAATACCCCCGAAAAGGCGAGTAACCACAGAGTTATACAACTTAACCGTATTTTCTTCAGCATCCTTTGCCTCTTTCAACGCATTGTGACACGAAATCCACGAGGCCATACGTTCCTTTTCAACATTTCGTAATGTGTGAATCTGTTTATAAATGTTACTCAACTGAACCGAATACTGACAGACAACATCCTCAAGTAATTTTATCTCTCTTTCTAGGTCTGCTTTTCTTTCTAGATCTCTTTCTCTTTCTCCAATTATAACAATCTCATCCTCCGAAGTGACTATTTGAAAATACGTATTGGTAATCATTTGGTTGATTCCCTCACTCTGTATTAATAATGACACAATCTCTCGTTTAACATCGGCCAACTCATCAACCGCAATACGAAATATACTATTTCTTTCAGTTACATCATTCTGGGCATTAACAACTAGATTATATACAATCGTAACATCAGGGGTAACATCCATTACAACCTCATCACCTTCTTCTTCTCTCGCTCCTCCTTCCTCCCCAGGTCCTCTCACTTCTCCTTCTCTCACTTCTCCTTCCTCCCCAGCTCCTCTCACTTCTCCTTCTCTCACTTCTCCTTCTTCTCTCAATCCCGCCACGTCTCTCTGTCCCTCCTCCCCCTCCCACCGTTGTTCATTATAATCATCATCCTCGTGTGATACCACCGTGTCCGGGTTAATAAGATATGTACGACATAAAGGGCATGAAATAGAGTAGTACATATTTCGAAGCAAACAAGTCAAACAGAACGAATGTCCACAATCAGTAATCGCACAATTCTTTTTAGGATTGATTGGTTCAGTGCAAATAATACATATTTCTCTCTCTGCCTCTGCCCCTGCTTCTTTCTCTTTCTCTTTCTTTTTCTCTTTCTCTCCATCATCCTTCTCTCTATCATCCTCATCCTCATGATAACTACATACATCGCATATATCTCTCATTCTCTCTTGTTCCTCTTCTCTGCCATAACTAGTCCATTCATCTTCATCGACTGACATACTCGACATCGACCCTGAGTCATCATTCGCAGCCACCGCGGCAGCAGCATCATCCATAGCAGCATCTCCCGAAATATATCCTTCTTCATTTTTTGATGACGACGACAACGACGACTCCGAGTCCCAATCCATATTCATAACCTCATCCTCGCGATAGACATGCCTCCCATCCGATTCAACCACCTCACGCTCCACTCGCGTAAAACCTCTTCCATTCATAGTTTGGTAATATGTTGCCTGATCATCCTGCCACATAACCCATGTAATAGGTACTCGTCTGCTTGTCATTGATAGTTATTTACACATGTATTTAAAAAGTATTTTCAGGTTCAATTTTGCACACAATTTCACATTTCAAACGCCGACCATTAAGGGTCGGCATCTTTGAATGTGATTTAGTAACAACCGATAAATTACCTTTTTTATATCCGAGAAGTCGCCTACGCAGACTTCAGGTTATATAAATCGGCAATTGAAAGGTTAAAAGGTGTAAAATACTTTACATCTGTAAAATATATAAGACGTATGCTACAATGTTACCAATTGCACAAGTCGTATTTATAGTATTTGGATCTGTAGCAGCGGTATTCATAGTATGTGCATTGTATCATAAGTATTCGAATAACTCAAAACATATAGCAACGAATACGTAATAACACACCCCCGATGAATCTAATAACCCCAATTCATAATAAAAGTAATTGATATAAACGTATAAACAGAAAACAACCAATCAAGTAAATGCCAATCATTCGACTCATACGAAAAGTCGCGACAAACAAACAACCAATTAAATTATTGCAAGCATCATCAAATCCGATTATCTGTCAAATTACCAAAAAGCCACAAAACAAATCACTGTGTAGTTGTGAAAAAAAGTGTAGTATATTATCATCGGAGACAGAAACAATTACAACAGACACCAAGGTAAATAACTAGGTAAATAACAATGATAAACATTATACGTATAACAATGATAAACATTATACGTGTATTATAATATTATATCCTTATTCTCTGAATATCTCTCTCTATCTCTCTATCTATCTCTCTCACTACCTCTGTCATGAAAAAAGCAGTAAAAACCGTAAAACCCGGATTTGTCTATATATTAGAACACGCAACAACAAAAGCAACCTATGTCGGTGCAACAGTCGATCTGGACCGCCGACTTCGACAACACAACAAAGAAATAAAGGGCGGTGCACACGCAACTGGCGCACGAACAAATGAATGGCGTCGAATCTGCTATGCGACAGGTTTCCCTGACTGGTCCTCAACGCTCCAATTCGAATGGCGACTTAAACAGTTAACGCGAAACATTGACCAATATCCCACAGCAGTAGCCACAGCAGTAGCCACAGCAACAGCCACCGATGCATCTAATTCCGTGTACATAGGTTATCCAATGACCCGCCGTCTCCGCGCCCTAGAAGTATTATTATTATTAGACAGACCAACAAGTAAATCAATCCCGTATGAATTATGGACACCGAACTTACGAGTCACTCCTTCTCCTTCCTCTCTCGCTTCTCTCATTCCATCACTCTCAACAAATCCATTTATTGCAAGAATCCAAGAAATAAATGAACAAAAACTAAATAATAATTTACCGGGACCGATTATTATATTTCAATAACCGATTGTCTTGTCTTTACTGCTCTATGCGGGGCTTGAACCCGCCACCTTGGGCTCATAAGACCCACGCTCTAACCAAATGAGCTAATAGAGCGTTTATTCTCTCTCTCTCCTCACCTCGCCTCACCTCACCTCGCCTCGCCTCATCCCCTCCTCCCCATAACAATTCCATAAAATGTATTTATATTCATTCCGCAAAAACAATAATAATTGAATTGAGGTCTTGAAAAAACGTAATGGTTGGTTTAATAAAAATGTAATCATTGCTCAATATGTCATATTTAATAATGTTACGAAAACTGCGACATGAACTATCATGAATATCATCCCCCAATTTCGCAACTTCTCTCGGATCATGATCAACATCGACCACATAAATCATAATAGAATCAATCGAATATAATATATGTTTCGTCGCCCGATCATCCCGCCGCCGACCATCTCGCGGCCGATCATCTCGCCGATTATATTTTTGTATAACTTCCATAAGCTCGGACTGAGGGATAATATTCATAACCGAGAGATTATGCTTAAATCGAATCGTACTAACAACCTCTCGCTTCAAATTGAGATAAACAATGTTGAAGTGAATAAATGTATTAGGAGTTCTATAAAAAATCTTATACAACTCTCTCTCATTCTCTTGTTCATCCCTCTCTCTTTTCTCGGTTTCGTTCTGAATCTCTTGCGTAAGAGTATCGATCCATGAAGAGTCAATATCCATACCATACTCGCATTCTTCCTCGTTATCCTCGTTACAATTCATTCTATACGACAAGAGTATTTATACGACAAGAGTATTTATACGACAAGAGTATTTATAGGATAAAAATAAAAATAAACCCAAGTTTGAACTAATACCCCAACGAGTTATAATAATAAATATCCTCTCCATCATAGTCATCATATTCATCATCATTTTCATCATCATTGTATCCCGCTCTATTATCAGTATATGTTTGTCTGGGCCGACTATAAGACATCTTCCCACCACCCGAAGATGGTCGGAATATATTATTCTCTCTTATGAGGCGTTTATTATCAACAAAAATCTTTCCACAGTACTCTGCACCGCTGCCTCCGCTGCCTCCGCTGCCTCCGCTGCCACTAGCAACAGCACTAGTATCAGCACCCCCGCCTCCGCCGCCGCCACCACCGCCACCAGACAACAGTTTCTCTCGAAAGTTCAACGACTTACTTGTCGTACTAGAACTATGATTCTTATTTCCAGATAAAAGCGAAGGAAAGTCATCAATAATCAGAACCTCACTGCCTCCTCCTAAGCCTCCACCCCCCGAGCCTCCACCCCCCGAGCCACGATCATTCATAGAAACCATACTACTACTTACATGACTCCCAATAAAAGGATTATAAGAGGAAGGAGAATCAACCGGCGACTGCGAACAATTACTTCCTACATATAATGGAGCTACTTGGTTATTGCGTTTTTCATGATATGATGTATTATTTCTGTGAAAATAATTGTTTGTCTCTCCAACAACCCGAGTACTACGTCCTCCGAACGGAGTAATAAATGGATTTTCTTTTAGTTTCTCTCTCTCACCTCTCTCGCCTCTTTCTCGCTCACCTCGCTCACCTCGCTCACCTCGCTCACCTCGCTCACCTCGCTCACCTCGCTCACCTCGCTCACCTCGCTCACCTCTTTCTCTTTCTCTCCCCTTCCCACTTCTAGAAGCTGGTTGTAAAAAAATATTATCCTCTAACTTTGGAACAACATGTTTCTCTTGTTTACCCTTTTCAAGAACAGGGTGATCTGATCCATACGATGATCCATACGATGATCCATACGATGATCCATACGATGTATTTTTTGTAGATGGCGAACGTAGCAACCCACCCCCTCCGCCTCCTCCTCCACCTCCTCCACCTCCGCCACCCCCGCCGCGTCTTCTTCTCCTTCCACCACTATCACGAGTATCCTTATTCATACCTATAAAACGCACACCCCACACGGTAAAAGTAACTCGAACCTTTAGAGTAAGTAATAAGGATATGTTTATATTATCTAAAAGACAATAATATTAGTGAAAGCGGCTAGCCGAACACTTCCAAAACCACGGAAGGTCATACACAACCTTCAACGACCCTCCCAACATAAGTTTATCTCGAATCGCCTTCACTCGCACATCATCAACATTCCACCTCTTAAAATGTATGAACACCTGATTATATGTTTCCATCGTTTTCAAATTGGTTCTGGTTACAATATCAACCTTCGCCACTTTACCTATTTTAGTTTTATTAAACACAGTTTCCACCATTTTTCGATTCACTGACGTACTAACCCTAGGAATACATAACGTAGGGGATTTAAGATTATCGAGAGGAGGTTTAGCTGAGCTGAGAAGTATTAGATCACTCGTCCTCTTCTCATGTTCAACAACCACCATACGAACCATATCATCAACCACCATACGAACCATATCAACAACCACCATACGAACCATATCATCAACCAAACCCACAACTTCTTGAAACATCATTAATTAATGATAATAATAATTGAAGCAATAAATAAAATCAATTTTATCAGCAGTAGCAGCAGCAACAACCACCGCCCCCGCCACCGCAGCAACAATAAGATAACTCAAATAAAAACATCTAACATATTATACAGACATCATTCTCTCTTCTCTATATGCCTGATAGCAACATCCACGGCCATAGCCACAAGCTTTTTCCATTCAAGTTCCACATAACCGACGCTCTAATAAAAACATGCCCAGTACCGGAAACCCATATCCATGTAAAAACCAAAAACACAATTACATTCAAAGCATCAAATGTAACAACGCTGACAAACTATTTGAAAGAATATTCCAAACATGCAACAGCCCACACCCACACCCACGCCCACACCCACGCCCCCGCCGCCCCCGCCACGATTGACCCCAACCACCTAGACACCGAAATAATCCTACACATGATTAATAATATCGGAACCCAACTAGACGCACTGACAGAAATGAAAAAAGGAATCCCATATTTTACACTTGACGATATTTATGTTATCAACACCACCCCAGAGTACAACGACCATCCATATTTTTGCATTATGAATGAAACAAAGGTATACGACATTGTTTCCCAAAGTAGCAACCTAGATATTACAACCCCTCCAGTAGAAACCGGAATAAAGTTCTTCACACCTGAAATGCCGGACCCATCGTCTCAACACATAACACTTCCATTACAAATAAACTATAAGTCGGCATTCTATAGCTTTGCGTTATTATGTATACATTGCTTCGTACATAAATCCAAACACTCTACAAAACAACTTATAACATCGAATAACCATACATCACATAATACATCAAATAATACTCCACATAATACTCCACACAGTACGCATGATGAAACCCTCTTAGACGAAAGTCTAAATCCCATCATGGGAACAAATATATACTGGTTTATAAAACGAGCAACACATCCAACCCCGGAAAAGAGGCGATTCATACTGATATAAGTATCCCCCCACCCCCACCCCACCCCCACCCCACCCCCA
>Ga0194119_10008403_pt1 | contig 14205 bp, 9 predicted proteins | sample TA2MahC100mmetaG_FD_148620 | JGI IMG/M metagenome (GOLD analysis project Ga0194119, IMG submission 148620) | Freshwater microbial communities from Lake Tanganyika, Tanzania - TA2015018 Mahale Deep Cast 100m | ecosystem: Environmental > Aquatic > Freshwater > Lake | place: Tanzania: Lake... | reverse complement strand
TCGGCCTGCCGACCGCCGTGCGCGGCGTGCTGCAAGGTCCGCAGAAGATTCCGCGCTCCGACGTGCCGCGGTTCCTGTCGCAGGATTGGCCCACGCTCTCGCGCACGCCGGGCCTCGAGGCCGATTTCAGGCCCGAGGACTTCGTGCTCGAACCGGCCCCGCCGCGATTCCTCCTCCAATTGAGCGGCGGCCTGGCGATGCTCACGGCCCTGCTCCAGTGCCGCTACGGAACCCGCATCATGACCGTCGGCGTGACCGCGCGCGACGAGGCGGCCTGGATGCCCGACCCGGCCAACACCCGACGCTACTTGGCCCGCGACCTGGCCGCCGAACACATGGCCTTCATGCGGCTGCGCCAGGCCGGGTTCACCGGCCCCGATGCCCAGGGCCGTTGGCAGCTCAACGGTCAGGAGCGCGTACTGGCCTACTTCTCACGCCTGCATCCACGCCTCGAGCGCGAGTGGGAGGTGTCGCTTGAAGAACGCCTCGAGACCAGCACCCGCAAGAACCTCGTGCGCGTGCAACCCCGCTTCCAGATCACGCCCTCGGGCGAGCGCTGGTTCGACCTCGAGGTGTCCTACGTCGCCGACGATGGCGAGCGCTTCAGCGCCGCCGACATCCAGCGGCTGGTGCTCGGCGGTGGCCAGGGCCGTTCGCGCTCCGGCAAGACCGTGCTCATCGACACGGGCGCCGTGGAGGAACTGCAGGAGGTGCTGCTCGACTGCTCGCCCGATCAGCACAATGGGCGCTACCGCATGGGGGCGGCCCAGGCGGGATTCCTGGATGCTTCGCTCCGGGAACAAGGGCACACGGTCCAGGCACCGGCGGCCTGGCGGGAACGGGTGGCCCGGCAGACGGGCGAGGCCTTGCCGGCCTGCCCCCCGCTGGGGGCGCTGGAGACGGTCCTCCGACCCTACCAGAGGCAGGGCGTGGCGTGGATCGGCTTCCTGCGCGACAACGGCTTCGGGGGCGTCCTGGCCGACGAGATGGGCCTTGGCAAGACGCTCCAGGTGCTGGCGCACCGCGCCTCCCTGCACGGGACGGCCGCCACCCGGCCCGCCCACCCCACGCTGGTCGTCTGCCCCACCTCGCTGGTCACCAACTGGGCCGCCGAAGCCGCCCGTTTCGCGCCCGACCTGCGGGTGCTGGTGATCTCCGGGCCCCAGCGGCACAAGCTCTTCGCCCGGGTGCCCGAGCACGATCTGGTTGTCACCAGCTACGCGCTGCTGCGCCGCGACATCGAGCACTACCGCGACCATGCCTTCGACACCGCGGTGCTCGACGAGGCCCAACACATCAAGAACCGCAGCACTCAGAACGCCAAGGCCGTGAAGGCCATCCCGGCCCGCCACAGACTGGTGCTGACCGGCACGCCGCTCGAGAACTCGGTGCTCGACCTGTGGAGCCTCTTCGACTTCCTCATGCCCGGATACCTGGGCGCCTCCGACGACTTCCGCGAGCGGTACGAGGTGCCCATCACCCAGCAACGTGACCAGGGATCGATGGCCCGCCTGGGCAAGCGCATCCGCCCGTTCCTGATGCGCCGCCTCAAGAAGGACGTGCTGCAAGACCTGCCCGCCAAGCTGGAGCACGTGTCCTACTGCGACCTCACGCCGGCGCAGTCCACCGTGTACGCACAGGTGCTGGCGGCGACCCGAACGCAGGTCGATTCGGCCGTCGAGGCCAATGGATTGGCCAAGAGCCGCATGGTCCTGCTCACGGCGCTGTTGCGCCTGCGCCAAATTTGCTGCGACCTGCGGCTGCTGGAGGCCGACGGAGCCCGGACCGCCGACGGGGCCGAGGCGGGCGCCCTGGAGACCAACGCCGGGAGCAACGCCGGCGCCTCGGCCTCGCCCGAGGACTCGGGCAAGCTGCAGCTCTTCGGCGAACTGCTCGACCAGAGCCTCGACGGTGGGCACCGGCTGCTGGTGTTCAGCCAGTTCACCCGGATGCTCAGGCTGCTGAAGGACGAACTGAAGCGCCGCGACGTGGAGTTCTGCTATCTCGACGGTTCGACCCAGGACCGCGCCGGCGAGGTCGCCCGCTTCCAATCGCCGTCGGGGCCGCCGGTCTTCCTCATCTCGCTCAAGGCCGGTGGCGTGGGCCTCAACCTGACGCAGGCCGACACCGTGGTGCACTTCGACCCCTGGTGGAACCCGGCGGTCGAGGATCAGGCCACCGACCGCGCCCACCGCATCGGGCAGTCGCGGGTGGTCAGCAGCTACAAGCTCATCACCCGTGGCACGGTGGAGGAGAAGATCGTGGCCCTGCAGCAGCGCAAACGGGAGATCATCGCCTCGACCCTCACCGGCGAGGAGGCCTTCGCCGAATCGCTGAGCTGGGACGAGATCCGCGAACTGCTCGGGTGAGCCGCCGTGCCCCGCCCCCCGGGGCCCTTGCCATCGCGGTGTTTTCGGGATGGCGACGCGGCGGCATCCCGGCAAGGATCGGTCCATGGATCCCCGACTTCACTCCACCCAGGGACGGTCGCGTCGTCCACGCCCGGCCTGCCTCCCGACCGCATCGAAGGCCGGCGCGGCCTTCACGCTCATCGAGCTGCTGGTGGTCATCGCCATCATCGCCATCCTGGCGGGCATGCTCCTGCCGGCGCTGGCCAAGGCGAAGCTCAAGGCCAAGGAGGTCAACTGCCTGTCGCATTTCCGGCAATGGGCCATCGCCTCCAACCTCTACGCCTCGGACGACGCGCGCGGGCGGCTGCCCTTGCTCGGCGACCTCGGCAACAATCCGTGGGACGTGGCCGACGCGATGATCCCCGCCGTGCAGAACTACGGGCTCACGGTGCCCATGTTCTTCTGCCCAGTGCGGCCATCCGAGCTGACCGAGGCGCAGATGTGGCTCCAGCGCCAGCACCAGCGCACGCTCGCGAACAACGAGGACCTCCGCTTCTACTACAGCCGACGCTGGACCTTTGGCTTCGCGATCATGCAGCACAGCTGGTGGGTGCCCCGCTCCGGGCAACCCGGCTACAAGGTCATGCCGTCCACCTCGCGGGTGAACACCAACTCCCTGGTCGAGGGCTGGCCCACCCGGCTCGAGGACCCGGGTGGGGCGACCAGCCCGATCGTCACCGACACGCTCTACAAGGACGGCTTCGAGACCAACCTGCAGAAGGCCTGGGGCGGGCACCCCACGGCGAAGGCCGACTCGGGCTTCCAGATCCAGGGCGGCCGCGCCGCCTCCATCAGCCGGGCCTACGCCGACGGTCACGCCGACCTCGCCCGGGCCAGTGCCATCGTGTGGCGTCACTACGGCAACTGGACCAGCTTCTATTGAACCCCCGGCGGGCCCTCGGCCTCCGATGCGGCCCACACGTCCGGCAAACCCTCCGGCCGGTGGGATCGTTCCGCGATGCTCGCCGGGCCTTGCGCGGGCGGGACGGGGCGAAGTCCGCCCGACTCCCTGGGACAAGGGCCTGAGACCACCCCGCCGCAACCGGCGTGACCCATCACCGAGACCGGGGCAAAACCATGGCTGGCGCCGGGACGGTCGATTCGCTTTGCCGAAAAGGCCGCCGAAAAGGCCTTGACGAACCGAAGACCGCGTTCGCAGCTTGGCGTCGGAATCCGGTGACGAACCGGGTCGTCCACCAAAAGGCGGCCCACCGGGATCCAGAACGGAGAACTGACGCATGACTCCACTAGCCCTCTCCTCGTCCCCTGGGCCCGCCCACGGCAGCAGCTCCGCCTCCCGGACTCCGACCCGGAGCCTACGCGACGGCTTCACGCTCATCGAACTGCTGGTGGTCATCGCCATCATCGCCATCCTGGCGGGCATGCTCCTGCCGGCCCTGGCCAAGGCCAAGGCCAAGGGCAACGGCATCATGTGCCTCAACAACACCAAGCAGTTGATGATGTCGTGGCGGCTCTACATCGACGACCAGAACGGGAAGATTCCGCCGGCCTACTCCGACAACCCCAACTTCAACTCGTGGGCCTACGGCATCCTCGATTGGAGCAGCGCCAACCGGGACAACTGGGACGTCACCAACACCCTCGCCAAGGGATCGATCTGGCGATACACCGGCGGCACCCAGAAGATCTACAAGTGCCCGGCCGACACCTACCTGACCCTCGGGGCCAACGGAAAGCCCCGCCTGCGCAGCAACTCGATCAACTCGTGGGTGGGCATGCACGACGGCAAGCCGACCTGGTTCGGCAACAGCCCGCCCTGGCGCATGTTCCTCAAGGACTCGGACTTCGTGCAGCCAGCCGACACTTGGGTGTTTGTCGATGAGCATCCCGACAGCATCAACGACGGCTTCTTCTGCACGGACATGAAGCCCGCCCCGAACCTGGCTCAGGCCGTCATGCCCGACCTGCCGGCCAGCTACCACAACGGCGCCTGCGGCTTCGCCTTTGCCGACGGCCACTCCGAGATCAAGCGCTGGCTCGACAAGCGGACCGTGCTGCCGGTCAAGCGCACCGGCTTCAGCCCCCCGAACCAGGCCAACAACCGCGACGTGGAATGGCTCTGGAGCAAGACCACCCAGCGGTTGAATTGAAATCCTGAGGCGAGTCTTAAATTCCGATCACACGGCCGGCAACGCGCCGGCAAGCCGAATACTGAAAAAGCGACCGCCGCCGGTCAGACCGGTCAGGATGATCGCGCCCGGTAGGCAGCCTGGTCGTCATGAGTGATCTTGAGCAAGTCCGTATCGGAACCACCCGAATGGTTCGGCTGAAACCGGATCCCGAATAGTCCCGCTCAACCCAGCTGCTTGGGAGATTATCCAATGTACCGGGCAGACCGTGACTCCTGCGGTTCGAAAGAATGATGGTTTGATCCATCCAAGACCACAGACCGGTCCATAACCACCCATTGGGCGGGTCATGGTTCCGGAGAAAACTCCTCGTCAGGAGCGACCACCGGCTGCCCGGGCTCCAATCGGTCTTCGCGCGGGTAGATGCCCTTCCGGATGTCCAGGGCATACAAGGAATCGAAAAACACCTCGGTGGGCATTCCCAACTCCAAGGAAAGCCTCGCCTTTGAGAACGCGATTCCTTTTTTTACTAGCAATTCATCGCCACTGAGATAGTCGTTTCGCAATTCAGCGGGAATCTCTCAATAAGTGGGAAAACTCTCTCCGATCTTCGATTCCTTCTCTTTCAGGAAATCCCGCCATTGGGAAATGCCAGCCAACTCACAATAGGTCGGCCTCAACTGGACCATCGCCATGTCTCCTCCGAAGTGATTCGAGAGAATCTGGTACACTTGAGTGATGTCCGCACGAATTACTGGATCTAGATCCTGCAACAGCGATTTGGCTTCTTGGATAGTCAGCAACCGGTCTACTTCTCTGGCATACTCCGGATCGTCACGATGGCGTTGCGGATTGTAGATCAGGTTTTCCTTCGGTTTCGATGACGATCCTTTTGAATTCTGCGCCGCTGCGAATCGGGGTCCGCTTCCATCTGCGGGCAACTCTTGGAGCGAATCCAGATGCAATCGATGACGCGTGGAATCCTTGGAACGGATATTGACCAATAAGGTCAACACGAGAACCGTTATCAACACAAACGCCCAAGCCGATTTATTCATGGAATCCCTGCACTTGGTTCGACAATTCAAAAAACAACCGACTCGAAACTTCGCTTCCCAAGAGGAAACGTTGAGACAGTGTGCGGCAGAAGATGTTGGATTGGGGGCCCCAAATCAAGTTGTTGGCCACCCGGTCACTCCCCGCTCGAAGAGCGTGCGGTGTGGCATTCGTTTCGGCATACATGGCTCGGAGAGAGACCACCAATGACCGGGTCTCCGGAAGCACATGTGCAGGAAACCCATGGGTCTCCAACCAAGTTGGCAATTGTGCATACCTTCCTTCAAAACCGGACAACCCGTTCCCAATCGCCCCCGGGGTCGGTTTCCCTAGAGCGCGCTTTGCATCAGGGAATGTCACAAGGTTTGACCGCAGCTCATCCTCCTGAATCTGGACCAGCGTTGACGGGCGGGGCCGAAACCAAACTGCCATCATCAAGACAAAAACAAAGATTCCGATAATCCAAACAATGCTGGACCTATTCATGATTTTGTTTCGATGAAACAATTAATTAAAACCAATCATCAGCAACAAATCTTTGGCGTGTCACCGCCGGGAGGGACGGCTGCATCCAACGGGATCTTCAAAATTTGCTCTCATCCCGCCGGTGGCTATGCCGCGCCGACTAAAGATTCTAGACCGCATGTGCGAGCACCTCGGGAACAGCCCCACCCCGACCGGGTTCTCCATCGGCGATGGCAGCTCGGTGTGAGCCCTTCACTCGAATTGGCTCTCCCCTCAACAAGGACCTGCCGCCTCGAGATTGGCGGACGCCGGTGCGGGCACCGAACCGCTTGGCAGATCCCCGGGATTGGACCTTGTTGTCTCCGCGCGAGTGTGTTCGAGGCCAGCTTCAGACCAAACGGCACCATTGGAGTGAAATCACTTCGGTTGCTGGTTGCCAAAGCCGCTTGAGTCCGGATGGCCATGGCAGCGATGCAGCAATCCGCGTAGGTCTTGGCACGCCTTCCGGTGCCGTTGAAAAGGTTCGCAGCCTTCTCGGCATCCCACCGTTCAAGCCCGACGGCGTCGGGGAACAAGCGCCGGCCAAGGTTCTCGGCAGCACTGGACAGCGGGCCGCAGAGAAATTCACCCCATGCCAGCGAGCTGATGCCCATCGGTTCACCAGCGGCCAGCCAAGCGACAAGTTGTGCCTCCTGCGAGCTGCCCGGCACCAGTGCGTCGATCGGGAAGTTGGTGTCGACGTGGATCGTACCGAATTCAGGCTCACCAACTTACCGGCGGCCGTCCTGCACTGCGGACTTCCAAGCCGCGGCGGCCTTCTCGGTCAACCCGATCTCCTTCTGAAGTTCCCTGAAACTCCTCAATATTTCAGGTATTTCCCCAGCTGGCTCGGGCATCGTCGCCAAACGACCTTGCAGCCACGCCAGAAGGATCTTCTGATCCCGGGCCGGCAAACCCGCGACCTCGGACTCGGTTCGCAAGAGCGTGCTCAAGATCCAAAACTCCAGGATCCCTCGATAGGCGTCAACAGCGGCCATCTTGCCCAGCGGCACGCCCGGACACACTCGCGATATCCACCAGACTCTGGCTGAGGCCGCCACCCGCGTAGCGGATGTAGGGGCCGCCGGGGTAGCTCCATGCGGTCGATGTCACGCTCAGGCCACCGGTAGCCGTCACCGTCTGATTCCAGTCGTACCACCGGTCCCCGCCGGCGGTCTCCGAACTCACCAGATCGTAGGTCTGGTTGGCCTCCAGAGTGACCGGTGCCGGCAAAGCGGAAAACACGAACGTCCAAACGCCACCGCCGGTCAACTTCACCAAGACCGTCGCGCCCGGCAGGTCGGTCTGGACTTCCCGAACCATTTTGACCCAGTGCAGTCACGATTTGCCCGCAGGCCGTCCCCTGCCCCCTGCCCTTTCCGCCGGGAACTCGGTTTGTCTCCCGGGCGGCGATCCGCCACCATGGCGGCATGAGTTCAGCGGGGTTTCCGGCCCTTCGGGCCCGGCGGTTGCGGCGCGGTGCAGCCATCCGGGAGATGGTGCAGGAGGTTCGGCTTCATCCGTCGGACTTCATCGCACCGTTGTTCGTCCAAGAAGGCACCGCCGCGCCGACGGCCGTGGGATCCATGCCCGGCGTGTTCCGGCTCAACCTCGATGACCTGGTCCAAGAGGCTCGGGAACTCTTCGACCTGGGCATTCGCGGTGTCGCGCTCTTCCCCGTGACCCCCACTGCCCTCAAGACCCCCGACGGCCGCGAGGCGCTGAACCCCGACTGCCTGGTGCTTCGGGCGGTCCGGGCGATCAAGGCGGCGGCGCCCGAGTTGGTGCTCTTCACCGACATCGCCCTCGATCCGTACACCAGCCACGGCCATGACGGCCTGCTGAGCGCCGATGGCCGGGATGTGGACAACGACGCCACGGTCACCGTGCTGGGCGAGATGGCCGCCCTGCATGCGGCGGCCGGCACCGATTTCGTGGCTCCCAGCGACATGATGGACGGCCGGGTGCGGGCCATCCGCCACGCGCTCGACTCGGTGGGCCACGGCGAGACGGGCATCCTGGCCTACAGCGCCAAGTTCGCCTCGGCCTATTACGGGCCGTTCCGCGAAGCGGTCGGCAGCGCGCAGGCCGCGGGCACCCGGTCGCTCGACAAGCGCACCTACCAACTGAACCCGGCCAATCCGCGGGAGGCCCTGAAGGACGCCCTGCTCGACGAGCAGGAGGGAGCCGACGCGCTGATGGTCAAGCCGGCCGGGCCCTACCTCGACATCCTCGCCGAATTGCGCCGGCAGACGCGGCTGCCCCTGGCCGCCTACCAGGTCAGCGGTGAATACGCCCAGATCCATGCCGCGGCCCGGGTCGGGTGGCTCGACCTGGAGGCCACCCGCCATGAAAGCCTCCTGGCCATCAAGCGGGCCGGCGCCGATTGGATCCTCACCTACTTCGCCCGCGACATGGCCACCGCGCTCCGCAAGGGAGGCTGATCGAAGTCGGCCACCTGAAAGCCACAGAGGGCCGGAAATGCCCCGCCGGGGGAAATACCCCGACGGGTCTCTGATCCCAGGTTGAAGGGGCCATCCACCGACCCCACCGGCCTTATCGCCCCTCGGCTCGGGCCTGGAGTTTCGGGTCGCTGCTGCCGGTCTCCAGGCGCAGGTCGGCCCAGTAGCCGAATTCCCAAGCCCAGTCGGTGGCGGCGTTCTCCAGGCGGATCACGACGCGGCGACCGGCATGGCGGGTGAGGTCGAGCGAGACCTCCTTCCAGCGCGGGGCCTCATGATCCACCGCTTGCCGGTGGACCACGTCGCCGTCGATGACCACGCGGAGTTCCCAATCGCCCCGATCATGGGCGGCGACGGCGAACTTGAGTTTCAGCGGGCCCTCGCGCGGCAGGTTGATGGCCCGGACCAACGCCGCCGGACGCCGGGCGTCGATGGGGTGGGTCATCAGCACATTGCGCCGCCCGACCGCCTCCGGGTACTTGGCGGGCGCACCTTCGAACTCCGGGCAGTCGACTTGCCAGCCCGGAGCCCAGAGCGCGAGCGATTCGCCGTCGGTCGCCGCCGCAGGCCCTTGTCCGGAGGGCACCGGAAGCACGGCCGAGGTCTCGCCGATGAGTTCCTTGCGGCGCTGGGGGGTCAGCGGTTTGCCATCCTGCGGCGGGGCCAGAATGTACCAGATGAGGTTGCGGAAGTCAGCGTCGGGCATCTGGTCGAGGCCCTCGGGCATGGCCGAATTGGCGGTCACCCGCAGGGCCTTCACCTGCGAGCGGTCGACCACCACCTCGCTCGCCCCGGGCAGCAGCAGCTTCACCCGGTTGGCGGTGTTCTCGACCATCCGGCCGCTGTGGGTCTGACCGTCGGTGGTCTCGACCTCCACGTTCTCGTAGCCCTGGCCGATGATCTCGTTGGGATGGATGACGTTGTGCAGGAGCGCATCGAGCGAGCTGCGGCCGACCCCGGTGAGATCGGGCCCGACGGCCGCGCCCTCTCCGTGGAGTTGGTGGCAGACGAGGCAGGTCCTGCGGGCGAGTTCCTCGCCGGCCTTCAGGTCCACCGGGCCGTCGATCACCACCTTCCGCTTGGCGGCGATGCGCTGGAGGATCTCCGGTCCCGAGGCCTGGAAGCGGCCGAAGAGGCGGGTCGCCTTCTCGCGCTCGTCGGGATTCTGCGAGCCGAGCAACGCCCGCACGGTCGCGGCCGGCACGTCTCCCCTGGCGATCTCGCCGCGGTCGATGGCGTTGTAGAGCGCCCACTTCCAGGCGCCACGGGTGGCGAACAGTTGGGCGGCGGCCGTCCGCGCCGCCGGCGGCAGGCCCTTCCATCGCCCGGCCAGCTCGCGGCCGGTCTCATCATTGCCCGTCTCGGCCAGCACGCGGATGGCGGCCACCCGCAGGGTCTCCGGGGCGTCCGAGCCGGCCAGGGTCAGCAGGGCCCGTCGGGCATCCTCGCCGCGCTGGTTCCTCAGGCCCTGGACGGCCTCGAGGCGCTCGGCCTCCGGCAACGCGGCGTCGGCGACACGGGTGAGCAGCGCCCGGAGCGCCCCGACATCGCCCCACATGGCCCCGAGTTGCCGGGCCTTGGCCACCGTGGCGGGGTTCGAGCTGGCCAGGAGCTTTCGGAGCAACGCCTCCGTGGGCTGCGTCGGCGCCAGCGCCTTGCCCCGCTGCCCGTCGATGAGGCCATCGAGCAGGTGGGGGATCATCGGCGAGGACGAGTCGAGCGACGCGACGATCTCGAGGGTCTTGTCCACCAGCCAATCCTTCCGGGCGTCGCAAAACCGGCGCACCGTCTTGTAGGCCAGCTTGCCGGACAGGGGCAGGTAGCGCTCGCCCTTCTCCTGAAACCAGGCGGCCGTGATGTTGGGGTCGTACAGCAGGTTGGGCTCGAGGGCCATCCACAGCAGGAAGGGCAAATCGCGGTCGGTGGAGGCCTTGGCGGTGCCGAGCAGCTTCTCGGCAACCGTCGTGACGAGCGGACCCAAGACGGCGATGTCGTGGCCCGGGGGCGTGTTGACGGTGAGGGATCCGCCCGAGAACTGGCGCAATGCCGTGGCCACGCCGGCCAGGACCGTGGGGTTCTCGTCGGCGGCCAGGAGTTCGAGGCGCTTCTGGACCCGCTCGGTGAGGCGGTTGTTCTCGCCGGTGAACCGGGCGGCCCACAGGCGCAGCGAGGGCAGCGAGGCGTCGGCCGCCTCGTCGAGCACGGCGTCGTCGGCCAGGCCGGCGCTGAAGAGCGTCCACAGGGCCGCCAGGCGGGCGTCCTCGGGCCCCTGGGTCTTCATCCGGGCGAAGAGCACGGCCTTCTGCGAGGCGATGTCGGGGCGTTCCGAAAGGATCCGCTGGGCCATCCGCCGCTGCCAGACGTTGGAGTGCGCCAGGGTCTGCCCGACGAGTTCGGCGGTGCTCCGCTCCGACAAGGCGAGGCCGGCGGGCCGCGGCGGCACAGGCCGGCCGGGCTGATCGCCCGTCCAGACGATGCGCCAGATGCGCCCGCGCTCGCGGTCCACGCCCTCGGGATCGGCCCCGGCGTTCTGATAGCAAGGGTACTTGTCGTACCAGTCCATCACCCACACCGCGCCGTCGGGACCAGTCTGGGTGCTCACCGGCATGAACCAGCCGTCGTTGGCGCGCAGGAAATCCCCGTCGGCCGAGGCTAGGAAGGTGCTGCCCTTGGGGGTCAGGCGATCCCGGTGGATGGCGTTGTCGTGGATGTTCCCCTGCAAGGCCATGCCGCGGAACTCCGGCGGGTACTGGTCGCCCTGGTAGATGGCCACGCCCGCGTAGGCCGCCATGTGGTGCTTGTGGTCGACGATGCTGGGCAGCAGTTCGTAGGCGTACGGATAGGGCGGCTGGCCGGCCTGGCGCTGGTAGAGTCCGCCGGGGGCCAGGTGGAAGAAATGGTCGATGACGCAGGCGCTGACGAAGGCGTTGCCCCGGGCGTCGAAGTCCACGCCCCACGGATTGGAGGTGCCCTCGGCGAAGACCTCCATGCGGCGGGTCTTGGGCTGGAACCGCGCCACGCCGGCGGTCAGCAGCACCGGTTCCCCGGGCTTGGACGGATCCACCGCCTGGGTCCGGGTGAAGACCCCGTGGGTCATGTACATCTGGCCGTCGGGCCCCCAGGTGAGGCCATTGAGGAGTTCGTGCCGGTCCTCCAGGCCGAAGCCGGTCTGGACGATGGTCCGCTTGTCGGCCACCAGGTCGCCGTCGGTGTCCTCGAGGAAGTAGAGGTTCGGCGCGGCGCCCACGTAGACCCCGCCGTTGGCCAGCAGGAGGCCGGTGGCCAGCGTGAAGCCGTCGGCGAAGACCTTGACCGAGTCGGCCCGGCCGTCGCCGTCGGTGTCCTCCAGCACCTTGATGCGGTCGCGGCCCTTCTCGCCCGGCTTCGTGCCCAGCGGGTACTCGTAGAGTTCCACCACCCACAACCGACCGCGATCATCCCAGGTCATGGCCACGGGGTTCACCACCTCGGGCTCGGAGGCGAAAAGCCGGGCCTCGAAGCCGGGCAGCAGCGTGAAGCGCTTGCGGGCCTCCTCGGGGCTGTAGGCCGGGTTGTCGGCCGGCTTGTGCTGGCCGCTCAACTGTCGGCCACTGGGCGCGTTGGTGTAGACCGGGAATCCGAACTTCGGATGCCGGGGCACCTCGGCGGATGCGGAAGAGGCCGCCAGACTGGCGGCGACGAGGGCGGCAAGGGACAGGCTCGATCGGAGGATCATGGCGTCGGGCAATGGTTGGACTCGTAGCGAATTCGCGAAAATCCGGGCGGGGCGTGTCCGTCCGTGAGGTCCCGGCGAGGCTGGACCGACGTTGCGGATCCTGCAACGGTGACGACACGCCACGTGTCACACTCCGGGCTCTGCGGACTCTGCGCGCGCACCGCGCCCACGGTCCCGGGCCGCAGCCATCCAAGGGCCCGACCGGGCGTAGAATGGGAACCGCAGGGTGGGTCTCCGCGGGTCGCCACGGGATCTCCGCCCGGACGCTCCCCAGAGCCGGAGCAACCTGGGTGCCGTGGGACTCAACCCTGCCGGGCCGTCTCTCAGGAGGCGAAGATCTGGTCCATCTCGGTGGAGAGCTTCTTGAGCCCCTCGGGCGAGCCCGCCCCGCCCTGCTCGGCGATGCCCCAGCCCTGGTAGCCGATCTCGTCGATGGCCTTCATCACTGCGGGCCAGTTGTTGTCGCCCTTGAGGAACTCGGCATCGAAACCCGCCCACTTGCCCTGCTTGTCGGACTTGGCGCGGCTGTACTCCTTGATGTGCAGCGTGGCGATGCGCTTGCCCAGGATGCGGATCCACTGCTCGGGCCATCCGTAGTGGATGAGGTTCCCGACATCGAGATGCCAGCCCACCATGGGGCTCTTGAACTCGTCGATGTAGCGGGCGGCCTCGAGCGGGCTGAGCAGGAAGTTGTTCCAGACGTTCTCGATGGCGATCTTCACGCCCAACTCCTCGGCCAGGGGCACCACCTTGCGGATCTCGGCCTGCGAGCGGGTGTAGGCGTCGGCGTAGCTGATCGAGGCGTTGACCACGGCCGGCACGAGCAGCACGGCCGGCGCGCCGTAGGCCTTGGCGTCGCGCAGCGACAGCTTGAGGCCCTCGACCCCCACCTCGCGCGCGGCCGGATTGGGGTCGGACAAGGGCTTGGCCCAGTGCGTGTGGCAGCAGACCGAACCGGCCTTCAGGCCCGTGGCTTTGAGGGCGGCGTTCATCTCAGCATTGTCCATGCCGCCCATGGGCTCGACGCCGTCGAAGCCCGCGGCCTTGATGGCCTCCATCTTCTGCATCACCGAACCGGGCACGCCCACGGTGCCCCACATGATGCCCTTGAGGATCTTGCGCTTGGGCGCGGTCTGCGCGAAGGCGGGCAACGAAGCTCCCAGGAGGGCGGCGGTGTGCAGGAAGTGACGGCGATTCATGGCGGCGTGCGGGGTTCTGGAGGGATGCGGGTCGAGGAAAGATTGGAAAAGGAGCCTGCGGAACGAGGGACTGGGGCCAAGAAATGGTCTGGGAGCCAACTTCGGGCGGACAGGATCAGACAGGCAGGATCGGAATCGAGGCTTCAGCGCGGATCCAACGAGGCGAGACACCAGGCCCGAGCGTCACCGGAATCGCGCATCGCCGGGAGCGGAGACCGGCTGGATGGTATCAAATCAAGAGTCTTGTCGAATCAAGGGTCTTGTCGAACCAACCCAGCCGGTCGCCTACCAGCCGGATCAGGCCAGCTTGGTCTTGCCCGGGATGGGCAGCGGATCGATCGGCAGCTTCATGTCCCACGACAGGTTCTCGGGCACGAGCTGGATCTTCGAATTGAGGGCCTGCTCCCAGGTGACCTCCTGGCCGGTGTAGGCGGCGAGACGGCCCATGATGCCGGCCAGCGTGCTGTTGACCATGCGGTCGCCGTCGTTGTGGAACTCGCCGGCGCGGATGGCCTTGTAGAGGTGCTGGTGCTCGACGACGTACATGTCGGGGTTCTCGCCCCGGTAGCGCCAACCGTTGGAACCGTCGGCGTTCTTGAAGTACGCGTTGGACCAGCCGTTCCAGCCCTTGCCCTTGGCGCCGAGCACGTAGTCGCTGTTGTCGCTGTAGCAGTTGGCAATCTGGCGCTGGGCGATGACGCCGCGGGCACCGCTGGCCCACTCGTAGGTGGCCGTCATGTGGTCGAAGATGTTGCCCTCGTAGTTCGG
>Ga0194119_10008402_pt1 | contig 14206 bp, 17 predicted proteins | sample TA2MahC100mmetaG_FD_148620 | JGI IMG/M metagenome (GOLD analysis project Ga0194119, IMG submission 148620) | Freshwater microbial communities from Lake Tanganyika, Tanzania - TA2015018 Mahale Deep Cast 100m | ecosystem: Environmental > Aquatic > Freshwater > Lake | place: Tanzania: Lake... | reverse complement strand
TATAGCCATGTATTTCTGACTATAGCCATGTATTTCTGACTATAGCCATGTATTTCTGACTATAGCCATGTATTTCTGACTTTTTAGATGTATTTCTTTTTTATATAAAGATTATTTAATATATTTATTATTATTATGAATAATATTTCTCCCTTAAGATATCCTGGAGGTAAAACTAAAGCATCTACTATTTTACATCAAATTTTAATTCAAAAATATAATATTAATTCTTTTGATAATATTATTTCTCCTTTCTTTGGTGGAGGATCTTTTGAATTCTTTTTACAAAATAAATATAATATTAATATTATTGCTAATGATATATTTATTCCTTTATATAATTTCTGGTTCTCTTGTAAATTTTATAACTTTGATTTATGTTCCAAATTATATCCTCTTATTGATAACATAAATAAAAATAAATTTTTATATTTCAAAAATAATATTTATTATCAAAATGATTATATAAATTCTGCTTATATGTATTTTATTATAAATAGATGCTCATTTAGTGGTTCTACTTTATCTGGTGGATATTCTTATGAATCTTCTAAAAATAGATTTACTAAATCTTCTATTGATAAAATTAATAATTTAGATTTATCTAATTTTATTATTCATAATTATGATTTTCAAGATTTCTTAGATATCTATGATTCTGATAATAATTTCATTTTTTTAGATCCTCCTTATTATTTAGATAATAATAAATTATATGGTAATAATGGTGATCTACATCAAAATTTTGATCATATTAAATTATTCAATAATCTCTTATTCAAAAATAATTGGATGATGACTTATAATAATTGCAAATTTATTAAAGAATTATATAATAATTATCATATTATTGAAACTAATTGGAATTACGGTATGAATAAATCTAAAAAATCTTCAGAATTAATTATTTTTGGATAATATAAAAAATATCTTTTTTTTATATTTTTATCTTTTTTATACTGATGTTGAACTTGGAAATGATGGTATTCCTCTTGTTAAATCGAATAACCAATAATTTGGTCCTGATCTTACTGGTATCGTCGTTACATTATTAGGCCAGTATTCATACGCCTCTACCGGTGGATCTACATTATACGTTAATCCTGGACATGCTTTTGTTGGTGTTTGAACCGGTGGTAATCCTGCATCATCCCATGCAAAATCTATCTTTGTGCAAGGCCAGTTAAATACATCTGTCTTCGTCCCCTCTATTACAGGCCACTTATTCCTCTTTATTGACGGTTCTATATAACCATTATCAAAAAATTCTATCCTTGAACTCTCTAATTTTGAATCATTTACTCCACCTACCTCCATTGTCGGTTTAAATGGATGTAAAACTAATGTTGAATTATTTATTTCTACATAATTTATATGCATCGTTTCAAAATCATCTCTCTTTATTGGTCTTACACCTCGCGTGCTTAATATATCCCTACCTGTTACTATAACTTCTGTCGGTAATGGTAATAATTGATCCTTTGATGGTATTCCTATCTCATAATTCTTAAACTCTGGTTCTGTTATCTCTGTGCACGTCCTATAATCTTCTCCCTCTCTTGGTCTAAATGTCATTACTACATTTATTCTTAATTTCATTATGGTCGCATTTATATATTCATATATAAACGCCTCATATATATAATTCTTCTTATTACCACTCTCTATTAATTCTATTCTATCATATCCATTCTTCATAAATATAAATGTTCCACCTCCTAATTTATTTAATTTTTTTACTATTATATCCGTTATATAATTTAAGTCTAAACGTGTTTTTAAATCTGTTGTTAATGGAACATATAAATATTTTTTACTTCCTGGTCCTTCTACACTTATTTGTTTTCCATCTGATAATTTTTTCATGATATCATTATATAATGTTAATGAATTCATAAAACCTGGATTCGTTACAAAATTATCTACTACCTCTTTTTTATTTTTTAAATACATTGTTATTAATACCAAACATATTAATAAAGCTATTATTATTATATAATTTCTCATTATAAGATATTTAATATACTATATAAATAAATAATATTAAATATTTATTTTATTTTTTTATTTGAATATTTTTGAATTTAATACAATTTTTTTCGTATTTTTTAATGGAACTATTTTATTATTTACTATTGTTATATTTTTTATATTCTTTACTATTCCTAAATTACAATCATATATTACATCTTTTGGTTTCATAGACTTTTCCATATATTCTATTATCTGATTTTCTAATATATTTAATTTATTAAAATATTTTATTAATTTTTCTTTTTTTTCATCCTTATTTAATTTCTGCCATAATTTTAATATTTTTTTATCATCTATTTCTGATTCTACTATCATATCTATATTCGCTGATAACTCTGTTCCATATTCCATAAAATCTATATTTATTTTTTTTTTCTTTGATATATTATATTGATCTTTTCCTATATTTTTTTGCATTTCTCTTGCTGATAAATCTAATTTATTTGGATCTTTTATTTTTAACTCCCTCCTTTTTAAATTTAAATTATCTATTTCTATTTTTTTTTCACTTGATTCTATATTATCTCTTATTTTATTTAAATTTTCATTAATAATTTCAATAATATCCATTATTATTCTAATATATATATATTATTAATTTATCTTTATATAATCAATTTTTATATGATTATCTATCTATTAATCTTTGGAGAACCTTCACATACTTCTAATCTACATATTGGACATTTTACTGAATTTTCTTTTAACCATTTTATTATTGATTCTTTTTCAAAATAATGCTTACATGGTAATATTATTAATTCTGATTCATCATTAAACTCATTTAATGTTATATGACATCTATCTAATTCTGGATATTCTCTTTTTTCTTTTACTTCTTTATATAAACTCTTCTCTAATTTTTCTATATCACTATCATTTGCAACTATCTTTATATCTTCATCTAACATATTTACTATATCTACTGATAATAAATCTCTATTTATTTCATCTCTTAATATCGGTATTATTGATAATATACTTGTTATTATACTCCTTGTTCTACTTAAATTATTACCTAAATTAAGTATTCCTAAATTATTTCTGTCTATTAAATCTAAATTTAATATATTACTATTTATTTCCTCATTATTATTATCTACTTCATTACTATTATTTATTTCATTATTATTCATATTATCTACTTCATTACTATTATTTATTTCATTACTATTATCTACTTCATTACTATTATTTATTTCATTACTATTATTTATTTCATTACTATTATTTATTTCATTACTATTATTTATTTCATTACTATTATTTATTTCATTACTATTATTTATTACATTATTAATATTATTATTTATTACATTATTAATATTATTATTTATTTCATTATTAGATCTATTTCTTGGAAAACTATATAATCTTATTGGTATTGATATTCTTCTTGTTTCTATATTATCTATATTATTATTTATATAGTTACTATAAAAATTTAATATATTTGATGCTAATACATTACCAAAACTATCTCTTTTTCTTTCATAAAAATTTATTGAAGTCATTCTATCTATTTGTAATATAGTATCATTTAATCTTATATCATGACCTAACCTATATACTATCCTATTATAATATACTACTTCTATTTTATCAAATGAATATATATATTCACCCATATTATCCATTATTGAATTTATTAATTTACCAAAATTATTTATTCTATTCCTATATAAAATATAATAATCAAATGAATTATTTAATATATATTCATCTCTATTATTAAATTTATATAATTTTATTGTTATTGACATTTTTTTTATTTATAATATTAATTTTTAATTAATTTTTAATTATTTTTTTTATTATATTTATTTATTTTTATATATTTTTTTTATTATATTTATTAATATTCTTTTATTAAAAAAGTATATAAAGACATTTTCTTAAATATTAATTAGCCATGAGCCAAACACAAAAAAATAATAATAATTCGTATGATGGATTCACTCTCGTCAGAGGTGCTAAATCCAGAAGTGGTAGTCGAACTGCCAGATCACCTACTAACAATTCTCCAAGTTATGCTTCTAAAGTAGGTAATAACACTCAACAAGAGGAAAGAACCGAACAAGGTAATAATAACAATAATCGTAATATTAAAGAACTATTAGCCCAACGTCGTAAAGATATTCTATCTAAAGTTGCCTCTGGTAACATTGAAGTTGAATATGCTGAACGTCTTATTAATCGAACCTACACTAATTCTTTCCTTAGATTCAGATTAAGAGTAACCATTAATGGTGCTGTTGCTGTTGCTGGTTTATATCCTAGTGAGCCTACTCGTGAAGTTGTTCTATATAAAGATGATTGGGCTAGATTTGTTTCATATATGAATGGTCAAAACTATCAAAACTTTATCAGTTCTAATGAATCACGTTTGAAGGATAGATTGAGACGTCGTAATAATAACAATAATGAACAACAGAATCAACAAAATTCTTCAGATGATGATGTAGTTGATCAATCCGATGAATAATAATCATTCTATCTTCTTAATTTAATTTTAAAATAAAAAAATAATAATTATTTATTATTTATTTTTTTGATAATAATATATATTAATTATATAAATACTCAATATATGGGAGATTGTATATTAGGTAAAAAAAGAAGAATTATTGCTATTGGTGATTTACATGGTGATTATCAACTTACTATTAATTGTTTAAAAGTTGCTGGTGTTATTAATAAAGATCTTAAATGGTCTGGTAATGATACTATCGTTATTCAAATAGGTGATCAAGTTGATAGAGGTGGAAGATATGATACTTATGGAGATGAAAATTCTGATATTAAAATTATTCGTTTTTTTGATAAATTACATAAAGAAGCTAAATTAGTTGGTGGAGGCGTTTATTCTCTTATTGGTAATCACGAATTAATGAATGTTATGGGAAAATTTCAATATACCTCTAAATCTGGTATTGATAAAAACGGTGGTGAAATCGGTAGAAAAAAAATTTTTGAACCTGGTAGTAAGTTAAGTAAAATTCTTTCTAAAAGATATGCTATTATGAAAGTTGGCAGTTGGATCTTCGTTCATGGTGGTATTATACCTTCTCTCGCTAATACTTATAATATCAAATATATTAATAATTTATTACAAGAATTCTTACTAGGTAATAAACAACTTATTCATAATAAAGACTTTAAAAAACTTTTTATTAATTCTAATAGTCTATTATGGAATAGAAGTTTCTCATCTAGAAATCCTAGTTCTAAAAAACTTTTTAGTAGTCTTAAAGCTCTTAACAGTGACTTTATGGTCGTTGGACATACTCCTCAAATTGAAGGTATCAATAGTAAATGTAAAAACAGAATTTGGAGAATTGATACTGCTATGTCCTATGCATTTGGACAAAATAGTCATAATCGATTACAAATTTTAGAAATTTTAAATAATGGTAAAAATATTAATATTCTAACTGTTTAATATATAATATATTATATATGGTTTCATTTTTTAAATTTTTTTCTATTATTTCTCCTATTATTATATTTTTTATTATTATTATTTATTCCTATATTCTACATTTAGGATTATTTCCTTTTCTTTTATTCTGTTTTAACTTATTTTTAAATTATATCCTTAAATATCATTTTTTTAAACCTATTATGAATGATGATTATTTTAATTTTATTGGTTTCGGTAGAAGACCTATCAATGCTAGAGGTTGCTCTCTTAACCCATATAATAATGATTTAGCTACTTCCTATGGTATGCCTTCTAATCATGCTCAAATATTTGGTTTCTTTATTGGATTTATTAATAAATATTTTCATCAAATTCTTCCTACATTTATTATTAATAATAAAATTCTTTATTATTTATCTATTTTTATTTTTAGTTTAATTATATCTTTTTTATTATTCTCTAGATTCTATTATAATTGTCATACTTTTCAACAAATATTTATCGGTTTTTTTATTGGTATTTTTATATCTTCTTATTTATAGTATTGCTTCACTTATAATATTGCTTCGTTTTATAACAATTACTTCCCCATTGATCCCTTCTTGCTTCATTACTATCAGGACAACATCCATATCTTGTTCCCTTACATCCTCCTACTGAAGATACACAATTTGTTCCTTCTGAATCATCTCTTACTGTTATACCATCTGGACAACAACCCCATCTTGTTCCTTTACAACCACCATATCTTCTTCTATTATGTCTTCTATCTAAATTCTGATACATTATTACAAATAAAACTATTATTATTAAAATTACTAATATTATAATTACTATATTCAATATATCCATTATATATAGTTTAAGATTAGAATTTTATTTTATTATTATTATATATTTATGAAAAGATTTTTTAAAGTTGTGAATTTAGAAAAAATTGATAATATCAATAATAAATATAAAGTTACTAAACATAATATTTTAAATAATCATAATAGATATCATATTACTGATAATGAACCTCCTATAAAAGCTGCTAAAAAAGCATTAAAACAAATCTTCAAAAAAACTAATGAATATAAAGAATATACTATTATTTTAAAAGAAACTACTAAACTTAGTGATAATAAATTATTCTTTTATAAAGGAACTATTCAATTATTACCTGAAAATAAATGGAAAATTATTAAATTTAATAATAAAACTTCTAATAAAAATATTAATAATTATAATAATATTGATTCTAATTTAGATAATCATTTTTCTGATTCTATTATGAATACTAAAGATACTATTTTTAAACATAAAATTAATATAGAAATTATTAGTAATGATGATTTAGGTCATTCTAATCCTTTATCTAATTGGTCTATAAATATAAAAAAAAATAAATATCCATTATAAAATTAAATATAATATATTAATATATAATTGAATGAACTTTAATATTCTTTTAACTATTTTAATTATTATTTTAGTTATTATATATCATTTTTCTTATAATAATCAAGAAAATTGGGTTGATTATCAACTTAATTATGGTCAAGTTAAATCTGGATCTGATCCACTATACTTTTATAGAAGAGACATATATAGAAAACCTTATAGATGGCCTTTTACTTTCTATCAATCTTACCCTGTTCCTCATCAATCTCCTATCCAAAATTAAATTTTATTAAATATATTATTATATATTATATTAATATATATGTCCAAATTTTATAATTCTAAATTAGACCTTTATCCTATTAAAAATAAAGTTTCTAATACTTTGGATAATAATGATTCTCCTATTATTCAAAATTATTTAAGAACTAATCCTAATAATATAAATCAAATTAATATTAATCATTCTCGTTATTGGAATGAAGACGGTAAAATGATTGATAGATATTATCAATTTATGAATGGTATGGATGGAAGAATTCAAATTTGTCCTGATAAACTTTTACAAAAAAATAATAATAATATTATTGAATCTTTTGGAGGCGGTGGTAGAGGTGGTGGTCGAGGTGGTGGTGGTGCTAGAATGGGTGGTGGAGGTGGTGCTAGAATAGGTAGAGGTGGTAGAATTGGTGGAGGTAGAAGAGATGGTAGAGGTTGGAGATTCTGGAAACATGGTGGATATAATAGAGGAGGTTATGGTGGATATTATCCTTATTGGTCTAATTGGTATTATACACCTTTTCTAGCCACTCCTTATTTATATTCAAACAAACAAGTAAATTTAGAAGATAATAATGAAAATAAATCTTTAAATTGGATTAATTTTAATAATATATTAATTTTTATTTTAGTTATTATTATAATTATCATTTTACTTAGAAAATAATATTTTTGTAATAATTTTTATATAAAATGAAAAAAATATTTTTTTTATTTTAATCTATATTTATTTTTTATTCTTTCGTTTAAAACATTTGAATGGATTACATGAACAATTTAATTTCATTATTGGTAAAACTGCTATTGATATTAATTTAAAACTTGTATCTAATAATCCTACTGCTATCCTTTCTTCCATATCATCCAATGTTAATACTAATATTGATTTTATTATAAAATATAAAAATATCATTATTGAATCACTTGATATATTCATTTGATTATCATTATCTGTTGTATGATCATTAAATAATGTAACAACATCATATATTAATGACATAAAATGGGTTGCATCATTCATATCTATTTTTCCATCTTCCATTATTTTTGTGAATGAATTTTGTAATATACCTGATAAATTATTTCTAGTATTTTCATTTGAAAAATATAATCTTATTTTATCCATCTCTGTTGGAGGTATTCTTGATTGAACTTCATTAAATACTTTAGATATTTCTATAATTGTTAAATTTGGATCATTTAATATATTATCTAATTTCTTTCTTAATCCTGCTACATTTAATATTAAATTAAATGTTATATCTTTTACTAATGTAAATATTGGATCTATTTTTCCGGGATTTGTTATATTATTTTCTAATGAGTTTTTTTCTTTATTTTTATCTATTTTTATATCATTATTTTCTATAGATTTATTTTTTTCATTATTTTCTAATGATTTTTTAGATAAATTATTTGATTCATCTTTGATATTTATTTTTATTTGATCATGTAAAAAATCTATTTTTGTTATTTCTATAGATTGTGTTGATGTCATTATATATATATATTATAATATGAATATTTATTATTTTTGTAATAAATATTTTTTATTTTATATTTTGTATTCTATTTTATTCTATCCATGTATAAGGACCATTTCCTTTTAATCTACTTTCTATTATATATGGTTCTACATTAATATTCTCACGTTTTCCATAAACTATCCAATAAAATTTTGTATTACCATTATTACTAAATACCTTAAATCTATTATTTTCTATTTTTGATGTTGCTAATTGAACAAATTTTCCTTCAAATATTTGAGTCACTTGTATTGTAAAATCTGTTGCTAATTCAAATACATATTCTGGTAATGTTATTACTATATCATTCCCATTTGTTATTTCATCTTGACCTCTATAATATACTCCTGCTTCTGGACCTTCTAAACATGCATGAACTAAATATTTATCTTTATATAATGGATGTTTTATTACAAATGTTTTATTTTGATTACTTGTTGCTGCTGTGCTTCTACATACTTCAAACGTTGTTGTATCATATAATAACATACTTAATACTCCTGATACTGCATGTGTATTTATAGGTCTTACATAAAAAGATGATGTTGATGCTCCATTTACTGCTGTTCCTGATGAATTTATTACTATACTATTAGCCGGCTGATTCGTTTGTCCTGCTCCTTGACCTATTGCTATAGAATTTGCACCTTGACCTGTTGAACCTGCTTGCTGTCCTATTGCTATTGCATTATTTCCTTGAGTATTTTGACCTGCTGATGTTCCTATAGCTATTGCTGAATTTCCTTGTGTATTTTGACCCGCATTTCTACCTATTGCTATTGCATTTTGTTGTTGATTTGAATTTCCGGCTTGTAATCCTATTGCTATACCATTTGTTCCTTGAGTATATTGACCTGCTTGTAATCCAATTGCTATTGCTTGTATTCCTTGACGTGTATTACCTGCTAAATTACCTATTGCTATTGCACCTTGACCCTGACCAATTGATCCTGATTCTCTACCTAGTGCAACAGTTCCTTGTCCTTGTGTTTGAAGACCTGCGTTAGTTCCAATAGCTACTGCATCAGATCCTTGTGTTCCTGCACCTGCATTTGTTCCTATTGCTATTGATTGAAACGATTGAGAAGTTTGACCTGCTGATCTTCCTATTGCTAATCCATCTTGTCCTTGAGAAAATCCTCCTGCTAATTGTCCTAATGCTATTCCATTTACTGATTGATTGGTTGCACCTGCATTTGTTCCTAATGCTATTGTATTTATTCCTTGTCCTTGTGTTGATCCTGCTGTTGCTCCAAATGCTCCTGCTTGAAAACCTATTGCTATTGCACCTGATCTTTGACCCGTTCCACCTGTTGTATTTCCTATTGCTATTGCATTTGTTCCTTGTGTTGATAAACCTGCATTATTTCCTATTGCTATTGCTGCTGATCTTTGTCCTATTGAACCTGCTAAACTACCTATTGCTATTGCTTTTATTTCTTGTCCATTTGAACCTGATTCTTTACCAATTGCTATTGTTTCTTGTCCTTGTGTTAAAAGACCTGCATTACTTCCAATAGCTACTGCATCTAATCCTTGTGTTCTTTGACCTGCATTTGTTCCTATTGCTATTGATCCAAATGATTGAGATGCATAACCTGCAAGTTCTCCTAATGCTATTGTATTCTTTCCTTGAATTAGATTTCCTGCTTTATATCCTATTGCTATTGCTGATGAAGCTTGTGATTCTTGTCCTGCTTCTACTCCTAACGCTATTGCATTCGTTCCTTGAGTTAAATTTCCTGCTAGATATCCTATTGCTATTGCTGATGAAGCTTGTGATTCTTTTCCTGCTTCTACTCCTAACGCTATTGCATTCGTTCCTTGAGTTAAATTTCCTGCTTGATATCCTATTGCTATTGCTGATGAAGCTTGTAATTCTTTTCCTGCTTCTACTCCTAACGCTATTGCATTCTTTCCTTGAGTTAGATTTCCTGCTTGAAATCCTATTGCTATTGCTAATGAAGCTTGTGATTCTTGTCCTGCTTCTACTCCTAACGCTATTGCATTCTTTCCTTGTGAATTTTGTCCTGCATAATTTGCAAATGCTAAATTTCCATCACCTGTTATTTGCCAAGAATTTGTTATATCATTCCAATTTAAACCTTGAGCCCATATTGTTCCTTCTATAACTGGTCCTGTTTCACCTGTAGCTCCTGTAGGTCCAGTTGCACCAGTAGGTCCAGTTGCACCAGTTGGTCCAGTTGCACCAGTAGGTCCTGTAAAACCAGTTGGTCCAGTTGCACCAGTTGGTCCAGTTGCACCAGTAGGTCCAGTTGCACCAGTGGGTCCAGTTGCACCAGTAGGTCCTGATATACATTTAAAAGTATTTTCTCCACATGTTGATTTATAAGAATTATTCCAATTATTTGAACTCATAATATATTATTTATATATTCTATATATTTTATTTTATATAAAAAACATTAATATAATAAACTTTAATAAAAATAAAATAAAAAAATATTTAGAGATAATTTTTTAATATACAATATAAAATAATAATTTAATTAATGTCTCCTAAGGTAGATAATTCTTCACCTAAGGTAGATTTATCATTATCTTCCAAAAATGATATATTAACTATAGGAAAAACTAAAAATGATTTACCTTTTGTTTTTTTTGAATGTTCCCAATCTAAAGATGAAGTTTTAATGACATCTATTAATAATTTCTTCAAAAAAAAGAAAAATCTTAAAGATTTTCTTAAAATCTATAATAAAGAATCTAAAATCTCTCTTAGAATCCTTGATTGGTTTGTTACTAATTATGCAAAAAAAAATAATATTATTTTAACTAATACTCTTGATAAAAAAAATCCTAAAAATTTCTTTGTTTATCTTGAATATAAAGCACAATTAAAATCATATAGTAAATTATTTTTTGATCCTTTTTGTAGGAGAGAAAGAATTATATTTAAATATAATGATAATGATCAAATTATTACTACTGTAGGTCAATTAAATTTTTTTAGATGGTGTATTGAAAATAATATTATTAAATATGTTCAAGAAAATATTAATGATATTGAATATGATATGAATAATACTATTAAATTACATTATAAAGAAAAAAAAGATAATCCTAATATTAAAAACAAAAGAACTCAGTTAAGTATATCTGCTTCTAAAAAAGTTAATAAACATAATGTTAAAATTGTTGTTGATTTTAATTAAATTTTTAAATATTTTTATATAAATATTATATAAAAATGATATTATTATTTAATTTGATTAAATTATTTTTTTTTATTTTAGGATTTTTATTTGGCTATAAATTATTACAATTTTTATGATTAATTTTTATCAAATCTTATTTTAAATATTCTACCATTTGAATTTATATTTATATAATATTCATATAATTCAGTGTTATTAATTGATTCTATTTCTAATATTTTTTCTGTTTTTTGATTATAATTCATTATTTTTATTATTTCCAATTTAAAACCAAAACTTTTAAAATATCTATTTATTAAATTAAATTGTTCTTTTGATAAACTATTCAAATTTACTTGTTTCTTTATATCACCAAATAATATTTTCATTCCTTCTGTAAATATCATTATTAATTCTTCAAATAATTCTTTATAATTATTTAATCCAAATTCTATATCAATTACATTTTCATCTTGAACTTCATTATTAAATAAATTATTACATAATTCATTTAAATCTGCACTTGTTTCAATTATATTTTTATTTGCATTTAAACCACAAGACATTTTTATTTTAATGTTTATTTATATTATATTTTCTATAAAAAAAAAAATATCTATACGTATTATATAATAAAATAAATGAGTTCATATTCTAATGAATCATTTACCCCTTTCAGATCTGGTTGTGGAACATGTAAGCCATCAACTGATTATTATGCTCAACCTGATCAACTTCAGAAAGGTGGTAAGAAGAAAAGTAAATCTCGTTCTAGATCTAAATCAAGATCTGTAGTTAAAAAATCTTCTTCTAAATCTCGTTCTAGATCTGCATCAAGATCCAAATCAGTTACAAGAAAACATAAAGGTGGTGTTAAATCTCGTTCCAAATCACGCTCTAGATCTCGTTCCAAATCTCGTTCTAGATCACGCTCTAAATCTGTTACTAGGAAACATAAAGGAGGTGCTAAATCTCGTTCCCGTTCAAGATCAAAATCTACTACTAGAAAACATAAATCACATAGAAAACATAAAGGAGGTGCTAAGTCAAAATCACGATCTAGGTCTAGATCATCTTCTAAAAAGTCAGTTAGAAGAATGAAGAAATCTCATTCTCGTCGTCATCATAAAGGTGGTAATCCTTTAGAATATTATAATGGTAATCCTGGTAGTTCTATGGTTAAAGGTAATGATAATTTACAACAATATGCTCCTGCTAATCATAAGGGTGGTGATTATGGAGTAAATACAGATACATCTGGTGTTGATCAAAATGTTGCTATGTTTGGAGAACAAGTTAATCTTGCTAATCAACAAAGAAAAAATGTCACTGGTGGTCGTGGTAGAAAGAATGTTAAAGGTGGTGGTAGTGATTGGGCTATGTCTCAATATTCTCATACTGTTCAACCCCTTAAATATCAATGGACTACTTTAGATGATTATAAATCATTTACTCAATGTCCTTATATTCCTATTGATCAAATAGTTTCTGAAGTTATGCCCGGATCTACTGGTCCTTCAGTTGGAACACCTACCGGATTTGATCCTTATGCTTCTGATTTTGCTAAAGTAACTGGAGGTTCTAAAAAGAAATCATCTAAGAAGTCATCTAAGAAATCATCTAAGAAGTCATCTAAGAAGTCATCTAAGAAATCATCTAAGAAAACTAAGAAAGTTCAAAAGAAAAGATTCTTTGGTCTTTTTTAAAAATTTGCAATAAATAATATAAAAATATTACTATTTATATAAATAATAATATAATGTATCAATCTTTAGAAGATATTATAAAAAATAATTTTCAATGGAGATTAGAGTTTAATTTCAATAATGAAGTTATTAATTTTCAATCAATATATGATAATAAAATATCAATGTATACAACATATTCTTTACAAAATTATCCAAATAATAATGAATATACTAGATACATATATACATTAGAAAATTATAAAGAAATAATAGAGATATATCAAGAAATAAAAAATAAAAAATGGAATAGAATAAAATTAAAATTTTATGGAAGAGAAGATAGAATGAATCAAAATGAAATAAATAATTTAAAAAAATTAATATATAATTTTGTTAAAGAATGGAGTCAAATTACTCAAGAATTAAATTGTAATTTAGAATGGGATATAAACAGTGGATTATATGATAATTTTTTAGATGATTGGAATGAATGTTTTATATTTCATAGTCAAAAAAATATAAAATTGTTAGATCATTAAATATTATCAAATTGTCTTTAAATACGTTTTTTTATATATTTTTATATTTTTTATATATTTATACAAATTTATAAAAATGTTAGATCATTAAATATTATCAAATTATCTTTAAATACGTTTTTTTATATATTTATACAAATTTATAAAAAATGTTAGATCATTAAATATTATC
>Ga0194119_10008400_pt1 | contig 14207 bp, 11 predicted proteins | sample TA2MahC100mmetaG_FD_148620 | JGI IMG/M metagenome (GOLD analysis project Ga0194119, IMG submission 148620) | Freshwater microbial communities from Lake Tanganyika, Tanzania - TA2015018 Mahale Deep Cast 100m | ecosystem: Environmental > Aquatic > Freshwater > Lake | place: Tanzania: Lake... | reverse complement strand
AGAAAATCAGGCGGTTCTGTCGATAACCGGGATGCGCCACCACATCGAGCAGGCCGCCCTGCCCGCGCACAGTCACTTTGGGCAAGCCCGAAACCGGCGCTGCCATCAGTTTGCCGTCGCGCAACAGGCGCAGGTTGCCCGGCTTTTCGGTGATGAGGATGAGGCCATCGGGCAAGAGCGCCACGCTCCAGGGCGAGGCGAGTCCGCTCGCCAGCGTTTCGACCTTGAGCGTATAGCGCTCGGTTTTGAGCAGTGCCTCTTGCGTCTGTGCCTTGGCGGGCACCGCGGTAACAGGCAGCGCCACGCAGAGCACGGCGGCAAGGGTCGAACCGATTTTTTTGAGATACCGTTGCGGCGATAGCGATATCGACAGTAATGCTGGGTTCATGGTCCGGCTCCTTCCGTGGAGTTTATGGGCGAGAGTATTCGTAGCTGGAGCCAACGCCGAGGGGCAATTCGAAGCCCCAGAACGCCAGCAGAAAAGCGGTCCAGCAGACGATGAAGGTCAAAGAATAAGGCAGCATCAGAGCCACCAGCGTACCGATGCCCGTACTTTGCACGTAGCGTCGGCAGAAGACGACGATGAGCGGGAAATAAGGCAGCAGCGGCGTGATGATGTTCGTCGAACTGTCACCCACGCGGTAGGCGGCTTGGGTGAGATCGGGTGATACACCCAGCTGCATCAGCATCGGCACCATGATCGAACCGATCAGTGCCCATTTCGCCGATGCCGACCCAACGAGCAGATTGACGAGACTTGTGAGCACGACGATTCCCGCCAGCGTCACCCCGAGTGGCAGCGCTGCCTCGCGCAACGCGTTCGCGCCTTTGAGTGCGAGCAAAGCCCCGAGATTCGACTGGCCGAACGCGTAGATGAACTGCGCGCAGAAAAACGCCATCACGATGTAATAGCCCATGCCCGACATAGCCTTGCTCATGCCAGCGACCCAGTCACGATGGGTTTTGACGCTGCCCGATACATAGCCATAGGCGATGCCCGGCAACAAAAACGCAATGAAGATGATGGGCACGATGGACTGCATGAGCGGCGCACCCGAAACCAATAGCAGGCGCTCACCGGCCGCGTTGGGAGCTGCCGCCCAAGGCGTATCCTCACGAAAGATCGTCAAAGCAAAAAGACCGAGGGCGATGACGATGGTCAGCAGCGCTGAACGCAGACCGCGACGCTCTTCATCTTTGAGCGGCTCTTGCGTCGGCAGATTGGCCGGATCGCCGTCGACCACCGTGCCGCGCAGTCGCGGCTCGATGACGAGGTCGGTCAACGCCCAGCCGAGCAGCACAATCAGCGCCGACGAGGCGGTAGTGAAATAAAAATTATTGAGTGGATTGACGGTGACCGTGGGATCGACGAGTTGCGCCGCCGTCTGCGTGAGCCCGGCGAGCAGCGGGTCGAGACTCGAGGGCACGCCCATGGTTGCGCTGAATCCGCCGGACACGCCGGCGAAGGCCGCAGCAATCCCGGCAAGGGGATGGCGTCCGGCAGCATGAAAAATAACGGCACCGAGCGGAATCACCAACACATAACCGGCATCGACGGCGACATGGCTCAGGATGCCGACCGCAATCAGTGCTGGCGTCAGCAAGCGCTTCGGCGTCACTGCCATAGCCGCACGCAGCGTGGCGTTGATGAAACCCGTATGTTCGGCCACACCCAGCCCCAGCATGGCGACGAGCACCACGCCGAGCGGCGGAAAACTGGTGAAGGTCGTGACCATCGAGGCCATGAAGGTAGTCAAAGATTCACCCGCGAGCAGATCGCGAATGACGAGCGCTTGGCCGCTCCGCGGGTCGATCTCGGTGAAGCTGACATGCGAGAGCAGCCCGCTGATCACCCAACAGATCAGCATCAGCACCAAAAAGAGGACCGCCGGGTCGGGTAGACGGTTACCGAGTCGCTCGACGACATCGAGACTGCGGGCAAACCAGCTGCGACGGGTCGCGAGTTGGGGCGGCGAGCTGCGATCTTGCATTGCGGGTAATATCCGAACTAGGTGGGGAAGCGCTGCCGAGGCAGCCCGCAAATCTTAGCAGCGCTGTCCCCGGCGACGGAACTCTTTGGAGGGGCGAGCATGGCAACGCGTTCTTTAAGCTCGGCCGAGTGGCTGATCATCGCGCGCTTTGTACTGATGGGTATCGAAATGTTGGCCGTCAAGGCGCACCTCGTTCGCGGTCAGTACGAATGGCGCGACACCCTCGCCTCGATCGGCATGCGGATCGGCAACTACTCCAGCAATTTGCTGCTCGCCGGGGTCATGCTTGCGGTGTTCACGTTTTTGTACGAGCACCGACTATTCGAGATTTCCTCGTCATCACCCTTGGCCTGGGCGGCACTCTTTCTGCTCGATGATTTCGCGTATTACTGGTTTCACCGCGCGAGCCACGAGTGTCGGTTTTGGTGGGCGGCGCACGTCAATCACCACTCCTCGGAGCACTACAACCTCTCGACCGCGATCCGACAACCGTGGACCGGAGTTTTGGTGGGTACTTGGGCACCGTGGTTTCCGCTGGTGCTGCTCGGGTTCCCGCCGGAAATGATCTTCTTTCAGAGCGGACTCAGCCTGCTCTATCAGTTTTGGCTGCACACTGAATCGATTCGTCGCATGCCGCGCTGGTTCGAGTATCTCTTCAACACGCCCTCGCACCATCGTGTTCACCACGCCGCCAATCCGCGTTACGTCGACCGAAATTACGGCGGCACCCTGATGGTGTGGGATCGCCTGTTCGGTACCTTCGTCGCGGAGCGCGATGACGAGCCCTGCCGCTACGGGCTGATCAAAAATATCAGCACTTTCAACCCGATCAAGATCGCTTTCCATGAATGGATGGCGATGGCGCGTGATCTGCGCTCGGCGCGCAGCCTGCGCGAAGCCTTCAACTATGTGTTCGGACCGCCCGGATGGCAGCCCGACGGTCGCGGCCCGACCGCGAATAACATTCGCGCCGAGTGGCTGGCGTCGCAGGTCGCGCGCGAAAGTCACTATCGCACTTCGATAGCGGTGCGGGTGGTCAGGGGCTCATGATCAGGGGCGCCGCGACGAACGGCTTGATGCCAAGCCGCGGATACACCTCGCTCGGCAGATAAAACACGCCGTCCTTGGCGACCAGCGAGATCGTCTTGATGGCCTTGATATCTTTGGTCGGGTCACCGGGAATCAAAAAGAAATCCGCAAGCTTGCCGCGCTCGATCGAGCCTGTGGTCTGATCCATGCCGAGATAACGCGCCATGTCGAGTGTGGCCCGTGCCAGCACCTCGGCAGGGGTGAATCCGGCCTGCGTCATGAGCTCGAGTTCGCGGTGATAGGTGAACGAGCCGCCGGTGTCTGTTCCCGGCACGATGAAAATGCCCTTGGCGTGCGCACGCCGCAGCAGATCCATCAACTTGTCGAAGGCCACGCGTGCCTTTGCGTCGCCGCCAAAAGTGTCGGGGTTCGACCAAGCCTGTTTCAGGTCGCGTTGCACACCAATTGGCATGTTGGCGAAGTAGTCGAGCGCACCCGGTGCGATGCTGCCGTCGCGGTTAAGCAGCAAATTTTCGTGAATACCGATGGTGGGATCGAGCGCGATTCCCTTTTCTTTCATGGCATTCAGTGTCGACTGCACGGGCGCCGAGTCGAGATCGAGGCCAGAGAGGCGACCGAGCGCCGTCAACCGAAACAAGGTCCGAGTATCTTCGCCGGGCTTGATGATCCAGCCTAGCGCCAACTGGTTGATGTGCGTCACTTCGTCGTAGCCGGAGGCAATCATGGCATCGGCCGTCGTGAACGCCGGGATATGACCCATCACTTTGAGCCCAAGCTTGTGCGCCTCCGCAACCATCGCGGGCACCCATTGCGGATTGATGCTGTTGTAAATTTTGATCGAGGGAAAGCCGCGCGCCGCGTACCAGCGCACGATCTCGAGCGCACGCGACTCGCTATCGACGACGAAGCCGTTGTTGGAGTTGAAGGGCGATTTGCCCTCGATGAAACCGCCGCGCACGATTCGCGGACCTGCGACCTCGCCCGCAACGATGCGACGATCGAGCGCCTCGAGCACACTATTGCTGTTGCCCATGTCGCGCACACTCGTCACACCCGCCAGCACGTTGAGCAAGGCCCCGCTCTCGCCAAGGTGCGCGTGCATCTCGAACATGCCAGGGACCAGCGTGCCGCCAGCACCATCGATCACGGTCTCGCCCGGCGTCGTGGGTGTGTCGACAGCTTGCACGCTACTGATCGATCGACCGCTCACAATCACAGCGACCGGCCCTGTCAGTTGTCGTGCTGCCGGATCGAACACGCGCACATTTTTGATGCGCACGGGTCCGGCGAACTTCTTTGCGGTGCTGCGTTGGATCTCGGCCCAACGTGCGCCCTGCCATTCCGCGACCAGTTTTTGCAGTCGCGGATTTTCTGCCTCAAAACCCTCGCGGATCAGACCACCGCCCGGCGATGGCAGCGCGATGAGTCGCTCCGCATTATCGAGCAGCATGATGGTCGGGCTGAACTCGAGCCCGGTCAGGTCATAGCGCGTAACAGCCAGCTCGCCATCCTTGCCTCGCAACGTCAGGCGCTCGCCTTTCGTCAAGGCGATCGTGCCACCTGGTAGCACCTCGATGGCTTTACCCGCCCGCAGAATCGCTCGGGCATAAAGCTGCAGCGCCCAGGGACTCGCGCTTTGCGCCACATAGAGTTGCGGCGCTCCTTTTGCTGTGCCGGGGCCCGCCGAGTCTCGCCATGAAGCCTTGTCGTCCTTTTTGTCAAAGAATTCGTCGATCTTTCCACCAAAGGTTTGTGTCCCTGTAATCCGCCAACTGCCGGGCAGTCCGCTCGCATCGAGCGTCAGAGTTTCGGCGACGGTGGGGCCGCGACCATTGTCTTTGACGTCGAACTCGACTTTCACGGTGTTGCCGCGGGTCTCGGCGACCACTCGACCGATGTTGACGTCCTGTCGATAGACGACGAATCGTTCGGTGTCGGCCAGCGCGACAGCGCTGCAAACGAAGAGCGAAAAAACAGCGATAAGTCTCTGGAACATCAGTCTTTCCTACACCATGGAAAATAGTCGGGATTCGCCCGGGTGCGCTTCAATACCCACGTTTCACGTCAACGACCGAGAGCAAACGACCACCCGCCGCGTAGCGACGCAGATTCTCGCGCAGCACGCGCAGGCTTGAATCCGCGCCCAAATCCGAGGAGCCGGAGACGTGCGGCGTCAGCACGAGATTGGGTTGGGCCCACAACGGGTCGGTCTTGGGCAGCGGCTCGGGCTCGACAACATCGAGGGCGGCTGCGGCAATCGTTCGATTCTGCAGGGCAGCCGTCAGATCGGCGGTCACCACCGTCTGTCCCCTACCCACGTTGATGAAAAAGGCGCTGCGCTTCATGCGCGCAAACATCGCGGCGTTGAAGAGTCCGGTCGTCGCGGTGGTCAGCGGCAGGGCGTTGACGACGACATCGGCTTCGGCAATCAGTTTCTCGAGTTCGGACGACGCACCGACGTAATCTAGGTAATCGGGTTTAGCCTGCGGCGTCGCGCGCGTCGCAATCACGCGCATGCCGAGCGCATGCGCACGCTTGGCCACCTCGTTGCCGATCCCACCCAAGCCGACGATCAACATGGTCTTGCCCGAAATCACCGTCATCGACGGTTGTCGCGCGTCGTCCGCCCACACGCGTTGCTCGCGCAAGGGAATCCATGCATTGAGGCCTCGCGACAAGGCAAATGTGAAGGCGATCACGTGTTCGGCAATGACCGGTGCAGAGATGGCGCGCAGATTGGTGACCACGATCTCGCGCTGCAACAAAATTTCGGCCTGTGTGGCGCAGGCCTCGACCCCGGCGTACACCGATTGCAACCAGCGCAAATCTTTGCCGGCCGCGAGCAAGCGCTCATTGCAAATAAATCTGGGACTGCCGATGACGGCATCGGCTCCGGCTGCCATGTCGATTGCCGCGGGCAGCGAGGCGCCAAAGAATTGCACGCCAGGTAGTTGCCCACGCAAGGCCTCGAGCAATCCCGGAATGCTGGCATCGACGATGATCTTTTGCGGTGCTCGCCAGCCTGGCCGCTGCGACATCGGCGCAGGGGCTTCGCGCAAACCGAACTCGGCAATCAGACGATCCCCCTCGCGAGCCGTTTCTTGATCACTCGCGATCGCTGCCGACCACGGCGACGCGATCACCGTGAGGGCGGTCACTGCCAGCGCGACCACTAACCCGCCATTTGTATTTTTCATGTGTCGTCGGTGCTCCAAAGAGATCGTTCAGCTCAGGGTACCTGCACGCGTAGCCCCGGCATACCGGTTATTCTGCGGGGCTTTCGCACCGAGGTGATACCGATGGATAAAGAAAAAAAACCGCACGGTGTTGCCGACTCGGATCTCACGCTCGACCCGCAAGATTGGGAGGCGTTCAGAGCGTTGGCGCATCGCATGATCGATGACAGTCTCGATCACTTGACGAGCCTGCGCGAGCGGCCGCCTTGGACGCCACCACCACCCGATGTCGAGGCAGCGCTCTCGAGCGAGCCCTTGCCAACCGCGCCGCAGGGCGCCGAGCAGGTTTACGCGCAGTTTTTGGAGCAGGTGTTGCCCTACACGGCCGGCAATCGTCATCCGCGCTTCTGGGGCTGGATGAAATCGAACGGTACGCCGCTCGGCATGATGGCCGACATGCTCGCGGCGAGCATGAACGTGAATGCGGCTGGCCTGCACCAATCAGCGACGCTGGTCGAGTTGCAGGTCATCAAATGGTTGGCCGAGGTGATGGGCTTCCCACCGACCTCGAGCGGCATCATGGCGAGCGGCGGCACCATGGCCAACGTCATCGGCCTCGCGGTCGGTCGTCACGCACGCGCCGGCTTCGACCTGCGACAACACGGGCTTTATGGTCAGCCGCGACTCACGGTATACGGATCCGTTGAAACCCACAGTTGGGCGACCAAGTGCCTCGAGTTGATGGGCATGGGTCGCGACTCCTTCCGCGCCGTGCCAGTCGATGAACACTTTCGCGTCGACGTCGCGGCAATGCGCCGAATGATTATTGAAGACCGTGCGGCGGGAATGCGGCCCATCTGCGTGCTCGGCACCGCCGGAACCATCAACACCGGTGCGATCGATGATCTTGATGCGCTCGCCGATCTCGCGAACGAACAAGCGCTCTGGTTTCATGTCGATGGCGCGGTCGGCTCACTCGGCGTGCTCTCGCCCACCTTGCGACCGCTGTTCCGCGGTCAATCGCGAGCCGACTCGCTGGCCTTCGATCTGCACAAGTGGGGTTACCTGCCCTACGAAGTCGCCTGCATTCTGGTTCGCGATGCCAAAGCACATCGCGACACGTTCGCCACCGCAGCGAGTTATCTCAAGACCGAAGATCGCGGCATGCTCGCTGGCGGACTGGTGTTCGCCGAGCGCGGCGTCGAACTCTCCCGCAACTTCAAAGCGCTCAAGGCCTGGATGACGCTCAAGGCGGAAGGCACCGAGCGCCTCGCCGCAATCATTGAACAGAACGTCGCGCAGGCGCGTCGTTTTGGTGCCGCGGTCGCAGCCCTCAAAGACGTCACGCTTGAGGTCCCGGTTTCTTTTAACATCGCCTGCTGGCGCATCACGCCCGAGGGCACCACGCCCGAGCAGCAAGATCTGCTGACCCGCGAAGTATTGCTTCGACTGCAAGAAACAGGCATCGCCGCCTGCAGCAGCACCATCGTTCACGGCAGAACCGTGATCCGTGTGGCCGTCGCCAATCATCGTTGTCGCTGGGCCGATTTCGAGCAATTACTTGCGGCTTTGCCGGCGGTGATTGCCGAAGCGCGCCGGGTGGTAATCGCATCATCGACTCGCCGCGGCGGCCCGCCAGCACCTCACTGACCCGGCGGAATAAGCACGAACTTGCCGACGTGGCGTTTCTCGAGAAACTCGCGCTGGGCGTCGGCGATGCGTTCGAGCGGGAACGTGGCGGCGACGAGCGGTTTGATCTCGCCGCGTTCGATGTAGCCGATCAGGCTGGGGAATACGGGCTCGTCCCAGGCCGTGCAGCCGATGAGCGTAATATCTTTGAGATAGAACGTGCGCAGGTCGAGCGAGACGAGCGGACCACCGATCGCGCCCGACGACACGTAGCGGCCGCCGCGGTGCAGCAGCTTCAGCATCGCAGAAAAATTTTGCCCTGCGACATTGTCGACCACGAGATCCACTGACTCTTCACCGAGCAAGGCGACTGCATCGTCGTCGCGGGCTATCACTCGATCGGCACCGATTGCGAGCAGTTTGTCGGCCTTTGTCGATGCGGCCATTGCAGTCACCCGCGCGCCACGTCGCTTGGCAAGTTGCACGGCCGCAGAGCCGACGCCCCCCGATGCACCCGTCACCAGCACATGCTCAGCGGCGGCCGCCCGCGAGCGGTGCAGCATGTTCTCGGCAGTGGCGTAAGCGCAGGGAATGCTGGCAAGTTCAGCGTCGGTCCAATCACAGTGAACTTCAAAAATTTCGGCGGCTGGCACCTTCACATACTCGGCGAAGGCCCCGTCGAAGTCGGAGCCCATCCAAATATTTTCCATCGAACCGAAGCCCCGCGGCCGCATGCAAGCACGCACGAGAACCCGACGGCCGAGAAATTTTTGATCGACATCGGCTGCGACCTCCACCACCCGTCCGCAGCAGTCCGTACCCTGAATGAACGGGAATGGCGTAGCAACGTTCCAGCCACCGTCGGGTTTGTGGGTGGGCCGTTCTTCTTCGATGGCAGCAGCGGCATTGGTCGCGGTGGTCACTGACGACGAATACCAGCCGAGCCGGGTGTTGATCTCGGTGTTATTTACGCCCGCCGCAAGCACGCGCAGCAGCACTTCGCCTGGACCGAGCTCGGGGATCGGTACATCGCACCACACCAGACGATCGAAGCCGCCGTTGCCGGTGGTGACGACCGCCTTCATCGTTGCGCGGCGCTGCACGCTCGGGCCGTCAGTCGATGAGCGCATCGGCGCGTAGCCCCGCGCGCTCGAGGTGAATGGGCAGCACACGTCCGTAGAGCTGACGGGCACGCTCGGGGCTACCCACCATGCCGGGCTCTTCGACGTAGCTGAGGATCGCCACGTAGCGCAGGCGCGGCCCAGCGAGTGGCGTCACGCGGTGCAGCGAATAGCGGCCTTTGAAGATCTGCAGGTCACCGGGCTCGAGCCGCAGCGTATGAATGAGCGACGCGTCGCCATCGAGCACGCGCTCGACGCCGGCATAGTTTTCGTCGGTGGGCGTGCGCAGATAAGGGCTGTACTCGAAATCTCCGCCGCGCTCGGCATTCTGGATCGCGAGCGTGACGGTGTAATTATTGGTGTCGAAGTGCCACGGGAAACCGCCGCCCTCCTCGGCCAGGTTCACGATCACATCGGCGAGCGGATCGGCGTAGCGATAAAAACGCGCCTCACCCAGAGCCTGTTGGATGAACGGCGCGAAGGCTGGCCACTCGTAGAGAGCGCGCAGAATGCTGTCACTGCCGAAGTGATCTGCAGGTACGAACGCATTCGAGCGATCGTAAAAACGGCGCAATGGATGCGACGCGGGCAGGTCTTCGCGATCGGTGGTGAAGTAGGGATTGGTGCGATTGAAGTTGCGATGGCCGAACTCTGCAGTGCGGTCGCACTCGGCGACGATCGCTGGCAGCGCCTCGGCGCGGACAAAGCCTTTCAATACCGCACAGCCCACCGAGTCGATCGCTGCGCGCGCATCGGCGATGACGGCCTCGCGCCTTGGCCCAGGCTGATCGATCGGATATCGATCGAGGTCTATGAGATGGCTGGCGATCGGCTGCATGCCCACTCAACCCCCTGCCGAGGCCGAGCGCGCCACATACCGAGCAAGATGCCGATCTATCTTTGATGAGTGCGTGGCCAGCCAGTCGAAGAGAAAGATGTTGATCCAGAAGACGACAGTCTCGGTTGCCCGCTCCGACACACGGATCGCGCTGCTCAGCTGATTGAGACGCTTCACGAACTGCTCGTGCTCGTGCAGATGCTCGTTGATGAGCGGATAGTCGGTCTCTTCCATCAAGGTCTTCTCGACTGCGAAGTGCGTCAGCGAATAGTCCTTGGGGTCGACAAGCACGCGCTCGGTATCCATCCGGCTGCCGCTGCGCACCGCACCGCGCAAGGCAGCATAAATTTCGACCCGATGATGATGTTGATCATCGATGCCTGATGCCCCGTGTCGTAAGACGGATTCCAAAGAAATTCCTGATCGATCTGCTGCGGCAGACTCGACGCCTCGGCGCCGCGGCGGACGCGGCAGCGTTCCATATACACCCTGGCGAGCGGATCAGCATCAGCGATGCTGCTGTAGCGCGCAAGAATATCGAGACCTTTCTGGTAGTAACCGAGGTGGTAGCAGGGCACCGCGTCTTCAAGTAAATCGAGGCCAATGATTTTGGGGGTGCGGGTCTGCTCGCGTTCGGTGTCGAACACCTCATAGACAGACACCGGACGTGTTCGTCCCTTGACCTCGATGCGATCGGCGAAGCGGATCGCGTAGCTCGCGGTATCGTCGAGGTTGAGGTAAGTCGTTTCGCTGATCAGCATGCGATTGCCGAAGCGTCGCGTGAGATCCTGGATACGCGCGGCGACGTTGACCGAGTCACCGATGACTGTGGTCTCGAGCCGCTCAGCGTTGCCGATCACGCCGAGCGCCGAGTAACCCGTATTGATACCGATACCAATTTCGAGGGTAGGCAGTCCCAGACGCGCGCGGTCCTGATTGACGCGAGCCACCCGCTCGAGCATTTCATTGCCGGCGGCGACCGCATCATCCGCGGTGCGAAAGATTGCCAACGCGCCGTCACCCAGAAACTTGTCGATGACGCCGCTGTGACCGTGAATCGGTGCCTCGTACTGCGCAAGATAGGTGTTCAAGGTTGCAAAGACATCGGCCGACTTCAGTTCCTCGGCGAGTGCCGTGAAGTTCTGGATGTCGGCGAACATGATGCTGGTCTTCATCTCGACGAAGTCACCGAGCTGAATCGCCGAAATATCGGTTGTGCCGAGGAAATTCAAAAAACTCTTGGGAACGAAGTGACCGTAGGCGCGTTGCGTGTTGCGCAGCGCCGCCATGGCGGTGCGGTGCTCGGCGCGAGTGCGCAAAATGGCGTCGTTCAGTTGGTCAAGGGAGCTGTCCTCGGACATGCGCGAAGTGTAGCGAGGCGCGGTCAACGCTGCCAAAGAACTCAGCTCCGCTGAACCTGCTCCGGAACGAAAATACGTGCTACGGTTGTCGTGTCCCTCGCCGCCAAGCCGGCCGCGCCGTACGTGCTCAACCCCCGGCACGTTCGCCGCGCGCACGACCGAATCGAAAAGAGCCTTTCCGCCGCCGAGTTTGCAAGCGCTGTGTCGGAGGGCGAGAGATTGTCGTCGCAAAAGGCGTTCGAGCTAGCAATTGCCCCTGGTCTTTAAACCCATCCGCGCCGCCACTTTACAGAATCTTTGAGTTCTCGCCAGGCGATGACCCGTATGCGCTTCGAGTGCACCGCCTCGATCTCGATCCATTCGACGGGCGATCCCGGTGGCACGGACTCGATCACTTTGGTCACGAGAAAATGTTTCTCTTTGTTACGCGGCGTGACCGCCGTCCACTTCGTGTGCAGCAGTTTCTTCGGGCTCAAGGCATTGGTTGGGGCGTCTGTCATGGTGGACCGCCGAGCATCAATGCGTGCAGCCCCTTCGGGCCCAACTTCTCAAGCGTCACGAGGTTGGCGGCCGTGATGCTCGCGGTATCACCGAAAGAATCGATCGCCCGCGAGAGGCTCTGCTCGCGCAACAAGTGAAGGGTCGGGTATGGCGAACGATTGGTCGCATTGCCGATGTCATCAGGCTCGGTCCCGGCGAATTGGTAATTCGGGTGAAAGCTTGCGATCTGAATCTCGCCCTCGTGCCCCAATACCCGCAGCAGCTCATCCGCGACCGTCAGAAAACCATTGAAGTCGTGAAAATCTTGCAGGACCCGCGGATGGATCAGCAAGGTCGTCTCGAGCTCTTCGGGCGGTGCCGAAACGAGATTCTGCAACTCCGTCGCGAGATGCTCCATCAGGGCTTCTGAGGTCTCGGCATCGCTCGTGACGTAACGGATCAGGCCCTTGAGAGCAGGCGCCGGCGCAAAAGGACAGAGCTTGAGGCCGATGACAACCCGCTCGACCCAAGCGCGCGTCTCGGCAATGGACGGGTCGTCAGTTCGCGGTAGCATCGTGACCTCATTCTCAAATCTTTGATAGTCAATCGAAATCATAGGGGTACACGAACGTGATAGCAGCGCACGCGACCGGATACACGCCGGGCGAATCCTACTTCTACCCAGCCGACCGGGGTGTGGCAATGACGGCTGGTCGTGGATTGCCGTAATGGCCGGTTGCGGACCCCATTCGAGCGCGCATCGGGCGCGATCAGGCGCTGTTCGCCCAGCCCGCGCTGGCTGCGTCGCTCGGCAAATGGATGCAAAAGTCGCCCGCAAAGCCTCACGCCGATGTCTAAGGATGCGACAGCCAAGCGCCATGGCATCGCATAGGGCCCTCGAGTTCAGCGACGCCGGCACTCTTCACAGTGCGCAGACATCCGCGGCGTCCTCGACAAGGAAGCCGCCGGACTGGCGTCGCCACAACGCCGCGTAGAGTCCGTCCTTGTCGAGCAATTCACGGTGGCTGCCCTGCTCGACAATGATGCCCTTGTCCATGATGACAAGTCGGTCCATCGCGGCGATGGTCGAGAGTCGATGCGCTACCGCGATAACGGTCTTGCCCTCCATCAGCGCATAAAGATTTTCCTGAATTGCCTGTTCGACCTCGGAATCGAGCGCGCTCGTCGCTTCATCGAGCACCAGAATCGGCGCGTTCTTGAGGAGGACGCGCGCGATGGCGATGCGTTGACGTTGCCCACCCGAGAGCTTGACGCCACGCTCGCCCACTTGCGCCTCGTAGCCACGGCGACCGTCCCGATCAACGAGAGCTCCAATGAATTCCTCGGCGTGCGCTTTGCGCGCTGCGGACTCCACCGCGCTCATGCTGGCGATGGGCTCGCCGTAACGAATGTTTTCGAGCACCGAACGGTGCAACAACGAGGTGTCTTGGGTGACAACGCCAATCGCTGCTCGCAACGAGTCCTGCGCGACAGCGGAGATATCCGTTCCATCGATCAGGATCCGTCCCCGTTCGAGATCATGAAACCGCAGCAACAGGCTAGTGAGCGTCGATTTACCGGCACCGGACCGACCAACGAGTCCGACTTTTTCACCGGGAGCGATCTCGAGCGACAGGCGATCGAGCACTGCGCGCTCACCAGCCCGTGTCGATTTCCCGTAGTTGAAAGTGACATTTTCGAAGCGAATGGCGCCCGCGGTCACCGCGAGGGCTTTGGCCTCCGGCGCATCATTGATGATGCGCTCACGCGCGATGGTCTCGAGCCCGTCCTGCACCACGCCCACATCTTCGAACAGGCCCGCCACCTCCCAGATGATCCACTGCGACATGCCCTGCATGCGTAACGTCAGACCGAGGGCGAAAGCGATGGCACCCGTGCTGATGGCATTCTGGTGCCACAGCCACACCGACACCGTACCCATCGCGAAGACCAAAAATCCGGACAGCACCTGCAGAGTCGTCGTCAGTAGCGTCGCCATGCGCATCGAGCGGTGCACAGATCCCAGCATCAACTTCATGCCTTCTTTCGCGTAGGCGTCCTCACGATCCGCGTGGGCGAAAAGCTTCACCGTCGAGATATTGGTGTAGCTGTCGACCACTCGACCCGTGACCAGCGAGCGCATGTCGGCCTGCGCCGCCGAGAGCTTGCCGAGCTTCGGGATGAAGTACCAACCGGCGACGACATATCCCGCAAACCACGCAACGAGCGGCACTACGAGCCAACCATCCGCCCCGACCATCAGCACCATGGCGCCGATGAAGTAGATCGCGACATACACCAATACCTCAGTGAGTCGCATCACCGCATCGCGCACGCCGAGTGCGGTCTGCATCACCTTGGTTGCCACGCGACCAGCGAACTCGTTGGCAAAGAAGTCCATGCTTTGGCGCAGCACATAGCGGTGAGCCATCCAGCGAGTACGCATGGCGAAGCTTCCGCGCAAACCCTGATGAACAACGGATTCGCTCATGAAATTGAGCAGCGGCAAGGCGAGTAAAGTGAGGGCGCCCATCAACAGCAATCGATCGCCATGCTCCTGC
>Ga0194119_10008390_pt1 | contig 14221 bp, 8 predicted proteins | sample TA2MahC100mmetaG_FD_148620 | JGI IMG/M metagenome (GOLD analysis project Ga0194119, IMG submission 148620) | Freshwater microbial communities from Lake Tanganyika, Tanzania - TA2015018 Mahale Deep Cast 100m | ecosystem: Environmental > Aquatic > Freshwater > Lake | place: Tanzania: Lake... | reverse complement strand
AATATAATTTTTTCCATTCAAGGTGGTATGGGTAAGTCCATTATGGGCACAGCTGTTTGCAAAGCGATTAAAAAGCAATATCCTAATTCAAAGTTGATTGTAGTTACTGGCTATCAAGACGTTTTTTTGAACCTTGATTACGTTGACATGTGCTACCATCATGGCCAAGAATTTTACTTTTATGAAAAATATATTCAGGATAGACCAGATACATTAATTTTTGCCAATGAGCCTTATGTTGAAACAGAGCACGTTTTACGAAAAGAGCATACTATAGAAACTTGGTGCAAGTTGAATGGAATAAATTATAATGGTGAACTTCCTGAAGTGAGCTTGAATGAGAGAGAATTTACATTTTATATGGCAAAATATCAATCTGATAAACCAATAATGATAATTCAAACAAACGGGGGAGCTGCTCAACAAGAGTTTAAATATAGTTGGGCTAGAGATATACCAAATGTTGTAACTAAAGCAGTCATTGAACAATATTTTCACAAATACACTATATATCACATCAGAAGGGAAGACCAATTCGGTTTTGAAAATACAATACCCGTTCAAGATGGGTATAAAGCCATAGCTACTCTCATTGCAAAGAGCCAAAAAAGGCTATTTATGGATAGTTTCTGCCAACATTTAGCTGCTGCTATAAATATAAAATCAACTGTTTTATGGATAACAAATAGCCCAAATCAGTTTGGATATAGCATTCATGATAATATTTTGGCAAATGCTGAAACGAAAAAACCTGATTTAAGGCACGCATTTTTATCCAAATACAATATCACGGGTTCTTTACACGAATTTCCATACCAAGCAGAAGCAGAAATATTCAATATAGACAAGATAATAGAATCTATTGAATCACATTAGATGCGAGTAGGGTGTGGAGGCTTTACTGTTTCAACTCCTGACCAATTCTCAATTGCATCCCTATCTTTTCTAGTTCCAATTAGTAAGATATTATATTCTCCGTCAATATCGCTTGTTAGGTCAAAGTAATTTTGGTCAGCATCAAAAGTCACATACCCAACTCCAAAGTGACCAACTGGAGTTACTTTAGCAATTACATTTTCATTTAGATATTTAAAATAATCTGGTAACTGAATCCTTTTTGTTTTATTGTTAGTTACAGCTGAAAATCTATAAAGTGTCTCTCCTCTTGTTGGGCTTTCAACAAAACTGTGTAATAATATTCTGTTATATCTATACTCTGGATTAGGGTGTGGTATTCTAAAAAAACTATTACTTTTATTGATAATATTAAAATACGTAGTATTATTTGCAGTAGCAGCAAAAGAAGTTCTAGCAATAATTCCAGAGCAACAATAGTCAGCTAAACAAGCAATACATGAAGCGTAGATGTATGAGTAGTTGTAAACTGCACTATTCGTCCCCGTACAGCTTGAACCAGAAGCCATAATAACAGAATATCTTCCCGATTGTGCACTCAAACAATCAGCAGCACCCACAGAAAATCCTGGCGAACAGTTCCAATTATTACACTGACCACCAAGTTGAGTTCCGTAATATACGTCTGCAACACACATGCAGTGGTTAGAACCAGAAATTACGCTTTGACACGCATCGCACATAGTGTTAGCACAACCAGCTATAATACCGTTATGACTACCACCAATAATACAGTTGCTTGCACATGAAAGCATTAAACTATTGTCTCCACTTCCCGTATAAACAAGAGCTGCACAAAACGTACTACCAGATGAGCCAGAAGTACCAGCAGAGCCAGAGACACCGTTGACACCACTAGACCCTGAAGTTCCGTTTGCTCCCGCACCACCATTAACACCACTACCACCACTAACTCCTGATGAACCTGAAGTACCTGAACCCGTTGAAACGCCAGAGCCACCGCTTGCACCAGACACACCACTAGAACCTGAAGTACCAGATACTCTGCTCAATCCACTTTGCCCACTAACACCAGAAGAACCTGATGTACCAGAAGAACCTGAAGTACCAGAAACTTGAGAGCCAGTAGATACACCACTACCACCACTTGAACCAGAAGTTCCAGCCGAGCCTGAAGTTCCAGAGACACCACTACCCCCAGAAACTCCAGAAGAACCAGATGTACCAGAAATACCACTAACGCCTGAACTACCAGAGGTACCAGAAACTCCACTTCCACCGCTTGCTCCTGAACCACCGTTTACACCAGAGGTTCCGCTAGAACCAGAAGTACCAGAGGCTGTAGAGGTACCGCTACCACCACTTGCTCCATTTGCACCAGAAACTCCTGAAGAGCCAGAAGTACCAGAACCAGTTGAAGCACCAGAAAGTCCACTAGACCCAGAGGTACCATTTGTACCACTACTTGCAGAAGTTCCTGAAGAGCCTGACGTACCAGAGCCACCACTTACTCCATTTGTACCTGAAGTACCAGAAGAGCCAGAAGAGCCTGATGTACTTGAAACGCCAGAAACCCCACTAGTACCAGAGGAGCCAGAGGTACCTGAAGTTCCGCTTACCTGACTTGTAGTTGACGTGCCAGAACCTCCAGAGGAACCGTTTGTTCCGCTAACACCAGAAGAGCCACTTGTAGCATTTGCAGTTGAAGTACCTGAAACGCCAGAGGAACCGTTTGTTCCGCTTGTACCGTTACTACCACTAGTTGCCGATTGCGTTGAATTACCATTTGCTCCCGTAGACCCCGAAGTACCAGAAGTACCATTTGAACCACTGGTTGCAGAAGCACCACTATTTCCTGAAGAGCCGTTTGCTCCCGCTGTTCCCGTAGACCCTGAAGTACCCGTAGAACCCGTAAGTCCTGAAGAACCTGACGTTCCAGAAGTCCCAGAAGAGCCCGCTGTTCCGCTTGAGCCTGATGTGCGACTAGCTCCTGAAGAGCCAGAGGTACCTGACGAACCAGAGGTTGCAGCCGTTCCTGAAGAACCGCTAGAGCCTGAACTATTTGAAGCACCAGAAACTCCAGAAGAACCTGAAGTACCTCTAGTACCCGAAGTGCCAGACGAACCTGAAGAACCACTTGTTGCTGATGAGCCTGAACTAGCAGCTGTACCGCTAGAGCCAGAAGTACCAGAGGAGCCAGAGGTTCCTGATGTACCCGAAGAAGCTGAAGTCCCTGAAGAGCCTGATACAGCACGTGAACCTGACGTACCAGAAGTACCACTAGTTCCAGAGCTTCCCGAAGTACCGTTTGCTCCGCTAGTGCCTGAAGTACCGTTTGTACCGTTAGAACCAGTTGTACCTGAAGAGCCCGAAGTACCGTTTGCTCCTGAAGAGCCTGATGTACCACCCGTACCGTTTGACCCCGTTGTACCAGAGGTGCCAGAGCTTGCAGATGTTCCCGTAGAGCCTGAAGTACCGCCCGTACCGTTTGACCCCGTTGTACCAGAAGTACCAGATAAGCCACTAGCTCCGTTGGAGCCGTTTGTACCATTTGTACCGCCAGTTCCTGAAGAGCCTGATGTACCGTTAGAGCCAGCAGTATTACTCAACCCACTTGTTCCTGAAGCTCCGTTTGAGGACGAAGCACCAGAAGAGCCAGCAAGACCGCTTGTTCCTGAAATATTAGAAACTCCGCTAGAGCCGTTTGAGCCAGATGTTCCACTTGCTCCCCCCGTTCCCGTAGAGCCATTTGCATTATTACTTGAACCGCTTGTTCCATTTGAACCAGAGCTTGCTGACGTTCCAGAAGAACCGCTTACTCCAGCTGTTCCATTATTTAAACCAGATGTACCAGAGGTGCCTCCCGTTCCCGTAGAGCCACTTAATCCATTTGAGCCAGAAGTGCCAGAGGTACCTGAAGTACCATTTAATAATCCGTTTGTTCCTGAAGAAGCAGACGTTCCTGAAGTGCCCGTACTTCCTGAAGTAGCACTTGCTCCGCTAGTAGCTGAAGAACCTGATGTGCCATTCGTTCCTGAAGAACCCGTAGTCCCCGCAGACCCGCTTGTTCCTGAAGTACCCGTGCTTGCACTTGAACCTGAAAGTCCAGAGCTTCCTGAAGTTCCATTAGTTCCTGAAGTTCCTGAAGAACCATTTGTTCCACTAACGCCACCGCTTCCGCTTGTTGCAGAAGTACCTACCGTTCCCGCTGTACCGTTGGAACCAGATAAGTTTAAATTCCAGCTAGTATAAGTTCCACTTCCAACAAAAGTAGTTGGAGTTACTACCATAGCACCAGTGTTGGGATTGTACGAAACAACTTCAGCTACGATATAATTATTTGCATCGTTGCTAATTTGCACGAAATCCCCAGCCAAGTATGTTAGCCCAGTGGTAGCGGTTAAACTTATATTAGAATATGGCATTAGTTACCAAACGAAAGGTCAGAAATAACTTGAGTGCTTACAACCTGAAAACCAAGTTTTGTTGCAATTTTTTGATATACAATACTGTCATCTGTTCCCCAATCAGATAGTTCTGCTTGAGTGAATTGCGTGTTATAGTGAACTAAAATTTGGAACATAGGTCTTCCTTGAGTTCCGTCTGGTTTAGTTTCATAATAGACATTCCCAAAGCGAACGTCAAATTCAATTTTGTTGTTTCCATTTAATGAATCACCTCCTATTACAAGTTTTGTGCACTTGGCAATCATTTGATTGGCTGTGAATTCATCAGTTGTGAAGGGGGTGCTTTGCACGACCTTTTTTGCGGGTGGGTTAATTGTTGCTACTAGCATTTTATACAAATTTAATTAATGAATAAGGGTGTGTGCTTACTATTCTTTCTGCACCGACTTGATTAAATCTTTGGCTTAAAGCATCTTTATCTTTTCTGGTTCCTAGTAAAATTACGTCATAATCTCCGTCTGCTGTTGTACAAATCGTTACTGTTGTTTGCTCTTCATTAACTATAGCATAAGCAGTACCTAAATTATTTACGGGGCTGACATGTGCGTGGTCATTACAATTTAAATGTTTGTAATAATCTGGTAGGCAAATAGAAGCTTGACAGTTTATTGCTTTTACTCTGTACTTGTAAATATTATCTCCAACAGTTGGTGTTTCTACAAACGAGTGAGAAAGTGTTTCATGAGGTTTGTTTGGATTTGGGTGGTTGATGGTAAACGTTCCACTTGTTTTATATAATTCTCCAACAGTAGTTGTGTTATTAGCGTTAGAACCACCTGATAATCCTAAATTAGCAGAAAAACAAATATCATCAAAATATGTGTCAGCTGTACCAGTGGTGAAGGTAAAGCAAGAATTAGTTGCACTATTACTATTTCCACCTCCTATTACATTAAAACATCCACTTACAATCATGTTTTTAAACCCGCCAAAAATTGCATTATTACAATTTGCAACCCCAGTGCCACCAATTTGATTACCATACCCACCACCAATAACACTATGACTAGAGCAACAAATTTTTGTCTCTCCAGCACTTGCTAAAAGGGCATTACTAATTCCCGCACATAATGAAATACAGCCAAAAGAACTACAACCCATAGGAAGAACTGAACAAGCAGCCCCGCAAGTAAAGTCACAGAAGCAGCAGTTATATACGGACTTACAACCATTACCGCTAAAAACCATTTGGGTATTGGTAATAGAGCCAGAGGAACCTGAAGTACCAGATGTACCGCTAGCACCAGTAGCACCATTTACGCCACTGACACCTGAAGAACCGCTAGCACCAGTAGCACCGTTCACTCCTGATGAGCCTGAAGTTCCTGAAGAGCCTGACGTTCTAGCAGCACCGCTTGAACCTGATGTTCCCGAAGAACCAGAAGTACCGCTACCACCAGAGCCACCTACATTTCCGTTGGCACCCGTAGAGCCTGAAGTACCTGATGAACCTGAAGTACCGCTACCACCAGAGCCACCCGCAGAGGGCGTTGAACCACTTGAGCCTGACGTTCCCGAAGAGCCAGAAGTACCAGAAGCACCGCTACCACCGCTAACTCCTGAAGAGCCAGAAGTTCCAGAAGCACCGCTACCACCATTTGAGCCTGACGTTCCTGAACCGCCACTAGCACCATTTGCCCCTGATGAGCCAGATGTACCCGTAGAGCCGTTTGAACCAGAAGTACCAGAACCACCACTGGAACGTGCTGCACCACTAGAACCAGAAGTTCCGTTTGTACCAGTAGAGCCTGAAGTTCCTGAACCGCCACTAGACTGACCTACACCGCTAGACCCTGAAGTACCAGAAACACCTGAAGTACCAGAAATATTACTTAATCCGCTTGCTCCTGACACACCACTTGAGCCAGAAGTTCCGTTTGAACCTGAAGTATTTGAAACACCACTACCACCAGAAGCACCCGCAGCTCCATTTGAGCCGTTAGTACCTCCGACAGCCGAGCTACCACTACTTCCTTTTGCACCAGCTGAAGGAGTTGCACCACTAGAACCAGAAGTTCCACTTGAACCACCAGTCCCAGAACTGCCACTTATGCCTTGACTTGGGGCAGCACCCGTAGAACCAGAAGTACCAGACGAGCCAGCTGTTCCAGAGCTACCACTTGCTCCTTGTGTTGGAGTTGCTCCGTTGGTGCCCGCAGTTCCTGAAGAGCCTGAAGTACGGCTTAATCCAGAACCACCCGCTGCACCCGCAGAACCAGAAGTTCCTGAAGAGCCCGCAGTAGCAGAAGTTCCACTAGAACCAGAGGTACCATTTGTACCCGTAGAACCAGAGGTACCACTAGTTGCGTTTGTGCTGACACCAGAAGTTCCTGAAGTACCAGAAGTTCCTATGCTACCATTTGTACCAGAGGAGCCTGAAGTACCACTTACCCCTGAAGTTCCCGTGCTAGTTCCTGAAGAGCCAGAAGTACCCGCAGAACCGCTAGAACCCGTTGTTCCACTAGAGCCAGAGGTACCAGAAGTACCACCCCCTTGACCTGAAACACCTGAAGAACCAGAAGTTCCACTTGAGCCAGAAGTAGCAGAGCTACCGCTGGAACCAGATGTACCATTTGTACCACCACTAGCACCAGAAGCACCAGAAGTAGCACTAGAGCCGTTGGTTCCCGTTGTTCCGCTAGAACCAGAGGTATTAGATAAAGCTGAAGCCCCTGAAACACCGCTAGAGCCAGCTGTTCCGCTGACCCCTGATGTTCCACTGACCTGACTAGTTGTTGAAGAGCCAGAGGCACCGCTAGAACCATTTGTTCCTGATGTACCCGCAGACCCAGAAGTTGCACTTGTTGTAGAGGAAGCCGAAGCACCACTTGTTGCGTTTACGCCACTAGAACCTGAAGAGCCCGAAGTAGCACTTGCCGTTGAAGTTGCATTTGCTCCTGATGAACCCGAAGTACCATTTGTACCGTTGCTACCGCTTGTTGCTGACTGACCGCTATTTCCTGAAGAGCCGTTTGCTCCCGCTGTTCCCGTAGACCCTGAAGTTCCTGAAGTACCACCAGAGCCTGAAGTACCAGATGTTCCCGTAGTACCGTTCTGCGGGCTCAAACCAGAGGTACCATTTGCACCAGTTGTACCGCTTGACCCCGAAGTTCCTGAAGAGCCAGAGGTTGCTGCTGTACCAGAAGAGCCTGATGTTCCTGATTGAGTGGAAGATGCACTGGAGCCGTTAGTTCCATTTGTACCAGAAGTACCAGAGGTACCAGACGAGGCGGAAGCACCGCTTGTGGCGTTTGAGCCTGATGTCCCTGAAGTTCCAGAGGAAGCTGAAGCACCCCTAGAACCAGATGTTCCTGAAGTTCCTGACGAAGCACTTACGGCACTTGTTCCGTTGGAGCCAGCGACACCGTTAGCACCGCCCGTTCCACTTACACCGCTTGTTCCAGAAACAGCTGAAGTGCCACTAGTACCAGATGAGCCTGAAGAGGCTGAAGTTCCTGAAGAGCCTATTGCACCAGTTGTGCCACTTACACCACTAGTACCATTAATGTTTGCATTACCACTAGAGCCACTGGAACCAGAAGTTCCTGAAGTTCCCGCTGTTCCGCTTGTTGCAGAAGAGCCGTGTTGACCAGATAGTTGTACGTCCCATGCGTTATATGAGCCATTTGCCCCCGTAAAAGACAGAGGCGTGAGTACCATAGCTCCCGTGTTTGCATTATATGAAACTACTCTACCATATATAATAGTGCTAGCATCATATTGCAGCGTAACAAAGTCATTTACTTTATAATCAAGACCCGTACTGACGGTTATATTTAAATTACTAAATGGCATTATTTATAATCAACTATATGGGTTGGTATTTTATATCTTTCTACTCCTTGCCAGCTACCTACCGCACACTCATCTTTTCTTGTTCCAATAACTAGCACATAATATTTTCCGTCCGTGTCTGAATTTACACAAACTTTTGTTTGGTCATTTGTAACGCATGCCCAAGCTTTTCCGTGATGGTCTTTTGGCGTAATCCACACTTGGTCGTTCTCATTCAAAAATTTATAATAGGAAGGAAGTTCAAAAGATGCTTTGCAACTTACCGTTTCTACCTCATATCTATATATGTTATCCCCAGCAGTTGGAGTTTCCATAGTAGAGTGAGTCAAAAAGTGAGTGCTACATTTTGTAGGGTCTGGGTGGCTTATTTTAAAGTTATTTGTAACTTTTGAAATTGCATTAAAGTGAGCTTGCTGTGAATAAGCATCACTAACAGTAATGTTGTTACCCCCTATAACAGTAAATTCATTGCCTATAATATAATTACTTCTACTACCTAAAATTCCATTACAGCTACCATAATCACCTCTTGAGTTTACGCAAATGCGATTTGCAAAACCACCACCAATAAAACTGCGGGCAGTAGTTCCAACGTTTACGCCTTTTCCACCTGTGTTGAAATTACAAATGTGATTTTGAAGACCACCTACGACTGCGTTTTCAAAAGAAAATCCTACATTTCCAGTTTGGTCTTGTCGTGCACAAATTCTATTAGTGTTACCACCACCAATAAAATTGCCCTGACTGTTACCTACCTCACCAGCTATTGCCCCCGTCTGGTTAAAAGCTATTGTATTTAGTGTTCCCCCCGCAATAAAATTCATGTTGCTAGCAGCAGTCGTACAGTTACTTGTAATAGTGTTTTCATAACCTGACATGATAACACTCCAGTCACTATTTGTTATGGTATGTGCATATCCACAAGGGCAAGCGTTATTTCCTTGACCCGTTCGGAAAGGAGAGCCAAAAGAGTTACCTGAAGACCCTGACGTACCTTTTGCTCCAGCTGCACCCGTAGCCCCTGAAGAGCCAGAGGTACCAGAGCTACCGTTTGCTCCCGCAGCACCATTTGTTCCAGATGAACCCGAAGTACCACTCACACCATTACTTCCTGAAGTACCACTAGACCCTGACGTACCGCTTATACCAGAGGAACCAGACGTACCATTTGTTCCTGAAGAGCCATTAGTTCCCGAAGAGCCAGATGTCCCTGAAATACCACTGGAGCCAGAAGTACCGCTTGTACCGCTTGACCCTGAAGTACCACTAGACCCTGACGTTCCTGAACCGCCACTAGCTCCCGTATTACCCGTAGTACCAGATGAACCAGAAGTTCCTGAAGAGCCCGAACTACCACTTGTTCCAGAGGAGCCAGATGAACCAGAGGTACCGTTAGTACCACTACTTCCAGACGAGCCTGACGTGCCCGAAGCTCCAGAAGTACCTGAAGAGCCAGAGGTTCCGTTTGACCCAGAAGTTCCAGAGCTACCAGAAGTTCCTGAAACACCAGACGTTCCTGAAGAACCAGACGTACCAGAGGAGCCTGAAGTACCGCTAGTTCCTGAAGAGCCGTTGCTACCTCTTGCTCCAGCGTTTCCTGAAGAGCCTGAAGAACCCGTTGTTCCTGAAGAACCCGAAGTTCCTGATGCCCCCGCAGCCCCTGAAGAGCCAGAGGTTCCGTTTGACCCTGACGTTCCAGAGGAGCCAGAAGTTCCCGTAGTCCCTGAAGACCCTGATGTAGCATTAGTACCGTTTGAGCCTGACGTTCCTGAAGACCCTGACGTGCCGTTTGCACCGCTTGTTCCACTTGAACCAGAAGTTCCGTTGGTACCAGTAGTCCCCGAAGAGCCTGATGTGCCGTTCGCACCGCTACTTCCAGAAGCACCCGCTGTACCGTTGGAGCCTGACGTAGCAGAAGTACCAGAGGCTCCACTTACTCCGTTTGAGCCAGAAGTACCCGCTGTTCCAGAGGTTCCTGATGAACCTGACGTACCATTTGAGCCAGCACCCGCACTTTTACCACTAGCCCCTGACTGACCGTTGACACCACTAGAGCCTGACGTACCACCTGAACCGTTTGTTCCCTATAAAGCTGAAGCTGCCGAAGTACCGTTAGAGCCGTTTGTGCCACTTGCTCCACTTGTACCGTTTGAGCCGTTTGCATTAAAACTTAATCCACTAGAGCCAGAAGTACCTGAAGTTCCAGAGGAACCACTTGTACCACTTGCTCCACTTGTACCTACTACCAATCCGTTTGTTCCACTTGACCCTGAAGAGCCAGAGGTTCCTGATGCACCCGCTGTCCCTGAAGAGCCAGAGCTACCTGAAGTACCATTTGCTAGACCGCTAGAACCAGAGGTACCTGATGCACCACTAGAACCGCTTGTCGCTGATGTTCCTGAAACGCCAGCAGAGCCCGCTGCACCTGAAGAACCAGAAGTTCCGTTAGAGCCCGCAGTTCCGTTGGAGCCGTTTGCACCCGCAGTTGGGGTAGCACCGCTAGAACCCGTTGTTCCATTAGAACCAGCCGAGCCAGAAGTACCTGAAGAGCCTTGTGTTGGTGTTGCACCCGCAGAGCCAGAAGTTCCGTTTGTACCACTTTTTCCACTAGAACCTGAAGAACCTTGCGTTGGCGTGGCTCCGTTCGTTCCCGTCGTTCCTGAAGAGCCCGAAGTACCACTAGCTCCTGATGCCCCCGCAGCTCCCGTAGAGCCAGAAGTTCCAGACGAGCCAGCTGTTGCGGAAGTTCCGCTAGAGCCAGAGGTAGCACTTGTGCCTGAAGTACCGCTAGTACCCGCAGTCGCATTTGTGCTCACACCAGAAGTTCCAGAAGTGCCAGATGAACCCGCTGTTGCGGAAGTACCTGAAGAACCTGAAGTGCCAGAAGCACCGCTTGTTCCCGTGCTTGTTCCAGAAGTACCGCTAGAAGCTGTTGCTCCCGAAGTTCCGCTAGAGCCAGAAGAGCCTGACGTACCAGAAGTACCACCAGATAGACCCGCAGTTCCGTTAGAACCCGATGCACCAGAGGTACCTGAAGAGGCTGAAGCTCCGTTGGAGCCAGAAGTTCCGTTTGTTCCACCACTTGCTCCGCTTTGTCCAGCCGTTCCGTTTGAACCAGACTGACCATTTGTTCCGCTAGAGCCCGCTGTTCCAGAAGTTCCTGAAGAACCTTTTGAACCGTCAGCTCCAGACAAGGCACTAGCCCCACTGTTTCCAGCCGAGCCAGCTTGACCAAATGTTCCTGAAGTTGCGTTTGAGCCAGAAGTGCCAGATGAACCCGCTGTTCCTGAAGTTCCCGAAGAAGCACTAGAGCCAGAGGTGGCAGATGCTCCCGCAGTGCCAGCTGTTCCACTGGTTCCAAAAGCACCCGTAAGATTTACTTCCCAGTTTGTATATGTACCGCTACCATTAAAATATAGTGGAGTTACAACAAGCTGACCATTGGAAGCATTATAGCTGACTACTCTAGCTATGATATAGTTAGTAGAACTATTGCTTAACTGTACGAAGTCGTTTGTTTTGTAGGCAAGACCCGTATTAGTGGTTAGCGTTATGTTTGAATAACTGGGCATCTATATTTCTAGAATTACAGCACATTTAGTTAAGTCAAAGGTAACGTGATGGACGTGCTACTTGTTCCAGAAAATTCAGCTGTATTTCCTGAAGTTCCAGCACTTCCGCTTGTTGCAGCCGTACCTGAACTACCCGCAGTTCCCGATGTTCCAGAGGAGCCTGAAGTACCACTCGTTCCGCTAGAACCGCTTGAAGCTGACGTTCCAGAGCTTCCGCTTGAACCACTTGACCCTGAAGTTCCAGAGCTTCCGTTTGTTCCAGAAGTTCCAGAGCTTCCGTTTGTTCCAGAAGTTCCGTTAACTCCACTTGTTCCAGAGCTACCGCTTGAAGCTGACGTTCCTGAAGAACCACTTGACCCTGAAGTTCCGCTTGAGCCGTTTGCTCCTGAAGTTCCAGAGCTACCGCTTGAAGCTGATGTTCCAGAAGAGCCTGAAGTTGCAGAGGTTCCAGAAGAGCCATTTGTTCCAGAGGAGCCACTCGTTCCAGAAGTACCGTTTGCTCCTGATGTTCCACTTGAACCAGAGCTACCATCCGTTCCAGAAGAACCTGAAGTTGCAGACGTTCCACTTGAACCAGATGTTCCAGAAGTTCCTGAAGAACCGCTTGAAGCTGAAGTTCCGCTAGAGCCAGAGCTTGCTGACGTTCCGCTTGAACCTGAAGAGGCTGAAGTTCCTGACGAACCAGAAGAGCCACTTGTTCCTGACGTTCCAGAGCTGCCGTCTGTTCCTGAAGAGCCGTCTGTACCCGAAGAACCAGAGGTTGCAGACGTACCGCTTGAACCACTTGTTCCGCTAGTTCCTGAAGAACCGCTAGAACCTGAAGTTGCAGAAGTACCACTTGACCCGTCAGTTCCTGAAGTACCGCTTTCTCCTGAAGTTCCTGAAGAGCCGTCAGTTGCTGACGTACCGCTAGAACCAGAGGTTGCTGAAGTTCCAGAGCTACCTGAAGAGCCACTCGTTCCTGAAGTTCCAGAGCTTCCGTCTGTTCCACTAGTACCGTCTATACCTGAAGTTCCAGAGGAACCGTCTGTTCCTGAAGTACCGCTTGAACCACTTGAACCAGAGCTTGCACTAGTTCCAGAGCTACCCGAAGTACCCGCTGTACCAGAAGAACCACTTGTGCCTGAAGTGCCGTCTATTCCTGAAGTACCACTGGAGCCGTCCGTTGCAGAAGTACCAGAACTTCCTGAAGTACCCGCTGTGCCAGATGAACCAGAAGTTCCTGAAGTACCACTTGAACCGTCTGTTCCAGAGGAACCGTCTGTTCCGCTAGTTCCGTTGGCACCACTCGTTCCACTTGTTCCACTTGGAGCTGCAAATGTGGTTTGTGCGTATGAATAATTCGCTTGTCCTTCTGTATAGAATGTAACGTTAGCAGCCGACCCACCATCGTGTTCTACATAAATTTGACAATAAAGTCGGTCAGAAGCATTTAGTCCCGTTTGTGTTAAGAATAAATCTGTAAAGAATTCCTTGATAACACCATTAGACATTGGTTCTGTATCAATATTTGTAGTTCCTAACAAAGTTGATACACCGCCTACGGTATATTTATATAATTCTACGTCTACTGCTAAATTTCCGTTTGAAGCTATTTCAAAGTGGGTTACCCAAGCCCATAAACCAGAAGGAATGCTAGTAATGTTTGGAACTCCACTATCTGTAGCAAATGTTGCTATTAACGTTCTTGTACTACCAGCAACTGATAAAGTAACAGTTTGCTGGGTTCCACCACTAGCATTTGGTGACCATTGTTTATAAGTTGGCGTACCAAAAGCACTGTTTGTATTTGCAGATTGATTAAGGTAGTATACTTGTCCACCCGCTACACCACTAGCTCCGCTAGAACCTGAAGTACCCGCTGTACCACTTGAACCTGAAGAACCTGAAGTTGCAGAAGTACCGCTACTTCCTGAAGTACCAGAAGAACCTGAAGTGCCACTAGTTCCTGAAGAGCCGTCTGTTGCTGAAGTGCCCGAAGACCCTGAAGTGCCAGAGGTACCACTAGTACCAGAGCTTCCGTCTGTGCCACTTGTACCAGAGCTTCCTGAAGTTCCACTTGAGCCGTCTGTACCCGAAGTACCACTAGAACCGTCTGTTGCTGAAGTTCCTGAAGAACCGCTAGAACCTGAAGTTGCAGAAGTACCGCTAGAACCAGACGTTGCAGAAGTACCAGAAGAACCGTCTGTACCACTTGTACCCGCATCACCACTCGTTCCACTTGAGCCATCTGTTGCTGAAGTTCCTGAAGAACCGCTAGAACCAGAAGTTGCTGAAGTACCACTAGAACCAGAAGTTGCTGAAGTACCACTTGAGCCGTCAGTACCACTTGTACCCGCATCACCACTCGTTCCCGAAGAACCGTCTGTTGCAGATGTACCACTAGAGCCAGAAGTCGCTGAAGTACCAGAGCTTCCTGAAGTGCCAGAGCTACCGTCTGTACCGCTAGAGCCAGAGGTTGCTGATGTACCAGAAGACCCGCTTTCTCCACTTGTACCCGCATCGCCAGTA
>Ga0194119_10008388_pt1 | contig 14221 bp, 18 predicted proteins | sample TA2MahC100mmetaG_FD_148620 | JGI IMG/M metagenome (GOLD analysis project Ga0194119, IMG submission 148620) | Freshwater microbial communities from Lake Tanganyika, Tanzania - TA2015018 Mahale Deep Cast 100m | ecosystem: Environmental > Aquatic > Freshwater > Lake | place: Tanzania: Lake... | reverse complement strand
CGTTCCAGTGTAGTTAGCGCCAGTAAGACCAGCATTAGCTTCTACATTTACATAAGGGCCAGCGAACGCAGCGGTGGCAAGGAAAGGAGCAGCTGCAACAGCTGCGATTGCGGATTTAAACATAATAGTACCTCTATATTTTCTCGCAGAGTTATACCTGCGGATGTAAGGAGAACCGACATTCTCCGTTTGATTCAGTGACTCAACGAGTATTTGAGGTCTTATCACCTGAATGTATTTATTTTAACATATTCTTTGGGATCATGTCAAGTATTTTGTGGTGCTGCGCTGTTCTCAATGACTCTTCCAAGATAAGGATCGTAATCCATCAGTTCCTCAATCTTCAGTTCAGCTCCACGCTGACTCCAGAAATTAAGAAGACCATCATGATTTCCTTTATGAAAAATATCAATATGCTCAGGATGAATCGAAGATCCAAGTTCAATCTTATAAAGAAGAAGAGGGATACTATAAGTGTTGCCCGAATTATAGATCAAATCATCTGCCACAGGGCGAGGTTTGCATCCATTATCAAGTTTATATTTCTCTCCTCGCACATGATGCTTCATTAGTTTCTCAGCATGATGACGAGTAATCATATAACAAGCAGTAGAGAAATCATTCACAAACCGCTTGTGTAATTTGACGTGAAGATCGCCAGTACAGATAATAGCAATCTGCACAACATCCCAGTCATAAGGAATGCGTCCATAGAAATCGTTCCAAGTAAAATTCCAGAACCTTACAAGATCTAAATTGCAATCATCTTCCATCATGATTGCATAAGGACTATCAGATGTATCGAGCCAATGCTTGATTGCTTTGAGATGTGATGTTGTGCATCCAATCTCGCCAGAAGTCATCATCTCTGGATACCTTCCAGAAATAATATCACTCAAGTCATCTTCTCTACCATCGTATGCGGAGATACGAGTATAGTTTTGAATTTCCCAATACTTAAATTGATCTTCCATATACTTCCATCTATCTGGTTGCCCGTCAAGATTGATGCAATAAATTGGACCAATGTTGTTTAATTTGTATGTTGATTTATTTCTATCCATTAGACTTGATATATGGCTCCGTGTTGATAAGTAAATCCTGTGACTGGTTGAATGTTTTCTTGTGGCATGAACAGATTGATGCCTAGAAACTTAATCGGAGCATCTCCCCATCTCTTCGTATAGATTCCACCACATTCGTCAATCTTATTATAAAACTCCATATAGGGACTTGTCAAGAACCAGTCCACTTTACCTAACTCAAAATTAGTATAGAACATCATTCCTTCAGGAATATGATTTGGATACAGATCATTTACAAATTCCCATAGTCCTTCAATCACTTTTGGATTGTCCGTTTGAACAGCAGGAGCAATAAAACCATAATAGCAATGATTACTTTCAGCCCAATTAAAAATATCATAATTCAATGGAGTATGTATGAAAGAATCAGTATCTAGTCTGAGGTAATGATTATATTTTCTTATAACACTTTGCTTATATATTTCTCCGGAGAAAAATCTACACATGTGTCGATAACCCATCGAAAATCCTGGATGTCCCCAGGCAACTGGCCCATTTCCATGAGTCGGATGTGGGAAGAATTCTGGAATCTGATTTGCAATTTCTTCTGGGTAATCTGGAGTATCAAACTCAACCAGATAATACTTAAGATCTAAATTAGTTTCAACCTTATCTTTGTAATCTATAAAAGTATTTTCTACAAAAATAAGCACATCTGTATTTGAAGTGAACTTTAAAAGGTTCTCCTCCAGAAGTGCCAAGGATTTATTCAACATTTCTACATCTTCGTCAGTGGATCTGACAAGATAAATTATGCAGTTCATAGCATCTGCCACTCTTTATGGGGAATCATGTTTGGGCTGTGTGTACCAATAAAAGATTGTGGATAAAATACTTTTGTGTTTGGTTGATTTGAATCTAAGAAAGCAGACCAAAAACTAAACGTTGATACGTGTAAAATATGGTACTCGCATTCTACCATCTTTTTTAGTGATTGAAAAGCATTCCCACCAAATATCTCGAAATTCATATCAAAGTTTTCTCTGAACCAAGAAAGTTTATTCTTTGCTCTGTTGTTATCATCTGCAAAGATATAAACTTTACTCTTTGTCGGAATCTTTTCGAATGCCTTTATATAAAATTCATCATCAACGTAACCATTGACATGATCATCCGCAGGACGAGTACAGAATCTTAGATGTAACGAAACTGTTCCAGGTACATTATTGTTATTGATACCTAAGACATCTCGAACATCATCAAGATTTTCTATAGAGCCAAATCTAAACATGTCATTGATAACAAACTTAGTATCAAATGTTGCGGAAAGATTGCCTTGCCAATTTAGATTGGGAAAATATTTTTTCATGTCCGTATGAGTTCCATCATGTCCACCAAGAAGTTTATCGGAGTTGTATGATGGTGGATATAAGTTGCCACCATTCCATAGATCCCATGTGCCAAACTTTGGCTCTGGCAGATTAAATTTCTTGCAGAATGAAATAACTTCTGCCATCTGGAATAGATTATTTCCCAAGCCACCATGAAGAGTTGTGCTGATTGTCCAGTCATTAAAATTCACTGGTATTGACACAGACTTGGGAGCACTATCAATGCTTATATCAATTCCAACCCACCCCAAAATCTTTAATTGATATTCAGTATTAGAAAAAAATTCTGGTGCATCTGCAATTAAAAAGTTATTTGGATATTGTTCTTGCAACTCATTTGCAATACGATAATATTCATCCCAATATCTTTCTGTTGCATGAAATTCATCTTGAGAATCGCTGTAGTTTGGAAACTGACTTACAGCATATCGATTATGTCCAAATCCAATTGACCGATCTTTCACAAAACAAGGATTACGATAACCCCAAGATGTAGCCAAAGATTTGATTGAGTGTTCTCTTCTACCACGAAGACATAAGAACTTCATGTCTGGATAGAATTCTAGAAACTCTGGAACATACTTTAAGTATGAGTGTGTGATGTTTGGAATCACCCATCCATCTTGATCTTTATCAAAATGAAAAGACACTCTACGAATTCTTTCCTCCTTTGAAAGAGTTTCAGAATCCCAAATTAGATCAGTTCCTTCACACCAAGTTTCAAAACTATTTTGATACTTAGGGCCACCACCTTTGTACTTGATGGGAGTATGATTTCTTAAAAGATAGTTAGCACGGAGAAATCCACACCCACCAGTTCCAATAATATGAAAGTTACTCATAAACAATACCCCGCAATTCATATTCCCAACGAACATCCATGTTCATTCTTGGAGTTCCATCTGCTTCAATAATTTGTCCAACAAATATTCCATGCTCCATAGGCTCATGCTCTGGGAATGGTCTGCTGTCTTGTCCTTCAGGATAGATCTCAGGAAGTTGTCTTCTTACATCTCCAGTGACATATGGAACTAATCCAACACCATATGCTTGGTTGTAGTGAACATGATCTTCTGGTTGGTGTGTTGGTTGCCCAGAAGGTTGAGTATGTGCCCAATGATCATGACATACATGGTCATTGATAATCATAGGCCATACATATTGATGAAGAATAGTTTGATCACCTTCTCTATTAGGTTGTTGTCGCACGTCAAGATTTAATTTACCATATCTTTGATGATAAAGCACGTTATTAATACCAAACATGCCTGCCATGATAGAGTAACCATGATTATGACAGTCTCGCATTAGATGACATGCCTTATCTGTGGTTAACCACTCATCAACAGCTCTACGTTCTCTCCAAGATAATCTACTGTCACAGTCTCTACTGATCCATGCTTCTACAGTATCATCTAAGAAAGGAAGAAATCTCCAGTTCAATGCATCATATGCACAATACTTGCGACGAAGATAAACTTCAGCATCGTATTCCTTAAGTTTCCAAATGTATTCCTCAGGAGTACCCTCATCAATATAGAACCTTGCAGTCCAGTCTGGGTATATTTCTTTTGCAAGTCTTGCGTTTTCTACTGCACCTTCACAATAGATGGGATTATTACCAAATAGACTAAACGTTATCAGACGCATACCACGTTCCATAATAACAGTCAGCTCCGTGGAATCCTGGATTACTTCCGCCCTTATAGATCTTTCCAAAATCTCCAAGGACATCGGTGAATGTTTCTTTAGTAATGAAATGTGGATGTGCTTCATCGGTTACACTTCCAATACTTTCAAACACTCGGACTACTTTTGATGTTTTCATTGCAAGTTCAAGTTGTTCTTTAGGATCGAGAACATGCTGGACAACATTAAAGAACCATGTTTCATCAACTTGCTCTTCAATATCAAGATCTTCATAAGGTGCCGCAATAATTTCTACCCCAATTGCTTCGTAATCCTGACGAATTTCAGCAGGCCAACGATCAATCAAAGGTTCAATGATAATACCTCGTTTGAAATTGCCTTCAGTCAAGAGAATAGATCCTCTAGGGCCTGCTCCAACTTCGACAATAACTTTATCTTTAAAGTCTGTTTTATAATCGATTTCAAGATGCTTAGCAATACACTCAGAAGCGTATGAATATGCTTCTCTACTTAAATCTTGGTGATGTGAAAATTCTGTAGTCTGTGCCACAGCCCACCTATTCATATCAATTCGCATAAGGTAACTCTCGGTGTTCAACAATTCTTCTGGTATTTATGAGATCCTTATGGCGGTCATAAAAGATCTTTGTGTTCTTTTGATTTGCTTTTAGAAGCCATGGAGCAGGTCTACCAGTTTCAACTCTGGTTCCTCCCCAACAATCTTCGCTTTCATAATCAATCCAATATGCACCAACGACTTTACCAAGTTGTTTGTATGCACGGTAGCAAAGATCATGATCATCCATATCCTGTGGTTCAAATGCTTCATCAAGATAATCCAATTTCTTAAGATCCTCATGATCAATCATCAAAGGGCCACGATTGACAGAACATCTGACAGCAAATACATCACGAGGTAATGCGTGTTTGCGATCTGCGTGATCTACATGATTTACAATGTCGCACCAGCAGTCATCAAGATCCTCCTCCATTCCTAAGTGCTGAGTATTGGGATTGAATACCCAGTTATGTGCCGTCCTAGATGTAACGGCAAACACATCATCAAAAGCTCGAAATGGTTTTTCTAATCTCTTATTCCAATCTTGTTCCTTAATAATCATATCATCTTGAACGATGATAATCTTATCTCCTTCAGCAATTTTCATACCGAGGTTGTTTGCTTTTGTTTCAAAAACGTTCGGAGCATGAACAAACTTTCTCTTGACTGGTGTACCACTCAGAGAATCCCAAATAATCTGTTCGGAATTATCTGTACAACCATCAATAACAACAATCAACTCATAAGGTTCTGCAGTATATTTGTAGATACCTTCAATGACTCTCTCAATTAGCCAGTCTTTATTATGAACGGTAAGAACAATACTATGCATCTTCTTTAATTGCAGTCAAGAACTGATCAATCTGACGACCAAAACCTACACCACCACGCTCATACCAATAATCATAATCACACTCAACATAGTTGCGGAACTCATGGCCTCCGACAGTCAGACCATCTCGAATTGCAAGGTTTGTCAGAACGCTTTGATCATTTCTATGAGCAACAAATCCTTCCAGTTCTTCACCTTCAGTACTTGGATCGTTATTGATAATGCGAGGATCTAAACAATACTTTTGCCACTCTGCAATGACCTCCCTGGTTTGATCGGTGACCTTCCATACCATAAACCCACACTCAAGTTGACGCTCATTCCAATAGTCTTCTTCATCACAATCCATCAGAACAAAACAATCCCGTTTGGTGTACTGACCATTCGTATTATTGCTGATCAACAGCATCGAAATATCATCAGTATCATTCATCTCCTTCTCAACATACAGTCGCAGGCCAGGAGAGAACATATCACCACAGTCACAATAGAGAATATAATCTCCATCTGCAGCATGTTCCATTGCCTGGGAAATGACATACGGTTTCCATGCCCACCATCCAGCTCCAACTGGAGCATCAAGAAGTTCTTTATTCTGTGCGTAGAAATCTGTGGACTCTAACCACTCACGATTATACGCATGATGACAAAACTCTTCCTCATGAATTTCATGAAGATACTTTTGTTTGTCTAAAAATTTGTCGTTTGCAAATGATACCAAATGCCAGATCATTTCAGTCTCTCCTTAACATAATCTTGGTTCTCGTAATATTCAATCAGTTGTTCTTTTGAAAGAGTTTTTAGTTGTTCCCACAATGCATTATTATTCTGCATATGTGGATTGTGGAACCAAGAGTTTTGAGTTCTTTGATGTTCCAAATGATAAGCGTGATTATCTACTCTACCAATATTATAACCCAAAGTTTGCCATCTGTGATGCCTTTCAATATCTTCTGGAGCATAAGCAATGAATCCCTCATTCTCTAGATAACCATCAAGGTAAACTTGACGATTAAAGAACTGAACCATTCCATACTCAGCCCAACCTTCTCCTTGATTGCTTGGATAGTAGAAGAATCGATCATCAAAAGATGTTGAATCATATTCTTTGGTAAAACGAGATACAAACTCACCGTTCTCAAAATTATTCATATCATCTTGAGTTTCAATTGTAAACCCAAGACTTACTTTGCGCTCTCCGTGATTACCATAACGATATGGATAGACTACATCATACTCACCCTGAAGCATTTCTACAGCCTTAGTATAAGTGTCTAATGGCAGAACTAAATCCGTATCATAGTTTACTACAATATCACACTTAGAACCCATGATCATGTCATTAAGAACCTTCGTGCGATGGAATGCATCATCAGTTCTAGTTTCTTCTTCAAAAATAAAATTAAGATTTGAAGTATCTACCAATCGCTTAATAATGGGAAGTGCATAAGTTTCAAACCTACGCTCAGAGTCCACCTCTTTAATTGTGACTGTGCAATCAAAGTGATGTAACAGATAGGATGTAGAAAGAATTACATTTCTTAAACGATCTCCAGTATCAATTCTCAATGGGACAATAAAGTCCACATTCTTCAAGTCAATTTTCATCTATCATACTCCATTCTTCTGGGAATAAATCCTTCGTTAATTTATCTGCATTATTGGGTCCAAACCATTTTGATGGATAGACAACTTTCTTATCTTTGTTTCTAGAAAGCCATGCTCCCCACCATGAGAATGTGGAGTTAGCAATGATGAAATCGGAACACATTGACATCAAACATAAGTCAACATAAGAACTACCACTCTCACATACAGAGAATCTATTCGATACAAACAGTTTTTGTTCTTTACACCAGACAGGATCATCAGAAAAGATAACTACGTTTTGATCTTCAGGAAACTCTTTCAAAGCATCCTCATAATATTTCATAGACAAATTATGATGATTTAAAGAGTTAATTAAGAAATCTCCACGACGAATGTGAAGTGCAATTGACCCCCGTATATGGGGTCTATGTGGTTCACATGACTCTAGATATTCTCTTTTAAAGACGAATTCATTTCGAATATCTTCTTCAATGTGCTTGAAGTATTTTTCTGATTGGAAGTATCCAATAATCGTCACATTGTCTGGACAATTACCAAGAATATCTTCATCAAAATGAAAGTGCATTTCTGTCCTTGCACCATCAGCCAATAGATACCCAGTTTGTTGTGGTCGAATATCAAATACATCAAACAACTCAATCCTAAGAATATTCCCTAGAGAGTCTTTGATTTTTTCTGAGTGATCTGGAATGGTATAACCATACCCACGTTTAGCAGCAATGCCTCTAATAGCAGCATACTGGAACATCTGGTTTCCCAGTTGTCCCATTCTACCAAGATAATTTAATCCAATCATCGGGAAGTAAATCTTTAGTGTCGTTATCTTTTAAAAGTTCTGGACCAAACCAGGGATCTGGTGCAACCACAGGATTTGTACGATTCTTTTGCAACCATGCACCCCACCAGCTCAATGTGCTAGGAGAAATAATCGCACCATTACAAAGACTCATCAAACATAGATCAGTATAAGGGATAAAAGAGTTTCTGTAAATCCCATCACCTTCCATACACTTGTGAGAATATTGTTGCACACTTTCGTTGATTAAGAATCTTTCATCTGAGAAAAATTCTTGCTCCTTACACCACGCAACATCATCACTACAAATCAAAACCATTGCATTATCGTCAAAGTTCTCCAGAGCCTTACGATAATAATCAAACGTAGGAACTGGATGCAGATGCTCTCTACCTACATTGTCTCCACGACGAACATGAAGAAAGATGACGTTATTAAATTGATCTATAAAGTCTTCACAAGGAACTCGAATGTCATCGATGAATTCAAAGTCTTCACGAATTTCATCTTCAATATGTTTAAAGTATTTCTCCGACTGAAGATATCCATCAAGGTTTGTGTTATCAGAAAAAGTTTCAAACAAATCCTCATCAAAATGAAAATGTGCCTCATCTCTTGTTGGATAAGGCACTTCACCAATGTTCTTAAGATGCTTCAATTTAAATGGATGATGAATTCCATAGTTGGCAGATCGAGTACCATCCTCAGGAATGCACCATTCATATCCATGTTTAGTAGCAATGCCACGTAGAGCAGCGTATTGGAAAAGTTGATTTCCAAATCTTCCATTAATACCTAATCGATTATAACCAATCATAACTCAATCCAGAATACTTCCTCGTTAGGGATACCAAAGATAATTCTATCATCACATTGAGATTTTACATAGTCCTCAACGACATAAACTCTATAACCATGATTTAAAAGGTTCAAGCACAGACGATATTGCTGACTCTCAGTAATAATATCCGTTCCTTCTTTGTAGGAAACATAATGAAATGCAAAAGGAAGATTCCTTTCATTCTTCTTCATGAAATAATTTGTCAAGAAGATTGCGTGTTCATCATTAAAGTTGTCGGTCGTATATCCAAGGTTATAGACCAAACCCATCTTCTTAGCGAAGGCTGCAAAAGAACGATTGTCTCTTGGCAGACATGGACCACCATACCCATAACCATATCTAAGGAACTTTTTTCCTACTCGACTGTCATCACCAATAGCACTAAGAACAGTATCAATTTCATCTTCAAGACCAGCGAGAGTCATAACTTCACCAAGCATGTTTGCATAACTGACCTTGGTAGTAAGGAAACAATTAGTTGCAAGTTTTACAATCTCCGCTGCCTTTGTAGACATAAAGTTGACCTTTGGTTCAGTAACCTGAATTGCACGATACATTTCGAACAATCTATCATACACGTCATTGTCATAACCTCCAATCAGAACCATATCAGCTCTTTGAAGATCTCGAACGATTGTTCCTTGTGCAATGAACTCTGGATTATAAAATACGTTCACCCCATGTCCAACCAACGCATCTTGGAATGAATCACAGTCTCCTGGATTTGTAGTGCATCCAACAATCAGAGTTTTACCTTCGACAGAAAACTCCGTGGTTTGGAAATCTTTTACTACTTCCCACACGGCACTTACATCATAATCTCCAGAAGGAAGTGATGGTGTTGCAACAAGAGTAAAGATAAGATCGCACTGTTTAATAACTTCTACGTTATCAACAACTGCCACAAAATTCTTAGCATCATCTAGCAGTTCTGCTACTTGAGGCTCGTTAGTGGTAATGACTCTATTGTTCAGACCAACAACGTAATCGTGGCGGCAGTCGGAAACAATAACATCATAACCCGCTTTTTCCAGAAGGAGAGCAAGGCAGATACCGAGTCTGCCTGCCCCAATGATTCCAATTTTCATAGTTTAAATGTAGGGATGGGTTCCATTTTATGTTTGTTTTGGGAATTGAATTTCTGAAGAACTTCCACACCAGGACCAGTTCCGTATTCCATTGCTTCTTCTAATTGAACATACGAAGCTCCAAGTTGATCTTCGTCAGTTCTTCCATCGTCCCACAGACCATCTGTAGGAGCAGCGTTAATAATACGTTCGTCTACACCAAAGTGTTTTCCAAGTTCCCATACCTCAGTCTTATATAGATCTGCGATAGGAGCAACATCAATTCCTCCGTCACCATATTTAGTATAGAATCCTACACCATAATCTTCAACCTTGTTTCCTGTACCAACTACAAGTCCACCAACGGTTGTGGCCACTTGATACAGAGTCACCATACGAAGACGTGAGCGACTGTTAGCAAGAGCATGAGTATTAGCACCAAACTCACGCATCGTGAATTCAAAAGTACCAAACACTCGGGAAAGATCAAACTTTTGAGCTACAACGTTACTAAAGTTTAATTCAAGCCACTCAAGATGAGCATCAGAAAGAGTTTCTTGTTCTTCCTTTTGATAGATGGGCATTCCCAGTGCGTACACAGGAAGACCAGTCTTAGCAGCAAGAGTTGATGATACTGCAGAGTCAATACCTCCGGAGACACCAATGACAAATGCTTTAATATTAAATTGTTCAGCGTAATCTTTTAACCAAGAAACGATACGTGTTTCGAGTTCAGAATAGTTTTCAATGCGGTTCATTGTTCTGTGCGTTTTTTCTTAATTTGTTCAGCAATCCAGGCGTATGTTTTAGAAATACCCTCTTCAAGAGTCATGGAGTAATCCCATCCTAACTCAGATCGAATAAGATCGTTGTTACTATTGCGACCACGGACACCAAGAGGACCATCAATGTGTTCTTTATCAACAGACTTACCAGCAACCTTAGCAGCAGTGTCTACAAGTTGATCGATAGTAACCATTTCTTCAGATCCAATATTAACTGGACCCATAAATCCACCTTCCATCATTCTGCGAGTTGCTTCGATGCATTCATCAATGAACAGGAAGGAACGAGTCTGTAAACCGTCTCCCCACACCTCGATTTTTCCTCCTGCTTCGGGTAGATAGGCCACCTTACGGCAGATTGCTGCAGGTGCTTTTTCTCTTCCACCTTCCCAGGTTCCCTCGGGCCCAAAAATATTGTGGTAGCGAGCAACCCTAACTGGAATGCCATGATTGCGATTATAAGCAAAGTACAATCGTTCTGAGAAGAGTTTTTCCCAACCATATTCGGAGTCTGGGGCTGCTGGGTATGCAGATTCTTCACGGCAATCAGGGTTATCAGGATCGTGTTGATTATGCTCTGGATACATGCAAGCAGAACCAGAATAGAAAATCTTAGTTACATTCTTGCCATGACGCTCATTCATCTGATGTTGCATTTCAAGAACATTCAGATTGATTGTGCAGGAGTTATGCATAATTTCTGCATCGTTTTCTCCAGTGAAAACGAAACCTGCTCCACCCATATCAGCTGCAAACTGATAGATTTCATCAAATGGTTGAACATAACGATAAGGAACTGACCGATAAAAATTACCAGCATCACCTTTCCACTCAAGAACACGAGCAACAAAATCTACATCACGGAGATCTCCAACCACAAACTCATTTGCTTCTGTCTTGGAAAACTCTGGGAGTTTAAGATCTACACCACGAACCCAATATCCTTCGGCTCGCAGTCTTTTTACCATGTGACTTCCAATGAAACCACCAGCACCAAGGACCAGTGCCTTCTTTACATATTGACCCATAAAATTATTAATTGTTCTCAGTATATATCATACTGAAAAAAGGAGTTGTTGTCAAGTACAGGGGATATGAATAACATCTTCATAATTTTCCATATAATACTTTGGAAGTCCCAAAAAAGTACAAGCTTTAATTGCAATAGAAAATCTATCAATCTCTGCTAAAGATGAAAGAGGCATAACTTTATGCCGAATATTTGAATCAAATACTATAACTCTTCCAGGTTTAAAATCAACTACTCTATGAAATGGGGAACCTTCACTATAAAATTTAATATCTCCTGCCCATAAATCATTCCATTCAAGATTTGGGTATATTAGAATTGATACATGATTTAGACTATCAGTATCAGTATGACTATCTGCTGAAGTTGATTTGTCATAATGACCAATATAATATTTAAGAAGAAATAGATCTTGTCCTATCTCATTTGCAATTTTCCTGATATAGGAAATTAATCCGGTATTAAAAAAATCATTTTTACTTAGATGACATGCAAATCTTGTAGTAAAATTTTTTTCTTTACTGAATTTATTACTTCCATGATTTGGAGTATATTTTGAACTTAAAGTATAATTAAATAAAGACTCATGAAAATGATATGGAAAAATATTATCCATTATTTTAATATCATTTTCAACAGAACTTTTTACAAGTGGATTTATCCCTCTATTCAATGATTCCAAAATCATAGTATACAAATCTATATGATAACTAGAATTTTTTGTTAGCTCAAGAGAAATAAGATTTGCTCTACAAATTTTTATAATATCAACTAATGTTTGAGTGTCCCAATTAAAATTTCCTTTTACAATATCAACTTCTCTATCCTTTAATGAGCACATCTCATATACTAATTTTTCCGCATATTCTCCAATTTCATTTCTTATTAAATCTCTATCATTTTCTATGGTTTGAATTGTCACATTAAAGTAAGACGTTCCATAAATTGAATGATATAGTCCGGCATTACATACTTCTTCAGACTCATTTTCTCTTTTTAATATTTCATATACATCAATACAATGGTTTATAAACTTTTCCGTAGCAATCGGAGATTGTTTTACCAATTCAATAAATTTTTCTATCACAATTACAGACCAATATTTAAAAAATATTTATAGTAAAAAAGGGAGTTGTTGTCAACTCCCTCTGTAACTCAGGCTCGCCACCAATTCTTTAACTGGAAATTAGAAACCAGGCGGGGTTACCCCATCCGCACCACTTACTTTTAGGAAGTAAGAAACCATAAATGGGTCTTTGACTCCACCACCTAGTTTTAAGAACTAGGAAACTTAAAGGGTTTGCTCCCGACCAGGGTTTTTAAAGACTCTCCATGTCTTCATCTCGCACATAACAAGGTACAACTGCTGGATCTAGCCATTTCGGGTATTCGGGATCTTCAATAGCAAGAAGCATTTGATCTCCGTTATCAAACAAATAGACATCAGAGTATTTTTTAGTGTACTCATCCGCCTTTTGCATTCTAAAATCTGGTTTTCCATTTAATTGGATATGTCCTTTTTGAACAAATCGATATGGAAATCGTTCGTGAATAATAATAGTCTTAGTTGACTCTATCGATTTGGGATCCAGATCGTTCACGCTACCTCCACAGATTCAAGATCGTTATAGACATACTCCATGAGCATTTCATAATCATCCAGAGGATCACCAGAAAATACTACGCCTTCGCTTTCATAATAACGACGAACTTTCTTGTAAAGTTTCGGATTCTTTACATCAAGATAGAAATTGCCAGATGCTGCGCCACGAAGAGTTTGAATGTCTTTCTTGAATTTTGCTGTAAGTGTCATTGTTTTGAATGTTGACCTTGATATTATACTGGTTTGACAGGTCACCTGTCAAGTGGTTCTGTGGAGAATTGAACTCCATTCTTACACTTATAAGGTGTAGGCCTTAACCAATAGGCGACAGAACCATCAAATCACGATCCTTCTTCGTGATCTGTATGGATGCGTATGACTTCATCATCCACTTTAACATCTTCGAATATTTCTACGACTTCTTTGTAAGGAACCATAACAACGTTTCCGTGCTCACTTGTTATAATAAACGATTCTCCATTTTCTACTCTATCCAACAAAGAATCAAAGTCTGCTTGGAATTCTTCTATAGTGAATGATTGGAGTTCTTGAGTCATTTTCGTAAGTAAGTTTTATAAATCGGGGTGACACGATTCGAACGTGCGTCCTCAAAGTCCCAAACTTTGCCGTCTACCGCTGACCTACACCCCGCCGCCACCGTTATTTATTTTGGTGTGTAACCATTATACCTATGATTGGGGCAATGGTCAAGCCCGCCCCGCAAAGACCTAACCAAACTGGACTACCTGCTAGTGCTTCTATGAGATGGAACATTAGTATCCCCTCCAAGTTTTAAATTCGTAGTAAAAATATTGGTCTAGAATAAAACTATCTAACGGAGCATTTTCTTCTCGATGTGCCCACTCAAGACAAAAATCTATAATCTTATGATCGTTTAATGAACTGTGACCCCACATTCTAACAAAGGAAGAGGCAGCAAATTGATACCTCTCCTTAATGTGCGGTTCCATTCCCCTTGTAATCGTCGGAGTCATAGTATCCTCCTCGTGTTCCGAAGTAAAGTGTTGATA
>Ga0194119_10008386_pt1 | contig 14222 bp, 9 predicted proteins | sample TA2MahC100mmetaG_FD_148620 | JGI IMG/M metagenome (GOLD analysis project Ga0194119, IMG submission 148620) | Freshwater microbial communities from Lake Tanganyika, Tanzania - TA2015018 Mahale Deep Cast 100m | ecosystem: Environmental > Aquatic > Freshwater > Lake | place: Tanzania: Lake... | reverse complement strand
CTGATGGATTCATAAGACCCAACCCACCAGTCAAGTTAGGATCAATAATCAAAGGGTGAATTGATCCACCCTGCTTAATAGCAGATTGTGCGAATATCTTCATTCAAAGAATACTATTTCTCAGTCACATTATATAGGATTATGGTGAGAGTGTCAATTAGGAGAATTACTTTCTAATATTCAGAATCCAACCAGTAGTATTGTCTTCTTGATATGCGGTCTCATTCCAAGTATAACATGATTTTGCTTCTTTCTGTTCATCTGTCAATTCTGGTTCAGGAATAGGAGGATCCCAATGTCCAGTGGTAGTATTCAAAGTATGAGAAGCATATGGTTTTGCTGGATGGAAGATGTCGTGTTCTGAATTATAATACCAACCGATGCTAGGATAGTTCGCACGGAAAGGCGTACCACCTTCTCTGTGAACTCCCTGAGAAGTGTTGTATGAGCACTTCTTCCAATTCTCATGTCCGTGATGTTTGATGAGATGTTCTAATCCAATCTCTTCTTTTTCAATACCACCACGAGTCATACAATCAATTGTATCAACTGTAAGAACTGCGGTTACGATATTGTCTAATCCTAATTTTGCGTAGTGTGCCATCTTTATAACTCTGGTTCAGGTCCTTCGGGTTTAGGATTATTTTCTTTGACTGTCTCAATAGCAGTCATCCAAGTACCATTATTTAGGTTTCCTGCCTTTAAATCATGATAAAGCATATCCAATTGGTCCTTTACACTTGGATAATCTTTTTCACGATTTCTTTCGTAAAGGTAGTAGTTATAAATCTTTACTTCTCTTACAATTTCTGCTTGAATTTCATCCCAGGTTGGTGGTTCTCTACCTTCCTCATCTTCCCACCCAACAAAGGTAGTATTTGAAAGGTCCCAACGAGCGCCAGGACGAAGATTATTAATTGCGGTATCTACACCAGGAACAGGGTACTGGATACCCTTAAACTTTCTGTATGCCATATGGTCAAATAAGTGATATACAGGAGTATTTATCCCGTTGGGTAAGCAACAATAACGATACCGGAACCACCAGAACCGCCCGGAGTGGGACTGTTACCGTAACCGCCTCCGCCGCCGCCAGTATTCGCCGATCCATTCCCTTGAGGTGATGAACCACCGCCACCAGGTCCGCCAGCGCCAGGCCCGCCGCCGTGTGGCCACCCACCGCCACCGCCCGCACGAGTTGTACTAGTTCCATTAATTGAAGAACTTAATCCTGATCCACCTATAGTATTTCCACTACTATTTCCAGAACTTCCCGCTCCACCGCCTCCCCCACAGTAGTTTCCTGGGTTGCTTCCAGGCCCGCCAGGATTTCCTTGACCAGAAGTTCCACTGCCACCGCCAGTGTTATTTTCTCCACCTCCACCACCAGAACCTCCTGGTCCACCCGGATGAGGCCACCCCCCGCCGCCGCCTCCACCAGTTGCTACTATTGGTCCAAAGTAGGAAGGAGTCGCTGGAGTTGCATATGTACCCGCATTTGAAGCGATGGCGCCCCCACCACCACCAACCTGGACTGGATAATTCCCTGGTACAACTGGCGTACTTCCAGTTAAGTATCCACCAGCACCTCCGCCGCCTTCGCCTGCGCCAGCACCAGCACCAACTACAAGATATTCTACACTTTTGGATCCAGCAGAAACTGAAAAAGTTCCTGGTGTAGTAAAGGTGTGGACAACAAATCCAGGTCTTGATGATGCGTCTATTGTTCCACCAGACGCACTAAACGAAGCTTGTACAGTAAACCAAGCAGTACCATCATATGCTTCCACAGCGGTTGTAGTAGTATTCCAAATTACTGTTCCAGCAGCAACACTTGTCAAGGCGTTCCGTTGAGTAGTTGTAAACTGACCTAGACCCAATCGATGTTGGTTTCCAACTTGAATTACATTGGTTGAATCATCAAAAGTAAACCCAGCATCACCAGAAGTTACATTAGACCCATTCTTATAAACGACTTGGTTTGCTGTACCACCGACAGTGGCACCAGAAGTTCCTTGAGATCCAGCACCTGTAGTACCCTGAGTTCCAGAAGTTCCTTGAACCCCCTGAGTACCAAAAGTCCCCTGGCTGCCTGTTAGACCCTGAACACCTTGTATGCCTTGTACACCTTGTGTACCTTGTAGTCCTTGAGTACCCTGTAGTCCTTGTGTTCCCTGTACACCATTAAAACCTTGAGCACCTTGTATTCCTTGAGTACCCTGTAGTCCTTGTGTTCCCTGTACACCATTAAAACCTTGAGCACCTTGTATTCCTTGAACACCTTGAGTGCCTTGTAATCCTTGAGTACCCTGTAGTCCTTGTGTTCCCTGAAGACCCTGAGTACCTTGTAGTCCTTGTGTTCCCTGAACACCTTGTGTGCCTTGAAGACCCTGAGTACCTTGAACACCTTGTGTGCCTTGAAGACCCTGAGTACCTTGAACACCTTGTGTGCCTTGAAGTCCTTGAGTACCCTGAACACCTTGAACACCTTGAACTCCTTGAATACCTTGGACACCTTGTAAAGCAGCATTTTGAATTGTTGATTTCTTAAGTTGTCCGTCACTATTATCATAAATGAGTATAAAATCCCCAGAGTCTGGTTGACCTATCGTAAGTTCAGTTCTATCACTAATTACTTGAGGTGAGAGTGATCTTAAAGAAGAAGCAGTAACGCCAGATCCTAATGTTGTTGAAGAAATAATTTGAACACCATTAATCCTAATGGTGTTATCGGTTATTTGGACACCACCAGCAGCAAGTCTGACTCCATTAGGAACCTGAGTCGAACCAATACCAACCGCATAGTTACTTAACCAAGCATCAGTTCCTAAACCAGCAAAAGAACCAGCCTTAAACCACATCAGTTTTTTATAGGTTACTGGAGATGTTTCTAATCCTATAATATAAAGATCAACTAAAGGTGATCCTTCAGTTGAAGCAATGGCAATTCCACCATGATTAGCAGTGGTGTCATTTGAAATATCATTGCCACCACCGTCAGTGGTGATGCCAAGAATGATGTCCTTATCATATACCTGAAGATCTTGTGCTTGGATTACGGTTGTGGTTCCACCAATACTTAAGTTGCCACCAATGTATAGATTATTATGAAATGTTGCTAAAGTGTCATAAACATCAAAGTTATTTGAAACACTTAAAGTATGAACTGTAGCGATACCACTTACATTTAGATCATCAACTTCAGTTTGTCCATCAACATCTAAACTTTCATTGACATCAATATCACCAGTAACGGTTACAATACCAGAAGCAACAATATTTCTTGTAGTTATATCTTGTCCTAGAGATATCCCACCAGTAATGTTCAAAGATGGTGCGTATAATGTTTCACCAACATACAGAGAATTTTGAAACGTACCAACACCAACAAAAGTAGAAAGACCAGCAACTTTTAATTGGTTTACAGAAGTTGTGATTGTGTGAACAGTAACACCAGAACCAACATTGATTGTATTTGAGGATCCATCAAGAGTAATAGAAGACTGCCCAATAGTAAGAACTCCTACAACTCTGGCATTTCCAGCGACACTTAGATTGTTTCCGACAAATACATTATTTTGAGAAGTAATAATACCAACAAAAGTTGATACTCCAGAAACGTTTACATTATCCAGTTCAGTGTGCCCATCAACATCTAGATCGCCATTTAGATCTGTTGCTCCAGTAACTGTAGCAATACCAGAGGCACTTATATTTCTAGTGTTTAAATCATCACCAAGAGTTGCTCCACCAGTGATGCTTAGTGCTGGTGCGAAGAGAGATCCAGCAACATAGAGGTCACTTTCGAACGTTCCGATACCAGATACAGTGAGACTCGTTCCAATTCCAACTGAACCATTGGTATCATTAACAGTTAAAAACGAAGGGAATTGAGATAGATCTCTGTTTCTGGTCATTATAGATCTTTTTTAGTTATTTATTCTGGTTTAGGTCCTAGTAAATCTTCATCCCAGATTGCTTTGAGTTCTGTTGTGATTTCATCAACAGTTGTACTAGTAATTTCTGCTTCAGTTACTATATTGGTAACGTCTCTGAGTGCTTGCTTTTGTGCTACGATAGAAGCAGTATCTCCACCAAATTCTAGTGCTCTTACAAAATCCACATCAAGTTTTTCTAGAAGGGGTTTCCTAGCTCGACGAATTTTGTCTTTTTGAATTTCTTTTGCTTTTTCCAAATCAATTCCTATTGCCATTTTAATTCTCCTCGTAAGTCCAAGCATCAAAAAAAGTATGGTCCACAGGAACATCAGATTGATTTAAAATTTGATGTGGTTTGTTGCTAGGAACAACTTGATCAATCATTTGGTTTAAAGACAATTCACATTTTGGAGCAGGAGAAAATAAATGAATCCCTCCAGTCTCGTCGTTGGGGAAAATAACTACTTTTCCAAGATGATCGTAAGATTCCATGATTCTAATTTTTTGAATTATTTATTAGTTAATAGCAACAACAGAGTTTTCTTCAGAATCAATATTAGTATTTTCTGATTTAACCCTAATTGTTGTTGCTGTTTTAGTAACACTTCCAAGACCATTAGTGGTGGTAGTTCTTGGTGCAATCATAATATTATATTGGTCATTAGTTCCAACTTTTGGAGCCGAAGTCATAACACAAGCATAACTACTACTACCGATGGAGTTAGTCCATGTTACAGTATAATCACCATTACCATTTTTTGTTATTCCAGTTGTATTAAAACTTCCTTGAATTGTAGCATTATTCCAGTTTACCCATCCTTTAACGACTGTTGTTCCAGAAGTTCCTTGAGCACCCGAACCTGTAACACCTTGAATACCTTGAACACCTTGAGTGCCTTGTAGTCCTTGAGTACCCTGCGAACCAGAAGTTCCTTGAACCCCCTGAGTACCAAAAGTCCCCTGGCTGCCTGTTAGACCCTGAACACCCTGAGTGCCTTGAACACCCTGAGTACCTTGAAGACCCTGAGTACCTTGAAGTCCTTGTGTTCCCTGTACACCATTAAAACCTTGAGCACCTTGTATTCCTTGAACACCTTGAGTGCCTTGTAGTCCTTGAGTACCCTGTAGTCCTTGTGTTCCTTGAACTCCCTGTATACCCTGTAGTCCTTGAGTGCCTTGTAATCCTTGAGTACCCTGTAGTCCTTGAGTACCCTGTAGTCCTTGAGTACCCTGTAGTCCTTGCGTTCCTTGAACTCCTTGTAAAGCAGCATTTTGAATTGTTGATTTCTTAAGTTGTCCGTCACTATTATCATAAATGAGTATGAAATCTCCAGAGTCTGGTTGACCTATTGTAAGTTCTGTCCTGTTTGATATTAAGAAAGGCGAAACAGAGGATAATGAAGAATTGACAATATTTGATCCTAATGTAGTTGAAGAAAGAACTTCAACACCATTGATTTTATAAGTTTTGCCAGACGAAAGATTTAAATTCTCACTAGATTTTAAAGAGCTATTTGTATTATCCCAAGTAAATGTTTTTCTGCTACCAGTAGACCCTATGCCAATTCCAGCACCATCCATGAGAAGGTCACTAGTTGCTGTAGATGCAATACCAACAACAAAATCAGCAAGTTCAATTGTTGAAGAATTAATATATGTTTCAGTACCATCAACATATAAGTCACCTTTAATTCTGACAGATCCAGTGTTATCACCAACTGCTGATGGATCAATAATTAATGAGGATGGTCCACTGATTGTATTATTTGTGATTCGAATAGCAGATCCTTCAGCACCAGTATGGAATGCTGTGGCAGTAATAACACCAGAAATATTTGCCTGTTGTGCCGTAAGATAAGTTGTAGTGGTAATACCAAGTGTTGAAGGAACACTTACAGTAAATCCTGCTCCAGAAAGAGTTGCTGTATTAGACCCATCAGTATAAAAATATAAAGTATTCTCATTTGCACCAGGAGAAGTTTCAGGAATGATGTAAGTATTTCCATCTACATCTTTAACACCACCTAAAGATCCCCAAGCATTTCCAGCACCATAACCTTCAAATGTTGAGAGTTGACTGTTGTATCTTATCTGTCCAAGAATAGGAGATATGTCTCTTTGTGAAGTATTGCCAACAGGAATTCTAATAGAATTTGTACTATCAAATACTACTTTATCTTTGAATGTAGAAACTCCAACAAATGTTGAAGCGCCAGAAACTTGTACCTGATTAAATGTTGATGTTGTAGTGTGAATCGTAGCGCCAGAACCAACATTAATTGTATTGGTATTTCCATCAAGAGTGATAGAAGAGGAACCTATTGTTAAGATTCCAACAACTTTTGCGTTCCCAGAAACACTTAAATTGTTTCCAACAAAGACGTTATTTTGTGAAGTAATAATACCAACAAAAGTTGATACTCCAGAAACGTTTACATTATCCAGTTCAGTGTGCCCATCAACATCTAGATCGCCATTTAGGTCTGTTGCTCCAGTAACTGTAGCAATACCAGAGGCACTTATATTTCTAGTTGTTAAATCATCACCAAGAGTTGCTCCACCAGTAATGTTCAAAGATGGTGCGTATAAAATACCACCAACAAAAAGATTATTACTAAATGTACCAATCCCAACAAAAGTACTAACTCCACTGACGTTTAGGTCTCCGGATATCAGAGTTTTATTTCCAGCAGCAGGGTCAATTGTAATATCACCAGTCGTGGATGAGAACGTATTGGCAGCAAGTTGAAGGTTGCCAACTGTCAAACTCGTTGGAGTAATAACAGTTGAATTAGAAACTCCATCGGTAACTGTTAGATTTCCAGTTGTAGTAAGATCATAAGTTGTTGCGGCAAAACTTACACTACCAGTTTCCTGGTTAATGTACAGAGCATCACCAACTCTAAAATCACCTCTTTGGTCAATGCTTACATAAGATACTTGTCCGTTGTTTAGTTCTACAACTTCATTTGCCTGAACAACTAGAGTATCATCATTTGAAAAATCTTTACCACTACCAACGTGGTTAAAGTTCATTGCGAAAAGACGGAGTTGTACTCCAACTCCATCAGCAACAACACCCTGAGAACCATATTCAATGGCACATCCGACCGAACGCATTTCGGCACCGAACATTTTGTAGTCGGCAAAACTAATACTTCCTGCTGTTCCTACTTGAGTCGTTCCGTCAGATTGGAACACTCTAACATCTTGTGTTGTTCCAATACCAACTGAAGTAAATGTCCCGTAACCTTTGCCAGTAATTGTTACATAAGGATCACTAAAAGAAAATACTGTGCCAACAGCGACAGGTGATCCACCACTGTAAAGCTTAATAACGTTATTAACTGCTGGAGTTGTGTTAAGACCGACTAACTTGATTCTCGCATTAGCAGTGCTACCAATGCCTACAGTTCCTGAAGTTCCCACAATCGCTTGAGAAGCAAAGTAGTGGAAGCAGTTTAGATACTCAGCACGAGCACCATTGGTTAGAAGTATACCTTTACTATTTGGTGTGAAGAAGGTAACTTCATTAAACAACATCCCTGCTTCCAGAGAGTTACTAGCAACTATCGATCCATCAACTTTTGCACCTCTACCTGCGATATAACTAGTTGGTGGAGAATCAGCAGTATCATAACCATAAGGATCTGTTGATGTAACAGTAGTTCCAGTATTAAGAACAGTAATTCTTTGAATATAAGGACTCCTGGTTGTGATTGCTATGCCAGGAGCATATGTAAAAGAATATCCAGTGTCGTTTGAAGAATTATAATATGAATTGCTGATTGTAAAATCTTCAACAGTGGTTATGTCATGTAATCTGAAAATATCATTTGTCTTGGTTCCATCAGTTGGTTTGATTGTAGTTGCCCTCAAACCAGCACCTTTAACAGTTACACCTCTGGGAACTGTTAAGGGACAAACTTCCCCATAAACACCAGCAGATACATTAATAATATCGCCATTTGTAGAAACACTCAGTGCCTTAGCAATGGTTAAATATGGTTCATTAATGTTATTTCCTGAATTTGTATCACTACCAGTAGTGGCAACATACCAGGTTTTGCCTAAGGCATTTAGATTTCCATCAAAAGTTGTTGCCGTAATAACACCAGAAACATTAACATTGTCTAATTCAGTATGACCATCTACATCTAGATCACCATTAGCATCAATCGCATTAGCAAAGGTAGAAACACCAACTACATCAAGTCCACCACCAGTAATTCTGAGTCCACTTCTCGCCGTAGCAATTCCTATTGAATCAACGTTAACAACGTCCTCATACTTTAAAATACCTCCAATGGTTACATTTCCAGAGAAGGTAGCACTGTTTGCTGTTATGGATCCAACAAATGTAGAAAGACCCGTGGAGTAAATATTTCTTGTTACAATATCACTTCCAAATGTTGCTACACTACCACCAGCACCTACAACTACTGACCCATCAATAAAAACATTAGTTTGAAAAGTTGATATACCAGAAACAATTAAACCACTACCAACATAAGCGTCCGTTGTAGTAATGGTTGTTGCTGATCCAACTTCTAGACCTTTCTTGACTCTAAAATTTTGTGTTCCCACAGGTTCACTTTCCCCCGATGGTTTTTAGGTATTTATCAGACCTTGATGGCATCAAAAATAATATTATACGTTGTGATTCCTGAAGTTGATGGTGTTGCGAGTAATCGAATATTTCCACCGGAAACATCTACATCATAAGTAGCGACTGTTGAAGTATTATATACAGTTCCATATTCACTTGGGTATGCCGTTGTTCCATCATGAAGAGCAAGTATTTTAGTTGTATGATAACTTACTCCTCGTGTTGCTTGAATTGTATATTCTACAGAACGATAGGAAGTTATTGCCAAAGCAGAGTGAATTCCAACTTGTGAGATTGATGAAGTTTTAGCGGTTGTTGTTCCATAAGAAACTCTATCATCAATGGAAACATATCCCATAACGTCAAGAGCTTCATTTGGAACTGTTGTTCCAATACCAACATTATAAGTTGTGTGAATACCAACATATGGTGCTTCAGCCGCAACCCAATAATTATTGATAGCAGCATTGCTTGTATCAACCCACTGCTGGCTATCACCATCATCATAATAAATTTTTAGAGATCCATAAACACTATCCCACCAGAGATCTCCAGCAAGAGGATATGCTGGTGGAAACTCTCCAATAACTGCCAGGTTTTCTCCACCATTGGTATCAACCCACTGTGAACTGTTACCATCAACATAATAAACTTTAAGATCTCCACTATCATTTTCCCACCAAAGATCTCCGGGTCTTGCTCCAAGTGGTGGATCAGTTGAAACAGAAACTCTTGCTCCACCAACATCGTCAAGATCAATAATAACTGTGCTACCATATCCTGTGATACTTAATCCAGTACCAACAAAACAGATATCAGTAAATCCAGATCCGACTCTTGCGTGTTGAGGAATCGTTGCCGATTGTGGATTAACTTCTGTAGAAGCAATACCTACACCAGCAACGAACAGAATTCCATCTTGATATAAATCACCATTGAAGTTAATATCACCATTAACATCTAATTTATATCCTGGAGTGGTTGTCCCAATACCGGTATTGCCAGCAATGAAAACTCCGCCAATTGTTCCAACACCGATTTGAACAAGTTGATTTGCAGTTCCAGTAGATGCTCCCGTGCCAATTAAAACTGGTCCATTAGTAAAGGTAGATACACCCGAAACGAGTAAAGTTTTTGTATTAACATTACCAGTTAGAGTCGCATTACGAGCAGTGAATTCGTCAAAGATTAGATCATCTTGAACAAACAAATCACCACCAACATAAAGATCATTATAAACTGTGGCTCCAGTACTGATTGTTTCAAACTTCTTAGAGTTGTCAAAGTAAAGTTCAGTAGCACCATCTACATTGAACTTAGCATAATCCTCAGATCCATCAGCACTCTGGAAGTTGATTGATGAAGTTCCTCTAATATAGAGGTTTCCAACTCCACTATCAACAATAAAAGAGTTACTTCCATTATTATAGATTTGAAGGTCTTGAGCACCACCAAAGATGATTCGATCATCATTTCCAAGGAATACGTCTTCTTGGAAAGTTGTAAATCCAGAAATCCTGACGTTATCTAACTCAGTGTGTCCATCTACATCTAAATCAAATGCTGTTACAATACCACTGATATTAACGTTGTCTAATTCAGTGTGTCCATCAACATCTAAATCACCATTCGCGTCAATCGTGCCAACGAATGTAGAGACTCCAGAAATATTAACGTTGTCTAATTCAGTATGTCCATCAACATCTAAATCACCATTCGCGTCAATCGTGCCAACGAATGTAGAGACTCCAGAAATATTAACGTTGTCTAATTCAGTATGTCCATCAACATCTAAATCACCATTCGCATCAATGGCACCGATAAAAGTTGTAACTCCAGAAATATTAACGTTGTCTAATTCAGTGTGTCCATCTACGTCTAGATCACCATTAGCATTAATTGAATTACTAAATGTGGCAACACCTATTACAGTGAGTCCACCATCAGTAATTCTAACTCCGCTTCTAGCGGTTACAATACCAATTGAATCTACATTAACTTCATCTTCATAGATTAATGTACCACCAATTGTTACATTACCATTGAATCTGGCACTAGTGGCAGTTAAAAATCCAGAAATATTAACATTATCTAATTCAGTATGTCCATCTACATCAATGTCACCATTTGCATCAATCGCTCCAGCAAAAGTGGTAACTCCAGAAATATTAACGTTGTCTAACTCTGTGTGTCCATCTACATCAATGTCGCCATTTGCATCAATTGCTCCAGCAAAAGTGGTAACTCCAGAAATATTAACGTTGTCTAATTCAGTATGTCCGTCTACATCTAGATCACCATCTACATCTAGATCACCATCTACATCTAGATCACCATTCGCATCAATTGGTCCTGTAAGTGTTGTAATTCCAGAAACGAATAAATTACCACCAATATCAGTTTGTCTTCTGATAGAGGTTAATCCAGTAACTACTGCAGTGCCATTTACTTCTAAAGCAAAAGTTGGATTAGTAAATCCAATACCAACTTGATTTTGTATATAAGAAGATCCAAAAACTTGAAGTTTTTGACCAATAGTTCCAGTAGAAGAATCACTATTGATAAGAACATCACCATCTGTATCAATCCTCATTCGGTTTGATCCAGACTGAGACGGTCTCAGTTGATAGTTCGCAGTTCCTGTCTGAAAAATAATATGACCTGCTGTTCCACTACCAGATTCAGATCTAATAAAAAGGTCACCGCCATTATCTTCAAAAGCAGAACTAGATTGACCTGGGTCTACTAGAGCAATCCAAGGACCACTTGGATCAAAAACAGTAAGGTTGGCAAATGGGTTAGTATATCCAATACTAACATAAGTTGAAATATAAGCACCACCCTCAACTTGGAGAGGTTGGTTATAAGTTCCTGTCGATGTAGCACCACCAATTAGAACTGGACCAGTTTGGAATGTTGATACACCAGAAACATACAGTGTTTCATCAACATAAAGATTACTGGTAACTCTTTCACTACCTCTAACAACAAGGTGATAATCCTCAGTCGTAGTTGTCCCAATCCCAACCCTACCGATTGTTTGTAGAACAGTTTTATTCTCGGTAAAAGAGTTTATACCGATATTAAGATTGGATTGTCTTCCGCTGAGAAACTTAGACATTTCTTATATATTAGTTGAGTGTTTCCAGAAGGCTGAGAGTCAATTTAATATTTGTACTATTGCTGGCAGACAAAAGTACAGAATCACCCGATTCAAGAATTAATCTACCGTCTAAAAGACTGGCAGAGTCATTACCTTGAATGGCTAAGTTTTTTACAATCTCAGTTGTTGTAGTTGCTCTCTTATGAGAAAATGTAACCGTATGTGTTGTTGAGTCCACGTTTGCTGCCTGTGCTAAAAGCACAACGCCACTATATCCAACAGGAGCAGTGTAGATTCCAACGGGACTTGTTGGAGCAACAAAAGTAACTGTTTTAAATACGTTTAATGGTAAAGCCATTTTATTAGTTTCCTCCTAATGCTAGAATTAATGGTGTCACGTTCGCAAACAAACTCTTAGAATAGAAATTACCAGAGATGGTTCCTGTCAATTGATTAATAACAACACCCTCACCAATCCGGAAGTTACCTGCCTGATCAGTGCTGGTGAATACAACCAATCCACCATTTCTCATATCAACTTCATTATCTTGAATTAAGACTCCACCATTTTGTGGTAAAGCATTGGCAATAGTGGTTCCAGTGCCAATATATTCAAATGAATGACCAGATGCCAATAATCTACTCTGCTTATAAAAAGGAACTGTTGCTCCAACACTCACGGCATAAGGAAGATTTTCATTAATTGAAACCGTACAAATACCAGTAGGGGTAAGAGATGTAGAACTTTCTACAGCAAAATAACTTGGAATTAATTCCACTACTCCTGTTGCAGTATTAAATCCAACATCAGGAGCAGAAAAGGTTACGGAAGGAACATAACTATAGCCTCTTCCACTCGAAATCAATACAACATTCGAAACACTACCATCTTCTAATTCACAAGTTGCATTTGCTTGAATTCCCCAACTAGCACTCGGAGCATCAATTGTAACGGTTGGTGTTGAATTATATCCAGTTCCAGCAGAACTTACAACAACTCTTCCAACCGTATAATAAAGATCATCAAAGTAAATAACTTGTCCATCAAAAGGTCTTACAACGTTAATCGCAACCTGTCCACCACTTTCATAAGTGTGTGGAAGTGTAGAAGTTCCAACATATACTGAAAAATTATTGGAAGCATTAACAGAATCTATGTTAAATACATATCCATAGTTTCCACTTGGATATGAAATAATTCCTGGTCCAGATGGGCAAGAGAATTGAAGATCTCTAATTGTAACTCCCATTCCAACATTGAACCCGTGAGCAGATGTTGTTGTGGCAGTTAATAATCCTGTTATATGATCATATGTTGCTGTAACAATACCTAACGTCGAAACACCAACATTAAGTGTAATTGTTGATTCATTAACAGCAACGGGATTAACTAGGTGTCCCCTAAATTTCAGTGGTCCAACACCATCAGAAACAAATCCATAGTTTCCAAATGATGAGTTAGAGTTTGTTAAATCACAAGCACCACCAGATCCAGTGAATACGGCAACATCATCACAAATTGTAAATAATGAAACTAACTGGGCATATCCTTCATTTGTAATTGAAGCGCCAATACCAGCCTCATTAAACTGAGTATAGGAATCCAGAACCATTGATTTCAAAGGTCCTAAGGCATGTTTACCATCAACTTTTAATCCAATTGTTCCAGGGATAAAGTTTGTACAGTTTTGAATATATGGTGATTGAGAAAAATATTTAATATTAGTTGGATCAAAAGCAAAGATAGCACCAGTGTTTGCTGATCCAACAAAAGACATTCCAGTAATATAATTACCTGGAGCAACATAAAATAGATCACCCTGGTTTTGTGGTGTAACCGATACTTCTCTAAGATTATCTCCTACAATACTAACCTGAGTTGGAATTCTAAGGGGGTTATTTTCTATATAAGTCCCAGCACTAACTTTAATAACATTTCCTGCTGATGCGATTCCGAGGGCTCCTTTGATGGTTCGCTTTGCGTCTCCGAGTTTGAGTCCTGTGTTGTTGTCGTTTCCGTCTGTTGTGACATAAATAACATTCGTAACTGTAACGCCCGCTGCGACTCTGACAACCTCAGTTGCAATTCCAGTTTGAGCAAATCTATCTCTTAAGGTATAAAGTTCTACATCATAAGTATTAAGAGCTAGTTCTCCCGTCTGTAAATCGGTTACTGCAGGTGCCTTTCCAGGCACAGCAGATCGTTTAATCCTATACGGTGTTGCCATTTATCGCATTCGGTATTTACCAAAAGATGCAGTATATACTGCCTTTGATTTATTTATTCAAGTTGCATTATTCCTTCTTGGGCGATATTTAAACAAATTAACTGGTGGATCTGGCTTCATCCACTCTTTAATTTTTTCATATCTTTCGACACTAAAAAACTCCTGAGAGAGATACCACTGTTCCCATGGAGTATGCCCTTTATCTTGATTACAAGAGTGGCAGCAGCAGACAACGTTCTTTGTGAAGTCCATTCCACCTTTAGACTGTGGAACAATGTGGTCAATAGTCAGGTTGTCTTCTGATCCACAATAGGCACACTGGTGTTCCCATTTTTCTCTTATCT
>Ga0194119_10008383_pt1 | contig 14224 bp, 14 predicted proteins | sample TA2MahC100mmetaG_FD_148620 | JGI IMG/M metagenome (GOLD analysis project Ga0194119, IMG submission 148620) | Freshwater microbial communities from Lake Tanganyika, Tanzania - TA2015018 Mahale Deep Cast 100m | ecosystem: Environmental > Aquatic > Freshwater > Lake | place: Tanzania: Lake... | reverse complement strand
CAATGGCGGCGACCTCGACATCCTGGTGATGAATCGCAACGAGCCGCCGTCGTTGTTGCGCAACGACAATCGCAGCGGCAACCGCTGGCTAATGGTGAATGCGCCCACCGGTTCGACCGTACGTGTGAAGGCCGGCGGGCGAACGCTTATCAATGTTGCGCTGAGTCAATCGAGCTACTACTCGGCCAACGACCCGCGTGTGCACTTTGGCTTGGGCCAAACTGACGTCGTGGAGGAACTGGCCGTGACCTGGCCGGACGGCGCCGTGCGGACGTGGCGGAATGTGAAAGCCGGACAGGTGTTCAACGCGGTGCGGGAGCGGGCGCGATGATCGGCTTGCTGTGGCTGGGCGTTGCGCTCTCGCAGGCTCCCGCTGTCTCTTTTGACACGCTCGCCAAGCTTGGATTTGACCGCTACGCGGAGGACCGGTTTGACGAAGCACGCACCGCGCTGGAGCAGGCGGTCGCCCTGCGCCCAAACTCATTTCAGGTGCGCTTCCTGCTGGGCGCTACGTTTGTACAATTGCAGAATCCCGGCGCGGCGATTCCGCATCTGCGGCGAGCCGTGGCGCTCAATCCCAGCCACGCCGACGCTCGCAAACTCCTCGCCGCGCAGTGCATCGCCACGCGGCGTTATACCGAGGCGTTGGCGGCGATCCGTCAACCCACCGACGAAGAGACGCATCTGCTGGCGATCGAAGCGAAACAGGGAATGGGTGACGCGGCGGGCGCACTGGCGTTGGCAGGGCAGGCCGCGCAGCGGTTTCCGCAATCGGCTCCGGTGGCGGCGTGGCTCGGATTTCAGATGCAGTTTGCCGGCCGCTATGACGACGCGCGGCGGCATCTGCTGCGCGCTCGCGAGATCGATCCGGCGCACCCGGCGGCTTACCAGCTGCTGGGCGAAGTCTGCCTCAAGGAAGAGAAGTACGCCGAAGCCATCAGCTGGTTGCGGCAGGCCACCGCCAAGATACCGGACGATGTGGAAACGCTTCTGGGTTTGAGTCGCGCGCTGGCGGAAACGGGCGATTCCGCGGAAGCCATCGCCGTGCTCCAACGCGCTCCGGAAGACGCCCGCGTGTTCCTGCAACTCTCGCGGCTCTACTTCAAAACGGGTGACGAAACACGCGCGCGCCAAGCCTCGGAACGTTCGATACAACTCCGCGAAACCAACCCGCCAGCCCGCGCCGCCGGCCGGCCCTGGTGATCGTATCCGGTAATTGGCGGACGGCGCGCCTGAAGCCAGACCACAAGGACAGAAAGGACGTGGAAAACGCAACGCTCCTGAACGGTAGTTTGACCATTCAGGAGCGGGGAACGCGGTCGGTAACAGTGAGCGGAGTCGCCTCTTAGTTCAGGCCGATGGACCGCCTGATGCGCGCAAGAATCTCGCGGACCTGATCGTCAACCGACTGCGAGGTCTGCACCGCCGCCGGATGGAGCGGAATTGTATCGCCGCCGGAAGGCAGGACGAAGACCATCGCCGCGGTCGTGCCGTTTGTGGATCGGACCTCCAGCATCCCGCGTTGACCGGCCGTGCAGGGCAACAGCCTTCTGATCTCCTCTTTGTAGAATTCTCCGGGCCGGATGGTCGTGGCGCCACGGCAGACTTCCACGCCTTCGCGAGTTCGGGCGATGAGAGTAACCATGTCATTTTCGCTTCCAGTGTTCGCGAAGAGGTAGTGATCGCGGGAGCCATTGTCGAAAGGTCCAATCAATTGGTTCACGCTGGGGCGAACCGCCTGCAGGGTGTAATGGTGCTGTTCGCCTTCGTCGGACCTCTTGTAGCGGGCGTGGACGGAGACCGAGACGGCGTTGGCCGGCGTGCTGGTCACACGCAACCATCCATGGCGGAAGGCCGAGGACTTCGCTTCGGTCGCGTAGATTCCGGCGGCATACGGTTGCACTTCTGTCGTTATGTGTGTCAGGTTGGTGATTCCGCCAAGGGTGGAACGGTAAGGAACCGCGATGACTGTCCCCTTGGCATTCACCATCTCCAACTTGAGCGTCGCCGGCGCGCTCGTAACGTTCTGATAGGAGATGGCCATCTCCTTCTCGAAGCCGTCTTCGAGACCGAACCGGAAATAGAGCACGGCGCTCTCCGAGGAGTTGGCGGTTTGAAGTTTGGCGGTAGGCGCGGCCTGCGCGACGGCAGCCACCAGGATCGATTGCAGAATGAATTGACGCATTGTTTTCACCTCTGTCATCCGTAGCGGAGGCAAGAGGCGAATTTGCGCAAGATTGTCTACGAAGCTTCCAAATGATGGTGTAACCAGGCGCGGGCGAACTCCCAGTCGCGGCGGACCTTGGCCACGTTGACGCCAACAATGTTGGCCGTCTCCTGATCGGTGTATCCGCCGAAGAACTTCAATTCAACGACCTGAGCGGCCTCCGGATCGAGTTCCTGCAACTCCTTCAGAGCTTCGTCGACAAGGACCAGATCACCATCCGGCTCGCTCGAAATCTGGTACATCTCATCGAGCGAAATTTTGATGCCGCCTCGTTTATCCGCGTGCTTGGCCCGCGCGTGGTCGACGAGAATCCGGCGCATCTGCTGCGCGGCAAGCGCGAAGAAATGCTGGCTGTCGTTCGGCTTCACGCCTTGGCCGCCGAAGAGCTTCAAATAGGTCTCGCTGACCAGAGCCGTGGCCTGCAACGTATGGCCCGCGTTTTCGCCATGCATGACCCGGGAGGCCAGGCGGTGCAACTCCCGGTAGACAACGGTGATCATCTCATCGCGCGCCTGCGCGTCGCCGGCGTTTGCACGCTGGAGAAGTTGAGTCACATCACCGGACACGAAGCAATTATGGCACGGACGGGAGCCGGGCTTCCCGCTCTCGCAGCGACTTGTTCACTTCTTCGTTGTTGACGGCGAAGGCGCGGGCGCGACTGTAGAGTCGTCGCGCGCCGGCCGTATCGCGCAGACTCGGGTTTGCCCGCAAATCGCCAAGCAGTATATAACCGAACGCAATCTCCCGATGGAACAACGACTCCTCTCGGCCGAGCAAGGCGATGCGATCCATATATCCTTCGGCGAGATTGAGTATGGAATCGCGCTCCGGCGTCATACCCGGCCGCAGCCGGAAGGATTCGGTAAGCGCGGTTCGCAAGGTCGTCGCGACCCGCCGGATATCCGCGAAGCTGGCGGCGAAATTCTCGGCCGAGAGCTTCGCTGGCAATCGCGATTGGGCCGTGGTGATTTCCGCGCGCGTCAGCGACTCCAACTCCTGCACGCGGCGCTCGAGTCGCCGGCGCTCATTGCGCTCGCCGACCGCCCAGAGACCGGCGAGGGCGATCGAGGCGCCCGCCGCCGTCGCGATCCAGTTGCGGCGAAGGAACTTCCCCGTCGTATAGGTCAACGACCCGGAACGCGCGGCGACAGGATGCCCGGCCAGATGCCGGTCGAGATCGTCAGCCAGACGGCCAGCGTCCGCGTAGCGGAGTTCGGGCTCCGGGCGCAGCGCCATAAGTAGGATCCGGTCGAGATCGCCGGAGAGCCGCCGGCGCAACTGGTCCGGATTCTCCGGCGTCACGTGCCGCGTATTGGTACCGGCGATTGAGCTCGGCGCGGGAGGCAGCGTTTCGCGGCTTGTTGCCTGCTGGAAGGGACGGATGCCGGTAAGAAGCTCATAAAGCACAATACCGAGCGAATACACATCGGTCGCCGGACCGAGGAAGAAAGACCGCGTCGAATAGATAACGGTCGCGCTACCCCGGACGATATGGCGATACCAAAGTATTTGATCGCTACGGAACCAGAAGCGCAATACGTGATTCGCACCGAAGCGCCTTGCTTCATCGGGCGAATCGATCCGGAAGCACGCGGAGCCGAAGTACTTTATCCAGCAGGCTGTGCCCCGATTGTAGTCGAGCAGTGGATTGATGAGTGTTCGTCGCCTGTCGAGATTAAGGCAATTCTCACCGAAATCGCTGAATTCATGACGAACCCAGACGACCTGTCCGTGGACGGGCATCTTCCGATTTGCTAGTCCATCGTGGCCGAAGTAGACCGATCCCAATTCAGCGAACAGCGACTACGCGAGCGCGTCCGATACTTGGAATGCGCGCGACCGGATCAAAGAGCAGGCCCGAGATCCGTTTGCGGCGGTACCCGTTCGCCTCGCTCATACCGCGCAAGTGTGGACGGGTCTATCCCCATCGTGCGTGCCGCTTCTTTTTGCGACAGCCCCTGCGAAGTCCGTTGCCACACCAGGCGTTCACTCGGTGTCGTCGGCTCGGGAATCGGGTTGTAGCCGATGAAGCCGATGATCGCCGGCATGTATCGAAGCTCCGGCGCTGCGGTGTTCGCCTCCCACGCAAATATCGAGCCTTCCGACACGCCGATTAGTCCGGCAGCTTCCCGCTGCAAGAGCTTTTGCTCCAACCGTCGTCGTCGAATGTGATCACCGATCGTCTTCAACTCCGTCGGAATCCGCACCGCTGCACCGGCACCATAGCACTGCGGCAGCACGACGGGCATCGGCTGATCGGGCTGGCAGAAGCGATATGAGACTGTCGTCTTGCTTTGTTTGACGCCGAATTCCTCGACAGTCTCAACACGGATTCCAGCGACGAGCACTTCGATCAACTGCCGTTTTAATTCCCACGAGAGCGGCTCGTCCAAGCGCTTCCGAAGCTCCGCGAGAAGCGCCTGCGCGGAGCGAACCGTGTCACCGATGGTGCCGGCGTGTCCGAGCTTGCCGCGCAGTTCATCGATTTGAGCCTGAAGCGCGGTCTCCTCCTTGCCGATCTCGTCCATCTGCGCGTCCAACTCGTTATCGGTTAGCCGACCACGGCGGTAGAGCGCCACCACCCGAGTTCGTTCCGTTGACTTCTGCGCCAGCAGCCCCTCCAGCCGCGTCACCTTCTTCTGAAGGTCGTTCGATCCAGCGGCCTCGGCCTCCAAAGTGGCTTGCAGCCTTTCGAGAACCGGCCCGGGATCGCGCAGAAACGCCTCAACGTCCGCCCAGACTTGCTGCTCCAGTTGGTCGCCGCGCACGGACTTGGCGGTACAACGTGGGCCGCCTTTCAGGAGCGCGGGAGTGTGGACGCCGTTGCACCTGTAGTAAAACTCGCGCTTGCCGTTGGCCCGATTGGCGGCGACTCCGACGTAAGTCTTACCGCAGTGAGCGCACTTCATCAGGCCTCGCAGCAGGTACTGATTCTTCGCGTTGCGCTTCCCGAACAGCAGATTCGACCTGAGCGTGCCTTGCGCCCGCAGCCAAGTCTCTTCGCTGACAATCGCGGGCACCGCGCGCTTGATGACCGGGCGGTTGCTCCGCGTGCGCTTCCCGTACTTGTGCTCGCCCATGTAGGTCGAGTTCGTGATCAATCCGCGGATGCGGCCAGCGGTCCAGATTCCTGAGGTTCGTTGCTTTCGCTTGCCGCGCAGCAGTAGCCGGTCGTCGCGGCTATAAGCGCATGGAACGCCGAGTTCATTTAGCCTCGCTGCGATCGCCCGGCACGAGCTTCGCTCGACGGCGGCCATTCGAAACACCGCGCGAATCGCATCCGCCTCGGACATCGCCATGCCGGGAATCGGGTCGTCAGAGATTACGAGGTGTGCGGTCCGGTTCTCACCAACTTTTCGATAGGCGAACGGGACGATGCCGCCGAGCCATGCGCCTGCCTCGGCGACGCGCTGCGTGCCGGCGACGGAGCGCTCGCGAATTACGTCGCGCTCATGCGTCGCGAAGCCCGAGAGCATGGTCAACATCAATCGGCCGGTCGGTGACGCCGTATCGAATTCTTCGGTCAGCGACTTCACTCGAACGCCAAGCTTCTCGAGTTCATCGACGGCGTTCAAGATCAGCTTTGTCTCGCGGCCGAGGCGGTCCAGCCGATAAACGAGAAGCTGGTCGAATTTGCGCAGGCGGGCGTCGCGAAGAATCTGGCTGGCCTCGGGGCGCGATTCGACAGGTACAGTGCCGGAGACGCCGTCGTCGGAGTACACCCGGAAGATCGGGAGTTCGTGCAGCCCGCAGTAGCGCTCCGCGAACTCGCGCTGCGTCAAGATCGATTGGCGTTCGCGCTGTTCCTCGGTGCTGACTCGGAGGTAAATCGCTACAGGCATCAGTTCGGCTTCTCCACGGACACATTCATCGCTTGACGCGCGGTCGAAAGCAAGTCCGGTTGCCGATGTTTTTCTGGAGCCAGGAGAAGGCGGATCGCGGCGGCGAATTGATCTAGGTCGAGTTGCTCGGGATGGAACGAGCGTTCAAAGCCTGGCGGCGGCGACGGTGGCGTTCGGTCGTGCATGGGTGAGCCTTTCGGTACCCACGACGAGATCCGCTTTGCGGTGGCTGCGCCGTCTGGTGATCAGTGGATTGAAGCCGATTAGGAGCTTCGAAGGACTATATACGCGACGAGCCGTCATAGTGTCCGATGTTAGCGCGCATCAAGAAACGTAGTTTTTTGCGCATGAGCCGAAGGCGAACAACATCATCGGCGCCGCAGGCGCGTTCGCCGTCGGTGCCGCCGCGCTTGGGAATCCGATAAGGTCGTGGCAGAATCGCAGCATGGCGGTGTCATTGAATCCTGGCGAGTTGCTGCGACAGCGGCACTGCCATCATCGTGCCTGCGGCGCGATATTCGTCATTTGCGTGAGCTGTGATCGCGGCCAACGCTACTGTAGCGCCGCCTGCCGCTCAGCGGAGAGGCGACGGCAGCGATTCGAAGCCAATCGACGATACCAGCAAACCGAAAGCGGCCGCGCTGCCCACCGCGAATGCCAGCGCCGCTATCGTCGAGGGCCGAACACCGTAGTGACAGATCAACCTCGGGTCACGGTCACCGAGCCTCCCTCCCCACTAGCCAAACAAGCCATCTGCGTCTGTGTCGTTTGTGCGCGTCAAGGCCAGTGGTTCGATACGTCTCCGAACCTACCAGGCGAATGGCGGAGGAGACGCCGCGTTCGACAGCGGAGGGCTGGCCGCCGGGCGGCTCGTGCGCAGATTTCTACGTTTTTACCTGAGCGTTAACAGTGTCCGAAGATAACCTGCGGCGTCAATGTGGAGTTTTCATCAAACTACCTGCCTGTAAAATGAAGGATAGATGTCAGACGACGACAACGACGATCCAGTAGAACTGCCTTCCGATTCATTACAGAAAGCGATTTTCATGCTGAAACTCGAAAGGGAACAAAGGCAGAGATTCGCTCGAAGCATCGATGTTACACTGTCGCTCCCGAAGACCTTGTTAAAGATTCCGACCGTCGCGGGTTCGGTCTCCGCCCAATCGGCGGCGCTAGTCGATGCCCTTGGTGGATATGCTCAGCGACAGCGGTCACTAGAGAAAAAATGGCACCGTGAATTTCAGCAACGTTCGACTGGCGGCGCTCCCGCGAATTCAAGACCGCTGGCCGATCCGCCCAAGACGACGAATTGCAGTACGGGTGAGGTCGTCGCCGCATCACCGGAGGGCATCCCTACTGAGGTGACACCATCCAATTCGGCGGTCCCTCCAGAGCCCACAAGGCTCGCAGGCACGTTCCGGCGGAACGGCAAAGTCTGGACCATCTCCTTTCAGAATCGAAATGTTCATCTCGTCGATTCAAAAGGCCTGCGATATCTCGCTGAACTTGTTCGCGCCCCCCACAAAGTCTTTTCTGCAGCGACCCTTGCAGGCAAATCTGGATTTGAGTTGGTCGAAGAGGGTCTTTCTGCTAGTGATGACAAGGCTGTCCGGGACGTAAAGGCCCGTATGGCTGACATCGAAAAGCGACTTAGGGATGTAGCGGACAGCGATTGCGATCAAATGGCGAAACTTAAGGCCGAGCATGCCAAGTGCGCACTCTATCTTCGCAAAGTACAAGGTCGAGGCGGAAAGATAAGAAAGGTCAAAGGCACAGGCGACAGAAGCCGGACAGCTGTAGCTAATGCGCTACGGAGGGTCTTTCGTCAACTTGAAGAGGAGCACCCGGTGTTGGCGCTCCATTTCCAATCGTCTATTAACACCGGCTCCACCCCTTCCTACAAACCGAGCGACGCCGTCGATTGGCAGTTTTAGCGTTGTTTCGGGGTGTCACGCGGAACGTGACGAAGTGTCACGTCGGACGTGACAGGGTGTCACGCGGAACGTGACAGGGTGTCACGCGCGACGTAACGCCTACTCTGTAGAGGCGTTGCTTCGGCGTCGTACAAATGGCGCGAAGAACTGCTAACCGTTCGAGGCGCTACGGCAGCCGACGGCAACTCCTTAGTCCCCCGAAGGAGTTCCCGTGAACAAGAGCCTTGCAAAGTCCGAGCTTAGTCGCGGTCAGGCGCGGCTGATTTCCCTATTCCAAAACTTGAATTTTGGCCGTGTCGAGAACCTTATGGTTCGCAACGGCCAACCGGTTTTCGAACCGGCTCCGCGTGTTGTCCAGAAGCTCAAGATCGGTGCTGACAACGGGCCGCGCCCAGAGTGTGAACTGCGCGACTTCTTGCTTAAGCAACAGACCGTCGAGGTCCTGGACGTAATCGCGCGGATCCAGGACGGAAGCGTCCAGTCCATCGAAGTCCGGAACGGCCTGCCCGTGTCGATGGAAGTCGAGCACAGTGGGGGGCAGTGTGGATAACACCACCGTCACAAACGCCGTCACGCATGCCCGCCGCGCCGCGATGGTGCACGCGGCAAACGCAGTCGCCGCGGGCCGGGTGCTTCGCGATGACCGCGAGGATTTGGCTCAGGACGCGATGCTAGGTCTTGTCCGCGAACTGCCAAAGTTCGATGGCACACGGGCCTCGCTGCCGACATTCATCGAGCGCGTGATCTCGACACGCGTCGCGTCGGCAATACGCAGGCGTCGCGCATCCAAACGGGTACCCGCGCACGAAGACTGGTTCGCTACATCATGCCAAGACTACGGCCAGGCGGCCGATTTGCGAGTCGACGTTTGGCGTGTGATCCAGAGCCTTCCCGTCGGTGATCGGCGCGTGGCAGCAATCCTCACAGAGCACTCGCCGGCAGAGGCAGCGAGGATTCTAGGTCTCGCGCGGTCAACCGTGTACCTCTCCATCGAGCGAATACGCGATGCATTTGTCGCGGCCGGAATCTATCGATCATGCGGACCTTGGCTCCAACGTGGCGAAAAGTAACAATTCTCCGGACAGTATGCAGCTCCTTCGCGTAAATAGTCAACAGCTGCAGAATGCGGCGAAGCGCGATCCACCAGACGAATCACTGACCGCAAAGCGGAATTGCTCGTGGGTGACCTCTAAGGAGACCCCCCATGCATGGACAAAGTTCTAACGCCCGTGTCCCGGAAACAGCTCGGGTGACTGCCGCCCTCGGATACATCAAACGCGGCTGGCGTCCGGTACCGATTCCACTGAACTCAAAGGCGCCAACGGTCGATCAGTGGCAACAACTAGCTATTACTGCTTCGGATGCCAACCGTCATTTTGCCGGCACCGGCAACATCGGCGTCATCCTCGGGGTCGACGGTCTCACCGACATCGACCTCGACTGTCCGGAGGCTGTGACGGCTGGTGGATATCTATTGCCACCCACCGGAATGATCTTCGGCAGAACGGGCAAGCCGCGCTCTCACTATGTCTACCTGGTGACGCCCGCTGCGCCGATGGAGAAGCTCTTGGACCCAACGGACAAAAAGGTCACAATCTGCGAGTACCGCTGTCAAAGGAAAGACGGAGGCATCGGTCTTCAAACGGTTTTCCCGCCGTCGATTCACCCGAGCGGAGAAGCGATTGAATTCGTGTCTAGCGGACAGCCGTCGGCGATTGCTGAGTCCGAAATTTGGATCGCGTTTTACCGGACGGCCTCCGCGGCCCTGCTTGCCCGCCATTGGCCGTCAGCCGGAGAGGGACGCCACGACACGATGCTGGCATTGGCGGGCTGCCTCGCTCGCGCTGGATGGCCTGAGAATGAAACTCTTGTTTTTTGCCGGGCCGTTTATCGGTCTGTGCCAACGCACGATCCCACCGCTGTGAGTCGAGTCGATGGTGAGGTTGCTGACACCTACAAATCGATGGCAGTGGGCCGAGAGTTCACGGGCTTTCCAACTCTTCGGGAGCATCTCAAGAATGCGCCAAAAGTCATCGCAGCAATCTCAAAGTGGCTGAGACTGGATGCGGATTTTCGAACAGAAGGTTCTACGGCACAAAAGAGCGAAAACGATGAAGCGCCGCCCGTCGAGGAGTTGCCGGCAGACGCGCTCGCCGAGCAACAGGGCGACCATACTGGCATTGAGATGTCGGAGTTGGGACTGTCTGCATGTCTCGTGACGAGGTATTCAAGGGACCTTCGGCACGCTTCGGAGCAGAGGGTTTGGTTGATCTGGACCGGGACGCACTGGCAGAAGGACACAACCCAAGAAGTGATGCGGAGAATGATCGGAATCGTGCGCCAGCAAAAGATCCAGAACTGCAAATCCCTGGCGAAAATGACAGGTGCGATAAAACTGGCAAGTGCAGACCGACAGATCGCCGCTGCCCTGGAGACCTTTGATCGAAACAACTATTTGCTCAACTTCTTGAACGGCACATTGAACCTGCGCACTGGAGAACTGGTCCGTCACCGCCGGGAAGATTTGATCACGAAGCTTATCCCATTCAACTACAGCCCATCTGCCCGCGCACCTCGCTGGGAACGGTTTCTACAGGAGGTTTTCGCAGCCCACCCAGAACTTGTCCATTGGATTCAGCGGGCGATCGGCTACTCGCTGACAGGGGATGTTCGCGAACACTGCTTTTTTCTGATGCTCGGCGATGGCCGGAACGGCAAGGGGCTATTTATAAACACGCTCAAACTGATCCTCGGTCCGTACGCTCACCAGGCTGACTTTCGGGCCTTCGAACCAAAGTATGGAGACGGACCGTCGGACGCCATCGCCAACTTCAAGGCGGCGCGATTGCTTGTAGCGAGCGAGAGCAGGGAAGGGGCACGGTTTGACGAGCCGCTCATGAAAACCCTAACCGGTGGCGACCCGATTCGTGCGCGCTTGCTTTACGAGAACAGCTTCGAAATGGAGCCGACCTGGAAGATCTGGCTGGCCACCAATCACCGTCCCCAAATACGGGGGACAGATCCGGCGATGTGGCAACGGGTGCGGTTAATACCTTTCGAAATCTCCTTCGCGGGACGCGAGGACCGAAGCCTTTCGGAAACTTTGCTTCGCGAAGCCGAGGGAATCATTGCCTGGGCTGTCGAGGGTACCGCACGGTGGTTTGAGGAAGGGCTGGAACCGTTGCCGGAAGCCGTGAAAATGGCGACCGAGGCCTATCGCACCGACTCCGACATCGTCGGGAGGTTCGTAGAGGAGGAATGCCAACGCGGTGTCCAATTCTCGAGCCCTGCCCGAATCCTCTATAGAGCCTACGCCTCGTGGGCCGAAGAATCTGGCGAAAAGCATCTGACCGAAACGGCATTCGGGCTCCAGCTGACCCAGCGAGGATTCGAGAAGTCCAGGAATTCGACGGGTACGGTCTATCACGGCCTAATCCTTCGCAAAGTGTAAGCTCCATGTAGGGTTGGTGTAGGGTTTTGCGAAGGTTGACGGCGGTAAGATGTTTGTTTTCAATGCAGTGTAGGGTTGTGTAGGGTTTTTTATATGTAATGCGTACTGCGCGCGTGTACACGTGGATTAGAACCAGAGAGATCACGGAAAACCCTACACACCCTACACAGCGATTGATTCTAAAGGGGATAGCGAAATGCAACCCTACATAAACCGTACATGAACCCTACACGATGGTGAGTCGGATCGGAGGTCTCCGTCAGATGGCCTTGCTATTTCGTCTTTTGTTCGCCCGTTCTGTAAGTGTGCCAAGACGGCAATGTCTCGTCCTCATCCCGTGCGCTCATGGCCACCTCGATTACACCGTCGAGGCGACGAGTTCGATGGACGCCGCTCGTCAGGCGCTGTCTGTGCACAAGGCATCCGTCACCGACGACACGATCCTCACGGTTATCGTCAACGGCCGCAGCCCGTTGTTGCACGGCTGGAGGGAGCACAACCAGATTCAGCCGACGTTTCGGCATCGTGCGGGATCCGTCCGGCAAAAGCCGAATTGGCGGATTACCTAAAGAAGCGCGACTGACCTTCGGACACTTCGCCGATTTGTTGCGTATATAGTCCGTGGGGGGCGGATGTGTATCTGCGATGCTGGCTGGAACCCGCCGCCGGCCCCGCTTGAAAACTCGCGCAGGTTTTCCTATTAGGGGTCTAAACCGGAAAGGAGGAAGAGATGGGCTTACGCGGACCAGCGCCAAAACCAACAGCGCTGCGACTTCTCGAGGGCAACCTTGGACATCGGCCGCTGAATCTGCACGAGCCGCGACTGGCGGTCTGCGAACCGGACGTTCCAGCCCACCTCAGCCGCGACGCGAAACGGGAATGGCGGCGGATTGCTCCGATCCTGCTGGCGATGCGCGTGTTGACGGTGGCCGACCCCGCACAACTTGCGAACGTTTGCATCGCGCTGGCAACTCTCAGCAGGGCGCAGCAACAGTTGGACAAGTCCGGCTTATTGATCAAGACTCCGCAGGGCTTTGTCCAGGCGAACCCGTTGCTGAAGATCGTTGCCGTCCAGACGGAAATTATCGGCAGGATCGCACGAGAGTTCGGGCTGTCACCGGCGTAACGGACGCGGATTCAGGCGCAGGCGGACAATAGCGTCGATTTGCTGGGCGACGCGATGTGTGGGTGAGGAGCGCTATCGCGCCGCCCTCCCAGCTTCGTAGGCAGCCTCCAGGGCTGCTTTGATCCTCCACACGGCGCGCTCGTGGAAATCGAGCGAATCCGAATTCCTCGTCTCAATCGTCTCCATCCCCAGGATCCTTACGGCGATCTCGGCGATCTGTTGGTCCTTCATGCTCGGCTTCGGCTGTTTCGCTTTCGTGTTCATGCAGGACCATTAATCGCTCTGAAGCGGGAGAGAAGCAAGTCAATTCCGCACGGTCGAAATAAAAGATCGATCTCGTCGGACACTCTGGCCATCGATTGCGTATATAGTCTCCGAAGCCGTTCTTCCGGCCAGCGTCAAGCGCACCCGCTGAAGGCCCATAACGAAGAACGCCGCCAGGCGAAACCCAGCGGCGTCCGGAAAGGCGGAAGCGGTGCGCGTCCTAGGCGCAGATACGGTAGACACGCTCCTTGTCGTCGCGTCGAGTGCTCTCGACCGTCAGCCCCATCTTCTTGAGCGCCCCGGCGACGAAGCCGCGAACCGTGTGCTTCTGCCATCCGGTGGCCGTCATCACCTCGGTGAGCGTAGCGCCGTCGGCGCGCTGCATCAACGCAACAACCTGGGCCTTCTTGCTACCGTCGCGGGCCGTGGCAGCGGCCTCGGCGGAAGGTTGGGCCTTGGCGCCCTTCGCCTTCTTTGGTGGCTTGTGCGCCGTCTGTTGCGCGGGCGCGGGGCGCAAGCTTTGGATCTGCTTCCAGATGCGGCCTGCGGCTCGCTTGCGGTCGGCGAACTTCGTTACCGGTACGACTCCGGGCAGGCTGTTCCAGATTTCGATCAGGCGGTTGGCGGGCCACTTGGCAGCCAGTGCGCAAAGAGCCTTCTCGGTTGCGAAGGCTTCAACGCCTTGGGCCGCCGTTGGCTTCTCCGCGTGCGAGGTGATGTTGTCGGCGGTGTCGATCGTGAAGTAGGTAGACATGATTGTTCTCCGTTTCGGTGTTGGTTAGTAGGAAAGACCCTTGGCGTCAACCGCGCTGCGGTCGCCGAGGTCGGCCAGGACGTAGGCGAGCTGCTCGGTGATGCGGCCGAGGTCGCCGGCGTGTCCCCAATTGGCGGGTTCGGCGGCCTGTTCCTTCTGGTGCTGGGCCAGGCGGCTGGCGATGCGCTTCAGCAGGTCGCCGGACTCGGTGTGCAGTTCGGCGTAGCGGGCGGCTGCGGTCTGGGTGGTTTTGGTCGTCGTTTTCATCGTGATCACATTAATCGCTCTGGTTCGAAGCGATTGCAAGTCATTTCTGCACTACGATTAAGCGCTCGAAGAGAGGACGCCGATGCCATCCGCGCCGAGGCGTTGGTGCGCCTATTGCCGGGGCCCGCATGACGGACGCTGTCCCGTCCTCCAGCGCCAGCGGGAGCGCGACTGCGATGCGAGTCGGCCAACCCCGAACAGCCGGGAATACGACTCGGTGTGGCGTCGGTGCCGAGATGGGTTCCTGCGAGCGAATCCGTTGTGCGGCGACTGCCAGCGGAACGGTCGGCTCCGCGCAGCCGACGAAGTCCACCGCGCCGTCAAGATCCGGGACGATCCGTCTCGACGGCTCGATTGGT
>Ga0194119_10008382_pt1 | contig 14226 bp, 12 predicted proteins | sample TA2MahC100mmetaG_FD_148620 | JGI IMG/M metagenome (GOLD analysis project Ga0194119, IMG submission 148620) | Freshwater microbial communities from Lake Tanganyika, Tanzania - TA2015018 Mahale Deep Cast 100m | ecosystem: Environmental > Aquatic > Freshwater > Lake | place: Tanzania: Lake... | reverse complement strand
TCGTTCTATCCTGTCTTTGGCCATCCTCGTCCTGCTCCTTCGTGAAAGTCTTTGAATCCTTCCACTGGATCATGGCGATGGGTGGCCTTGTTCGGCCCTCCTTTTACACCCTAAATTTTACGCGGCCTTCGCGAATCACTTCCGACCGTAGCGCTGCGGGAATAATCCATTATAAAAAGGGAGAAAGGTCTGCGGTGATGCCAAGCGGCGGACCATCACCCTTCAGTAGGCTTAATGTATGCACGATTCCGGATATGGGCAGAGGATCATTCCATCGTTGATGGGCAGCGGGTTTCCCTTCCAGACCGCGATGGTCGAACTCGTAAAGAGTTGTGAAGGGTGGACCGTCACAGACCAAGAGGTCCCGTGGGATGACGACCATCGAGGGCAGCAGTTCTTGGATTTTGTGGCTCGCACTCCGAGATTGATTGCGGCCTTCGAATGCAAGAAGACGAGGGACGAGCAATTCGTATTTCTGATGCCCAATGGTGGTTCGCGGACAAAAAGGGTGATTAACTACTTTAAATTGCTTCCTATCGCGGATGCCACGCGCCGAACAGAAGTTTTCGTTGGGTCTTGGGCCGCCGATCCTGAATCACCGACTTCCAAATTCTGCATTATCGCCGGGGCCGGAAAGAACGGCGATGGACGACTCTTAGAACGTGACGCGCAACTTCTGGCCGGTGGCTCGCTCTCGCTGGCTTTCGTCGAAAAGGAAAAAAAATCCTCCGGCTTGGAACACTTCGTTCCGATCCTGCCGATCCTGGTGACAAACGCTGAGTTGTACACGGCGGTGTACGACCCGCTTTCAATCTCCTTGGACTCCGGTGAGCTCGCGAGAAATGATGTATCCTTGTCGCCCGTAGAATTTGTGCGATTCTCGAAGCCGTTTCTTTCCGATCCGAAGGGCGCCATCGGCGAACTGACTGTGTTTGTGGCTAGGGCGGCTGCGCTGAGTAGATTATTGGCCGATTTAGCCGACCAGACTCCGGGGCAACCGGTTAACGGCGTCGATCGAATCCTTAGGCGTCGCTCCTGACCGGGCCTTATGATGGCGTGGCCAAGGCGGGGATGGGCTGCCGCCCTATTAGCCTAGGTTCTAGAAGCTCACCGCGCAGCAACGGTGGTGGCCCCACACACTCTAGCCTACTTGGCTGGACAGTCCGACTGTTCCACTACCATGCGCTAGGTACACCCAGGTGGAACAAATTCGGGCAGCGATGCGACGGACCCGGTGGCAGAAACGGACCATAGCTTCGGGCATAGCGGCGAAGCGGGCTAACGCCGACGCAACTGACTGATTCTAATGAGCTTGTATGGTGCGCCCGGAGTGATTCGAACACCCGACCTTCTGGTTCGTAGCCAGACGCTCTATCCAACTGAGCTACGGGCGCGCATTGCGTATAAACGCAAACTTTTCTTAGAATACCACAGCCGGGGGCGAAGACGGGGCGATCAGGCGCGGATCTTGCCATCCTTTGACAGCACCAGCTTGGCTCCGCCCCAGTCCACCGTTTGACCTGCAAGGCCGGCCACCCAGACCGCCACCTGCGCCAGATCGCGAAGGGGCACCAGGCTCATCCGCCACATCACATTCCGGTCCTCAAGTATCATCAACCCCGCCAGCACGCTGACATTGAAACGGAGTGCGAACAGGATGAGCCCGAAAGCCTTATGACCCGTGAGGAAGGCCACCAGCGCCCAGAGCGTCCCGAACGTCACCGGCAGGCCGAGATAGCCGAGCACGCCGCCGCGCGACACGCGGATGGTCCTCGCCCAGCGGACCTGATGGCGCCAGGCGTCGGCCCAGGTCTTGGCTCCCAGCGCCGTCTCCACAACGCAGGACGATAGCACCGCCCGCTTGCCCTGCCCTGTGATCAGCTTGCCCAACTGATAGTCGTCTGCCAGGTAGTCGCCGAGGGCGGCGAAGCCCCCGACCTTTTCCAGGTCCGCCTTACGAAAAAAGAGAGTGGAACCCATGGCGAATTCGGTGACGCCCACCAGCGGGGCCACCAGCGTACTTGGCGCGAAATCCGTGGCGACGCCCAGCGCCTCAAACTCGCCGGGAAACGCCTGGGCCCGCGCCTTGTAGATGGCCGTGACCAAGCCGACGTTGGGTTGGTCGAGCTCTGCCGCCAAGGTTCGCAAATAGTTCCGGGGGACTCGGATGTCGCCGTCGTTCACCAGGTAGGTGTCGTATTTCGCGTGCCGGGCAAGATCGATGAGCGCGCCGACCTTGGGGTTCGCCGTTTGCGTGGATCGCTGAATGAGCTTCACGCGGCCCTCCGGCGCTTCGGACATCACCTTCCGGATGATGGGAATGGCGGGGTCGTCGTCATCGGCGACGGAGAAGAGCACCTCGAAGTGTGGATAGTCCTGAAAGGCGTGCGAGATGACCACGCTTTCGAATGCCGGGTCAGCGCCGCGAACCGGTTTGAGAATCGATATTGGCGGCATGGCCCCAGGCTCCGGGCGTTTCTGGCTGATCCGCCGGACACACGCAAGCACGGCTACGAACTGGTAGGCGATGGGGATGAGAAAGAGCCAATCCATTGCGTTACTGGGCGAGCAGCACGACGCCCAGGGCGATGATCAGCGTCCCGGCCCAGCGCGACGTAGTCACGCGCTCCTTCAGGATCACACGGGCCAGTATGGTTTCAATCACCAGGCTGAGCGCAGTGGCGGGCACGGCAAAGCTGAGGTCCGCCACTGCGAGCAGAGCCAGGAAGGCGTAGAAGGAGATGGCCAAAAACACGACGCTGCCGATGAGCGGCAGTTTCGTGGCGAGCAGCTTCAGCAGTTGGCCGGCGCCGGTGGTCTCGCCCTGGCGTTTCATCTCCCAGCTTTGCAGCAGATCGCTGGCGACCGTCGAGCCGACGATGACGAACACGTAGACCCAGGGACTCATGTGTGCGAATCCGTTCTGCCGACAATCACCGTTCCGCCTACGATACACAGCGTACCCAGCCAGCGCATGGGCGTGATGGTCTCGTTGAGAAATACGGCTCCCATCACCGCGTTCAAGACGAAGCCGATGGAGGTTACCGGGACCACGTACGTCAGGTCCGCCCAACTGAGGAGTGCCATGCGTGAAAGCACCCAACCGCTGAGCAGGAGGATGCCAAGAAACACGAACGGATCGAAGACCACTTTCACAAAGCTGAAGAGCGAGCCGTCCAGCGAAGCGCCATGCTTCATACCCCAGCCGAGGGCGAAATTGCCGGTCACGTTGGTTAAGACGACGATGGCGGCGAAAAGATGGGTTTTCGCTTGCTGCCGGCTATTGCTGGGCACTGACGAGCGCGGCCTTCTGATCCTTGACGAACTGTTTGCGCTTGCTTCGCAACGCCATGTATTCGCGCGCTTCCTTGTAGAGGCGCTTGCGCTCGGAGCTGTCGAACATCGCGTTGCGGACGATTCGCCAGGCGGCCTTGGGGCGGAAGTAGTACTCGGAGTAGAAGCGCTCCACGGACTCGACCAGTTCTCCGCGGTCCAGGCCGGGATAGATGATATTCGGAAGCTGGTGGCCGGTCTCGTCGGTCATCGAATCGAGCGTTATGAGATTGTTCTTCACTACGTGATCGAAGAACTCCGTGCCTGGATACGGATGCGCGATGGAAACCTGGATGGTCTCGCAGTCGATCTCCTTGGCGAAGTTGATGGTCGTGTTGATCGATTCGCGCGTTTCGCCTGGCAAGCCGATGATGAAGTCGGCGTGGATCTTCATGCCCAGTTTGTGGGCGTTGGCCGTGAAGCGCCGGGCCATGTCGACGTTGGCGCCCTTCTTAATGTTCTTCAGGATCTGCGGATCGCCGGATTCGTAGCCGACGATCATGAGGCGTCCGCCGGCGTCTCTCATGGCGGAGAGGGTGTCGTAGTCGGTGGTGACGCGGGAGGTGCAGGACCAAGTCATTCCCACCTTGCCTAGCTCCTTGCAGAGTTCGATCGTGCGGTCCTTCTTGTAGTTGAAGGTATCGTCGTCGAAGAACACTTCCTTCAAGCCGGGGAAGTTTTCCTTAATCCACTTCACTTCGTTGACGACATCGGCCACGGAGCGGAGCCGCCAGCGGTGGCCGGAGTGGGTCTGCGGCCAGAGGCAGAACGTACATTGCGCCGGGCACCCGCGGGAGGTGTAGATCGCCACGTAGGGGTTGAGCAGAAAAGGCACGTTGTAGCGCGTGATATCGAGATCGCGCTTATAGACCTTCGAGGCCCAGGGCAGCTCGTCGAGATTTTCGATCACGGGCCCGTCCGGATTGTGCCAGAAGCCGTCACCCTTGCGGAAGCTGACGCCGGGCAACTCCTCCAGCGGAGTTCCCTTGGCGTAGGCGACGATCTGATGGTCGAACTCTTTGCGCACCACGAAGTCGATTGCTTTGTTGTTGCGCAGCGATTTTTCGGGCTCAACGGTAACGGGCGGCCCGACGAAACAGACCTTGAGGTTCGAGTTTACGTCCTTCATCATCCCGGCCATCTTCACGTCGACGTGAAAACCGGGCGTAGAGGTGAACAAGACCAGGAGTTCAAAATCCTTGGCCATGGCCACGGTCTGTTCGATGGAGATCTTATGCGGCGGAGCGTCGACGAGCTTCGAATCCGGCAGCATCCCGGCCGGGTAGGTTAACCAAACCGGATACCAGTAGGACTCGATTTCACGGGACGCCGGCCAGCGGGAACTGGCGCCACCGTCAAAGCCCTCAAATGACGGCGGATTCAGGAAGAGCGTTCGCATCTCTCTTCAGGGTACGGCTTTCGGTGGCTCGCGTTCAAGCGCCGCCGGTGTTACACGCCGAAAAGGCCGTCTACCGTTCCCCGGCGTTGGCGGGAAACTGGGCGGTCGTTTCGCCTTCGCGGCCGAAATTCGAATAGCGAATATCCAGCTCGGCGGGGCCGGCGATCCGGGTCTCCGTCCGCCACTCCACGCGAATAGGCAGGGCCGCCGCCTCATGAAACGCGTAGGTGCGGGTGAAGTTCACTTTCTTCAGGAAGACCGAAGGATTCTTCACCATCTGTCCGGCCTCCTTCGCGGGCAGTCCTGTTTCGTCGTCGATCCAGAGCTCTCCCTTGAATAAGCCCACCCGCTTCTTGTGCGGGCTCAGTTCGAAGACATGAATGTTCCGCCCGTTGAAAGTATCCGGGCGTTTGTACTTAAATTTATAGTTCTTCGGGGAAATGTCGGCGTCGTGCGTCTTCTGCGACATGTCCTGCTCGCCGGCCAGATACTTGGCGATCACGTGGGTCTTTACGGTGTTGTCGCCAGTGATGGACTTGACGATGAAGCTGATCTTGCCGAGCGAGGAGACGATTCGGCGGCCGAGCAGATTCGCTTCTTTCTTCATCTTAGGCAGACGGGCGGAGAAGTCCATGTCCATCTCGATACCTAGGGTTTGCGGCTTCTGTTTGTTCAACGCCGCGAAGTAGCGGGCAAGCACCTGCTGGCCGACCTGTGGATTGGAGTCGGCGGGGGCGGGAGCGGCGTGACCGGCGCAGAGGACGGCACATACAAGGACTGAAAAACGGATCAACAAAAACCTCTGACCGGTAAGGGCAATCGTTCCACTCTAACAAGTGGGACGTGGCGGGGACAATCCGGGGTTGCGATCTTTGTTAACCGCGCGGGTGCAAAGTCGGCGCGATAACGACCTTGGTAAACGGTCGATCAGGATCTTTGATGCGCTGCAGCGCGAGATCGGCGGCCCGCTCCCCCATGAGGTAGGCGGGCTGGGCGACTGTCGTGATGGCGGGCAGAAAAATATCGAGCCATTCCGAATCGTCGGAGCTGGCAACCTGAATCTGGCTTGGCACGGCGAGCATCCTCTCGTTCAACGCGCGGACAACGCCGGTCATTAAGGGGAAGTTCGAGGCGAAGATAGCGGTGAGGGAAGATTCCCGGTCCAACAGGCGGTGCGTAGCCTCGCAGCCCGCCGCCTCGGTATGGTCGCTAATTTCAATGAGCGTATCGCCGCAGGCCAGCTTGTGCTTCTTGAGGGTCCGCCGCCAGCCTTCGATGCGATCGGTCGATGTGCTGAGTGTCGTTTGGCCGGTAACGATGCCGATATGCTTATGCCCGCGGGCGATCAGGTACTCCATGGCAAGCTGGGTGCCTTGGATGTTGTTGGCGCTGACGGAGTCCGCCTCGAAGCTTTTCGGCACGCGGCCCACGCAGACCACCGGCTTTCTGGCATTTACAAGCTTGGCCACATCGTCCTCGCCGCCGGGAGCGACGAAGAGCAGCACGGCATCGGCCTGACGGGCTTTGAACAGGTTCAAATAGCGGTTTTGTTCGGGAATCTCATCGTAGGTACTGCCGATCAGCAGGGAGTAACCGTCCTTGCGCAGGCGGTCCTCCACGCCACGAACGACGTTGGCGTAGAACGGATTGCCGATGTTCGGAATCAGCATGGCAATCGTCTTTGTGGCGCGGGTCTGCAGGCTGCGCGCGACAGCGTTCGGCGTATAGTCGAGCTCCTTGACCGCGACCAGAACGCGCGCCGTCAGCTCCGGGCTGACATAGGCGGACTTGTTCAACACGCACGAGACCGTGTAGGTGGAAACGCCGGCCCGCTTGGCGACATCGTAGATGGTCGGCATATTTGCGTAATTATACTGGGTTCATGATTTTTGCCGCGATCGCGGACGACTTTACCGGTGGAACCGACCTGGCGGGAATGCTGCATGAGGCGGGTGCGCGGACAGTGTTGACGTTTGGCGGCGGCGGCGTGCCGGATGGCTACGACGCGTGCGTCGCGTGCCTGAAATCCCGATCTGTCCCGCCCGCGCAGGCGGTGGCAATGTCGTTGGAGGCCCTGGCCGGGGTTCGCGCCCGGAATCCGCGGCAGGTGTATTTCAAGTACTGTTCCACATTCGACTCGACACCGGCTGGCAACATTGGACCGGTGTGCGATGCGCTGATGAAAGCGCTGCGGACGCCCTTCACTCTGGCCGTGCCGGCGCTGCCCGTCAACGGGCGCACGCAGTATATGGGCTACCTGTTCGTCAACGGGGTCCCGCTGGCGGAGTCGCCCATGCGAAACCACCCGCTGAATCCTATGACGGATTCGAACCTGGTTCGCTGGCTGGCGATGCAGACCGCGCGCACCGTTGGACTGCTGGGCCGCGACAGTTGCGAGATCGCCCTGGCCGACGTGCTCTCGGACGCGGATCTGGAAAGGCTCGCCGGGGAGTACGCGGAGGCGCCGCTACTGACGGGGTCGAGCGGCCTGGGCATGGCGCTGCCTCGCGTTTGGCGGGAGCGCGGCTGGCTCGCCGCGCACGCGGACGCCGCGGAACTGCGCAGACAGGGCGCGGCGCTGATCCTGGCCGGAAGCTGTTCGGCGGCCACGCTCAACCAGTTGGAGCGCCTGGGCGGCAGCCAGATCTCAGTGGACGCCGCGGCGTTGCTGGGAGACGCCGAGGAAGAGATCGCGCGGGTGCTGCGCGAAGCGCGGCGGCAGATTCAAAACAGCGGACATGCCGTGGTACGTTCGTCGCAGACGGCGGAGGAACGGGAAGCGTCCGGCCTGGATGGACGCATTGTCGCCGAAGAGCTGGAGAGAATGTTCGGAGCGGTGGCGGCCGCCCTGGCGGCGGAGGTAACGCGCATTCTGGTGGCCGGCGGCGAGACGGCAGGGGCCGTGACGGCGGCACTAGGCGTGGACGCCGCCGAGGTCTGCACCGTGATCGACCCGGGCGTTCCGGCCATCCGGCCCGCTGGCGACGGACCGCCGATTACGCTGGTACTGAAGTCCGGAAACTTCGGAAGCGCCGATTTCTTCCGCAAAGCGTTGGAAAGGACACGATGACTGAAACTGAATTGGAGGCGATGTGCGACGCGGGACGGAGTTTTCACGCGCGCGGATTGGCGTTTGGATCGACCGGCAACCTGAGCGTACGCGAAGGAGACACCGTGTGGATCACGCCGACGGGGCAATCGATGCGCCATTCCTCGGTGGAATCCCTGGCGGCGCTCGGCATGGACGGAAGTGCGCAAAATGCGAACAAACCGTCCAAGGAATACCCGTTCCACTTGCAAGCCTACGCGGCGGCGGGCGGCCGGGCCGCGGCGCTGGTGCACCTGCACTGCACGTGGTCGGTCATGCTGTCCTGCCTGGACGATCTGGATGAGGCGGCCCCCTTGCCGGTGATGACGCCGTACTATCTAATGCGCGTGGCGCCGTTGGCCGTGGTGCCCTACTTCCGCCCCGGATCCGCGGACTTGGCCGCGGCTATAGGCACCGCCGCGGCAGGACACGACTGCCTGCTGCTTCGCAATCACGGCATCGTCTGTTTGGGACGCACCGTGAGCGAAGCCGTGGACCGCGCCGAAGAGCTGGAGGAGACGGCGAAGCTTTTCTTCCAGTTGCGCAATGAAAAGGTACGATTGCTGACGGCGGAACAGCAGAATGACATTGGAAAGGTTTTTGGAGGACGTTAAATGGAACACCTGCTCGGCGCAAAGCACGAGGAACGGATCGTGGTGGACGATGCGACAGCCGTATCGTTCCTGAGCCTGGAAGGGGCGAGAGTATTGGGAACGCCATGGATGATTCTCTGGATGGAGCGCACATCGCGCAACGCGATTTATCCGCTGCTGCCTGCCGGCTGGGACTCCGTGGGGACCGTGGTGAACGTGGCGCACGTCTCGGCCGCCGGGATGGGCGCGCCGGTTACGTTCCGCGCGGAGGTATCGGAGGTGAAAGGGCGGCGGGTTTGGTTCCGGGTCGTGGCGGAGGCGGCGCACGGCATCGTCGGCGAAGGCGTGCATGAGCGGGCGTTGATCGACGTCGAACGTTTTGCCCAGAAAGTAGCAGCGAATCTGGGAAAATAGTGCATGCTTCGCTATTGGGTGTTGTTGGGGGCGGCCGTCTATGGCCAGACAATCTCCGGAACTTTGGAGGGTCACGTCGACGACGTTTCGGGAGCGGCCATCGCGGGCGCGAAGGTCTCCATCCTGGGTCGCGAAAACGGGCTGAAGCGGGAGAGCGTCACGAACGAGAACGGCTACTACCAGCTCACGTTCCTGCCGCTGGGCGGCTACACGGTCACGGCCGAAGCGGGCGGGTTCGGTCCCGTGCAGCGCGGCGCACAGATTGAGTTGGGAACCACGCGGGTGGCCGATTTCCGGCTGCAACCGGCGACGGTTACCACGCAGGTGACGGTAGAGGCAGACGTCCCGCTCATTGAAATGACGCGCGGCGAACAGAAAGGGTCGCTGGACGAAAAGACGATCGAGGACCGGCCTATGTCGTCGCGCAACATGCTGTCTCTGGTGGAGATGCTGGCCGGGTTTCAGAGTTCCGGCGGCTATTCGGGCGTAAACAATCCGACGCTCTCGTCGGGATCGTACGTCTCCTTCAACGGCACCGGCACGCGCTCCACGTCGTTCCAGATCGATGGCGTTGGCAACGACGATTCGTCGGAGGGCATCTCCAGGCAGAACGTGAATATCTCGTCGATCAAGGAGTTCGTCGTTCTGACGAACGCGTTCTCGGCGGAGTTCGGACGCGGCGCGTCGGCCGTGCTGGTGCAAACGAAATCGGGCACGAACAAGATCCATGGCGATGCCTACGAGTTCTTCCAGAACCAGGTGTTGAACTCGAACGGATACTTCAACAACACGGCCGGGTCGAGGCCAGACGGAAGCCCGGTAATTCCGCGCGCGCCCTACCGGCGCAACCAGTTCGGCTACACCGCAGGCGCGCCGATCATAAAGAACAAACTGTTTCTGTTCCACGCCTTCGAGCGCGTGGAACAGCGCGCGCACGCGACGGTGACCCGCTGGGTTTTTCCGGCCGGAACGCGCATCCAAGTTGGCGACTGCCGGCATTGCCTGAACCCGGACGAGCATCCAAACATCGAGGCCGACCGGCAACTGTTGCAGTCGATCCTGGACCGCTTTCCGAAGGAGGGTCCCAACAATCCGGCGTTCTGCGCCAACTGTTTCACCAAACAGATCGCTAACAATTTCCCCGATCAGGATTACTCCGGCAAGATCGACTGGTTGCGCTCGTCGCGCGATCTCTACGCGCTGCGATATCAGTACAGCCGGCAGAAACGGCTGCCCGGGCAAGTGATCGAGGGCGAGGCGGCGTTTCAGAACAACCGGCAGCAGAACGTGGGTTTCACGGCGACGCAGATCTTCTCCGCGGCGATGTCGGGCGAGTTCCGGTTCGGCCTGGGGCTGCGTACAACCCTCGTCGATATATCGAGCGGCAACCAGACTCCGATCGTGCGGATCACCAACCCAAGCGCGTTCACAACCACAACCATGGGCAGCGCCGGGGCGTTTCCCATCAACCGCTACCAGACCGATTTTCAGTGGAACTACAACCTCTCGCGGATTCAGGGGAAGCACTCGCTGCGTATGGGCGTCGATTTCCGGCGGCAGCGGCTCGATGATCTGGCGGACAACAATTCGCGTGGATTCTATTCATTCGGCGTAACGGGAATTCGAGGCACGCCGGGCTTCTACGACGGCTGGGAGAATTTCCTGCGCGGGTTTGTTTCGAGCTATCAGAAGGGCTACGGAAACTTCTTCACGGCGAACCGGATGGGCGAACTCAACCAATACTTCCAGGACGATTGGAAGGTGCGGCCGAACCTGACGTTGAACCTCGGATACCGGTATGAGTACGTGCTGCGGCCAACCGAGATCAACAACCGGGTGGTTTACAACTACAGAAACTTCACGCAGGGCCACGAGCCCCGTTTCGGCTTCGCATGGACACCTCGCGGTGCCCGCTGGCTGACCGGTGGACCCGACCGTCTATCCATCCGCGGCGGCTTCGGTCTGTTCCATTCGCGCATCTTTCAGAGTGTCTTTTCCCAAAGCGGCGCGAGCCTGCGCAGCCAGCCGCCGTATGGAATCCTGCGCGCCTTCGATCCGACCTTCGATGTCGCGGACCCGTCGCGCGGATTTGTGTATTCGGTGGATAACTTCAACCCGCGCGGACAGTCGATCGCGCGCATCGCCCCGGATCTCGGGATGCCGAACATCCAGCAGTTCAACTTCACAGTCGATCGCGTAATCACGCAGGACATCGTAGTCTCGATCGGTTATACGCGGACCAGATCCATCGGCCTGCTGCTGAACGGCATTCAGAACCGCGCCCGATTTCCCATGCTCGGTTCCGACGGAGTCCTGTACGACAAAATCTGGCCCGACCTGGGCGCGACGAATCCGCCGCCGGGCTATATCTCCCTGGCGCAGCCGCGCACGAACCTGCGGCGGCCGGACCCTCAGTTCGCGAGCATCTTCTACATACACAACGGCGCTTGGAGCTATTACAACGCGATGCGGCTGACGTTGCGCCAGAGATATAAGCGCGGGCTCCACTGGATGGTGAACTATGCATGGTCGAAGACCATCGACACCGGCACCGACGTGACGCAAGGCAACACGCTGACCGAGTTCGACTCGGCCCGCTCGCTGCGCGGGCTGAGCGACCTGCATCAGGGGCACCGCATCAACATCAACTACGGCTATGCGCTGCCGTTCTTCGCGAAGGCCAAGGGCGCGGCGAATTGGGTGCTCGGCGGCTGGACCGTGTCGGGCAATCACACCTACGCATCCGGGAATCCGTTCACGGTGATCGCCGGATACGACGTGAACGCGGACGGCGTGCTGAACGACCGGCCCGTGCTGTTGGATCAGACGCTCTACGGGCGCTCTATCGACAACGCGCGCGTAAATCGATCGACGGGGCGGCAGTTCTCAGAAGACGCCTTTCCCTTGACGGGTTTCTTCCCTACGATCGCGACGCCGGTCTCACAGCGGCCCTTCGATCCGGGCGGTTCCGGCGCCGGGTCGATCGGACGGAACACCTTCTACGGTTCCGGCATTCGCAACTGGGACTTGGGCCTCTCCAAGAACTTCCGGCTATTCCGCGAGGGGCAGCGCCTGCAGTTCCGGGCCGAGTTATTCAATGCGCTGAACACGCCAAAGTTCGGCTTGCCAGTGCGGAGCACGCTAAGCCCGGCGTTTGGAAGGATTACTTCGACGTTCAACAACTTCAACTTCGTAGGGGCCTCACGGCTGGACGACACAGCGCGGATGGTGCAGATGTCGTTACGCCTGGTGTTTTAGGCACTCAGTTCGGCGCGGTGATCTCCGGCTCCACCGTTTTTAATTGGCGTTCCAGGTACACCTTTACAGCCGCGGCGGCCTCCGCCTGGCGGCCCAGCCGCTGGTAGGCACGGGACAGTTGCAGGTGCAGACTGCCGTCGGGATCGTCCAACTTGGCGGCAATCAGGTGAGGAAGAGCGGCCGCGGGCTGGTCAGCAGCCAAAAGGGCACGGCCGAGCAACGCACGCCGCGCAGGGTCCAGCTTGTAGGCGGCCTGCAAGGGTGGAAGCGCCGCATAGGCATCTCCACTGTCCAATAAGGCCGCGCCGAGTTCGTACGGCAGGTTGTGCTTCTTCAACAGCGGGATGGACCGTTCGAATTCGCGATTAGCGCTGAGAGAGAGCGCAAGCGCCCGTTCCAGGCGGCTATCGCCCGGCTTCATGCGGAGTGCGGCGTCGTAATTGGAAGCGGCGCCGGCGTGGTCGCCATTCACCGTCGCGGTCTCGGCGCGAATTTCGTGCAACTCCGGTGAGGGCGGAAGTTGCTCCAAACGCTGAAAGGCCGCAAGCGCCTTCGCTTCGTGCTCCAAAACGCGAGAGTACGCCGGCGGAGAAGGCAGGTTCTTTTCGAGTTTCGCCTCAATACCCGCCCACTCGGGCTGCCCTGTGGCCCGGTAAATCTCGGCGATGGCGGCGTGGGCGCCTGGAAAATCCGGCTGCGCCTTCAAGGCGCTCCGGAAGAGCTGATAGGCGGTGCGATACTGCAGGCCGGCCAGTTTGGAGCGCGCCCGCAGCGCGATCCAAACCGCGTCGCCCGGCTTCATTTGCCCGAAGAGCTGTTGCGAGATGCCACTGTGCACACGGCCCATGCCATGAAAAACGCGCGGGTCGTTCGGGGTATTGATCGCCAGGGCGTCGTAGAGCGGGATTGCCTCGGCGTACCGGCCCAACAGAGCGTACGCCGTGGCGAGTTCAAGCTGCGCAACAGGCTGAGCCGGGTTGGCGGCGGCGAAGGTTTCCAGCGGCTGAACCGCGAGTTCGGGCTTACCCAGCTTCAATTGGGAAACGCCCAGAAAGAGCTTCGCCGGAACCAGTGCCGACTGGCCACAGTGTTTCACGGCCTCCGCGTGGCGGCCCGCCTGATGGGTGGCGATACAGAGATTCAGCAGGATGCCGGGATGTGCGGGCATCTGCTGAAGCACACGTGCATAGAGCCGTGCCGCTTCCTCGTATCTGCCGGCGGCCAGCGCGGTCTTGGCCTGCTGGCTCAGCGCACCCGGATCGCCGGCCTGCCAGAAGAAGAACGCGAAGAGAAACAGGGGCACTCTTCGTTACGGTACCAGAGATGTGATTTGATGGTTCGCGATGCGCTTTTCATTTCTGATCCTCGTTTCGGTCTCCATGGCGTTCGCCCAAAACGGGCGGCAGCTCTTTGTCCGAAGCTGCTCCGCATGCCACGGCGACACTGGAAAAGGCGGCCGCGGGCCGGACCTGACGACTGGCGATTGGAAATTCGGCGGGTCGGAGGACGATCTGGTCCGCAACATGACCAAGGGAATTCCCGGCACGCAGATGCCGGCCATCCCGATGCCGGAGGCCGAGGCAAAAGCGATAGCGCGGTTTCTGATTCAGCAAACGCAGTCCGGCAACGAACGGCCCACCGGCGACTCGGACGCGGGAAAGGCCTTGTTCTTCGGAACTGGAAAGTGCGCCGAGTGCCACATGTTCGGCGGACGCGGCAATATCTGGGCTCCCGATTTGACGAACGCCCGGGCCCGATTTCAACCTTCCGCGCTGGCGAAACGCATGGCCGAGGAGATCGAACTCGTGGAAGCCAACGGCACGCGGGGGGCGATGAAGGGCGAAGATACGTTTACGCTCCAGATGCTGGACAAGTCCGGCAAGTGGCATTTTCTCTCGCGCGGCGCGGCGCGCAAAGTCACCGAAGCGCACCCCTCGCTCGATAGCGCGCAGCGGAACGACATCGCTGCGTTCCTGCTGCAAGGAAAGGCCGAGGGTCCCGGCGAATGGAAACCCGCTCCGGCCTTCAACGTCAGCTACAACCGGTTGCTGAACGCGGCCAAGGAACCGCACAACTGGCTCATGTATTGGGGCAATTACAGCGGCACGCACTACTCGGGATTGAAGCAGGTAACGCCCGCC
>Ga0194119_10008364_pt1 | contig 14243 bp, 13 predicted proteins | sample TA2MahC100mmetaG_FD_148620 | JGI IMG/M metagenome (GOLD analysis project Ga0194119, IMG submission 148620) | Freshwater microbial communities from Lake Tanganyika, Tanzania - TA2015018 Mahale Deep Cast 100m | ecosystem: Environmental > Aquatic > Freshwater > Lake | place: Tanzania: Lake... | reverse complement strand
TCGAGGTGAAAAGAAGTGCTCCGGCAACGTCAAATCCATACGGGACAACCCGGTCGATCTCGATGCGCAGTATCCCCGTGGCGTCGTAGTCCACGCGTAGTTCCCGATTCCAATGGGAACGTGCCGGGGAATAACTGACCTCACAGAGGTAGACCGCATGTTGCGTTGCGCTGCTGTTTGAGGTTGCGGCAAACGCGGCATCTCGAGCTTCTGCAACGGCAACTCCAGCCGCGGTCCCGGCAGGCGCAGCTGCCAACCCGGCAAGCCACACCGCAGCCATGAACCGCCGCGACGGCCGCAGGACAGCCTCCGGGAAAGCAAGCGCGGTGTAGACGTTCTCAGGTTCTGAGCTTGCGACCGAGCTTGCGCTCGACGGCCCCGGTCTTTGCCAACAGACGCCCCGCTGGCGCATCGCGATAGTCCACCTTGATCTGTACGCCGATGCGCTTGCAATCGGCCTGGAGATGCTTGAAGCATGCGGTCACCACTGCCATCACTTCATCCCATTCGCCCTCGAGAATCGTGCCCATCGGGGTGAGCTGATAGACCAGACCACTCTGGTCGACGATGTCAAGGACGCGCGCCACAAACCCGCTGAGGCTTTCGCCCTGCCCGCCGGGTGCGATCGAGAATTCGAGAAGTACCATCGTTCCTTGAGCTTTGCGCGAGCTTTCGCAGGATCATCCAGCAAACGCAATCGAATGGACAGCCCGGCGCCCCACCTCCACACGCCGTCGCAGCGCACCGTTGCACGCCAGGCTATACAGGTCCGGATCAGATTGCAAGAATCCGCGCAAACTCTGGACAGCTGCAAAACGTAGCGGGAGTAGCAACTTGCCGCCGGCGCAGGCACCGCGTTGGCAAGCCGTGGAATTGGCCGAACAGGACCGCGCCAAGGCTGACCCGCAGGCATCCGCTCGGGAGTTCGAAGCTCCGGTCAATGGGTCGTGGTGTTGCGCGCCACGACGGTTGAAGAAGTGCTCAGCGCAACCCCGGGCGGCCCAGGCAGGTGGGTTATCCACAAAGTTCTGCACCATTACCTCACCGTCTGCCGGTCTCGCTGCGGAGCTGCCCGGCCGTATACTCCACCAACGGATGTCATGTACGAAAGGCGAGATTCCATGGTCCACGTCATCGCTGTCATCACCACCAGGCCCGGTCGGCGCCACAAGGTGCTCGAAGCCTTTCGGGCAAACATGCCAGCCGTTCATGCGGAGCAAGGCTGCATCGAATACGCACCGGCCACCGATTGTGCTGCGGTTCTTCCGATCCAGACCGACTTCGGTCCGGAAACCTTCGTTGTGATCGAAAAGTGGGAGAGCGCGGAAGCGCTTCAGGCGCATGCGGTGGCCCCGCACATGATCGCCTACGGTGCTAGTGTCAAGGACGACATCAGCACCCGGGTCATCCACGTTCTTCAGCCTGCCTGAGGAGGGAAAAGTCATGTCAACACCTGTTGCCGCAAGCCCGCCTTCCCGGAGCCGACGTGCGCTTGTACGCGCGGCTGCAGGTCTTCCGCTGGTGGTTGCGGGGTCCTCCTTCGGGCAGGGTTATCCCTCGCGGGCCATTCGGCTGATTTGTCCGTTTCCTCCCGCCGGGGCAGTTGATATCGCGTGTCGCGCCTTGTCTGCCGAGCTGAGCAGACAACTCGCAGTCAACATCGCGGTTGAGAACAGGCCGGGCGCGGGCGGCAACGTGGGGCTGGTCGAGGCGGTGAAATCCGCACCCGATGGTTACACGCTCTACATGTCAACGAGCGGAATCCAGGCGATCAATCCGGTGCTCTACGACAAGATGCCTGCGGATCCCAACAAGGACCTCGCGCCGATTTCCGCTCTGGTTTCGCTCAACAATGTGCTGGTACTTCACCCCTCGGTGAAGGTTGGCAGCGTGAAGGAACTGGTCGCCCTGGCGCGATCCAATCCGGGCAGGCTCACCTACGCCTCGAGCGGCAACGGTACATCCATCCATATGTCGGGCGAGATGTTCAAGGCACTGGCGGGTGTCGACATGGTGCATGTTCCCTACAAGGGCAGTGCACCTGCGCTCGTCGACCTGCTTGGCGGCCAGGTGCAGCTGATGTTCGACAACATCCCGTCTGCGCTTCCCCACATCAGGTCGGGAAAGCTCAAGGCACTTGCCACCACCGGCGCAAAGAGGGATGCGGCGCTGGCCGACCTGCCAACCATCGCGGAATCGGGCATTGCAGGCTACGAGTCCGACGTCTGGTTCGGACTCACGGCCCCTGCAGCAACGCCGCGCGACATCATCGTGCGCCTCAGCGATGAATGCCAGAAGGCCGTGAAGGCGCCCGCTTTCGTGAAGCGCATGACCGAACTCGGCTACAACATGCTCGGGACCAGCGCCGAGCAGATGGCGGAGATGACGCGCACTGCGATCGCGCGATGGGCGCCCATCGTGAAGGCTTCGGGCGCCAAAGTCGACTGATCTGAAGCCCTCAGCCGAGCCATCGCGCGTACTCGTAGTAGATCGGCAGCCCCAACAGCAGGTTGAAGGGTAGCGTCACGCCGAGCGAAGAGGTGAGATAGATCCCCGGGTTTGCATCCGGGAGCGACGCCCGGCAGGCCGCAGGCGCGTCGATGAACGACGCACTGGCACAAATCGCCCCAAACACGAAGGCGCCGCCGGTACCCAACCCGGCGAGATGCGCCAGGGTCACGCCAACGATCCCGTGAAGCAGCGGCATCACCACGCCGAATACCGTCATGAAGGCGCCAACCTGCCTGAAGACTTGCGCCTGCCGTGCAGCGGTGATTCCCATCTCGAGAAGAAAGAGCATGAGCATCCCGCGAAACAGTCCCTCGTAGAAGGGCGAAATCTGTTGCCACTGCCTGTCGGTCGCGACGATGCCGATCGTCATGCCGCCCAGCAACAACAGGATGCCGCGGCCGCGGATCACGCTCAGGAAAAGTTCCCCTGCCCGTATTCCTGCGCTCCGACTGCCTCCCAGGGCCACCCGTGCAATCACCAGCGAATAGATCACACCAAACTCCATGAGGGCCACCATCGCGGCCATGAAGCCCTCTGCGGGTGATCCCATCGCCGCTGCGAAACTCATCGACGCAAAGAAGGTCGCTGTCGACACCGAACCGTAGTGGGCGGCAATCGCGGCAGCGTTGCTGATGTCCATCCTGCCGAAGCGCCGGGTCACGAAGTACACGAGCGTCGGGATGGCAAACGTCATCAGGAGGGTAATTCCGAGGAGCGGAAGGATCGCACCGAGGTTCGCCTTTGCAAGCTCCCTTCCCCCGCCGATCCCCAGGGAGAAAAGCAGGTAGATCGAAAGCAACTTCACGACGGACTCCGGGAGTTCGAGTTCGCTCCGGACCGCGCCAGCGATCGCACCCAGCAAAAACGCCAGCACGATGGGTTGCAGGAGATTGGTGACGAGCAAGTCTGCTGAAGCCATGTTGATCCCTCCAGAGCACGCCGACCAGACGGCAAGTTGACTGACTGCGGCAATCTAGGTGCTCATGACTCTGAAGTCCAATTCATCTTTCTACACAAATTGTTTGATAATCTCAAAAACCTCATGGCTGATCTCAACTTCCATCATCTGCGCTACTTCTGGGTGGTGGCGCACCGCCGCCACCTCACCCGTGCCGCAGAGGCCTTGCATGTCTCGCCTTCAGCGCTGTCGATCCAGCTGCGTCAACTTGAGGAACGGCTGGGGCATGCCCTGTTCGAGCGCCGCAACAGGAAACTCATACTCACCGAGGCGGGCCGAATCGCGCTCGAACATGCCGACACCATCTTCCGCGCCGGGCAGGAGTTGCTCAGCACACTTCGCGGAACACCAAGTGAAACGCGCTCTACCTTGCGGGTGGGCGCGGTGGCAACGCTGTCGAGGAATTTCCAGCTGGCGTGGATTGCCCCCTTGCTGCAGGCAAGCGAGGTGCAGATTCGGCTCGTTTCAGGTCAGATGCGTGAATTGATGGCCCAACTCTCGGTGCACTCGCTGGATGTGGTGCTCGCCAACGAAGCCGCCCCGCGCGACAGATCAGCCGGATGGGTGAGCCGACGGATTGCGCAGCAAGCTCTCAGCCTTGTGGCAGCGCCAGCCGGCCGCAAGGCGAAAAGGCCAGCGCCTTTCAGGTTCCCGCACGACCTCGATGGGCAGCCGCTGCTGCTGCCAGGCGAGGACAGCGCTATCCGCCCCGCCTTCGACCTTCTGCTCGAGGAGGCAGGCGTTCGACCTCAGGTGCTCGCCGAGATCGACGATATGGCGATGCTTCGCCTGCTTGCCCGTGAGACGGGGGCTCTCGCGCTTGTGCCGCCCGTTGTGGTGCGCGACGAACTGGCCAGCGGCGTGCTCGTGGAGCGCTGCAGCATCCCCCAGATCAGCGAGAACTTCTACGCGATCACCATGCGCAGACGTTTTGCCCACCCGATCCTTCGGCAGATGCTCGACCCTGGGGGAACAGGTTGAAGTCACCCCAAACCCTGCTCAGGCACGCACCCCCTGTTGGCGCGCGAAGGAACGCTCCAGGCTCCGACGGAGCCCGGCGGAATGCGATGCAAGGCGTTGAGGCCCAGAGCAGCATTGCGGCAAGGACCCTGCGCACGACAGCCTTGTACCGCCCGGAGTGCTGAAGGCGGCTTACTGCTGCTTGGGTCCCTCCACGAGTCGCCGCGCGAGCGAAATCGCATAGGGCGCGGTTCGCCCGGTCAGCGTTGGATCGGCAGCCCCTTCCACGCCCTTTGGCATGCGGTTGGGGTCAAAGTTGATGTTGAGGCAAGAGCCGCCACCGTCGGGAGCCACAGCGTTGATCGTGAGGACGCCGAGGGTGACTTTTCTTCGGCCTGCGGGCAGTGGCACTGTCGCGCGGTCAAGCTGATCCCCCGGCTCGGCAACTTCAAGATTGAAGAGGAAAGACACCGGCCCGCTGCGTACCCGCTCCCTCAGATCGTTGAAGAGGAAGTTGGGACCCTTGGCTTTGGCCTCCTCGTCGGAAAGGCTCTGCGTTCCGCCAACCGGCTCGAACACCCACTTGCCCCAGGTCTTTTCGCCACGCGTGTTCGTGAAGCCGAATCCATGGACGCCCCAATAGTTCACAGTCGCGAAACTGGCGGGCACAGGCTGCGAGGCAAAGTAGCGTCCCTGGAGCAAGACCTCTGGGTTAGCGTCCAGAAAGGCCTTCACCTTTGCCGGATCGGGCGCCTTCGTGGTGGGGTCGGGCTGCAGGGACTGCAAGCGACCAAACAACTGCTCCGGTGAAGCAGCACCAAATATCGGAGCCGAGATGTTGCCGAAATGCCAGACCTCACCGTCCGGGAGATCGAACTGCATGGCAAGGTTGCGCTGCGAGCGTGCATTGTCGGGGGCTCCGGGATTCGCACCGCCCACCGAGAAACGCACGATCGCGGGCACCGGATTGCCGCTGAAGGCGCTTGCGAGCGAAAGGCTCCGCCCGGATTCGCTGCCCACAAAAGTGCCCTCGGCGCAGATCCCCTTTGCTCCGGAGCGGCGATAGCCGGCAAACTTTCCGCTTGTGGCCTCGAACTGATCAACCATCTCGACAGGGCCGACTTGTGCCCACGCCCCCGTCGGAGCAGCAAGCCCTGCGAGGGCAAGCATCGCGAGCCGGACGGCTGAGCGGTGCATCGGCTTAAGCGACCCGAAATGGCGTGCATGCACGACGCGCCACCCCGTTGGTTTCGGCTGCGGTGGCATCTCCGGCTGCCGTAGGGCTTCCGACCACGATTTCAATACCAACGGTGATGTCATTTCGGTCATGATCAGCCCCAGAGAGTTTGTGGATGCAACTGCGGCCGTTGCTGCACATTCGGAGTGACGATACCCAAGCCCAGACGATTCAGGGTAAGGGGCTGTAACTGCAGTTGCGTACGAGGCGCGCCATTTCAGTCGCAGTCGGCGCTCGCGGTCGCAGTGCGTCGTCAGGGTCGCAGTCGGCGCTCGCGGTCGCAGTGGATCCTCAGGGTCGCAGCGGGAGCGGGGCAAGGAGCCACGACGCACGCGACCGATGGACGGTATCAAGGCATGCGGCGGGCAACGATGCGCAGGTCGATGTCGATGGGATCGCGGACCAGTGCTGCAAAGCCTGCCACCCCAAACGCGCTGCGGCTGATACGGGTATGGGCTTCTGCGTTCAGGGCCTGCGCGTAGAGCGCTGAGGTCTGCCGACTCTCCGGTGCAGGACCGCTGCTGCCGACTGGGATGGCGATCGACATGGCTGCGATGGCGAGCGAGACTTCGCGCTCCTGATCGCGGATCCTCAGTGCGCCTTCGAGCGCGAAGGTCGAATTCCTTTCAACCGACCCACTGGCGCGTTGAGTACCCGGAGAGTTCACATAGCCCGCGGGGATACGCTTTGGGCGCATGGCAAAGCGTGCCTGCGCAAATCGCGCTGTATCAAAGAGCGAGGCGCCCATCACGATACGGTCGAGCAAAGGATTGCCGGTGTCAACCGAGTCGGTCGCGATGATCACTGTGACCTCTGCAGTAGGGCCAGACGGCGCACCCACATCGGTCGCGTCGTCACGAAGCCGGATCGTTCCCTCGAAACGGGTGAAACGCGCCGAAAGTTCGCCGAACCCTGCTGCCTGGTAGCGAAAGCCGATCTTCGATTCCTGCGCGACGATCTCGAATTCGCGCACTGCGGGCTGGCGCTGAGCCGCCTGCGCCAACGCATCGCGCACTGGGCTGGCGAGCGAAAGCCATCCGAGGTTGCGCACAAGCCTGCGCCGCTGGGCGTTCAGGCAAGACTCATCTTCTGTCGCGATCTCGGCAATCCCCAAATTGCCCAGCACGATCAATCTCCAGGAATGGAACACCCCTTGATGCAAGCTTCGTACATCGACGCAACCCCACCCTCCAGTGCAAGCCCATCGCGGTTGCGCAAGATGGTCGAGGCAACCGTCGACCTGCGGCGCAAAGACACCCCGAAAGGACTTGCCTTCGATGATCACGCAAGCTATCCTCAGCCGGAATCACCGTTCGAGGCAGGCATGCAGCACGATCTCTTTGGCAACACTGTAACAACCGAAGATCCCGCGACGATCGGGGCCATCAACCATTTTCTGCGCGAAGTACTCGGGTACGGCAATCAGTCTGCGGGCATCTTTGCTGCGGCGGGCGCTGCGCCCTCCTGTGCACTGGCCAATGCCTACGCTGCATCGCTCATGATGTTCATGGAGACTGGCAATGCGCCCGAGCTGGCACGGCCCTTCCTTGATGCGGCCTGCGCAGCGCCAGCGCCAAGCACCCGCGAGGCACTCTACATCGAGGCCACAAAGGCCTGGGTGGAGGGACACCCGGAGGCGATGGTTCTGAAACTTGGCGAGATCGTCCAGCGTTACCCGCGGGACCTGATGGCGCTCAAGTTGGGACAGACGCTCCACTTTCTTCTTGGCGACTTCGAGGGCATGCTCAGACTCTCCAACCATGCGATCGGTGCGGCCTCCGATGTGGGATTCGCCCACGGGATGCACGCTTTCGCGCTCGAGCAGAACCATCGTATCCCGGAGGCCGAGGAGGCAGCGCTCAAGGCGCTTTCGCTCGAACGCGGGGACCCCTGGGCGCAGCACGCCTTCGCCCATACCCAGGAGACCCAGGGCCGTCTCGACGAAGGGATCGCCTTCATGCGCAGTCACGCAGATACCTGGGAGCACTGCAACTCGTTCATGCTCACGCACAACTGGTGGCATGTGGCGCTCTATCACATTGATCGCGATGAAGCCGGGGAGGCGCTTGCGCTCTACGACCAGAGGGTCTGGGGAGTATGGAAGGAGTATTCGCAGGATCAGATCGGGGCAGTCGCGCTGCTCGCTCGGCTCGAACTGCGCGGCGTGGACGTAGGGAACCGCTGGGCCGAACTGGGAGTGTTTCTCAAGGCGCGGGTAAACGAGTCGGTGTGGCCCTTCAATGATCTGCACTACGTCTACGGTCTGGCGCGCGCGGGCGAGGAAGCCGGCGTACGGGAAAAGCTCGCGAGGCTGCAATCCGACGCTCACTCCGTCGACCCCTACGTTCGCCGCACCTGGACCGAGGTAACTGTTCCCGCCGCGCGTGGACTCGCAGCCGCAGGGCTCGGCCGGCATGCACAGGCAGTAAGCGAACTCAAGCCGGTTATGTCAAGGCTACAGGAAGTGGGTGGCAGCCACGCCCAGCGCGATCTTTTTGACCTGATCTACCTGGATGCACTCGAGCACGCGGGTGAAATCGCACGGGCCCGCGCCGTGGTTCAGAAACGTATTGTCGACCGAGGCCACATTGCGTGGCAGCATCGGGTGCTCGCGCGGTTGCATTGATGGCCCCCTGTTGCTCCAGAGCGTAATCGGGGCGGACCTCTGCGGGACTGGACGCCGTCGGTTGCGGTATCGATACCCGGGTTATGCACCGGAACTTGCGTGAGACCCTGAGGCCTCCGGGTTCAGGATTTCAGGGCGAAGAACCCGCTGATCTCATCGTTGCCCGGGAATCTTCCGGTAAGCGCCTTTGAGTACAAAAGCGTACCGTCCCTCGACACATCGAACTGCCCGGCCTTGCCGGACTGCAGGGTGACCGGGCCTTTGCCCAGACTCTCAAGCCTAGCCTTCACACGGAGGGCTTCTGACTTGTAACCTCAATGCGAACAATATTGGATCAGAATCGCCACAGGCACCTCGCAAAGGTTGAAGTTCGAAAACCCGCCTCTGAGCCCACGCGGAATCCTCCAGTCCTGCAATCCACTTCCGCGGCCCATGATCGGCCCGGCGGATTATCCGTATCCGCAGTGGTAAGTCAACGCGTAGCGCGCTCCCTCGCAAACACACTGCTCCGGCGCGCGTGCAGATCGGGCATGGCCGCTGACCCGACCTGGCAAGCTTGATCAGAAGTGCCCGGATCCTCCTGCATCCGTTCGTGTCCGCTCGTGTCCGTTAATGCCCGTTAATGTCCGTTAATGCGCGTCAATGTCGCTAACATTCGCTCATATTCGTTTACATCCGCAACAACTCCCACAGCGTACGCTTCTTTCGGATACTGAAATCCAACCTCAGCAATGTTCTATCCGTGATGAGAGTCTTGCGCGCTGCTGCGCTAGCCGAACAGATCCGGTTGCGACACAGCAATGTGCTGGTAGATCGGCTGAAAATGGAGCCAGCCGATGTACTCGGATCCCACATGCTCCCGGCTGTAGCGCGACCGCTCGGGCGACACCAGGATGGGTTTGTGGCCGCTTGCGTCCACGAGCAACTGCTGCCTGCAACAACGCTCGAGCGCAATGAACCAGAATGCCGCGGCGTCGATGCTGTGGCGGCTTGCGGTGAGGAGTCCGTGGTTCTGATGGATTGCCGCTTTCACACCCTTGAACCAGTCGCGCACCGCAAGTCCTGCGCGCTCCTCCACCGCCACCTGCCCCGCCTCCTTGCGGATGACCACATGGTCCTCAAAGAAAGCGGCTGCGTCCTGCGAAATCGGATCGAGCGCGCGCCCGAGCGCTGCAAAGGCTGTGCCGTATACCGTGTGCGCATGGCACATTGACACGATGTCGGGATGCGCTTCGTGCACTGCCGCATGCAGCACGAAGCCCGCACGGTTGAGCGCGTAGTCACCTTCCACGACCTTTCCCTTGTGGTCGGCAAGGATAAGGTTGGATAGCCGTACCTGGTTGAAGTGCACGCACATCGGGTTGGTCCAGTACAATTCAGGCCTTTCCGGGTCGCGTACGGTAAGGTGCCCGGCGAACCCATAGTCAAAACCTTCGATCGCAAACGCCCGGCAGGCTGCGACAAGGCGCTGCTTCCGATGCAGCCGTTCTGCCGCATGCGATTCGAACGCGGGAAGTTCGGGGAAGATCAGTCCCGGCTGGGTTGGCTGGTAGATCGACGGATTGTGGGTCTTGTCGGGCATGCGTTGCTCCTTTCTTAGCGCGCCACCGATGCACTCAAGGATCACAACACTACACCGGCCTGGAGGTCTCGATCCGGTCAGCGCTGAAGGCACCAGAACGAGACCGGGGCCGCCGGAGAGTCGCGCCGCCCTGCGGCGCCGCCGGGGCTGGAAAGCGGGATCAGACTAGGGCGCAGTGGGTTCAGCGCGCAGAGCCGCCAGGGTGGATCGGCAAAGCGCGATATGGGCCGCGTCCAAAGCCTTCCCGCCGCCCGACTCGATCACCGACTCGATCAGCAGGGCCACCATCTCGATGCGCTGCTCGGAAGTGCCCAGGGCGCGACGCAGATCCTCGATCAGACGGTCGCGCGCGTCGATCTCGCCGATGAGAGGATCCCAGTGGCGCGAGCGATGCTGCTGGAGCAGGTTCTCCACAACCCCGCTGTTGCCACTGAGGAATTCCGGGTTGAACTCCCGCAGCGACAGGTTGCGCAAACCCGGGATCTCGCGAAGCCTCTCGTCGGTGAGCCGCTCAAAACCCATGCTCCAGTCGGCATGCCGCCTCAGCGCCTCCTCCTCCCGGCGAAGAATCCGAAAATCCGTGTGCCGAGGATCCCTGGCGATCCTGTCGAGCAACGCCTCGACGGCTTCCTGCTCGCCCTCCACCGTCTGGAGGAAGGTGCCGTTGCCGTAGAGCAAAAGCCCGGTCACGCCCCAGCGCGGGTTGTTGCGGCGGCACTGCTCGAGCAGATCCAGCAGTGCCCGGGAAGTAAACGGTGATGACTCCCTGCTCAGATAAGTCACTCGCAGCATCGATGGCCTCCTCTGCATAGCAAAAATGCATTTGATTGAATCGCAGCCGCAGTCTGCTCCATGCGCATGACGCTACCAAGAACGGGGACTCTTCGCCTAAGATCCAGCAAGCGCACCTTACCGTTGCGTTAACGGATACTTCGGCACGCCGCTCCGCAGATCTCTGGCGCATCCTTCGGCACGCCGCTCCGCAGACACACCGCAGGACCCCTGGCGGCTGCGCTTGCCAGGGCAGTCCTCAACGCTCAAGCTGCAGGTTCCTCATGCCTCCGTCCCATTCGCTCCGCATCGTCGCCGCCAAGGCGGGTAACACGCTCAGCGCCGACCATAAGCGCTTCAACTCCCTCACGCAGCAGATCGCGCAGTCACGCAGGAAGCTACTCGGGTGGAAGGACAACGTCCTGAGTTTTCGCCAGATCTACACCGAGACGATCGTGCCACTCCAGGTCGAGGCGGGCCGCGAGACAAGGACGTGGCTGTTCAAGCTCGATGCACTGCTTGCCACAGGCAAGTGGAGCAAGGCCGAACGCACCACCGCAAACCAGATCGTGGCCGAAGCCGCCAGCCAGCTCCTGGTTGCACACGCCAACGATGAGGAACTGAAGGCGCTCTTTGAGAGGCACGCTGGGGTCGATTTCGAAACCGATCGTCAAAACATCCTCAAGTCGGTGAAAGACCTCACCGAAGCGGTCACCGGTGTCGACCTTGGCGACGACAAGGACCTGAACACCCAGGAGGATTTCATTCGGCGAATGCACAAAAGCTTCAAGGCGCAGATCCAGGCGCAGGAGGCCGAGGCCAGCGCGCGGGTGCAGCAAGGCCATCGGGGCGCTGCGGCACAAAAGCGCGCCGAGCAGGCCCAGCAACGGCGGGAGCAGGAGGCGAAACTTGTTTCGCAATCGATCCGCGAGATCTACCGAAAACTCGCGAGCGCGCTCCATCCCGATCGGGAGTCCGACGCGGTGCGGCGCAACGAAAAGACCGCGATGATGCAGCGGGTGAATCAGGCCTATGCGGCCAACGACCTCCTCAGTCTGCTCGAGCTGCAACTGGAGATCGAACAGATCGATGCAAAGCACATCGCAAACGCAAGCGCCCGCCAGGTGAAGCACTACAACAGGATTCTTGCCGAACAGCTCGAGGAACTGCGCGACGAAATCGAGTTGGAGGAGGTGAGATTCATGCTCGAGTTCGGGATCGATCCCGGCTTGAAAGTCAATCCGGCAAGGCTGGGCGATCTGCTCAAGGACATGAGCTATGCGGCCCGGAACGAGATCACGATGCAGCAGCAGATCAACCGGATGCTCGACGATGTCGGGGCAACCAAACGCTGGCTCAAGGAGGAGCGTCGGCGCGAGCGGGAGCGTCCTCCCTCCGGCGAGTTCTTCTTCTGAGCCGTCACGCCTGCGTCACTCGGATCACCTACGCTCCGAGGAGCTTCTGCCGGAGACATCGTCCCCTGCGAAGCCACCGCGCAGTGAGCGCCGCCCTCTGCGCGCCCTAATAACTACTCGCGCGAGGTCAACTCGCGCGAGGTCCCCGTGTTGAAAAAGCTTGCTGGCGTTGTCTTCACCACCGTGCTCAGCGGAGCACTCCCTGCTCAGACCGAATTCGCAGCACGCCTTGCCGGTCATGCGATCCTGCCTGCGGAAACCTTTCTCGAAATGCCTGCCGACGCACCTGCGGATTTGCGCATCTCGGGCAAGTTCACCAACAATCTCGTGCGTAACGAGACCGTTGGAAGTTTCGAGGGTAGCTCCGCCGGAAGACCCACCGGTGTTCGGCTTCCCTTCCGGGGGCAGCCGGTCCAAGGCCACTCGGGCGTCAAGAAGATGGAAGATGGCTCATTCTGGGTGCTGAGTGACAACGGGTTTGGCACCAAGGCCAATTCCCCGGATGCGGCCCTGTTTCTTTCGCACTACACGATCAACTGGGATTCCGGGCGCATCGACCGGGTACGCACGGTATTCCTGCACGACCCCGACAAGAGAGTCCCGTTTCGCATCGTCCATGAAGGCACCGAAAAGCGCTACCTCACCGGTGGTGACTTCGACCCCGAGGGCTTCCAGATCCTGGGAGGCAAATTCTGGATCGGCGAGGAATTTGGTCCCTTCCTGATCCGTGCCGACCGCGACGGGCGTGTGGAGGCGGTGTTCGAGACGCTGGCCGACGGCAAACCGGTGATGTCGCCGGATCACTACCGCATCGTCGCCCCGATCCCGGGCCAGACTGCCCCAGCTGCGGTGAATCTTGGCCGCTCGCGCGGCTTCGAAGGACTTGCCGCTTCCAAGGATGGGCGGTTTCTCTACGGCATGCTCGAAGGACCACTCTGGGATAGCTCAACAAAGGACTGGGAAAAACTGGACGGCCAGCTGGTGTTGCGGGTGCTCGAGTTCTCAGTCGCGGAGGAACGCTGGACCGGGCGCCACTGGAAGTACCCGCTCACGCCGGGCGCCACAGCGATCGGTGACTTCAACATGATCGACGCAACGACCGCCCTTGTTATCGAACGCGACGACGGTGAAGGTACTGCGGACCGTGCCTGCCCCGACGCAAGGCCTGCCCCGAACTGTTTCCACGATCTCGCCAGATTCAAGAGAGTCGTGAAAATAGAAATGAACGACGCGAATGCGAACGCCTCGGTACGCAAGATAGGATTCGTGGACCTGATGCGGATCCAGGATCCCAACCGGGCAGACGACAACGAGTTCCTTCTGCTCGAGGTGGAGGCATTGCTGAAGGCGCGCTGAGGGCGGGTCGGCGCAGTGAACCCCGGTGATTACCATCCGATCACGCGGGGCAACCAGAGCGCAATCTCCGGAAAGAGGAAGACCAGCACCAGCCCGAGTCCCTGCAGGACGATGAACGGAACCACGCCGCGGTAGATGTCGGTGATCGAGACCTCAGGGGGCGCCACGCCCTTGAGGTAGAAGAGCGACCAGCCAAAGGGCGGGGTGAGGAAGGAGGATTGAAGGTTCACCGTGATCAGCATCGCAAGCCACACCGGATCAACGCCCTGCTTGAGCAGCACCGGCATGAAGAGCGGCACCGCGATGTAGCTGATCTCGATCCACTCGATGAAGAAGCCGAGCACGAAGATGAGCAGCATCATGAACCAGATGTCGCTGTTCACTCCGCCCGGGATCAGGTCGAACATCCGGGTGATGAGGTCCTCGCCCTGAAGACCTCGGAAACTCAGCGCGAAGACCTGAGCCGCCATGAGGATCAGCATCATGATCGCAGTGATCCTGGAGGTCTCGAGCGCAACCTGGCCGAGGACCTTCATGGATAGTCGCCGGGCGCCGAGTGCCACGAGCACCGAACCCACCGCACCCATCGACGCGGCCTCAGTGGGGGCGGCCACCCCTCCCACGATTGCCCCGAGTACGCAGACCACCAAGAGGACTGGCGGCACCACGACGCGCCAGAAACGGCCCAGCAATTCGCCCCGGCTTACCCGCATCCGCTCCTCGACCGGAATCGGTGGCATGAGCGAGGGCGCGAGCGCACCACGCAGCAGCAGGTACGCAATGTAGAGCGCTGCGAGCAGGAGAATTGAATGGACGCCTCCGACCTC
>Ga0194119_10008360_pt1 | contig 14245 bp, 8 predicted proteins | sample TA2MahC100mmetaG_FD_148620 | JGI IMG/M metagenome (GOLD analysis project Ga0194119, IMG submission 148620) | Freshwater microbial communities from Lake Tanganyika, Tanzania - TA2015018 Mahale Deep Cast 100m | ecosystem: Environmental > Aquatic > Freshwater > Lake | place: Tanzania: Lake... | reverse complement strand
ACCTTCTCCGATCTCGATGCGCTGCAGTATGTCGCGAGCTTTGCCGATCTGATTCAAAGCATCGGCAGTGATGTCATCACCGCGATCGGGCATTACGTGACGAGCGGGTATAACGCGGGGCGACGGATCACTTTCGAGGCGCTCGCCTACATTGCAAGCCATGGCGATCTAATTAACGCCTTCGGCACCGATGCGCTCGCCGGGGTCAAGCACTACCTCAACTGGGGGTACAAAGAAGGCAGACAAGTGGTCTTCGACGCCCTCGGCTATCTCTCGCGGCACACCGATCTTCAGCAAGCCTTCGGCAGCGATACCGTCGCGGCCACCAAGCACTACATCAACTGGGGGTACAAAGAAGGCAGAGGATATTCATTCACCGTATCTGTCTCTATCACGGGTGCCGGTTCGGTGTCTAAAACTACTCAATACGTAAATCCCGGTGAAAAAGCTGCATTTAGGTTTTTACCAGAAAAGGGGTTTTTCATTGATTCTGTTCGTGGGTGCAGCGGAGTATTAAATAACAGCACGTACACAACCGGCCCAATAAACGCGAGCTGCGTCGTCAGTGTGCGTTTCGAACGGGACATCCCGGTGCTGGTACGGATACCTGACCCAGTGGATTACTACAAGTCGCTTTGTGTCACCGCAAATATTTTTTTCGTGATACCGGCAAGACTTAATCAAGATAATACCTCTGACTTTATCGTGCATTATTGGTGTCAAGCGGCTGGGGGTAACGGCAGCGTTCTAACTACTCCGACCCCAGATGCGTTAGTCGCACTTGTTAGTCAGTCTGATGGATCATACAAAGTTGATAATGAGCGGGTATTCGGCGAGCGCATCTATAAGTTAGGAGGTGCGGCTAGAAAATATGTGTCAGGGGACATCAACGGGGATGGACGAGCGGACTTCGCTTTCGCAATGAATTGGGAGGATGGGCGCCTAGCGAAAGATCCACTCACCAATGCAACGCAACTGAGCGTTTTACTCTCCACTGGAGATTTCGGCTATCGCGCTGTGCGGCTAGGTAAGCCTAATTGGAATCACGCTGTTGAGATCGTGCGAAATGAAACGTCGGTTGACATAGTTACGGCGGGATTTGTCTGTTGTGAGAATGTCCAAGCTTTTAGATATCAGATAGGTACTTTCAGAGATGTATCCTCTGAATACGTGACCGATAACTCGAGTTGGGCTTCCGCTTTCAGGGCAATTAACGATCAACGTACTGGTGTAGCAGGTCAGGTAGTCGGCGTAACGAATCGACAGCTGGCGGGCGCCAGTGGATTACGGGAAATAGGTATTCAGTTTCTTGAAAGAGCGCGGACAGGCTGGTCAGTCCTCTCCGAGTTCTGGCAACGCGTGGATTTCTTGGTTAAGTGGATTAGCTGGCAACGGACCGAAGGGACTAATACTGTCATCAGTATTGATGGTCTTCAGTACTTCGGCGGATCTTATGACGAATTCTGTGTTATGCCGGCACTGCGAGCGGGCGGCCCGCGACTGCTTTTGGCGAAGTTAGGTGTCGCTAAAGACAAATTTGGTCGTCAGTTAGTCGCCGGCGGTAGTTATGATGAATTCGAGGCTAAACCAGTAAACATGTTTGTTTTTTATGAAATAGAAGAGGGGCAACGAATCAAGCAAATCTCATCGCCAATAGTTAATGAAGAAATTGAATCAAACTTTAATTTTTTTGATTGCGACAAAGATCTGAATAACGATAATCTGTCGGATCTCGTCGCCTACTCGTACACCCGCCCCGGGTTTGCAGAGCGCGTTGCAGAGAGGGGGAAGCCGACCATTTACCTCAATAACGGTAATGGCAAGCTTGTGCGGGCGGATCTAAGCGGGTGGCCGGGGCACTCGGCGGGTAATGAACTTCAAAGCACTATGACCGACGTTAATGGTGACGGTATCATTGATCTCCTGCTCTACGGCAGCGCGACCGATGCCGGCGGGGGTGTGATAGAGATTTATCTCATGCGAGCCCCGCCACGACTCTAGTTCTATCTCGTACGCATATGTTTAGGTCACTTCAACGAGCCTTAGCCACCCTAGTCGAGTGTGAAACCTAGCCGAATCACGAACCACCAGGGGATCTGTCCCTCCCACCAAATTGCTATCGTCCCGACTGATAGACACCGGCAAGTTACATTTTCTTTTCGGCGGTGGTGGCGTTGCAAAAACAAATATTACCCCGATCCCCGCGGCCCGAGTAACTAGTTGCGCCCCCCCCAGTCTCGCGCTAGCCTCGAGGGAGACGGGGGTTGTTGCGGTGGGAACTAAAAAGATCTCTATCCTTAAGGCGCTGTGGCTGGGGCTGCTACTGCTGGGGTCTGTGGCGGTCAGAGCGCAGACGGTGCCGCTCTCTGACCTTGATGCGCTTCGCTACATTGCGAGCCATCCTGATCTTGTCCAAGCGTTCGGCTTTGACGCCGCCAAAGGCCGCAGCCACTACGAGACCTGGGGCATCAAAGAAGGTCGCAAGATCACCTTCGAGCCTTTGAGATACACCGCAAGTCATCCTGATTTAATTCGGGCCTTCGGGATAGACGAAATCAAGGCGGTTACTCATTACATCGAGTGGGGTTTCAAAGAGCAACGCGCGACGACGCTTTTCGACCCAGTGTCATATCTCGCAAGGTATGCAGATTTGCGGTCCGCGTTTGGCGACGATTTAAAAGCTGCGACTCGTCATTACATCCAGTTCGGGTACGCGGAGGGTCGTTTATTTACCCCCATCCTCAACGTGGAACTCGAGTTTTCCGTTGACCGAGCAGTCGTATTAGCAGGTCAGCAAGCTGTTTTGACCTGGACGACGAAAAACTCTAGTGGCTGTACGGCAACGGGGGCTTGGAGCGGTCTGAGGCCCACACAAGTCAAATTTGTAATTGCGAGTTCCGTACCTGGTCGTTTTGACTACACCATCGATTGTCGGGGTACTGATGGTTCCGCGAGAAAGAGCCTCACTGTGGTAGTGGCCTATCCGGTTTTCTCGACTTCTTATGATAATAAGAACTCGCTTGCTTTCGACGAAACGCAGCTACGTAACCTAGGTAACTCCGGGTTAACTGTTGACAAAGACGAGCGCGGCCTAAACAACGAGGCAGCCTTCGCTGATTTTTTCAGTGAGGGCCGGATGGGTGCGTTTTACGTATCGACTCGTTTCAGAGGGGTGTACTCGCCAGACGAAAAATTTCCGGCCTATCCCGATAGCCCCGCCAAGGTGTATTTCCTCAGTCGAACTGACGCTGGCGCCTGGATCGACCGCACGCAAGAGATTTTGCCAACCGCCACGGATCGCGATGCCTGCGTGACTCCGTTCCCGATCGTTTCCGATTTCAACAAAGACAATAAACCCGATGTCTTCGTGGCCTGTCGAGGTATCTTGCAGAATCTGCCAGGTGGCGAGAATTCAGCAAATCACCCGAAATACTCTGAGATTTATCTCGCGAATCAACTTTTGTACCTCAGCACTGCCGGGAAGACCTATCGCAAGGTTGTCCTGCCGTTTCGACTCCTTGCGAGCACTGCAGCTGCTGCCGATATTGATCGAGACGGAAATGCTGATATCGCAATTGCGGATGGAAAAGAAGTTTTTATTTTATTCGGAAACGGCGATGGGGGTTTTCGTCGCTCCGATCCAATCATCCCTCGTAAAACACTGGACGGTACTAACCTCGATAACGGAATTGGTGGGCTCGACAACATTCACTTGATACCCCTTCACGGACGAATTGATTTGGTGCTTAACGGGTATCAGGGCTCGGCGTGGTTTCAGGGGAGCTCTGAAGGTTTTGATACTTGGACTATGCGGCGGGTTAGCTGGCCGATCTCTTCGCGGAACAAGGCTCAATACTCTGCCAGAGACGTGGTCCATACACGTGGACAGTTCTTTTTTTACCTCACTAACTATCAAAACGAAAACAAAACTTCAGACGCTGCGCTTTTGCAGACCGACTTCTCCTCGAGACACCTTCTACTTTATCCCGTTGCGTTTTCTTCTGGCGGAACAGCAGACACCTACCAGCAGATCGGAGGTCGTATAAAGATTGCCTCTGACGGGTCAATCATTGGTTACGCTCCGGAGTGTTTTAAAATCAATGGCCTGTGCACGATGCGGGTAACGGCTCAGTCGGTACCAACATTGGTTGACATTGATGCACTCAAGTACATCGCAAGTCACCCCGATTTGATTAGTGCATTTGGCGCTGACAGCGTCAAGGGACGTGCTCACTTTGAACAATGGGGATGGAAAGAAGGCCGAAAAATAACCTTTGATCCCCTAGATTACGTTGCTGCCAATCCGGATCTCATTACAGCCTTCGGAGTGGATGAAACAAAAGCCGTCACTCACTACATTAATTTTGGCTTCAAGGAGGGTCGGCGTGCTACTCCGTTTGATGCGCTTGGCTATACGGCGAGCTACGGCGACGTTATCTATGAAGTGGGTTTTGATGCAGAGGCCGCAGTCAAGCACTACATCCTGTTTGGGTATGCCGAGGGACGTAAAATTAATTTTGACGGTGCATCGTATTTAGCAAGTCATGGAGATTTGATCGATGCGTTCAAGGGTGATGTGGTGGCCGCTACCAAGCACTATGTCCGGTACGGTTTTGCGGAGGGTCGAAGAATTATCTTTGATGCCCTCGCATACATCGCGAGCCATATCGATCTTGCGAGGGCTTTCGGAACGGATGTGGTGGCAGCGACCAAACATTACATTCAGTATGGTTATCAGGAGGGTCGCCGAATCTCCTTCAATGCTTTTGCGTATCTGGCATCCAATGCGGATCTGCGTTCCGTTTTCGGAGCAGACACGGCAGCCGCAACCCGCCACTACATCAACTGGGGTTTTACGGAAAAACGGCTAACCGCAGCGCCAGCTAACTCGGCAATCACGCGTTTGGATGCTCATCGTTTTCTGGTTCAAGCTACGTTTGGGCCGCGAGAGAACGATATCCGCCGTCTACTGGGCTTGGGTTACTCGGCCAATGGATACAAGCGATGGATAGACGAACAAATCGACAAGCCGATGTCACTAAGCCTAGCCGCGACGATTGCGGCCGTGCCAAATCCAAGGCCCGCGAATTTTAATCCAGACTTCGCACACAAGGAGCGAAGAGAGGTGTGGGCGCAGAGCGTGCTCTACGGTGAAGATCAGTTGCGGCAGAGGGTGGCCTTCGCGCTCTCGCAGATCATGGTGGTGTCGGGATCTGGGGCGCTATTTACATTACCTTGGGCGACAGCAGATTACTACGATATGCTCGTTAAAAACGCCTTAGGTAACTACCGCAAGCTTTTGGAGGATGTGACCTTACATCCGGCAATGGGGATATACCTCTCTGCATTAGGAAATCAAAAGGCTGTGGAGGGGACTAATCTTCGCCCGGACGAGAATTACGCTAGAGAGATGATGCAACTGTTCAGCATTGGTCTTGTGCAGTTGAACTCGGACGGAAGTCGAAAACTTGATGTTCGCGGGCAATCTATTCCGACCTACGATCAAGCAACAATCTCGGGCTTTGCCCGGATTTTCACTGGGTGGAAATGGCAGTGTTCAGTCAAGTTCTGGCCCAATGGTAATTGTGGCTGGAACAACAGCTCTAGAGATTATTGGCCTGAAGATGCGCCGCGACCCGAGGATTTCAATCAAAGACGACCAATGAAGATCTATGAAGAGCAGCATGAGCAAGGCGTGAAGCAACTTTTAAAGTATCCCGGCGTTGTGCTTCCTAACGGTCTTGTTCCAGCCGGCCAGGGTGGCACCAAAGATTTAAAGGACGCACTGGATAATGTCTTCTACCATCCAAATGTCGGGCCATTCATTTCCAAGCAGCTTATTCAAAAACTTGTCGGCAGTAACCCGTCGCCGGAATATGTCGGTCGAGTCGCCGGCGTTTTCAATGACGATGGTACCGGCGTCAGAGGAAATCTTCGGGCGGTGGTAACCGCGATTTTGCTCGATCCTGAGGCACGAAATCCCACAAACCAAGAGACGTCAGGAAAGCTTAAGGAGCCGATACTTCGCTTGACTCAAATTTGGCGTGCGTATAACGCGGCCTCTCCAAGCGGAAGTTTCGGCGCGATAAACTGGGGCTGTGATGCAGAGTTCTGCACCTCCATGAGTTCGTTCGGTCAGAGCCCACTCGATTCGCCGTCGGTGTTCAATTTTTTCAGTCCTTTTTACTCGCCTCCAGGCGAGATCTCGCGAGCCGGTCTGGTCGCGCCAGAAATGCAGCTCGCCAACGAGAATATGCATACGCAGATGCAGAATTTTGTCTATGACCAAATTCTGCAAGTAACTCCTAAGCCTGTCGGTAACGCAGTCGATGTAGCCAGTCGAGAAAAGAGAAAGGTCTACATGAATATCGATGTCGAGAGTGCCGTGGCGGATGACACCGACAAGCTACTAGACGTCGTTGCCGAGCGTTTGCTTGGGGATCCGGCACTGCTTTCACAGGAGTCGCGTGCGGCGTTTCGCACCCATCTCGCGACAAGTAAAACGGATCTGTGCTGTGCGTCCGATCCAAAGAAGCGACCGGATATCTCTACCGAGCGCAGGCAACGTCAGATTGGGGACGCCATCCTTTTGATTGCCACGTCGCCAGAGTACGCCGTGCAACAGTAGTTGAGAGTCTCTATGAACTCACCAAGACGACGATTTTTGAAGTATGCCTCGGCCGGTGGACTCGCCTATGCCTTGGGGAAGACCTCGGGGAGCGGTTTCGCGCAGATGACAGGAGTCGGAGGTTTTTCTGACTACCGAGCGTTAGTCTGTATTTTTCTTTTTGGTGGAAACGACTCTTGGAATATGATCGTGCCAACGAGTGCGGCAGAATACAATGTTTACGCCAAGTCCCGAGGTGCGGGAACGAGTTCTAGTCTGGCGTTAGATCGTTCCAGTCTGCTTCCCATCTCACTAATTGGTGCGTCGGCGAGTGACCCGACATTCGGATTCAATCCGAACATGCCGGAGATGAGGGATCTTTTCTCTGCAGGGCGTCTTGCCGTAATCCCGAATGTCGGACCTCTCATACGACCGACGAGTAAAACTCAGTACCAATCCGCGAGTACGACAGGTCATGAACTTCCCCCTCAGTTGTTCTCCCACAACGACCAACAAGACCAATGGCAAAGCTTGAGTGGCCGTGCACTACTGAACACGGGCTGGGCAGGTAGGGCAGCCGATGCGTTGATGGCGCAGACGGGATCGCAACAAATTCCGTTGAACATATCGCTTAGCGGGCAGACGCTCTTTCAAGCGTCACAGATCACTAATCCGTATGTGATGGGCGGCGGAGGCGTCAACGTCTTCAATTTTCTAAATTGCTGTGGGCCAAATATTTCGAATCGTCGTGTAGCCGTGGAGTCGTCGTTGGCTGCAGCTTCCGCATCGAATCGGAACTCCATTTATCACCGCGGTTACGCACGCGTGCAACAACGGGCTATTCGCTATGCCGATTTACTCAAACGTACGTTGGACAGCTCCCGCGACTTTAAAGCCCTGCCCGCAGCCGCTGGACGAGAGGCAAGCTGGCTCACGGCGCAGCTTCGAACTGTGGCGAAAATGATCTCCCAAAGATTGGTCCTCTCGATGTCGCGCCAGATATTCTTTGTATCGATAGGCGGTTTTGATACCCACGATACTCAGCTCGTAGATCATCCAAAACTTCTCGCCGACGTCAGTAAGTCGATCAAGGCTTTTTACGATTCAATGATCGAAATCGGTTTGGAAAGGCAGGTGACTGTGTTCACCCAGTCGGATTTCGGGCGAACTTTGACATCGAACGGTGATGGGTCCGATCACGGCTGGGGCGGTACGCAAATGGTCATCGGCGGAGCTGTCCTCGGGGGACGATTTTTCGGAAAGTATCCGACGCTGGAAATGGGAGGCGAGCTGGAGATCGGCAACGGTAATATCATCCCGACGCTCTCCTGTGACCAATACGCGGCTACGCTTGCCCGCTGGTTCGGCGTTTCCGACTCTGCTATTTCGACCGTTGCGCCGAACATCGTGAATTTCTCTCAGCGCGACCTCGGATTCATGGTCGGTTGAGAGTTCGCTCGGTTGTGTCTCCCATGGCCCGATGCTGTCCCTCGTGGTGGTTATCCTAAAGAATCGTTCTGATGGTGCTCAGCCATGAGGTATCGCCGTACTTACCGTTCAGCATCAGGTGCGTGACATCGAAGCTCTGATCGCAGATCTAACTCCCGCCTGCCAAGCCGAAGTCGAGCGCCTAAAACGAGCACCCTCAGATTGCAGCGGCTGTCGAAATACCCAAGAGGAACCAAACATGACCGTCTCCGAAGCCGTGCGCAACCGTCGTTCGATACGTAATTTTTTGCCCGATCCGGTATCGGTCGAAGTGCTACGTGACGTCTTTGATGCTGCTCGCTGGGCCCCTTCGGGCAGTAATATCCAAGCGTGGCGCATCATTGCCGTAACGGGTACCGAGCGAGACGCCGTCATTCGCATGACGCTCGAGACGCAGCCGGACCCGGCGCGTGGGGCCAGCGACCCTTACCCTATCTATCCACCCAATCTTTGGGAACCGCTACGTACGCGCCGCTTTGCACTCGCTGAAGACATGTATCGCGCACTCGAGATTCCGCGCGAGGATAAACCCGCGCGATTGCGCCATATTACCCGTAACTTCGAATTCTTTGGGGCGCCGGTCGGACTTTTTTTCGTGATCGATCGGCGGCTCGTCCACGGGCAGTGGGCGCACCTTGGCATGCTAATCCAAACGGTCGCGCTGCTACTCGAGGAGCGCGGACTCGGCACCTGCATGCAAGAGGCCTGGGCGGCCTTTAGACCAGAGCTTGCCCGGATGTTCGCACTTGGTGACAACGAACTCGCCTATTGCGGAATGGCGGTCGGCCACCCCGATCGCTCGCGACCGGTGAACCGGTTTGCGCGCAATCGGATCAGCATCGATGAGCTCGCGGAATTTCGCGGTTTTTGAGAGCCGCGCGACGTTGCGCTGCGGTCAAAGCCGGCACGTTGCCGCTCAGTCGGCAGTCGCGCCCCCGTCGATGACGAGCGGGTGACCGGTGATAAAACTCGCGGCATCCGAGCATAGCCAGAGCACGCCAGCCGCCACCTCTTCGGGCTGACCGAAGCGACCGAGCGGAGTCATGTTCTCCATAATTTTGCGGATCTCGGGATGCGCCGCCACGCCCTCGACCATGGGTGTGTCGATCACGCCAGGACAAACGCAGTTCACGCGAATACCTTTGCGCGCCCACTTAAGTGCACCGTGCCGCGTTAATCCGACCACAGCGTGCTTAGTCGCGGTATAAGCCGGCTGCGAGGCGTTGCCGACGAGCCCATTGATCGATGCCGTATTGACGATCGCACCCTTGCCTTGCGTTAGCATCACCGCGGCCTCGGCCCGCATACAAAGCATGACGCCAGTGAGGTTAACACCAACGCTGCGATCCCAGTGTTTGGATTCCCACTCGTCGGCGGCGAGACTGTTGATGCCTGCGTTGTTATGGGCGAAGTCGAGGCGACCGAATTCATTGACGGCACGCGCGGTGAGCGCTTCAACATCAGATGCGGACGATACATCGCAACACTGAAATACGGCGCGACCGCCTGCCGCCGTGGCCAAGGCTACCGTCTCCTCGCCGCGTGCAGCTTCGAGATCAGCCACCACGACGGCTGCACCGGATGCAGCAAAGGCTACTGCAGTCGCCCGACCAATCCCTGAGGCTGCGCCTGTGACTACCGCCACCTTACCTTCGAAATCGTATCTCACCGATGCTATCTCCTCTGTAATTCTTTCGATCGTTTACACTAAATTCACCCCGGGCCAGCAGCCCTACACCCAGCTCTGGCAGACCCCCATGCTGCTCGCGCCGGTACCCTCATCGGGAAAACTCATCACAGATCGCGAGATCGATTGAGCCGACGCACGTTTTCGATCATCGAGCAGTCGGCAAAGTGTCCCCGTCGAGATGCTGCTCGCCGTGCCACTCGCCGTGGTAACGCCCATCAAACTCCGCATACAGACTTGTGCCCAAACGAAAACGCTTGCCGTTGATCGGGTGCGCAATCAAGCGCCGTGTACAACCACCGGTAAGCATCGGATCGAAACTCGCCTCAAGCAAGCGCAAATTACCGGGATCAAATTGCAGTCGTAGCTTGATGCGCGACACCAGTACTCGACGTCAATCCGGATATTCGAATGCCCCCTGCACTTTTTCGTGGCGCTAGCCCTCACCTTCGTAGACGATGTGATACTAAATTTAGTGATACGCCGAGGATGCAGACCCACAGAGCACCGGATTCCGTACGGTGATCACTCGAGGCGGATAACTATCCATCAGGTCGGATTGCGCCTGGTATCGGATCACCATCGGCCGGACGCCCCCACTGCGATCGCACGCCATCAGCCAATTGCGCATCTCGGTCCGCACTCCCTCGACCTCGATCCACCCGTTCGCCGTTCCAATCTGGTGGAAGCTAGGCGGTCGCCGCGAGGGTACGCGTTACCCTACACTGGCGCATCACATCGTGGTCCGGGTAAAAGGGCATTGCCCGGGGGCTGCAAACGCAGCACCAAAGGCTCCACGCGTTACTACCCCCCTCCCGGTAACGCTAGCTCCCAAGGATCGTGATGTTCGAGCACCCTGCGCCCGGCGCCGAGAACGCGTCGAGTTCAGGATCTTATCGACGTGGGTGAGCGGCGCGCGGCCAAGACATCAAACGCGACGCACGCTCGATCACGCAGCGAGTTCTAGAGCCAGGTATCGCGCGGATCGGGCCAAGGACTAACTTCGCTTGCGGACTGATCGTTGCTAAATCGACCGAAGCGGCTCGCATGAAAGGCGAGCGGCTGCGCGTTCCGCGCGCTGACTTTGCCGATGGCCCCGACAATGATCGTGTGATCGCCGCCCGGATAGAGGTGCGACACGCGGCACTCGATACGCGCCAGCGCGCCGTCGATATCGGGGGGCGTCGGGTGGCTGCGCCACCAAGCATCGACTTCAAACTTTGGAGTCCCCGAACGTGCGAAATGCAACGCAATGTCTGCCTGACGCGCTGCCAAAATATGGATAGCGAACGGCGCGTCGAGCGCAAAGGCTTTAAGACTACTACTCTTGTTGGCGAGGCACCAAAGAACAAGCGGCGGATCGAGCGAAACTGAGGTCACCGAGTTGGCAGTTACCCCCACAGGCTCGGGCCCCGGATTGATGGCCGTCACCACCGTCACGCCGGTGGTGAAGAGACCGAATACTTTGCGTAGCTCGCGTTGATCCATCGACGGTCAGTAGACTCTCGCGGGATGCTGCTTGCGTGGCTCACCGAGCATCTCGCGGTAGGTTGGCGGCTGCTTACCGTTACGATCCTTGAGTCCGTAGTGTTGGGCGATCTCGGCGCCGACCAGAGTCTGCCCGGAGAGTTTAGAGTTGTCAGGATCGGCGGCGATGGCATAGAGAATATCGCCCGAAAACTGCGGGGTCTCAACCACCTCGAGGAAGGGCGCATATTGATCGGGCCGCTCGCGGAAAGCTTTTTGCGAGCGCTCGGTGAGCAGCGGCCCCATCCACAACGACACGCAGCAGACGCCCGTGTTTTCGAAATCCACCGCCATATCAGCTGCAAACTTGTCGACGCCGACTTTTTGCGCACCGTAGGCAGGGCCGTGCATGTAGCAGGCGGAGCCAAACGACGACGAGAAGGAGATCAGCCCCTTGCCCTGCCGCACCATGATGGGCGCGGCGTAGTAACACGCGTAATAAGCCGACTTCAAACCGACATCGATAATCCGCACGAGATCGACCGAACGCCTCCAAAAAGGCTCAGGCAGGATGAGCTCATCGTGGATGAAGGTGACGTTATTGTGCAGGATGTCGATGCGTCCTTGCTCGCGCTCGACCTGCTTGATGAGCGCCTCGATCTGAGCCGGCTGCTCGTGATCACATACGACGGCGATGCCTTTGCCACCCGCCGCGGTAATCTCATCCGCCGTGCGCTGCACCGTGCCGCCGAGAAAGTGATCTTCCTCTCGGGTGCTGCGCCCGGTGACATACACCGTCATACCCTTGTCGCCGAGCGCAAGCGCAATCCCTTTGCCTGCTCCGCGGCTTGCACCGGTAACGATGGCGACTTGCGGTTGGTAATCGGACATGACTGCTCCCCTGCTACGTGCGTCGTGCAAGATCAAGAAAGATCGGCTTTTCGCCACCGCCATGGACGGCAAGCTGTGCGCCGCTGACATAGGCCGCAAGGGGCGAACAAAGAAAAAGACAGGCATCGGCGACATCCTGCGGCTCGCCCATACGACGCAGCGGCAACATCTCACCAATACGCGCCACACCCTCGCTGCCACCGTAATGGGTCAATGAATTAGGCGTTGCCACCAGACCAACGATGAGTGCATTCTTCGGCCCCCACTCCATAGCCAGCGACTCGGTGAGATTCACGAGCCCAGCCTTAGCAGCGCCGTAGGCTGCACTCCAGGGCGAGGCGCGCACTGCAGAAACACTCGAGATATTAACGATGGAGCCGCCCGTCGGCTGCTGGTGCATCACTTGATAGGCCGCCTGACTCATAAAAAAAGGCGCCGTGAGGTTCAGCTGGATGATTCTCTCGGTAAGCGCTGGGTCGGCATCGGCCGATGGCACCTCGGCACTGCCGCCGGCGTTATTGACGAGGGCATCGAGGCGACCGTGCTTTGCGACGACGCGCTCGATCAACGATCGGCACTCCACGGCCTTGCGCACATCGCCGCTCAGGTAATCGACCGTCCGCTCGGCATGGCGCGGCAGCTCCGCAGGGGCGCGACGTGAACAGGCGACCACCGTCGCCCCCGCCTCCAAAAACCGCGCGCTGATGCCTGCACCGATACCGCTGACGCCGCCGGTGACCAGCACCACCTTACTGGTGAAATCGAGTGCCTCGTCCAGTTGACTGCCTCACATGGCGAATGCGTAAAAAAATGCTATGTTATTTACGCGTAACGACAATTCTAGTACCAATTTATATGTCGGTCGCGAATTTTTCGACGGGGGTCAGCGACGAATCATGCAACCGGAGGGCCTCAAAACCCTACCCGGCGTCCTTGCCCGGGCCGCCGCCGTCTATGGCGTCTCGATCGCCATCGAGGAGGGCTCACAGCGCCTGAGCTTCGTGGAGCTTAAAGCGCGCGTCGATCAAGCCGCTGCAGCCTTTGTCGCTTCAGGAGTTAAGGTCGGCGATCGCGTGGCGATCTGGGGTCCGAATGCCGCGAGCTGGATCATTTCGGCGCTCGGCGCGCAGTCGGCAGGCGCTGCCATTGTCCCACTCAATACTCGACTCAAAGGTCGCGAAGCGGCCTACATCCTGCGTCGCAGCGGCGCCCGCATGCTCTGTCACTCGGGCCGGTTTTTGGGTATCGATTTTGTCGAACTTTTGAAAGACCAGTCGCTGCCCGAGCTGCACGAAACTATCGAGCTAGAGTCAACCGCTTGGGCAAATTTTTTCCTGCGGGCCACGCCGCAAACAGCGCTTGAGGTCACCACGCGACTCGCAAAACAGCAGCCGCAAGATCTCGCCGATGTGATGTTCACCTCGGGAACCACGGGTACACCCAAGGGTGTGATGGCGAGCCATGGGCAAAATGTACGCGTCTTCAGCGAGTGGAGTGCCATCGTCGGGCTCGGCCCGCAAGATCGCTATCTCATCGTTAATCCGTTTTTCCATGCCTTTGGTTATAAGGCCGGCTGGCTATCCTGCCTACTGACGGGAGCAACCATCCTGCCGATGGCCATTTTTGACGCCGCAGAGGTCATCCGGCGGATCGCGGCGGATCGTATCAGCGTGCTGCCAGGACCGCCTACAGTTTTTCAGTCGATGCTCGCGCATCCCGCGCTCGATCGGGCAAGCACCTCGAGCCTGCGCCTCGCGGTCACCGGTGCCGCCAACGTGCCGGTTTCTTTGATTAAAAGAATGCGGGACGAACTCGGCTTCAAAACCGTGGTCACGGGCTACGGACTCACCGAATCGACTGGCACGGTCAGCATGTGCCGATCTGGAGACGACCCGCAAACCATCGCGCAAAGCTGCGGCGCACCGCTCCCTGGCGTCGAGGTCAAGGTGATGGACGATTCGGGTCGCGAACTGCCGCGCGGCTGCGAAGGCGAACTTTGGGTGCGCGGCTACAACGTGATGCAGGGCTATTTCGATGACCCGGAAGCCACCGCCGCAGCCGTAGACCGCGAAGGCTGGCTGCACACCGGTGACACTGGGACTATG
>Ga0194119_10008351_pt1 | contig 14254 bp, 12 predicted proteins | sample TA2MahC100mmetaG_FD_148620 | JGI IMG/M metagenome (GOLD analysis project Ga0194119, IMG submission 148620) | Freshwater microbial communities from Lake Tanganyika, Tanzania - TA2015018 Mahale Deep Cast 100m | ecosystem: Environmental > Aquatic > Freshwater > Lake | place: Tanzania: Lake... | reverse complement strand
TCCTTACCTTATTTCCAAGACCCATACTGCTCTCAACTGATCCTGCTGAGATTGAATTATTTTTTCAAACTCACACCGGTCTTTTTTACCAGGTGTTATATGCCGACTCAGAAAAAGTTGCAATTGGCAATTTCCTGTTGCTGACAATCCCAGCACTGTTGGTAAAGATCAGATTTGCTAAGAGTAGTCCTGCTTTACTCCTTGCTCTCTTTTTTATACTCTCTTTAGTAATTGAGCTTTTACAACAGGTGATTCCAGGCAGGGTAAGTGATCCTATGGATCTATTTTCAAATACCATCAGTGCGGTAATTGGGCTTCTTCTTGCCCACCTATTTGTGCACATCTGGAGCCCAATGAGAGGTAAAAGGGGGGCTCATTAGGCTGTTCGGAAGACTTTTCACTGAGGTAAAATAAGTTGTCTTATAGGGTTACTCATAGGGTGAGATAGTTTCAAACTTATAGTGTTAAAGGAGTGAGCGGTACTATGGAACTCATCGCTTACTGGCGCCTACTAGTACAACATCGAATCTTAGTTGGCCTATGCACCCTGCTGGGTTTTATTGCATCGGTAATTATCACGGCAACCACCACACCCTTATATCAATCCAACGCCCAACTTTTCGTTTCAACCCCAGCTGCCGCCCTTGATATCTCAACCTTGGCAACTGGTGGAAGCTTTTCTCAACAAAGAGTTAAATCCTATGCGCAGATAATTAACTCACCGATGACCTTAAAGCCGGTGATAGAAAAGCTTGAGCTATTACTAACACCTGAGGAGTTAGCGAAGCAAATTACCGCCTCAGCCCCGCTGGATACAGTTTTAATTGATATCACAGTTACCGATCCAGATCCGCTACTTGCTGCTGATATTGCAAATGCAGTAACTGATCAATTTGGAAAAACTGTTGCCGCCCTTGAGTTAAGGGGAATGGGCTCTGATTCAATTGTTAAGGTCTCAACAGTTCAAAATGCCATCGCTGCCACCTCACCCGCCTCACCTAAGCGATCAATCAACTACGCACTTGGACTTCTACTTGGCTTTGGTTTAGGTATTGGAATTGCATCCCTTCGCAGACTTTTAGATAACTCAGTTAAGAATGAGGATGATCTAACTGGCACACCACTTCTTGCCGCAGTTGGCTTTGACAATATGGCGGATGAAAAACCTTTAATTACTCAAATTGGTAGATACGCTGCCCGAACTGAAGCCTTTCGAACCATTAGAACCAACCTGCAGTACTTAAGACCTGACTCACCACCTAAGGTCATTGTTGTTACTTCAGCACTGCCAAATGAGGGTAAGACTACAAGTGCGATGAATTTAGCTCTCTCACTATCTCAAGCAGGATCTAAGGTTTTATTAATGGAGTCGGATTTGCGCCGCCCTAAGATCTCTATTTATATGGAGTTTCCTGCCAAAGCTACCGGATTAACTGAGATTTTATCTGCTACAAAATCTATCTCACCACAATTATTGAAGAAAAATATCCATCGATATCAGGATTCAAAGTTAGATGTATTACCCTCTGGAGTTGTTCCACCAAACCCAGCAGAGTTACTTGCTTCCCACCGATTTGATAAGTTAATCGCGGTATTACGGAAGAAATATCAGTATGTAATTATTGATTGCCCGCCACTACTTCCAGTAACAGATGCGGCAATTGTCTCAGCCCGAGTAGATGGCTCAATTTTGGTAGTTCACGCAGGTGTTACCAAGAAACCACAATTTACTGGCGCTAGGGATGCCATGGTGACGGTTGGCTCCTCAGTTCTTGGCGTAATTTTAAATATGATTCCAGAGAGCTCACTTGAGTATGAGTATGGCTATCGCTACGGCTACCCAAGATATTATGGAAATCACTACCTGCCTTATGGAAGTAAAAAAGAGGCGGTTGCTGGTTATCAACCTAGGCAGGAGGATCTAAATCGTATTGAACGAGAGGATTCCTTTCAACACATTAAGGGTAAGCGGTTTAAGGAAGAGTTAATGAGGGATGCAAAAGCTACATCCAAATTAAGAAAAGAAAAGATTTAGTAGGCACCTTTTCCTTTAAATACCGCGCCAACTGTGGCGATGATTATCCACAGATCTCGGGTAAAGCTCCAATTGGTTAGGTAATTTAGATCTAATGAGATGCTAGTTTGTAAATCTAAATCAGATCGGCCAGATATTTGCCAAGGTCCAGTAATACCAGGTTTTGCATTTAACCTTCTCTCATAGGTTGAGTTATAAAGACTCACCTCCCTAGTCAACGCAGGGCGAGGACCAACCACCGACATAGAACCATTTATCACATTGAAAAATTGAGGTAGTTCATCGAGGGAGTACTTGCGAAGAATTCTTCCAATTGGGGTGATGCGTGGATCTTCTTTATTTTTAAAAATAACATGATCTCGTTTATGAATATTTTCTACCTCTAATAACCTTTGGTCAGCATCTTTAATCATTGAGCGGAATTTATAGAATTTAAAGGTTTTACCATTTAACCCGACCCGGGTTTGAGAGTATAAAATTGGATAACCACTTGAGATTAAAACTAGTAGCGCAATCAAAAGAAGAACTGGGCTGAAGATTATTAAAAATACCGAGGCAAAGAGTAAATCAAATGTACGCTTTATGATGCGCCAAGGTATTGAGATCGCTGATTTTTCAAAGGTTAAAAATGGAATGCCCTCTTGAGGGGTTGGGATTAACCAATAACCAAGGTTTCCTGAGTCCAATGGAATCCAGTTGATATTTATTTCAAGATCTTCACAGTAGTGAATAAATTTGGAAAAATGCTTATCAGATTCCATGCCTGGAAGCAGCAGAACTTCATCAATTTTTTTATACCTTAAAATACGGTCATACTCCTCAATCCACTCACTTGAAATTTGATTACAAATAACCCTTGATACAACTGAATAGCCTAAACTTCTATTTTCAATAATCCACTCGCTATGGTCTTTTAAATCTTTAGCTGATCTTCCAACAATCATCATTTTTGAAGTTACTTTCTTTTGTAATATCAAAGGTTTAAGAATTAAATAGTAAGTTATCAGACGCCCTAAAATTAAGTAGACTAATCCAGCGACCAACATCATGCCAAAGACAATACGTGAAAAAGATGCCTTAAGGATAAATGACATAAAACCTAAAAAGAAAAAAAAGTACACAGATTTTTTAATAACTAATTGAAGATTTAATACAAATAAATTGGCATGGTTAAATCTGTATACACCTGTGAGTAGAAATAAGAATAACCAGCTACAGACAATAAGAACTAAAATACCTCTGTAATCAAATTGTGCTATCGCGGGCTTGTCATCTGTATTCAGACTATTTTGGGGAAACCTAAATTGGTACGCAGTAATTGCTGAAAGGCAGAGAGCAAGTATATCGGAAAAAACTAGTACAGTGGCAATTAAAAATTTGTTGTCTTGTTTTGTATACTTAGCAAAATTCACTCTTAATTTTTGCATATACTCCTTGGTTGGGTAAATATTATCCCTGGTCGAGGTGGTAAACGCGCAACTTATAACCCTCCGTGAAACATGTCCGAATTCTTGGGTTATTTAGATTAATTAGAGTATTTCTGAGGGTGGCCATTAGTTATTTTCTAGAGGATTTCAAGGATTCAAAAATTAGGTTTTAGATGGATTTTTAAATACTCAGATCAGATCTGATCTGATATTGACCCAAGCTCTAACTTAACTAGGTGGGTCACGCCAGCAAGCGGCGCCATCCCAGTTGGAACCATCAGCGCGGGGGAGGTGTGTGAGGTTAAGACCACCTTGCTAACCCAAGGGTGCTCTTTTTCTATGCGATGCAAAAGATCAGCTCCACTTGCAAGGGTAATACCAAAGTTTAAATCTATGATTACTGCATGTGAATTAAAGCGACCTATTTTGGCAATCGCATCTGCCACATTAGTTAGAGCCCCTACCTAAAAATTTGTCGCAGCTAGAACCTCGCGCAGCAGGTTGAGGGTGAACTCTTCATCCTCACCACCATGGATACGTGCCTTGAAGGCGGTGGATATGATTCTCTTGGTGACTTGGCCACAAGTTTAGGCTAGAGATACTGCAATATATGGTTTTAGTAATCAGTTTTTACATGGAAAAATCCACTTAAAGTTGGATTGGTTAATGGCATAACAATGACTAACATACCAGCCATCGAATTCCTATACTAGTTCAATGGATTTTCGAAGTCTTAGTGTGGAGGCATTTCCACGCCCCGTAAAAAAATTTATGAAAAAGTTTGTGCCAGTTAAGCTCATTAAATGGAGGAAATCTCGCATTCAAAATGCTCTTAAAAACAAATCCAATACAGAGATTTTTTCTTCTACTTATATTAATTATCGCTGGGGGAAAGGTCCCAGAGAATTCAAACTTTACTCGGGCGATGGAAGTCATAAACCTGAAATTATCGAGGGATACATCAACAAGGTTTCGCAATTTCTAGAATCGTTAAATGGAAGAGTCACCGTAGTAGACATAGGATGCGGTGACTTTAATGTAGGCAACCAATTATGCAAGTATGCTGATACTTATATTGCTTGCGATGTAGTTCCTGCCGTAATCCAGTCAAACAAAGTCAGATATCTACAAAAGAATGTCAAATTTGAAATTCTAGATGCAGTAACTGATCAAATCCCTTCAGGAAACGTCGTTATTTTGCGTCAAGTTCTGCAACACCTTTCAAACAAAGATATTAGCCTAATTCTCGAGAAAATTAGATACAACTACCATTACCTCGTATTTACTGATCATCAACCACTAACTCCGAATTGGAATCCAAACGTTGACAAGGAAACTGGGCCAAATGTGCGAAGTGATTTTGGCAGCGGATTGGATTTAACCAAAGCACCATTCGATCTACCAATAAAGAAGGCTCAGCTAATGCACTCCGTGAAAACTGATGACGGTAATATTCGAACCTTTCTGTATGAGCTCTCCAACTTATGAACAAAGCTTCTATATATCACGACGCACTACTTCAAAATGGTGGTGCAGAGAAAGTTGCGCTTTTATGGGCAAAAAGATTCGATTTTCCGATCACTGTGCTGGCGTGGAATATGACCAAGCCCATCAACAACCAGATAGTTCCGCGAGTAATGATAAATTGGATAAAATCACAAAGAACTTTGGAGTGGATCTTTCCGCTTCTTCCAGCCGTATTGCCTTTTCTAAAACGAGAAACAGAAATTGTCAGATTAGTGAGCACCACCGGTATGGCTCATCACTTTAAAGGTTACTGGCAAAAAAGAATTCTATACATCCATTCACCCGCAAGATGGATTTGGGATGCTAAAAGTTTTAATTTAGGACGAAAAAGAAGTCAAGTGGCATTTGCAAATTTACTTCGCCCTTTTTTTAAATACTATGACCGAAAGTCCATCAAGAAAGATGACATACTTCTAGTTAACAGTAATGCGACTAGAGAAAAAGTGAAGAAAACTTATAATCGAGATTCGCAAGTGCTTTTCCCTCCGGTTGCCATGTTCCAAGGCGCCGTGAAGAAGATACCACTTCCAAAGCACTATGAGCAATTTTTTCTTCAAGTAGGTCGCGTTAGAGGATACAAGGGTTATGATTTTCTTCTAGATGTTTTCAAAGATAGTGGGTATCGATTAATCATGGTCGGTGAAGGAACTGAAAAAATTCAAAATGAGTCAATACTTGGTTTAGGTTTTGTCAGTGAATGTGAACTTGCCTGGCTGTATGAATCTGCTCAGGCCTTACTTGCAGTCTCGAAGGAAGATTTTGGGCTTACGCCTGTTGAAGCAGCTTTGCATGGTTGCCCAACAATCGCTTTTAAGCAGAATGGATATCTAGATTCAGTAAGAGATGGAATTAGTGGTCAATATATTGCACCGAATGATGTTGAAATGATGAAAAGAGCTTTAGATGAATTTGACCGCTCTAAGTATAATTTGATAAAAATGTTGGAATTCGCTAGAGAGTTTTCACCAGAAAATCACATGTCCAAATTGGAGAAATACTTTTGAACCAGAAACTAACATTTGTCATCATAGCCTCAGAAAATGACTTGACTATAAAGAAAACTCTTGATTCGATTTCCAAAATAGGAAAAATTCTTTTGGTAGATGGGGGACCTAGATTGAATTCAGAATTTCACTTTGCGGAGGTGGTATCGTTGAAGGAATTAGCAGTGTTGTATTCAGCAACATATCTCGAGCGAAAATTTGAATACGCAGCAGCTCAATATAATTTCGGTTTAAGCCATGTGAATACTGAGTGGGCATTTATCATTGATAGCGATGAAATTGTCTCAGAAGATCTAAAAAGCTGGTTACTGACGGGAGATTTTGGCAGTAATGATTATTTTTCGGTTAAGAGATTCAATTTCTTCCTTAATCAAAAAATGGCACATGGCCATCTTAAACCTGATTGGAATATTCGACTTTTTAAGAAGGGTCTTTGCATTTATGAAGACCGTAAAGTCCATGCACGAATAGTAGTCAATGGCAATGGCGGCAAAGCCCCAAGCTATATCGAACACCATACTGTTCAAACAATCGATAAGTTCGTTCTGAAAATGATTGAATTTACTGCTTTAGAAAGAGACTCCAGAGCCAAACGGAATTCTTCAAACGAATTTAAGTCTTTAGTTAAATTCCTGAGTCAGCGGCTTCCTTTCCAGCCAAGCCTAAGGTTCATTTATTCATATTGGTTTAAACTTGGATTTTTAGATGGAAAAATTGGGTATCTTCTCGCACGATCAGCTTCCTACTACGAAGTTTTAGTTCATTTACGCAAATTTGAATGTGATGAATAAAAAATTGTGGGGTAGTTCTCAGGCCTCTACAGGTCTGCTATTTTTTCTTTTGCAACTCACTTTTTTGAAATCTGAAGTGTTAAGCCATATGGTTCAGTTTTCAATATTGTTTGGTCTCTTTAACTTTTACGTTCTAGGCATTAGAAGATCATTTCTAGAATCTAAAGATTGGTCCAAAAAGAGTAATCCCCGCATTTTTTTGCTTGCATGCACATGTATTTACATGTTAATTTGTGCACCGTTAACGTTAATTTTATCTTGGGATTTAAGAATTTTGCTCACTATTACTGCGTTACTATATTTACAACTATTGCTTGATGCGGCTAGATTCAATAATTTGAATGGGCACCTGTTTTTCGTTTTAACTCAGATATGCCTTTCACTCTCTATAGCTTTCACCGAGTATCTTAATTTGTCAAGCATTTCTATCCTTTCAATTGTTGTGTTGATAAATTTCGTTTTTCTAATTATTTACCATTTTTTAGATTTTAGTATTTACACGGATCAAGTTCCAAATAACAATACATTTAACTGGTCCCGTTTTTTGGATTTTTCATTAGCATCTGGTTTTGGATTTGTGTTACCTTTAATCACATTCAGCGTTTTAGATAATCTATCAGTTGGCATTCTACGCACTAGTCAAAATACTCTTGCTTTGTCCAGTATTATCGCGTCTTCATATTATTACTCAGCCCTGCAAAATAGAATTACACCTGTTAAATTCAATATCTCATACACCGTTCCCACGATTATTATGAGTATTTTTCTTGTTTTTATCAATTACTATCCAAATAGAGGATCAATTGAAGAAGTTTTCGGACCCTATATTTATTCATCTAATATACTGACTGGATTACTTACTATCGCCTTGGTGCCACAGCTGTGGGTTTTAAATTTAAATGTTTATATTATCAAATTGAAACTTTACAAATGTTTGCTCAAATTACACATTTGTACCTTACTCTTCTTAGCAATAACGACTATATTGGGCTACAGAATTATTGGAATAAATGCTTTCGGTATAGCAACAATTTTAAGTTCAATATTGGAAGTTGTCGTTTTAAGGAAATTTGTCAAGGTGTACGATGTCTAGTACTGCTTTTTTTGACAATCGGTGGGTGGGAAAAAATGGTATCGGACGTTATTCACATGAAATAGGTAGGCGCATAAATTCTGAAAGCATAGAATTTATTACAGGAGGCATTCCTACCAAATTACACACAATTTTTCCTATATATAGAAATCTAGACTATACAAAATTGTCATATTCACCAGGCTATATACCTTTACCAAGGTTTAAGAGGCAAATCATTACAATTCACGATTTAATATTACTTAAACGTAGCATGGGTTCTACACTGCAAAGATTGTATTTTAATCTATATTTAAAACCGAAAATAAGAAATGGATATATCAAAGTTGTCACGGTTTCAGAAAGTTCAAGGCGTGAATTGGCAAGATGGGCTCAAATATCATGCGTAGATATTTTGATAGTTTCTAATGGTTTGAGTGAAGCTTTATTGAGAGCTGGTAAAAGACTGGTGCGTGAAAAGCGTGGGCGAAGCTTGATTTATGTAGGGAATAATAAGCCCCATAAGAATTTTGATCTACTAATAGATGCCACCAAATACCTCAAACATGAGTGGAGAATCATTCTTGTTGGTTCGGATTTAGATAAAAACGCCATACCAAATAAGCACAAAGTTGAATGTCATTCAAACATAAGTGATGAGAAACTAGCATGTTTATATTTAGAAAGTGATCTATTAGTAACTACTTCGTTGTTTGAGGGATTTTGTATGCCAGTCTTAGAGAGTACTTATTTGGGTTGCAAGGTGGTACATCTTGGTGTGCTACCGACAGTTCCTGAAATAATTGGAGATTCTTCATTCAGCACCGACGGTAGTACTTCTCCAGAAGTACTGGCAGAAACAATTATGCATGCACATGAATCTTCATTCAAAATGAGTGAAAGCTCGCGTCAAGAGCTTGCCGCCCGCTTTAACTGGGATAAATCCGCTCAAGTGGTTAAATCGATGTTATTAGAGAGTATTTCTCAATGAGCACCAAGCAAAGATATTATCAAATAGAAAGGCATTTTTGATTTCTTACCAAAGATATGTAGATAATTCATGGAAATTCCTTACATTTTAATCGCTGTCATTGTGTCAGTTAGCCATGTGCTTGGATTGTCTGCTGGCTTTGGAACCTTAAAGGTTGAGAAATTCAGCGCGAGAAATCTGGCTGTCTATTCTTTATTTACAATAGGCTTAAACTAAAATAAACTCCTTTAGTTATGGCGACTGTCGCATTCGCGGGCTCACTTCTTGTCGAGATTCCAATGCAAAATTATATCAAGAAAAACACTAGCAAAGAGTGCATCTAAATTGAAAAAGAGGTTTGGTGCAAATATTCGATACATTGAAGGTTTTTTATTGGGTTGTTTGGTTGTGTCCACATTGTTATTTCCAAAAGCTGGAATTAATACAAATGGAGTTCCAATAACGGTTAATTTGTCAATCGTTCTAATTGTAATTGTTTTTTCTATTTTCCGCTTTTTTCAACAAATAAGCCTTACTACCTTAATAACAATGTCTTTGCTAATTCCATGGTTTTTTCTTGTAAGCGTAAGGTCAAACTCATTAGCTGAGAGTAGAATATTGAAATTTGGAGTAGTTTATTGGTTTGTAATAGTTCCCCTTTTCTGGATTGCAATAGAAATTCTTTTGAGAAACAACCGTAAGGTGCCCTTGAAGATAGTATTACACTGCAGTTTCGCAGCTACTATCTTTGGTTTGGGACAATATCTTTACGGACTAAAATTTCTAAAGGTCCCTGGTTTAACGCTTGCTTGGGGAGATCTTTATGAACGTAAGAATTTGACCTTGTATAACTCAGGCATTTCAATTGGTACAAAAATACCTAGCACATTTCAAAGTGGAAATGTTTGGGGCCAATGTTCTGCTCTTATTCTAGTTTGGATTTTTGTCTTTCAAGTATGGAAAGTCTACGAAAATAGGCTAATGAAAATAGCCGTAGTATTAGCACCTATTATTGCAATTCTACTGTCGTTTTCTAGAACCGCATTGGTTGCAGCACTGATTACGAGTTTATTTTATTTCATTAGCAATTCTAAAATAGTTTTACGACGTATAATTGGATCCCTATTTTTTATATTAGTTTTATTGATATCACAGCCAATCAACCTTGAGAGGTTTTCTTTGAACTCCCTCACAGATTCTGCGGGACGTACGACTCGATGGAAGATTGGTCTTGAGAATTACTCTTTACTTGATTGGTTAATTGGTAGGTCAACAGTGACGCCAGGTGCTGCTTATCACATGGAGGGACTTCTCGGTCTATTTGGTCAAATTGGAATATTCGGCTTTTTGCTTTTGAGCTTTATTTGGATTCAATATTTTGGAGGTCAGTTTAAGTGGCTGGGACTTTGTATCTTTATTTGTCTATTTCTGGATTCCACTTATGTTTCGCCACCTCTACTTTTGATTCCTGCAGTATTAAAGCTGGCATCTAGAGATTTTGGTAGAGATGTGAACTTAGATCTTGGCGAGGAAAATCCATTATTACGATTGGATCAAAAGAAAAAGAAATTTAATTGAAGTTGCGGATGTTTCTAAAAAGACTAGAAGTTATTTGTCGTATCAAGAACTTTAAATGTGTTAAATGTTTATATTTTAATTTTTGATTTTATGTGGGCTCAAGTGATTTGCTCATGAAGTGATCAATTGAAGACCCTCGAAGAAAGAACAATTTTATAGTGCTTATAATCGACAGATTGAGCAAGATAAAAATGCAAAACCAGCTGAGTTCTCACCGGCACATCTAAATCTATTGTAAATCCAACGTGATAACGAATAAAGTAATACCAAGCACTGAGATTTAATTGGATATTCGGTCTTTGTACGTTAAGTTATGTGCGTGCAACAAGTCATACTAGCTAACACTCAGTTAACTGTATCGAAATTTATATTTGGCACTGGGAGCCTAATGCGAATTCCATTTCGGAGTGAGAGGTTTAAGCTCCTCGAATTGGCTTGTGAATTAGGATTCACACATTTTGATACTGCGCCTCTATATGGGTATGGAAACTGTGAAAGAGAAATCGGAGAAATCTTACAAAGCAATTCTTTTCTTACAGTAACTACGAAAATTGGTCTGAAACCAACAACTAGCAGAAATTTGTCCGCCAAATCGTTTCTTGCTTACAAGGCGTATAGGAAAGTAACTCGAAATGTCATGCCGCCCACACGTGACTTTAGTGTTGAGTGGGCTGATTTGAGTTTAAAGAGCAGCCTCGAGCGACTTCGTCGGGATCGTATTGATTTACTTCTTTTACATGAGGCACATTTATCGGATGTTAAAACCAACGATTTGATTACTTGGCTGGAAAAACAAAAGGTTGCCGGAACTATTTCTGAATTTGGAATAAGTGGATCTCGGGATAGCATTGATACATTTGCTGAATTAGATGTTCCTTCAAGTTTTATTCGACAGGAGGCTGCTGATATTTTCTCCACAAAAGCTTCTGAAGCAGCGAGACTTGCTCAAATAAGGTTTGGTTACATGCGGCAGATTACTGAAAAGCAAAAAGAGATTGATCCTCTCGAATCGTTCAGCCAGTTAGTTCGTGAGAATCGTGAGGATGCAGTCATTATTTCTACAACAAAACAAAATAGATTGCGAAGTATTACAAACCTCAGGGAACCGACGTGACCCATTATAATTTTGATAAAGAAGGAGATTTTGAGTGTGAAAATGTAGACATTGTTATTGTTGGTGGGGGAATAGTGGGCTCATTTATAGGTCATCGTTTAAGCCAGATGTCGAATAAAAAGGTTATCATTCTGGAAGCTGGTAGCGAGAAACCGAGCGCAGACTACGATTGGTTGCAAGTTGAGCCGAATGAAAGCAAATATAGAGGAGCAGTTCACGGGCGCACTATTGGGCTTGGTGGAACATCGTCAAAATGGGGCGGGGCTTTAATTCCAGTTTCCGAATCCGAGTTATTGTCTGATCTTTGGCCTCCAGAATATCTTGATTTAATTAAGTATTCTAGGCACATAGAAGATTTCTTCAACCTGAATCATAAACCTTATGAAAATAGAAATCAATCTGAGTTGTTTCCCGCATATTCGAAGCGAGTCGTTAAATTCCCAAGTTTTAGAAATAGAAATGTTTTCCAATTGATCCGTAAGGAGTTAATTCGTAATAATGATTTTAAGTATGTTTTAAATGCACGAGTAACTCAATTTAATTTTTGTAGAGACTTGGTGAGTAGCGTAGTAATTTCTTCCCCATCCGGGCATAGCAGGCTGATTCGTGCCGAAAAATTTATCGTTACGACCGGTGCGCTCGAATCGACACGGATGTTATTAGATATCTACGCAAAGAATCAGACAGTTTTTGAAGGTAAGAAATTACCTCAAATCCGAAGTTTAGTTGATCATGTTTCTATTCCGATAGGCGAACTAATAGAATTCGACTTCAAGGATATGAGTTTACTTTTCGGTTTAAAGTTTAATTCCAAAGGTATGCACAAAATAAAATACGAATCAAATCTTCCATGCCTCAATTATTCATTGGATATAAAATTCGCAGCAGTAGACAAATCTCCCCGAGAATTAGTGCGGAAAATAATGCAGGCCCTTCAAAAAAGAAAACCGATTGATGTTAAAGTGCTTTTAAATCTAGCAGTCAACACAGGATTTATTCTCAAATCTTTGCTTTGGAGGTACTTGTTCAAAACATTTTTAGAGTCGAGAAATTCAAAATTGATCGTGAATCTAACGATTTCACAAAGCACCCACAGTGACAATTTCGTTCGCTTGGGTTCTGCTCGAGATGAAGATGGAATTGCTCGATTGAAAATTGATTGGTCAGTAACTTCTGCCGACACTTCGCAGATTTTTTCAGCCATGAAGGAATTTCAATCAAATTGGGCCAATTCAGGTCTATCCAAGAAATGCAGTTTTGTTTTATACGACAGAAATCGAGTACTTCAAACAATTAGCAATACTGGTGGAACTTTGCACCCCTCGGGGTTGATAAAAATTGGAACTAATTCGGAATTAGATGATCTAGATCTAAATTTGAAAGTTCACGGAACAAGAAATTTCTATTGCTTATCAAGCGGTGTTCTTCCGACGATTACAACTGTTAATCCTGTAATGACAACATTACTTCTTGGTTGCAAGCTAAGCGAAAACCTTTTGGATAAGAAATAGGAACTTAGTAGAAGATTGCGACAACGATGTAGACTCATTTCTTGTGCAGCTTTTCCCTAAGAATACAAACCACATGTGAGGGATCCGTCCACTTTAATCTATAATTTGGTTGAAGCATGTGCACAATTTCCATCGGCCCATATGTCTCGCCAATCTCAGTCAATTTCTCAAAATGTATTTCTATGCCTATGACTCTCGGAGGGTTATTTTCAAGAAGTTCCTTCATACCTTTTAGAACCGCAAGCTCATGACCTTCCACATCTATTTTTATAAAAGTTGCAAATGATGCTTTTCCAATACGATGAAACTCATCACCAGTCATTGCCTGTACCTGAATACTGGATTCACTTTTTTCATTGATTATTCTTGAGGTGGCAAGCAAAGGATCCTGCCCCCTTTCTACAAAAGTTAGTCTATTTACATCGGATAAAGCAATATTGACACAGACAACCTGAGGCTGCAATTCTGTATTTTCCTTAAGTTTTATGAATACTTCTGGGACAGGCTCAAAAGCATAGACAGCACCATCTGTGCCCAAGCGTTTAGCGAATTGAACGCTATACAAACCTATATTTGCACCAATGTCCCAAACGACATCACTCGACCTTATTTGCTCAAGCAAAGCTTTCTGATACTTCTCCTCGTATCTATTTCCATAAACAAGTTTCGATAGGATCGACTTCAAGAAAGTGTCTCTAAGTACTGAACGAAGTAAAATGATAGGCCGAGAATACCAAGTAAGCATGGACCCAAATTAGCATGAAGTTAAATCACGACTTAAAGTTGGTAAGCGTGTTTACAGAGGAATCTTATTTGCACTGGTTCAGGCCTTCTTTCATCAGTGTAAACTAGACGCTTGATTGTGTGCGACATCACCATGTAGGGTAACGGCTATGTGTATTAACTGAATTTCTGTCCAACATTAAGTGATTGCTATATTCTAATCTGATCACCAACAAGAGCCAATTCACTATCTCTTGTCTGAGTGTAAATCTTTAGAGTTGTAAGTGTAAGGGACTCGAACCCCCGACCTGGTGATTAGAAATCACCAAGGAATCTCCTCAGTGACTTGGTTTTTTAGAGCAGAAACACGCTCATTGTGGGTTGTGAGGGACTCGAACCCCCGACCCGGTGATTAAGAGTCGTATAGGAATCTTTAACTTACGTTAAAGCATTCCTACACATCCTCCCTGAGCCTGCTAACGCATTCTCAGTGAGTCACCGT
>Ga0194119_10008348_pt1 | contig 14263 bp, 14 predicted proteins | sample TA2MahC100mmetaG_FD_148620 | JGI IMG/M metagenome (GOLD analysis project Ga0194119, IMG submission 148620) | Freshwater microbial communities from Lake Tanganyika, Tanzania - TA2015018 Mahale Deep Cast 100m | ecosystem: Environmental > Aquatic > Freshwater > Lake | place: Tanzania: Lake... | reverse complement strand
GGATTGTTGCCGTGGCGGATGCGTACGACGCCTTGCTGTCAGAACGTCCTTACCGCAAGGCCAGCGACCCGTCCATTGCAAAGAAAGAACTACGGAAGTATTCGAACACTCAGTTTGATCCGGATGCTGTTGAACTTCTTATATCAAATGGATGTAATGTATTAGATAATTCGTTATCATAAATCCCTCATAATATTTTTTTTCGCTTTAAAAATACTATGGCAATATTCATCGACACCGCTATTTTTGAAGAAGCGGAATCAGCAAAGAAATCCGGATGGGTCAGGGGAATCACCACCAATCCCATACTCCTTTCGGAATCCGGCAAAAAGGCGGAATTGGTACTAGCACAACTTGCGAAACTTAACATGGGAAAACTTTTTTATCAGCTTGTTTCATCAAATAGTAAAGACATGCAAAGAGAGGCCTGTATGGCAAGAGAAATAGCAGGCGACCAGCTTGTGCTGAAAATACCTCCTGTCGCTGCCGGTTTCCATGTAATCCAGTCCCTTTCAAAGGAAATTCCTTGTTGTGTCACCGCGCTATTCAGCGCTGCTCAAGCGTTAGTAGCAAGGGAAGCAGGCGCTCAATATATAGCAGTATACGTTAACAGAGCGACAAAACTGATGGGAAACGGACTTTCCCTTTTAAACGATATGGCAAAGGTGCTTCACGGAAGCCCGACAAAAATCTTAGCCGCAAGCATCAAATCTTCCGAAGAAGCGGGCGCAGCGCTCCTCTCCGGCGCCGACCATCTGACCGTACCGTTCAGCGTCTTATCCACATTAAGCGCACATAAACATTCGGAGGAAGCGGTTCAGCAGTTCAATTCAAAAGGAACCGGAATTCAGCTATAGCAGCGATCCCCGTTGCCAACTATGCCAACGGAAAAGAACTATCGCTGCAATATTTCCATTTCAGGGTACAAGCTTCCTGTTGTTATATCCCTGTATTCCGCTTTTTTAGGAGTAAATTTGAGAACCGCAAGATCAGGATCATCTATTCCTTTCTTAAAAAAAGGAGACAGCTTCTCATGCCAGACAGTTTTCTTTGTTCCCATGTCAGTAAGCACCTCGCATTTACCCGTCAGCCTGATATCCATATGCGCATGTTCTTTGTGGGCAACAATACATACTTCACTGCCTTTTTTGATATGATCTACCTTCGGAGAACTCTTGTGTGTCACAAACCATAGCGTTAAATCTTCTCCCGCCTTTTGAACTTCCATAATGCGGCATGAGGGCACATTATTAATACAAGTGGCAACCGCTACCTTATTGACAGAAGCCAAAAACTCCTTCACTTTCGCTTTGACATTAGACATAAATATTTCCTTAATAAAATTACCGCGGGGCTAATTCACATCACTTATAAAACCATCATACAAAAATAAAAGATGCCAAGTCAATTTGTAATATCTGATCTTCACAATTAAAAAGGTGCTTTGCTTAACCGTCACATGAGACATCTTTCTTTTGGCTTGACTTGCATTTGGCAAAAGTTTCTAATAAACATTCAATATAAATGAAAGGAGAAAACAGTAATACATGTCAAGCAATGCCCCTGTCGACAAAAGCATGGTTATTAACGAATCCCTTGAGGCGCTTGCACTGGTGCTTGAATACAATAATCGTGATTTCCCCGATCATCAGCATGGCCGCCGTGTGGGAGAAGGGTGTGCGCTCATAGGAGAAAAACTGGGATTACCGCCAAGAAAGCTACAGCAGATGTATTACGCAGGACTGCTGCATGACATTGGCAAAATTTCTATCGATATAAACCTCTTGGGAAAACGCGAAAAACTCACCGATGAAGAATTCACCGTTATAAAAAAACACTCAATATTTGGCAGCAGAATCCTGGCAACCCTTCCGGGTCTGAATGATCTGGCGCTGATGGTTCGCTGGCACCATGAATGGTGGAATGGCTCCGGATACCCCGATGGTTTGGCGGGCGAAGAAATTCCAATAGAGGTAAGAATTTTGTGCGCAATCGACTGTTTCGATTCATTACAAACCCCACGTTTAGACCGCGACAGGAGATCCCCCGAAGATGCGTATACAATTATTGAAGATAGCAGGGGAAAGCAATTCGACCCTAAGATTATTGATCTGGTACTCGAAATGATTCATGAAAAAACCCTGGTGCCGGGCAAGTCTTCAAACAAATTTCTTACTTTAAAGAAAAAATATATCGATGTGCCAATATATGGCTATGGAGAGGAACTGAAGGCATCGAGCATGGCAGGCCTGTATCCGATCCTGCGCCTTTTTGCCCGTGTAATCGATGCAAAACACAAATATACGCGAGGTCATTCAACAAGGGTCTCTATTTTATCAAAATACCTGGCGGAAAAAATGCAGTTATCCCCTTCCGACATCCTCAAAGTTGAAATTGCCGGCCTTCTGCACGACGCAGGCAAGGTAAGCGTTCCTATTGGTATTTTGGATAAGCCTGGTCCCCCGGACGACAAAGAATGGGAAGTAATTAAGGGACATGCTCCCCACTCTTTTGAAATTTTAAGCAAGGTATCATTCCTGAAGGATATTGCCGATATCTCCGCAAGCCATCATGAAAAGTACGATGGCACCGGTTATCCGAATCATCTTGCGGGAAATCAGATTAATTACCTGGCGCAGATAATCGCTATTTCAGACACCTATGACGCAATCACTTCAACCCGTGCGTATCGCAAGGGTTTGCCACAAGAGTATGCTTATGAGGTTATACGCAAAGGTATGGGCACTCAGTTTAATCCAAATATTGCCAGGATTCTGCTTGATAACTCACCAAAATATATCAGCGCCCTCTTTGATATTCACGAAGTAAACGACTGACAACAGTAAATACTTCCATAAAAAAATGAACGGGGGAAAAAAGTTAATTTTCCCTTTTTTTACCAATCGATGAGATGCGTTCTTCCCGCTCCCTCTTCATCTGTTCCGCACACTTTTTCAATACATCTTCAACCGGCTTGGGGTCATGCCCGGTAATTTCTTTAAACCGGTTGTGAGAATAAACAGAATCATTTATAAGACTCTCGGCCAATGCCCTTGCAATAGAATTCGGGACACCGGTTATATATTCCACCCAGAGAGAAGATAACGATATGGCAAAAAACGGCACCGTGAAAATGGCATTTGCGTAACCATGCGTCGATTTTCCGCAAAGAGACAACAAATCACGATAACGCATGACATCAGAACCAATTTCAAAAATTTCATGTCCTTTAATGTCTATTTTTATCAATGTCTCAAGCACTTCTACGGCATCATCGAGCGCAATGGGAGCACAAAGAGAATTCAGCCACTTTGGCGTTATCATTATGGGAAGGCGTTTTGCAAGGTAATATACCATTCGGTAGGAAGCGCTGCAGGTGCCCAGGAGTATGCTTGCGCGGACTTCACCCACACTTATTCCGTGCGCAGCAAGCGCTTCTCCTGTTTCCTTTCTGCTCTTTAAATGGTGCGATAGTTTTTCATTCCTTGGAATAATACCGCTCATATAAATAATCTTTTTTACATCTGTCTTATGTGCCGCTTCCCCTACCTTGTGGGCATACATTCTATCAAGAACCCCGAACCCTGAAGATTTTAAAGAATGCACCAGATATATCAGTACTTCCGCTCCCTGGAGGAATTTCCTTATACTTTCAGGGTCTTCCAGATTTACCGCTCTCCACATCAATCGCGGAGAAGTCAAACTCTTATCGACCTTGTTTTCCGATCTGCATGACGCAATAATATCATGCTCATTGGAGATAATAAGTTTTTTTGTCAGGGTATGTCCAACACAGCCTGTTGCACCAAGAATTGCTATTTGCATGGCATTTGAATAAACGTTTATAAAAGTTATCTACATTAATAGGCTTTTACAAAAAATCGGGAATGTTCCCGAATTTAGATTCTATTATGCCGCAGATATCATTTTCCTATTTACTGATTTGCCAGTTTCTCTTCGCTGCCAATACCGCTGACCAGTTTGTTGAAATAGGCGGGTGGTTTTATTTCAAACGTCATTATCTTGCCGTTGAATGGATGCTTGAAAGATATCGAATGGGCATGAAGCGCTAACTGTTTATGGGCGCCATTTTCCTTTCCATACTTTTTATCGCCCACAATCGGATGTCCCTGTTCTGTAAGGTGGACTCGTATCTGGTTCTTCCTGCCGGTCAAAAGTTTAATTTCCAGCAAACTGAAATGCTTGGTTTCTTTAAGAACTTTATACATCGTATGGGATAATTTCCCTTTTTTCGTGTCAGGCGTGGAATAGACCACGTGAGCTCTATTTTCGGCGAGGTAAGTGCTGATTGTTCCCGACTTTTTCTCAAGTTTGCCATGCACAACAGCAAGGTACTTCTTTTCCACATCCTGCCATTGTTCCTGTAAATCAAGTTTGGACTTTATGTTTTTAGCAAATACCAGTATCCCTGATGCATCCCTGTCAAGCCGATGGATGATAAAAACATGTTTTCTTGATTTCGAGTTCCCTTTGCGCACATAATCAGTGAGAATGTAATAGGCAGTCTTTGTTTTATTTGTTTCCGTACCCATCGTCAGAAGACCTGCCGGTTTGTCTACTACCAGAATGTCTTCATCTTCGTAAAGTATTTCTATTCCCTTTGGATGATGCCTTTTGGGTGAATTTTTCTTTTCAGGCATATTGTGTAATCTCATACCATTATCAATTGTCAAAAAAAACTACGATTCCAGATTTTTTCTATCATACCAGATGTGTTTCATCTGCTTTCCAAACTTTAGCGCCTGCTGGTGATCGGGAAACCATATATCAATATGTTTTCCCTTTACGGAACCTCCGACATCTTCTGCCCTAAAAATGGTGTCTTCAAACCCCTCTATCTTTAAAGCACTCCCCAGACTGATTATTTCACTATCCACTGCAATTGTTCCCCATTTCGCCTTTTTACCTGTTGCCGTCATTCCATACCATTCATCATATGGAGGTTTATCACAGCAATCCTCACAGGAACAATAACCCGTTACAAGAAAAACTTCAGCAGACACTTCTTTTTTCACTGTTGCAAGAAACGTAAAGATAATACCTGCTGCAAATAACAACAATACATTTTTCCCCACACCTTATTCTCCTTTTTAAACTATTTCATGTATTCTTTGTTTTTTATCTCTTAGCGCCCTTCGCAGCTTTGAAACGAAAAGTATATTTCTCCCTTCCTGCTCATTCGCACTGAGCTATACAGACGGAATGTTAAGAATCAGGTAATAAATGTAACCGCTATAACCGGCCAATAACAACGCCCCTTCCCACCTTCCCAGCGAAAATCTTATCCATGTGAGGGGTAATAGCACAAGGGCATACAATGCCATAGCGCCAAAATCAACAATGTTGAAACCTTCCCTTGCAATGGGATACGCCAGGGAGGCAACGCCTAATATTCCAAGAATATTGAATATGTTAGAACCCACGACATTGCCAATGGCAATATCATCTTCTTTTTTAATAGCGGCAACTACTGAAGTTGCCAATTCCGGCATGCTCGTTCCTACCGCGACAATTGTCAGCCCGATAATGACCTCACTTACTCCAAAAAATCGTGCCAATTCCACCGCGCCTTTGACAAATAGTGTTCCGCCGCTAATAAGCATGCCCAAACCCATCGCAATCAAGCCGGCAGAAATCCATATCTTTCCCTTAATTTTAGGAATTCCCTCCTCATATTCGCTTTGAACAGACGGCTCTTTCTCTTTACGTGCCTGATAATAACAATAGTAAACATACGCAATAATTCCAACTATCAGCAACGCTCCATCCCAATACTGCAACCGCCCATCCATAAGAAGCGCCCACAGTACTCCGGAGACAACAATCATAATAGGAATCTCTCTGCGAACTACCTGCGCCTTCACCGACATCGGCTGAATAATAGCCGCTAACCCAAGGATGAGCCCGATATTCGCAATATTAGAACCAATCACATTCCCCAAAGCAATAGAACTATTACCCCGGAGCGCCGATTGAACGCTTACGGCAAGTTCCGGACTACTTGTCCCGAATGCTACAATGGTTAATCCTATTATCAGAGGAGCAACACCCAAGCGCAATGCCAGCGCCGACCCGCCCCTTACAAGAGCTTCAGCGCCAATCATTAAAATCACAAAGCCGCCAATGAGATACAACAACATACTTAGCATAAATTTTTTTCACACTTTCTTTAATTGCAATGAGCAATAATTCCCGCTTTGTACAATTATTATCAAATCAGGACGATATCATTCGCTCCCATGACACGTTCGCAATAATGGCATCGAAGTTTTAACGGGTTTTTACTGACCAGGTGTTGTTTTGTCTTTACGTTGCCATAATTGCTGACACAGTTCGGATTAAAACACTTTACGATACCTTCGATCATCTCAGGCACCACAACTTCAAATTTTTTCACCACCTCGTAATCCTTGATAATGTTTACCGTGGCATTCGGAGCTATAAGGGCAATCTTGTTTACCTCCTTCTGATCGAGGATTTTTCCTCCAATCTTTATGATTCCCTTTTTCCCCAGGTATTTGCTTGATAAATTCATGCCGACAAGGACTACATCCTCCTCGTCCTTAATGTTTAAAATTTCTGCAACCTTTAAAGTACTCTTGCTGTCAATATGATCGATTACCGAACCATCTTTAATAGCGGAAACGTCTAACTGTTTCATTCTATCGCACCTAATACAGTTGCCAAAATAGCCTTTCTCACGGGCACTCCGTTACGAGCCTGCTCAAAATATATCGCGTAATTTGTTCCATCAAGGTTTTCGTCCATCTCATCCACACGCGGCAAAGGATGCATTATCTTTAAATCATCCTTGACCCCCAATCCGTCAAGCATGGATTTGCTCAGCCGGTAAATCCCCCGCACTTTTTCAAATTCTATCGGATCGGCAAAACGCTCTTCCTGAATCCGTGTACAATAAATCACATCGAGGAAATTCCCTATGCCTTGCAGAGATTCCGCCTCATGGCATACTACATGCCTGCTCTGCAATTCTTCCATATAATCCTTCGGCATCCTTAAATTAGGCGGAGAGATAAAGTACATTTCCGTTCCAAAATAGGCAAGGGCATAAGCAAGGGAATGCACTGTTCTGCCATATTTCAGGTCTCCTAAAAACCCTATTTTAAGACCTTCAAGAGTGCCTTTTGTCTTTTGAATGGTATAGAGATCAAGAAACGTTTGCGTCGGGTGCTGATTGGAACCGTCACCGGCATTGATTACAGGAACATCCACTATATCCGCAACCAGTTGCGCCGCGCCTTCACGATAATGGCGAAGAACAATGACGTCACAATATCCCTCGATCGTTTTTACTGAATCACTGAGAGTTTCGCCTTTTGCAATAGAAGTGGTACCGGAGTCTGCAAACCCTACCACCATGCCTCCCAGTCGTTTCATTGCCGTTTCAAAACTTAATCTGGTTCTCGTCGACGGTTCAAAAAAAAGCGCTGCCAGCACTTTTCCTTTAAGAACGTTGGAATAATCGGCTTGTTCCATTCGTTTCGTAACGTCAAGCAGGTATAATAACTCTTCTTTATTGAAATGAAGGATAGAAATAATATCTCTTTGTTTAAAACCGATCATTTATTCCTACCGGGTTGATAGAGGAGTGGCATTAATTAACATGGGAATGATCTTATCAGACCAATTTCGACATTACAAGCATTTAATTCTCAGAGAACATAAAACACTATTTTTAAGAAAGCAAATTTTATTGACATTAAATAAAATATTTCGTTATAGTAAATTTTTTCTTCCTCTTTGCACTCTATTGTTCATTTTGGCAAATAACAGGAACTATGTATGAAACAAATAAACGTTGGCATTATCGGCATGGGTACTATTGGGACGGGTGTCGCAAAAATTCTTTTGGAAAATGAATCGCCCCTGAAGGAAAAACTCAATGCTATCCCTGTATTAAAGGGCATCGCTGATTGTAATCCGGATGCAAAGAATAAAATTGTTTTGCCCCCGGAGGTAAAGTTTACCACTGACGCTCATATATTATTAAATGACCCAAACATCCATATCATTGTTGAACTTATAGGCGGAGTGACCGTTGCAAAGGAATTTGTCATCAAGGCCCTAGAAAACGGAAAGGATGTCATTACCGCAAACAAAATGCTTCTTGCGCTCCACGGCTCTGAATTATTCAGGAAGGCTCGCAGGCACGGAAAAAGCATTTCTTTCGAAGCAAGCGTGGGAGGGGGTATTCCTATTATTGCAGAATTGAGAGACGGCTTTATTGCAAACAAGATCGAATGTATTCTGGGAATCGTTAACGGCACAACAAATTATATATTAACCAAGATGACAAAAGAAAATGTCGAATATCGCGTGACCCTTGAAGAGGCACAGAAACTAGGCTATGCAGAAAAAGACCCTACGATGGACGTTGAGGGCATCGATTCGGCGCACAAGCTTGCCATCCTTGCACGAATCGGGTTTGGCGTAGACGTTGATTACGAAAATATTTATTCTGAGGGTATCAGCAAAGTGGAGCTTTCGGACATCTGGTATGCCCATGAATTGGGATATACCCTAAAGCTTCTTGCAATAGCAAAAAAGAGAGAGTGTGGGCTTGAACTGCGGGTGCATCCGACACTCCTGCCGCACGAACATCCTCTCTCTTCAGTAAATGGAGTATTTAACGCCATTTGTATCAAAGGCAGCGCTGTCGGGGATTCAATGATTTATGGAAGAGGCGCCGGAGAAATGCCCACGGCAAGCGCCGTAGTCGCTGACATTGTTGATGTGGCGCTCGGAAGGGCAAACATCACCTTCAATGCTATGAAAATCTTTTCCGGACAATGCGAACGTGTTTCCGTGGTCAATATGAAAGAAATAAGAACACGGTATTATTTGCGGTTTTCCGTAATAGATAAACCCGGTGTGCTGGCAAAAATTTCCGGTATATTGGGAAACCATGAAATAAGCATCGCCTCTGTGATTCAACGGCAGGCAAAAGAAAAGGGACATGTCCCCCTTATCCTGATGACCCATATGGCGGAAGAAGGCAATTTGCTGAACGCACTTTCTGAAATTAAACAGTTAGACATTGTAAAAGACCAAACACGATTCTTACGTGTTGAAGAATAGGAGACATTCTTGAAATACTGCATTATCATTCCTGACGGTATGGCAGACTATCCCATTGAAAAACTGGGCGGAAGAACGCCCCTTGAAACTGCACGCACCCCTTATCTCGACCTTTTATCGGAAAACGGAAGGATAGGCACCGTTCAGACTATCCCACGCGGGTTTCCCCCGGGAAGCGACGTTGCAAACCTTACTATAGTAGGGTACGACCCCGGCGACTATTATACCGGCAGGGCTCCTCTGGAGGCGGCAAGCATCGGCATTCAACTGGGAGAAGAAGACTGCGCGTTTCGTTGCAATTTCATCACTGCCAACGAGGATACACTGGTGGATTTTTGCGCGGGACATATCAAAACAGAAGAGGCCAATATCCTTATACAATTACTTAACGAACGGTTTGGAAACGATGTTATCCAATTTTATACAGGGAAAAGCTACCGCCATCTTATGGTATATAAAGGCCTGCAGAAAATAGATGCCTCGTGTTTTCCTCCCCATGATATTATGGGAGAATCGATTAAAGCGCATCTTCCGAAGGGGAAAGGAAGTGAAATTCTCATTGACCTCATGGAACGTTCACGGGGACTGCTGCATAACCACGACATAAACAAGGTGCGGGTTGATCTTCAGGAAAACCCTGCCAACATGATCTGGTTATGGGGATACGGATACCGTCCCAAAATGCCTACTTTCCAGGAACGTTTCAACCTTAAAGGAGCGGTGATCACCGCGGTAGACCTGATCAAGGGAATTTCCCTCTATCTTGGATGGGATATCATAAAGGTTCCCGGCGCTACCGGATATCACGACACTAATTACGGCAACAAAGGCAAATACGCCGTAGAGGCGTTAGAAAATCATGATATAGTGCTGGTTCATATTGAATCTCCTGACGAGGCGGGGCATGAAGGCAATATAAAAGAAAAGGTAACTGCCATTGAGCAGATTGACAATAAAATTATCGGGCCAATTATGGAGTCGGGGAATAAATTCGGAGAGCTTCGCATTCTGGTGCTTCCCGATCATTATACGCCAATTGAAAAAAGAACGCACACGCCTGAACCGGTGCCTTTTGCGATATGCGGCACCGGGATTCAAAAAGGGGAAGGAGTTCCGCTTACGGAAGCAAATGCTGTGGCATCAAAACTTCATATAAAAAAGGGACATGAATTAATAAACCACCTTATCTCAGGCTCTTTCTGATGTTTGAACACAGAATCATTAAATTGCGGATTATTTTTAGCTCGTCCCGAAGCTCCGGCTTTGGAACTCAATTGCTACAGAAGCGCTGCTTCTACGAACAAGAAGCAGCGCTTCCTTACTATTTTAATGAAAATACCCTGAACGGAATGATTTTATATCGGGATTATTAACTTCCTCACAGATGAGTTCCTGCGCTTTTTTAATGGCATCCTCTTTTGTTGTTATATTTCCGTCAAGCTGCTCATCTTCAATCTTTGTTAAAATATGCTTAAAGGCCGGCCCGGGGATTAAACCCATTGCGATAAGGTCGTGGCCGGTAATCAAGGGTTTCGGTTTGACTTCTTCCTTCGAAAGTTTTCCAGACATTTCCCGGCAGAAATAATAGTCAGATAAATCTCCAGAACTCGCAAGGGCGTCAATTCTGCATAACTCCTCAAGTTCTCTGTATCCCTCATGGGCAAAAAGGCGCTTCAATTTGTTAAGCCTCATTTTCTGCGCGTCCTTAAAGCAGAGATGTTTTATTACGAGCCAGACAATCTGTTCTTTGTCGGCATTCGAGGTTTTCAGGCGATTACAGATTCCGGCGGCAATCTCAGCGCCCACTTTTTCATGCAAATTAAAACGAATGCGGTCAAGTTCCTGAAAAGTCTGCGGCTTTCCGATATCATGCAGCAACACCCCCATCGCCAGCGTCCACGAAGGATTTTCCATTTTGGAAAGGCACAACAAAGTATGCGTAAAAACGTCCCCCTCCGGGTGAAAATTTTCCGGTTGCCGAACGCCTTTCATCCCTGACACCTCAGGAAGTATTTCGCGTAAAAGAAAAAGCTCGTCTAAAAGTTGAATCCCGACATGCGGATTTTTGCCAGTAATTGTTTTTTGCAACTCCTCACGAATTCGCTCGGCGCTGACGACATGAATCTGCGGTGCGAGACTAATAATCGCTCGTTTTGTATCTTCATGAATCTGGAATTGAAACCGGCATGCAAATCGGGCTGCGCGTATCATGCGCAACTTGTCCTCGGTAAAACGTTCAACAGGATTGCCAATTGTTCTGATGATGCCTGCGGCAATATCATCCCTGCCTCCGACATAATCCAGTATTTCATCTTTTATCGGGTCATAGAGCAGGCCATTGATCGTAAAATCCCGCCGCTTGACATCTTCTTCAGGAGTGCTGAAGGACACGTAATCCGGATGCCTGCCGTCACTATACGATCCTTCCGTGCGAAATGTTGCTACTTCAAAATTATGCCCGTCTTTTACCACAATCACAACGCCATACTGCGCGCCGACAGAAAAGGTCTTCTTAAAGAGATTCATAACATCCCGGGGAAGGGCATTGGTGGCAATATCGTAATCGGCAGATTCCCGCCGCATAATCATATCGCGCACACAGCCCCCGGCAAAAAGGGCTTTATAGCCGTTATCCTGCAACGTTTTTACAATTTCAATGGCATTTTGTTTTATGGACATACCATACTATCGTACCCTTCTTAAAAAACCAAGGTGAGGCTCCTTGCTGGAATAGAGATCATGCACACCTCCTTCTGCCTGGGCGGATGGAGATCTCATTTCAAAACGAAGGCTTCCGTCGTATAATCCCGTATGAAGATCATGGATGCTTTTCCAGCCAAGTTCCTGCAGCGAATGCAGCATACTTTGCATCAAATATTGTCCGAGATGAATAACCGATCCCTTATCAACCACCGTTCCCGAAACACCCTGCGCAACTTTTACCCTATCTTCAACGGACAAATACCTTTTTCCGCCTCCCCGTTCCATTGCTTCGTGAGACGCCATGCCTCTGTATTTTTTCACACGCATGCTCCCCTCATAAAAATATTCTCCGGGGGATTCTGTCGTGCCGGCAAGTAAACCGCCCATCATCACGGCGCCTGCCCCAAGGGCTAATGCCTTTACAATATGCCCTATATGGGCAATTCCACCATCGGCAATTACAGGGATATTTGCGTATTCCTTTGAAAATTTTGCGGTCTGATACACGGCAGACCCCTGAGCCCTTCCCACGGCAAGAGTATCTTGTGTAATGCAGATGGAACCGCTTCCCATGCCGATTCGAAGGGAGTCAACACCGGCATCAATCAAGGATTTGCATTGTTTTGCGGTGACAACGTTTCCTCCAATAACTTCAATGTGAGGATAGTTTTTCTTAATATATTTTATCATGTTGATTTGAAAAATCGTATCTCCCTGCGAAGAATCGATAACAACCACATCCACCCCTGCCTTCTCCAACTCTGCAAGCCGCTCCTTATCTTCCTCACGCGTAGAAAGCGCGGCTCCGGCAAGAAGTTGTTTGTCCTTATTTTTTGATGCAAAAGGGAAATCTTCATTCTTCAATAAATCAGTGCGGCTCATAAGCGAAACAAGCCTTCCCTGCTTATCAATAAGCGGCAATTTCCCCTTTTTACTTTCTCTTAAAATCTTGTTTCCATCGGCAAGAGAAATTCCGGCAGGAGCGGTAACCAATTGCTTGGTCATTACCTCACTTAACCGTTTCATTCGGTTTTTCTCAAAATCAATATCCCGCTTCGTAACAATTCCCACTAATCTGGAATTTAATGTACCGTCTTCCGTAATAGGAATCCCGGAAAATCCATATGCCTCCTTAATAGTATCCACATCCCTGATAGTATGAGCAGGACTAAGAACAACCGGCTCCGTGATAAAACCATTTTCAAATCTCTTTACCTTCCGAACTTCCTTTGTTTGCTCTTCTATGGTATTGTTGTAGTGAATAATGCCAATGCCACCCAGCAACGCCATGCTAATGGCCATCTTCGACTCCGTTACCGTGTCCATCGGAGAACTGACAAGAGGTCTCTTAATCTTGATATTTCGGGTAAGATTGGTATCAAGGGAAACTTCTTCTAAAACAAAATCTATATGTCCGGGAAGCAAAATAAAGTCATTATAGGTAAAACCCTCTTCCCGTTCGAAAAGCGTTTTTGCATCAAGTCCATTTGGTGGCATGGGTTGTGTTATTCACCTCCAAGTAAAAAACATATGTGGAATAAATGATGTACTATGGCAGATAAAATCGGCATTTACGTTTCTCTTTTAACTCATTTGAGGATAAGTTGCAATGTTTTTTTAACTCTTTGAAAATCAACATTTACAGACTTATATCAAATCGAATTGTTAAGAAATAGTATACAGGCCAATTCCCCGTTGCGCAAGGTGCATAGTCTCTGCCATTGAGAAAAAACCTTCTCTGCAGTAATCTGTCGTTATTTACTTGACATTACCTCCCTCGTATGGTAATAATCTGCAATCGCATTTGTTTAACAGTCATTACATTTAGCATTGAAGGAGAAATTATTTTATGAATGTGTCGAAATTAATTGGTTTGGCTGCAATTGTGTTGTCGGTCGGGATAAAAGCAAGCTTCTTGCCACAGAATCTTTTAGCGGAAGAGGCAAAAGCGGCTGAGGAATGGAGTCTGAGTCAGGAAGAAAAAGAATTGGTGAATGTAACAAATGACGATATTCTCGGCGAACGAGGAAAAGATGGAGTATGGGAGTTCCATTTGTATACAACGGACGGATATATAGAGATGACCAACGGCGATTTGGTATGGGTTTTTGGTTATACTCATGCCAAGGGCAGTTTTAAGGACGTGGGAGAGGTAAAGACAAAAGAACAAGTCGAACAATTACTGGAACCCGTTAAAGTGCCGTCAGATCCAATACATTTGTTCGTTGGGGAAAAAGCCAGAATTACGCTTCATAATACGGGAATGCACTATGCGGACGAACATTCGGGAATCAACCATGTTGCGCACACTATTGTCTCGTCAACTTTCAAGTGTCGGATAAAGACGAGATAGTTTTATCCTGGCCTTTTCGGCAGTGAATTGCCAATTGACCTTAGCATTTTTGTTGTTTCTGGATTTCTGCCATGCTGCCACCTCTTT
>Ga0194119_10008347_pt1 | contig 14263 bp, 9 predicted proteins | sample TA2MahC100mmetaG_FD_148620 | JGI IMG/M metagenome (GOLD analysis project Ga0194119, IMG submission 148620) | Freshwater microbial communities from Lake Tanganyika, Tanzania - TA2015018 Mahale Deep Cast 100m | ecosystem: Environmental > Aquatic > Freshwater > Lake | place: Tanzania: Lake... | reverse complement strand
GCTTCGTCGCCGATCAGCATGCGGGCGCCGAGGGGTCGATTCCTGTCGTGACGCGTTGGGTAGAAGGGGCGACCATGTTCGAGGCGGTCGAGCGCACGAGCGCGGTGCGGAAGCTCGGCATCGAGAATTTCGATGAGCGCGCCATCGGGGTCGGCGAGCCGATGTATCTCCTCAACATGCGCTTCACCCATCTCTACCTGCATCACCGCTACTCGCTCGAGGGACTCGTGAAGACCCTCGGTGGGATGGACTTCCGTTACGCGATGCGCGGGGATGGCCAGACGCCGACGACGGTCGTGCCGGCCGCCGATCAGCGGAAGGCGCTCGCGATGGCGCTCGATGCGTTGGAGCCGGTGAACCTCGCGGTGCCACCGCGGGTGCAGGCGCTCATTCCGCCAGTGCCGGCGGGCGGCGACCCAAGCATGGCGTGGGCCCCGTCGGCGGCGGGGACCGCCTTCGATGAGGTCACGCTGGCCGGTGGGCTCGTGACCGAGGTGATCGAAGGGCTGCTGCAGCGTGAGCGACTGGCGCGCATCGTCCTCTTCCGGTCTCGTGGCGCCACCGACCTCACGCTCGACGAAGTGTACCGTACCATCGTCGATCGCACTTGGGGCGCCGCGCCGACCGCCGAGTTCCAGTCACAGACGTTGCGCCGGATCGCCCAGCGCGTGGTACTCAACACCATGCTCGATCGCGCGGGGGACAAGCAGGCGCTCCCCGATGTCCGTGCGGTGACGGAGCGCCACCTCCGACAGCTGGCGGATCGCATCCAGCAGGCGAGTGAGGGGCTCTATCCCGACGAGGCGTTGCGCCTGCAGGCGCTGCGTGAGATCGCGCAGTACTTCGCGGGGGAGGACGATTCCACCGCGCGCACGCGCTTCCCGGTCCTCACGCTCCCCTGGCCATGATGCATCGTCGTCGCTTCCTCTCCGATCTGACCAAGGCCGCGGCGCTCTGTGCCGCGGTCCCGAACAGCTGGCAGATCACCTGGCATCCCACCTTCGCGGACGACCCCTTCGCCCTCGGCGTGGCGAGCGGGGATCCGACGCCGACCGGTGCGGTGATCTGGACGCGACTCGCGCCGCGACCCTTCGAGCCCGAAGGGGGGATGCCCGGGAATCGTCCGATCGTTGACTGGGAGGTCGCCGACGACGAACAGTTCACGCGCATCGTGCGGAAGGGTCGCTACACCGCGGCGCCCGAGCTCTCATACTCGGTACATGTGGATGTCGAGGGGCTCGAGGCCGACCGCTGGTACTTCTACCGTTTCCGGTCGGGCGGGGCAGTGAGTCCGATCGGTCGGTTGCGGACGAGTCCTGCCGATGGGGCGATGACCCCGCTGCGCTTCGGGATGGTCTCCTGTCAGAACTATGAGCAGGGGCTCTTCACCGCCTACCAGCACCTCGTGCAGGAGCGGTGCGATCTCATCACCCATCTCGGCGACTACATCTACGAGTATAGTGCGCGGGCGGGCGCCATTCGGCCCCACCAAGGATTCGAAATCCGCACGCTCGAGCAGTATCGCACGCGCTATGCGCAGTACAAGCTCGATCCGCTTCTTCAAGCAGCCCACGCGCTCTGCCCGTGGCTCGTGACGTGGGACGATCACGAGGTGGACAACAATTACGCCGATGCGGTTGGCGAGAACGTGATGGAGTCGGCTGAGCAGATGCGCACGCGGCGGGCGGCGGCGTATCAGGCCTGGTGGGAACATCAGCCGGTGCGGGTGCCGCGGGCGAAGTCGTGGGCCGATCTCACGATCCGGCGCTCCACCTCGTGGGGCGCACTCGCTCGCGTCTGGATGCTCGATACGCGGCAGTACCGCGACGATCAGGCCTGTGGGGATGGGACGCAGAAGGTCCCCTGCGGCGAGTGGGAGAACCCGGCGCGCTCGATCCTCGGCGCCGAGCAGGAGCGGTGGCTCCACGAGGGACTTGGCACGTCGAAGAGCCGCTGGCAGGTCATCGGGCAGCAGGTCCCCGTCGCGTCGTTCGATAACCTCGCTGGTCCGGGGCAGGCGCTCTACATGGATGGGTGGGGCGGCTACCCGGCGAGTCAGCGTCGATTGCTACAGGCGATCGCTGAGCGGGCACCGAATCGCACGGTGGTCCTCACCGGTGACGTGCATGCCAACTTCGTGAACGAGCTGACCCGGATCCCCGATCGTCGCGAGAGTTCGGTGGTGGCCGCCGAGTTCATCGGGACCTCGATCAGCTCAGGGGGCGATGGGAGCGCCACCTGGCAGGGCGCAGCCGAGCTCGCGGGGGACAACCCGCAGGTGAAGTGGCACAGCGCGCGGCGTGGATATGTGATGCATGAGGTGACGCCGAGTGCGTGGAGCGCGACCTATCGCGAGGTGCCGTACGTCGAGAAAGCGGGTGCGCCGGTGACCACGGCGGGGCAGTGGCGGGTGGAGCACGGTAAGGCGGGGATCACGAAGGTGTGAGGTGGGTCAGGTCCCGCGTGGCTTCGCGCGTTTGGTCGCGGGCGCGCTGAGCGGATCCTCCGGCCAGGGATGCCGCGGATACCGCCCGCGGAGATCCTTTCGCACCTCGAAGTAGGTGCTCTTCCAGAATCCCGCGAGATCCTTGGTGACCTGCACCGGGCGATGCGCGGGGGAGAGCAGGTGCAGCGTGATCGGCACGCGGCCCTCGCCGATACGCGGGGTCTCCGTCCACCCGAAGACCTCTTGCAGTCGCACCGCGAGCACCGGCGCGGATGAATCGGCGTAATCGATTGGGATCCGTGACCCGCTGGGGACCTCGAGATGCGTCGGGGCGAGTAGATCGAGACGCGCACGCGCCGGCCAAGGGAGGCGATCGAGAAGCGCGGCCGCCAGGTCGACGCGGGTGAGGTCGCTGAGACGACGTACGCCATGCAGCACCGGGGCGAGCCAATCCTCGAGGGCGACGAGCAGCGCCGGATCGCTAACATCAGGGTAGGCCGCCAGATCGATGGTATGCGCGAAGGCGAGTCGCTCGCGGAGTGTCGTCGCCTTCTCACTCCATGGCAGGAGCGTGACCCCCTCGCGCCGCACCGCATCCAGCCAGACCGAGACGATCTCCTCGTCCGTCACATCGGTCCGCGGGCGCTCCTTGAGCACGATCGCGCCGAGGGTCTCTCGCTCGGTCGCGCGGATCTGCTGCAGGGTGGCATCCCAGGCTACGGCGCGCTCGGTGACGATGCCCGCCGCGCCAGCGCGACGAAGTGCCGCCTCGTCGAGTGGCGCGGCGAGCCAGATCCGACTCTCTGCTGGATCGCCATCGATGTCGGCGATGGCGAGGAAGGGGGCGCGAGCGAGATGACCTGGTCGCTCGAGTCGTGCCCCGCGCCCGTTGCGCAGGAGATAGCGCGCCCCCTCGCCCCCACGCCGCGCGGCCACCCGATCGGGATAGGCGAGGGCGACGAGCTCCCCGACGAGGATTGGGTCGATCACCTCGTCTCGTGCGTGCACCTCAGATGCGTCTCGCGGGAGCTCTCGCTGCAGGAGTCGCACCTCTGCGCGCACCCGCTCGAGTCGCGCGATATCGACACTCCCTCGATGCATCCCGCGTATCGCCTCCACTCGCGTCGTGAGGTCGGGATCCAGATCTGCCGCCTCGCGTCGGAGCACATCGCGCTCGGCGAGGAGCGCGGCGATCTCGCAGGCGAGCCGCCCCTCGCCTCGTGCCGCACCGGCGAGCACCAGATGCGCGAGCCGCGGCGTAACGCCCATTGCCGCCATCGCACGACCATGGGCAGTCACCCGCTCGGAGGAGTCCAGCGCTCCGAGATCGGCGAGCAGGGCGCGGCCCCGTGCGAGCGCGCCAGCTGGCGGCGCATCCATCCACCGGAGCGCACCGGCGTCGGTGGCTCCGGCGCAGGCGAGCTCGAGTGCGAGCGCGGTGAGATCCGACTCGAGGATCTCCGGGACCGCTTGCACGGGGAGCGAGGCATGCTCCCCCTCGCTCCAGAGCCGTACGCAGAGCCCGGGCGCCACGCGTCCCGCGCGTCCCCGTCGCTGGTCCGCCGATTGCTGCGAGACCCTCACCGTCGCGAGGCGCGTCATCCCGCTGCGGGGATCGAAGCGTGGGACCCGCGATCGCCCAGCATCGACCGCCATCCGCACCCCCTCGAGCGTCACGGACGATTCGGCGATCGCGGTGGAGAGGATGATGCGCCGCACCGACCCACGCGGACGGAGCACCGCGTCCTGTTCCTCGAGCGCGAGCGACCCATGGAGGATCTGCACCTGATGCGGGCCCGATGGTGGCGACTCGATGATCGCCTGCTCGATGCGACGGATCTCCGCGATGCCGGGGAGGAAGACGAGGCAATCGCCATCGACGAGGGTCCAGTGTTCGCGGATCGCCTGCGCGACCGCGAGCGGGAGCGCGATCCCCTCGCGCACGGGCCGCCAGGCCGTCTCGACGGGAAACGCACGCCCTTCGCTCACGATCACCGGCGCGTCGCCGAGCTGGGCCGCGACCGGCGCGGGATCGAGCGTCGCCGACATCACGACCAACCGGAGATCCTCACGGAGCACGGTACGTGACTCGAGCGCGAGCGCCAATCCGAGGTCGGTCGTGAGATGCCGCTCGTGGAACTCGTCGAAGCAGAGTGCGGCGACGCCGTCGAGTCCGGGATCCTCCTGCAGCATCCGCGTGAGGATCCCCTCCGTCACGACCTCGATCCGTGTGCGGGCGCTCACCTTGCTGTCGTGCCGCACGCGATAGCCCACCGTCTGGCCGACCGGCTCGCCAAGGAGCCGCGCCATCTGCGTGGCAGCGGCGCGCGCGGCGAGTCGCCGCGGCTCGAGCACGAGGATGCGCCCCTCACCGCGCCACGGGGCGTCGAGGAGTGCAAGCGGGATTCGTGTCGTCTTCCCGGCACCCGGCGGGGCGACGACCACCGCCGCACCTTGGTGCTCGAGCGCCGCCACGATCTGCCCCATGACCGCATCAATGGGGAGGGGTGGGAGGTCAGCGAGTGGGGCAGGGCGCGAAGACATCCCCTCAAAGCTAGGGGACGCGGTGGCGCCGGTGGTCCTCATCGGCGCAGATTCCCTCCATCCTCGACCCGAACCCCTCGTCCCATGCATCCGCGTCGCGACTTCCTACGTCAGGCTTCCCTGATCGCCGCCGGTGGTGTCGCGGCCTCATCCCCGCTTGGCGCGATGGCCCCGATGCCCGATGACGCTGAGCTCGTGCAGGGCAACTGGGACATGTCGTGGGTCGATCGGATCACCGGGAAATATCGGATCGCCTTCGATGCGCCCGAGGTCAAGGATGGTGTGTGCCTCCATCAGGCACGCTCCTTCCTCTCCGGCTACCAGATGGTGCACGGCCTCACCGACGCCGATCTCACGGCGGTCCTCGTGATCCGGCACTCGGCGGTCCCGATGGTGATGGGCGATGCGCTCTGGGCTGATGGGGCCTTCGGCGAGAAGGAGAAGCTCAAGGATCCGGTCTCCGGGGAGCCGACCAAGCGGAATCCCTTCATCAATATCCCCGCCGGTGCGACGCATGCGCTGACCTGGCCCGATGGGGCGCTCGACACCCTCATGAAGCGCGGGGTGATCGTCCTCGCCTGTTCGCTCGCCCTCGACAACTTCGCCTCGCAGATCGCGTCGCGACGGAAGATCCCGCGTCAGGACGCGAAGGCGATGGTGACGGAGAGTCTGCTCCCTGGGGTGATCCGGATGCCATCCGGGATCTTCGCCACCTGCCGCGCGCAGGCGGCGGGGTGCGGCTTCATGTACGCGGGGTGAGGGCGTAGGCCGCGCGACTCAGCGTCGCGCGGCCAGATCGGCGAGCACCGCGTCCGCCGCGCGGCGTCCGCTCCGCATCGCCCCGTTGATGGATGGGGTCTCCAGATGATCGCCGCAGGCGTAGAGCCCGGTCGCGCGCCGCACCGCCGTGGCCGCGGCGGACTCGCCGACGAGCGTGCGCGGAAGTGAGAGGGGGACGCGGCTCACCCGGAGCAGCTGCCAGCGTTCAATCGCTGACGCACCAAACCATTCACCGAGCTGTGTGCGCGAAGCGCGATCGAGTGCGATGTCGTCTTCGCCCGGCGTGCCGATGATCGTCGCCGAGACGAGATGGCGACCCGCGGGTGCATAGCTCGGCGCGACCACGCTCGGTACGCAGACATGATTCACCGGTCCGGGATCGTCTGGTGCCTTGAGCGCGAGATGGCGCGTCGTGATCGGTGCGTCAGGCGTGGCATACGAGAGCGTGACGCATCCGGACCAGGCTGGTGCGCTCAGCTCAGGAAGGAGCCGCGCTGCCGCCGTGCCATCGGTCGCGAGGATGATCGTCTCCGCCTCGATCACCTCACCGGACTCGAGTTCGACGGCGCGGTTGTGGAGCCGGCGCACCGGGCTCTCTCGCCGTAGGTGTCCTGATGGAAGTGCTGACGCGAGTTGCGCAGGGATCGCCTGCATCCCCTCGCTCGGGAGGGTCGCACGGCCCGTGGCGAACATCCCGAAGAGGAAATCGAACCAGGGACGCGCCGGCGTGAGCTCACGATCGAGGAAGACCCCGCCGAAGAAGGGACGGAAGAAGGCCTCGATCGCCTGCGCGGAGAAGCCGCGGGCGCGGAGTGTCTCGAGCGTGGTCGGTCCCTCGCTGCGCATCGGCGCATCGTGCGCGGTGGCACTCGCGGCGCGAAGCCCGAGCACGCGGATCGCATCGCCAAGGGTGAAGGCACCCGACGTCAGTGATCGCACGCCATCGAGCGGCGCGCGGAGGGGATCGCCGATCCGACCAAAGCGCCCACCGCCACGGTGGAGCAGGGCGCCGGGGGCGAAGGGTCGGAGATCGAGCGCGGCAAGGTCGAGCCCACGCCGCGCCTCCGGATACGAATCGAGGAGCACCTGGAACCCGCGATCGATCCGGAAGCCATCGACGAGATCGGTCGCGACGCGTCCGCCGATGCGATCGCTCGCTTCAAAGATCAGACTCGGGACGCCACGCGCTTGCAGGGTGCGCGCCGCCGAGAGGCCGGCGAGGCCCGCTCCGATGATGATGACGTCTGGTCGCTGCGCCATGAGGGAATGGATAATAGTTTCCCCACGCCATGACGACGCCAAAGCACTACGACGCCGACTACTATCGCCGCTGGTATCACGACCCGGCGCAGCGGGTGATCACCCCGGAGGCGGTCGCGCGAAAGGTGCGCCTCGTGCTCGGGATCGCGGAGTCATTGCTCGAGCGCCCGGTGCGTTCGGTGCTCGACGTGGGATGCGGGGAAGGGAGTTGGCGCGCGCACCTACGTCGCCTGCGTCCCGGGCTCCGCTACACCGGGGTGGAGAGCAGCGAATACGTGCTCGAGCGTTTCGGTCGCGCGCGCAACATCCGCCGCGGGAGCTTCGGCACCCTCGGCGAGGTCCGGCTCGCGGCCTCGTACGATCTGGTCGTCGTCTGCGATGTGCTCCAGTACGTGCCCGACCGTGAGCTCAATACCGGGCTTTCCGCGATCGCCGATCGGCTCGGTGGGGTGGTCTACCTCGAGGCCTACGCGACCGAGGATGCGATCGAGGGGGACCACGCCGATTGGCACCATCGGAGCGCGGAGCAGTATCGGCGGCACTTTCGGCGGGCGGGGCTCCAGGCGGTCGGGATGCACTGTTATGTAGGTCGCGAGCTGGCGGGGCGGACGGCGGCGCTCGAGCGCGGACACCCGTAGGCGCGACCCCCGTAGGCGCGACAACGCGCCCGCCCGGCCGCTCGGGCGCTCAGGCGCTGGCGACACCCTTGACCGGGGGGCGCCCCTAGTTAACCTTTCATCCGGATATACGGATGAAGAAGACTCTCCTCCACGACCGCCTGTCGGCCCTCGCCGACCCGATCCGCACCCGCATCCTGCTGGTGCTGGAGCGGCACGAGCTCACCGTCTCCGAACTCCGGACGGTGCTCCAGCTCCCGCAGTCGACGGTCAGCCGGCACCTCAAGGTGCTGGCCGATGCGGCCTGGATCGGCTCGCGCGAAGACGGGACCTCCAATCGCTATCGCCTCGACACCAAGGGGCTCGACGCCGGGACCAAGCGTCTCTGGAGCGCGGTGCGTGGCGAGGCGGAGCAGCTCCCCGCCGCGCGCCGGGACGCCGAGCGCGTCGCCGGGGTCCTCGCCGATCGTCACACCCGCTCGCAGGCCTTCTTCGCCTCCTCGGCTGCGCAGTGGGACAAGCTGCGTGGTGAGCTCTTCGGCGTGCGCACCGAACTCTTCGCCCTCGTCGGACTCCTCGATGAGCGCGCGCAGGTCGGCGACCTCGGCTGTGGGACGGGGCAGCTTGCCGAGGTGATGGCGCCGTTCGTCTCACGCGTCATCGCGGTCGATGAGTCGGCGGCGATGCTCAAGGCGGCGCGCGCTCGACTCGCAGCGCTCGAGAATGTGGAGCTCAGTGAGGGCTCGCTCGAGACCCTCCCGATCGAGGATGGGGCGCTCGATCTCGCCGTGGTCTCCCTCGTGCTCCACTACGTGGCCGATCCGGCGGCGGTGCTCGCTGAGATTCGTCGCACGCTGCGCCCAACCGGGGGACGCCTCCTCCTCGTCGACATGCTCCCGCACGATCACGCCGAGTACCGGCAGACGATGGGGCATGTCTGGCTCGGATTCGATCCCACGCAGCTCCGCGACTGGGCGCTCCAGGCCGGCTTCCGTTCCATCCGTCATCACGCCCTTCCTGCCGCCCCATTGGCGAAGGGTCCCACCTTGTTCACCGCTGTCCTTTCCACCTGATCCCTCTCACCTGACCCCTTTTATGACTGCCATCGCTCCAGAGCTCCATCCATTCGACGCCGTGAAGGCCACGGGCCGTCCTCCGTTCAAGGTCGCCGACCTCTCCCTTGCCGAGTGGGGGCGTCAGGAGATCCGTCTCGCCGAGTATGAGATGCCTGGCCTCATGGCCCTCCGTGCCGAGTTCAAGGGGAAGAAGCCCCTCGCCGGCGCGCGCATCATGGGCTCGCTCCACATGACGATCCAGACCGCGGTCCTCATCGAGACGCTGGCCGAGCTCGGCGCCGACGTGCGCTGGGTCTCATGCAACATCTTCTCGACCCAGGATCATGCGGCGTCCGCCGTCGTCGTCGGCAAGGACGGCTCGGTCGCGCAGCCGCGCGGCATCCCGGTCTTCGCCTGGAAGGGCGAGACCCTCGAGGAGTACTGGTGGTGCACCGAGCAGGCGCTCATGTGGCCCGACGGTCAGGGCCCGAACCTCATCCTCGATGACGGCGGCGACGCCACGATGCTCGTGCACAAGGGCACGGAGTACGAGGCCGCGGGCAAGGTCCCGGCCTTCGATCCGAAGAACGAGCCCGAAGAGTGGGGCGTGATCCTCGAACTCCTTCGTAAGACCCTGAAGGAGGACCCGAAGCGCTGGACCAACGTCGGTCGCGCCATCAAGGGCGTCTCTGAGGAGACCACCACCGGCGTGCACCGTCTCTATGAGATGACGCAGGCGGGGACCCTCCTCTTCCCGGCGATCAACGTCAACGACTCGGTCACCAAGGCGAAGTTCGACAACCTCTATGGCTGCCGTCACTCGCTGACCGATGGCATCCTCCGCGCGTCGGACGTGATGCTCGCGGGCAAGGTCGCGGTCGTCATGGGCTACGGCGATGTGGGCAAGGGGTCGGCGCAGTCGCTCCGTGCGCAGGGTGCGCGCGTCGTCATCACCGAGATCGACCCGATCTGCGCGCTGCAGGCGGCGATGGAGGGGTATCAGGTCACGACGCTTGAGGAGGTCGTGAGCACCGCCGACGTCTTCATCACCGCGACCGGCAACGCCAACATCATCACCGTCGACCACATGGCGAAGATGAAGGACAAGGCGATCGTCGGGAACATCGGCCACTTCGACAACGAGATCGATATGGCCGGGCTCAAGGCGATCAAGGGGATCGTGCGGAACCAGATCAAGCCGCAGTTCGACGAGTGGGTCTTCCCGGACGGGCACTCGGTCCTCATCCTCGCCGAGGGGCGTCTCTTGAACCTCGGCTGCGCCACCGGCCACCCGAGCTTCGTGATGAGCTGCTCCTTCACCAACCAGGTCCTGGCGCAGATCGACCTGCACCTCGCGGCGCAGGGGAAGCCGACCCTCTCCGGGACCAAGTACGACTCCAACAAGGTGAACGTGCTCCCGAAGAAGCTCGACGAGAAGGTGGCGCGCCTCCATCTCAGCAAGCTTGGGGTCAAGCTTACCACGCTCTCCGAGAAGCAGGCGTCGTACATCGGCGTGCCGGTGGACGGGCCGTACAAGCCGGACCACTACCGCTACTAGTCGGGCGGTGAGGCGATGCCGACGGGCGTGGGACCGCGAGGTCCCACGCCCGTTTCGCTTTCCTGTCAGAGAGGGCATCCTTCAGGGGTGACGACGCGTCGGCATTTCTTGGGGCAGATGACCGTGGCGGTCGGGGGCGTGTTCGGCGCCCCGACGATCCTGCGGAGCGCCCCCGAGGCCCCTGATCTCATCCTGCGTGGCGGGGTGATCATCGACGGCCTCGGGCGTCCCCGCTTCCAGGCCGACCTCGCGATCACCGGCGACCGCATCACGGCGATCGGGCGCAAGCTCCGGGAGCAGGGCGCGGTCGAAATCGATTGTCGCGACCGGATCGTCGCGCCGGGGTTCGTCGATGTGCACTCGCATGGCGATGGGACGGTCTTCGACGACCCGAATCAGGAGTCGCTCATCCGTCAGGGGGTGACGACGATCATCGTCGGAGCGGATGGGAGCTCGCGCGCGCCGGCGATGGATCCCGATAGCGATGCGCCGCTGACGATCGCCGCGGTGCTGGAGCGCTTCGATCGTGTCGGTCCCTCGACCAACATCGGGACCCTCGTCGGGCTCGGGAGCGTGCGCGAGCTCGTGATCGGCGAGGCCGATCGCCCAGCGACGCCCGCCGAGCTCCGTCGGATGGTGACGCTCGTCGAGCGCGCCCTCGCCGATGGGGCGCTTGGCACCTCGAGTGGGCTCGAGTACACCCCGGGCGCCTTTGCCTCCCTCGAGGAACTCGTCGCCCTCTGCACGCCGCTCAGCGAGCGCGGGCTCGCGTATCACACCCACATGCGCAACGAGGACGATGCGCTCATCGAGGCAGTGGAGGAGGCGATCGCCGTGGCCCGTGGGGCGAAGTGCGGGTTGCAGATCGCCCATCTCAAGACGCAGGGGCCACGCAACTGGCCCAAGCTCGATACCGTCTTCGAGCGGATCGGTGCCGCGCGCGCGACCGGCCTCGATGTCGCCTTCGATCGCTATCCCTATCTCGCCTATCACACGGGACTCACGAACCTCTTCCCGGCGTGGACGCGTGATGGAGGGATGACGCGTTTCTTCGAGCGGATCGAGGACCGCGCCACCGCCGATCGCATCCGCGCCGAGGCCAACGAGAAGGCGGCACTGATCGGCGGGTGGGAGAATGTCCAGATCTCGCGCGTGTCCGTCGCGGAGGATGAGGTGGTGGTAGGGCAGCGGCTCGGGAGCTTCGCGCAGCAGCTCTCGCTCGATCCCTACGATGTGGCGGTGGGGCTGCTTCGTCGCAACGATGGATCGGTGAGTATGATCGGCTTCGCGATGAGCGAGGAGAACCTCGAGAAGATCCTTGCGCATCCACAGGGGATGGTCGCCTCCGATGGGACGGCGTACGCGATCAGCGGCCCAGCGCGCCGCGGGTCACCCCACCCACGCGGGGCAGGGAGCTTCGCCCGTGTGCTCGGCCGCTACGTGCGCGAGCGGAAGACCCTCACCCTCGAGCAGGCGGTGCAGAAGATGACCGCGCTCCCCGCGTCTCGCGTCGGGATCACCTCGCGCGGTCGGCTCGCCATCGGCGCCTATGCCGATGTGGTGGTCTTCGATGCCGATCGCGTCACCGATCGTGCCGATTTCCGCGACCCGTTCCAATACGCCGAGGGGATCACCGCGACGATCGTGAACGGGGGGCTGACCTTCGTCGATGGCGGGCGGGGGCTTCGGACGGGGCGCGCGCTCCGCGGGTAGACCGGGACGGGTTACCTTCCGAGGGTCTCCTTCTTCGAGGCCCATCGATGTCTCCGAGCTCCCTTCGTCTCTCTCTCGTCGCTGGCCTGATCCTCGGGGGTATCGCGATGCCCGCCGTCGCCCAGCGCGCGGCTGCACCCGCACAGGACCCGCATCTCGCCAAGGCACTCAAGGTCCTCACCTCCACGCCGCTGATCGATGGACACAACGACCTCCCGTGGGCGATCCGCGAGAGCAAGACGGCGCCGAGTGATGTCGAAGCATACGATCTGCGTCAGCGCACGGCGGGCCACACCGATCTCGCCCGCCTCGCGGCCGGCCGACTCGGTGGACAGTTCTGGTCGGTCTACATCCCCGGGGATACGAGTATCGCGCGTCAGGGATACGCGAAGGTGCAGCTCGAGCAGATCGACATCGCGCGCCGCGTGATGGCGACGTACCCGGAACGGCTCGCGTATGCGAGCAGTGCGGCCGATCTCCGCGCGGCCTTCCAGCGTGGCCGTATCGGTGGGGTGCTGGGGATGGAGGGGGGGCATGCGATCGAGAACTCCCTCGGCGCGTTGCGCGCGTTCTATGACCTCGGCGCGCGCTACATGACCCTCACGCACAATCAGACCCTCGACTGGGCGGACGCGGCGACGGGCGTCCAGCGTCATGGGGGACTCACAGCCTTCGGGAAGGAGGTCGTGCGGGAGATGAACCGACTCGGGATGCTCGTCGATCTCTCACACGTGGCGCCGTCGGTGATGAGCCAGGCGCTCGATGTGAGCGAGGCGCCGGTGATCTTCTCGCACTCGAACGCACGGGCCCTCGCCGATCACCCGCGCAACGTCCCGGATTCGATCCTCAAGCGTCTCCCCAAGAACGGAGGGATCGTCATGGTGACCTTCGTCCCGGGGTTCACCTCGCAGGCGGTCGTCGAGTGGAATCGAACGCCGGCGGCGCAGCGGTCGGCTGGTGCCAGTGCACCACGCGCCACACTCGCGCAGGTCGCCGATCACATCGAGCAGATCCGGAAGGTCGCTGGGGTCGATCATGTGGGGATCGGAGGCGACTTCGACGGGATCAGCGATGTGGTCGAAGGGCTCGAGGATGTCTCGACTTATCCCGCGCTCTTCGCCGAGCTCTCGCGTCGCGGTTGGAGCGAAGCCGATCTGCGGAAGCTCGCCGGGGAGAACATCCTCCGCGTCTTCGCGCAGGCGGAGCAGGTGGCGGTACGACTCCGTGCCACGCGGGCGCCGAGCACGAAGACGATCGGGGAGTTGGACGGGGTGCGGCGGTGAGTCGATCGGTGCCCTCGCTTGGCGAGGGCACCGCGATGGTCAGGCGCGGGCGAGGATCGTCGAGGCGCGCGCGCGCAGCCAGCGCCGGAGATCGGTCACCGAGGTGAGGGGGTCGGCACCGATCTCGGAGAGCACCTCGCCATAGGAGAGCGCGCCGCTCCCACCGACCACGAGTCCGACCTGCGGCGGGAGCTTGGACCGCAGCGTGCGGAGCTCTCCCGCGAGGCGTGGATCGTCCGTCGGGTAGACGATTGAGAGCGCGACGGCATCGGCCTTGGCGATCTGCGCGGCGCGCGCCAGCTCCTCGGCCGGGAGATTCGGGCCGAGATAGATCACCCGCCATCCGTGGCCACCCGCGCTCGTCGCGGCAAGCATCGCCCCGAGCTCGTGGAGTTGGCCGGCCGGGGTCCCCACCACGACGACCGGGGCCCCCTGCGGTGGGGCCGAACTCTCGCCCATCCAGGTCAGGACGCGGCGGATGGTCGCGGTGGCGAGATGCTCATTGGCGGGGAGCAGGAGCCCCTGGTGCCAGAGCGACCCGATGGTGAAGAGCATCGGGCCGATCACTTGATCGATGACCTCGTCGGCCGGGAGCCGGAGGGCGGCGGCACGAAGGGTCATCTCCAAGGCATGGCCATCGAACTTCTCGACGGCGATCAGCGCCGAGGAGAGGAAGCTCTCGATCGCCGGACCATCCCCCGATGGGGCCCGGTTGAGTTCGGCGGCGCGCTCCTCGGCGAGGATGAGCTTCTGGAGCTCATCATTCGGCAGGGTCGCCACCTGACCGATCTGGCGGCCCAGGCGGGTCAGTCGGGCGAGCAGACGGAGTCGCTCGATGTCCGCGTCGGTGTATTGCCGCTGACCGCCGGCGCTCCGGACGGGCCGGATGGCGCCATACCGCTTCTCCCACGCCCGAAGCAGGTCCGGGGTGAGCCCGGTCCGCTGCGCGACGATGCGCATCGGATGGGGGAAGGGAACGCCGGTCGGGTCAGCCATGTCCAGAAATA
>Ga0194119_10008338_pt1 | contig 14268 bp, 13 predicted proteins | sample TA2MahC100mmetaG_FD_148620 | JGI IMG/M metagenome (GOLD analysis project Ga0194119, IMG submission 148620) | Freshwater microbial communities from Lake Tanganyika, Tanzania - TA2015018 Mahale Deep Cast 100m | ecosystem: Environmental > Aquatic > Freshwater > Lake | place: Tanzania: Lake... | reverse complement strand
AGCAACCTATAACCTGCGACGACTTTGCAGCCTGAAAACCTGCGGAATTTTGGCCTTTTAACGACCAAGCTGCGCCTGAAATGCACCAAAAAGGGCATTTCAGGATAAAAACCACTGAAAAGTGGGCAATTTTTTGCCCTGATGCATGGGGATCAAGATTCCTATATGTCGTTGGTCAAAGCAACGGCTGATTTTCAAAGTAAATCGAGGTGCCCTAAAGATGGTAAAGATGCCGATTCCATTAATAAGCTGGCGTAATGCCGCCTTTTACCTTTATCATTCCGGCTTCCATTGGCTTTTAAGCGTTTAAATGCGTTCACTTAAGGAAATCCCCCTGGCTGTACAAGTTGTCATTGGCGTAAGCATCGGTACGCTGTTGGGTGTGCTGTTCGGCGCAAAACCGTATTTAGGCGGTTTATTAACGAATGAAACGCTGGGACAACTCGGCATGCTGGTGATCCGCCTGTTAAAAACGCTGGCAACGCCGCTGGTGTTTCTGGCGATTCTGGATGCCTTTAGCCGTTGCGACATTCGCTTTCACCATTTTGGCAGGCTTCTTAGCATTTGTGGATTTAATCTGCTGGTAGCGATGTCCATCGGCCTGGCGATTATGAATGTATTTAGCCCAGGCTTATCCTGGAGCGGACATATCCAGGAATTAATGACTCAACTGCCGGAAGCGGCCAATGGCGCACCGTTAAAGCCAGCACCGCAAGGCGTAACATTAAACCCGTTGGCTAATATTTCCGGCTATATTCCGGAAAATATTTTTGATCCATTCGTTAAAAACAACATTATTTCGGTGATATTAATGGCGGTCTTTATCGGTTGCGCCATCAAAACAGTCAAAGCGCACACCGAAAATTTCGAGCAAAGCGGAATCCAACTCATCGAAAAAGCTATCTCGGCTTGTTATCAGGTGGTGCTACAAATGTTGTCGTGGATCATCCGAGCCATTCCTTTTGCGATAACGGGCGTGGTTGCGCATGTGGTCGGCAAATCCGGTTTGGGTGTTTTTGTGTTGTTAAGCCTGTTCCTGGTCACCATGCTCAGCGGCTTGCTGCTGCATGCTTTCGTTTATTATCCGTTAATGGCGCGCGTCGTCGGGCGTGTGCCGATAAGCCGCTACGTGGACCAAGGCGCGGACGCAATATTAACAGGCTTTTCCACCAACAGCAGCTTGGCGACTGTGCCGGTAACCTTGCGCTGCTTGACAGAAAAAATCGGCGTGAGCGAACGCTCCGCGCGTGTCGCGGCGCTGATCGGCACCAATCTCAACAACGACGGCGTGGTTTTATATGAAGCCATGACCGCGATTTTTTTAGCTCAAGCGTTGGGCATGAATCCGGATGTATCGCAGCAGTTATTAATCGTTGCCGCATCCGTCATGGTCGGAATTGGCGTGGCCGGCATTCCTGAAGCAGGATTGATCGCTCTGCCGCTGGTGTTGAGCACGATTGGCTTGAACGCCGCCTTGATTGCGGCAATTATCCCATTAATCGCAACCATTGACTGGATCATCGCGCGCTGCCGTTCGATGGTAAATGTGATGAGCGATATGCTGGTGGCGATTTTGCTGGATCGTTTTGACAGCAACGCTAACTAGATTATTTAAAACAGCTTATCGGCTTACACCGTAAATCATGCTTTTCTATAAAGAACGGCTACGACGAAATTCAATTAACACCGGAGCAAACATTCCCGCTGCAAAACAAAAGGGAACTAAAATAATAGCTGCGCTTGTAAAAGTTAATGCAATGTATAAGTTTTTGATGATCGGTGCATAGAGGATTAATACCGGTAATGCACCCACAGCATAAAGCCATTTTTGATTCACGTTGCGCCCATTTATATTACTCAAGCTGATGCATAAATAAGAGAGCAATACGGCGAGTATTGGCCAGAATGTCAAAAAAGTTGCCCCTGGAATCAAGCACAACAAGCCATTCATTATCAGCCAACAGGCAGCAATACCGAGGCATAATTCTTGTGATGTCAGCCATTTCCGGCAAACCAAAACAATACTGCCCATAACTGCACTATCAATTAACATTAACCCTATAAAAAACAGGTCATTAATGAATGTGTTTGGTTTATCAGTATGAACCAACTGGATACCTTTCAAAACCCCATAATTAATGCCATATAACATGCCGATTAATAATGGGTAACTAATTGCAACTGCCATTAACGACCGCAAACGCATAGCTTTAGTTTTAATAGATTTAACGCAAATACATATATAAATTATTAATGGCAACAATAACATCGCAGTTATCCAACTTTGCGGGTAATGAACGATGCCGAATCCGGGCAAATCGAAATAAACCCGGTTTTCCGCTTTCAGATTATCCAATGATTGATTGCCGAAATGCTTGACCAGCCCCAGCATGATGTCGCCTTCGTGCTGTAATGTACCTTGATTAATAGCTTCTGGGCGGTCTAATTCGGTGTGGTAAGCGGCAAAACCGTCTATGGCGGCAAAGTTCATCCCTGAAAATCCTGCCTGTTTAAATACCGTAAAATCGGTATCGTTAGGCATACGGTTATACACTTCAAACATTAATGAATTCGCTTGAATTGCAGGTACTGCCGCCGCCAGACCTTCAATCAATTTTCCGTTACCAAAGCTGGTTTCGAACATCATGAAAGCCCCGCTGTTGCCGCGGTATTCAAAGTTCAGCACCAGGCCGACATCCTTCGCCCAGGGATGTTGCCTGACAAACGCATTGGCTCCAAGCAGGCCGCTTTCTTCACCATCGGTAAACAGGCAAATGACGTCATTGTGCAAGGCGGCCTGTGTTTTAATCGCCCGTAACGTTTCCAAGATGGCCGCTACCGACGCCGCGTCGTCAGCAGCGCCCGATCCGGCAGGGACGGAATCGTAATGCGCGACCAGCAACAAAGCCTTGCCTGTTTGCTTTCCCGGTAATTTTGCCAAAACATTATGAATTCCCCCGACTTGGCGGTTTTGAAGGATCGACTGCTTGGCTTGCTGCATTACCAGCGCCGATTGCACCTCAGGCGTTAATCCCAAGCTTTTCAGTTCATTAATCAAGTAATCGCGCACCTCGATATTGGCTTGCGACCCCGTAGGATGCGGTTCTGCGGCAATATGCCGTACTGTGCGCATGGCGCGACCGGCGGAAAATTGATTCAAGGGCGCGGAATCGCCCAGCGGCTCGGGCGGAAGAGTCGATTGCAGGGCAAAATTAACGGCGCAACACAGGATTAATAACAACACGGCTGTTGCTATAGCAGTTAATCGTGCCGGTTGGCTAACATTCACTGGTAAACTCCTCGAATGCTTAATTTATTCTCCCGCTGCCGTGTCGTGATAAAGAACAATTTAAAAGCCCTGCCCGCACAGGCTATTAATGTTTTATCTAGCTGTCCATACTCAACCGTGAGCAGCTTTTTTGATTATTGGCGCTGACCATAACGAAATCCAGATGCGGCGATGCGGCAAATTGTTTCCGGGCTTTTGTCACCAAATCCTGCGCATAGGCAATAGAATCCAGCATACAAAATCCAGTCGGTCCCCAAGAAGTCTGCCCTACGCCGACTGCGCCTTGCGCGCTAAGCCAAGCCATCGCTTCGGCAACTTCTAGGCTGGCGTAAATACCGCCCTGTACCGGTGCGAAATGCTGTCCAACCGCCTGTTGTAGTTGAGTGATGACCTCACCGAAGGCATTAATATCGTGCTCGGCCACTGCCGGTAAGCCGTGCATCATTAATCGATAACACAGGTGTTCGGCTTCGCGCTGAGGAAATCCCGGCAAGGCGGCAAAAGCATTAATCTCGTCATCACCGTACAGCCCCTTGCCGCGCTTGTCGAACACCAGAATAAAGCGCCAGGACTCAGGTACAGTTAAATTCACCAGCACCGGCGGCACAACCGTCTGCTTGCCGCGCCCGCCGTCCACCACCAGACCGCTGTACTCAAAAACGCCAATGCCGATGCCGGACCGCAAACCACGATCCATAACCGCGGCAATCTCCCGTACCGTCAAACCCAAGCCGTAAAATGCATTCAAGCCAGTGCCGATTGCCAGCGCCATCTGCGTACCGGAACCCAAACCGACATGCTCCGGAATAGCGGATTCGATAGCAATTTCTAGCCGATCCTGCACACCGAGTGCTTGGCACAACTGGCTCAAACATTTATCCGCCCGCGCAGCCGCCGGGCCTTTTATAGTCCGTTGACTGGCTTCGCTTACCGTCAGGCGCGTAAAGATTTCATTAATGGCAATGCCGATACTGCCGAATTGCCGATCCAACGCGCCGCACAGCCCGATAAAGCCCATGTGCAGGCGTGCTGGCGCGGTGACGGTTATTTTTGCAGGTGAAGTCATTAATCAAACGGCTGAGGATGCGGATTAATCGGTAATTATATCCCGAATACCAACTGCTAAGTGCAAGTATTCAGAGCTTGGGTCAAATCGTCCAGCAGGCAATCGGCTAGTTCAACGGTTGCTGGATTTATCGGGAAAGACGAAGGCACGTAAACGGTGTAAGCCCCGGATTTAGCGGCAGCAACCACGCCGGTATGGGAATCTTCAAAAATCACGCAATGGTCGATAGCCATCCCCATTAATTCAGCCGCTTTCAAAAAAATCTCAGGGCTGGGCTTTGCCCTCTCGACATCGGAACGCGTCACCAGCAACGGAAACCGTTCAGTCAACCCGGCAATCGCCAGACATTCTTTGGCGTATTGCTCCATGCTGTTGGTTGCTACGCAATACGGGATGCGTTGCCGGTTTGCGTAATCCAGCAAATCGACAACCCCAGGTTTGACAGTTATCCCGTTTTCCCTGACATAATCACGCCAAATCTGTACGCTCAAGTGGTCGAATTCAGCCAAGTCGAAACTCGACCCCAGCCACTCCTGCAACGTCGACATGACCCGCTGATAATGGTAACCGGACATCGTCAAGTAACGCTCCGACGGCAACTGAAAACCCATCGTTTCCACGGTCAATTGCCATGCTGCAAAATATGTCGGTTCGGTATCGAGTATCAGACCGTCCAAGTCGAAGATGAAAGCGGCAAAACCGGATAACTTAACCATGAATAGTGAATTTATTTTGTTCGCACTTTATTAATAGGTTGAAAATACGGCTATGTGACTTACTGAAATGTCAGGGAACGTAACGCGCACCCTGACCTACAGAACTTCCCTACTCTCTTAAGGTTCATTGGCTTGCATGGTTTCAAAAGCCTCTTTGCAATGGGCTTTCGATGCATAGATTAAATATTCGCTATCCTTCGAAGGCTTACACTGGTAATAAGGCAATGATAATCCGAAAGCATTTCCAGGAGACTTGAGTTCGCAGCGTTTTAACTTAGCGGCATCGCTTCGATTAATGCGACGGCATTCGGTCGATTTAGGATGTAACCAATCGAATCCGTAACCCCCGACGACGGAAAACTCTTCGGCTAAAGCAGAAGTTATTGAAAATGCGGTAAAAAAACAATGTTAATCAGTAAGCGCATAGGTATTAATGTTAAGAAGATACTTAAAAAACATAAGATTTAGTCTCGCATAGCTTTTGATAGCCAAGCTTTTATTTACGAACAACTTTAATATACTCTCCCGGCGCTTCCCGGCTGGAACCGACCACTATCCGCTTCTCACCTTGTTCAGACTGCTCCAGTAAACCGGAAATCTCGACAGTTTCGCCCGTGAAAGCTTGCCCGGTATAGGTGGCGATAAAACATGCCACCGACTTAATCTCAGTGTGATCGATGGCGTAAACCGCCGGATAATCGAAGCCGTACCAATCGCCGGTTATTGTACACTGCAACGTGATAGCACCGAGTTTGCGATAAGTAACCGTCTTGCTGATTTGTTCCGTTACAAAGTTAAGGTCGAATTTACGATTATTAATCAATCCCTTATTAAGTTTTCGTTGTTCATGCCAAACGTATTCCGGCAAGCTCAAGGTGCAGGAACGGCGCGCAAAGGCTTCCTGCCAATCGCTGTCCGCCAATGCGCCTAACTGGCCGTTTTCGATTAATTCTTGTGTTATTTTTCTGGCTTTATGAAAATTCTCACGGTCGTAAATGACCAAATCGATATCGGATTGCATTTGCTGCGCCCCGATTAATAACGAACCGGTAACGCCGGTTTTTGTTAAATCCAGGCCGTTTTTCTGCAATAGGACGCATAACTCCGTCAGATCTTGTTCGACGCGGTCTTGTGGTAAATGGCTCAAAATCTCCTGTAATCGGCGCCTGGGCTGGTGGTGATGCCGGATTCGTACTACATCAACCGCATGAATTGCCGTATCCAACGCAGCGGAATGGTAAAGATAATGAGGATATTGCGTACTTAGGAAGGAATTGGCGTCCTGGGTGCCGACCTTACGCCACTGTTTTTTGCCGTTGTCGGCTTGCAGAATATAACGTAAAAAACACAATACCTTAGCTTGACCATCGCACCGCTCGGTTCCCGACTGAACCACCGCAAAACACAAGCCTTCCGCCGTTTCCAGGAAGTCTTTTGCCAAATAACTATGGGTATTTTCTAGCATGTTTTTTATTTTTTACCGCTAATTAATCGCCAGATACGAAAAGCCGACAAATTCTATTGAAAACCCGAGCTTAATCTTCTATCCTCTCGGAGTTTTGACCTATTAATAATAACGCAAATCCATCATACCCTAACACAGGCAGGAACCCTTATGAAGATTGGTGTACCGAAAGAACTCTACCCCGGCGAAAGGCGGGTGGCGATCACGCCCGAAGCCGCCGAGCAAATCATTAAGCTTGGCTATGAAGTCTGCATTGAAAGCGGTGCCGGCGCTGCCGCCGACATCAGCGATGAGGCTTACAAGAAAGCAGGCGTTAAAATTGTTAAAGACGCCAAGTCGATCTGGGAGCAATCCGACATCGTGATGAAAGTTCGTGCGCCGTCTAAGGAAGAAGCGGACTTGCTGCCCAAGGGTAAAAACCTGATCAGCTTCATCTGGCCTGCACAAAGCGAGGCACTGATGAAACAGTTTGAGAAAAACGGCGTAACGGTGATGGCGATGGATTCGGTGCCGCGCATTTCCCGGGCGCAAAAGCTGGACGCCTTGAGTTCTATGGCGAATATCGCCGGTTACCGCGCTGTGGTGGAAGCCGCGCAGCATTTCGGACGCTTTTTTACCGGCCAGATTACCGCTGCAGGCAAAATTCCACCCGCGAAAGTGTTGGTCATCGGCGCGGGCGTGGCGGGTTTGGCAGCCATCGGCGCGGCTAAAAGCATGGGTGCGATTGTCCGCGCTTTCGACACTAGGCCGGAAGTGAAAGAGCAGATCGAAAGTATGGATGCCGAATTCCTGATGCTGGATTTTAAAGAGGAAGGCTCCGGCACCGGCGGCTACGCCAAAGTGATGTCGAAAGAGTTCATCGAAGCGGAAATGGCCTTGTTTGCCCAGCAGGCGAAGGAAGTCGATATCATCATCACCACCGCATTAATTCCAGGCAAACCTGCGCCCAAGTTAATCACGTCCGACATGGTCAAATCCATGAAACCCGGCAGCGTGATCGTGGATTTGGCGGCGGAACAAGGCGGCAACTGCGAGTTGACCGAGAAAGATAAGGCGGTCAATAAACACAACGTGACTATTATCGGTTACAGCGACCTGCCGAGCCGCATGGCTAATCAATCCAGCCAGTTGTACGCCACCAATTTACGGCATTTTCTGACCGATCTAACTCCGGCGAAAGACGGCAACATCAACGTCAACATGGAAGACGAAGTTATCAGGGGTGCAACTGTTGTTAAAGACGGCAAAATCACTTGGCCGCCACCGCCGCCAACCATTTCGGTTGCCCCGCAAGCCAAAGCGGAAGCGGCTTCGTCTGTTGTCGTCGAGAGAAAACCGGCCATTCCGCCCGCTGTCAAACAACTGATAAGTTTAGCGATTGCTGGCGCGGCCCTGTTCTGGGTCGGTGCAAACGCCCCTGCCGCATTCATGTCGCACTTTACTGTGTTCGTACTAGCCTGCTTCGTCGGTTATCAAGTCATTTGGAATGTAACCCCGGCTCTGCATACGCCATTAATGAGCGTGACCAACGCCATCAGCGGCATTATCGTTATCGGCGCATTGGTGCAGATTTCCGCGCCGGGCTTCTTGATTACCGTGCTGGCGGGTTTAGGCATTTTGCTGGCTTCCATTAATATCGCAGGCGGCTTCCTGGTGACGCGCCGTATGCTCGAAATGTTCAGAAAATAAGGGGAAAACCATGTCGCAAAGTTTAGTTACGATGTCCTACATCGTCGCCACCATTCTGTTCATTTTAAGCTTATCCGGCCTGAGTAACCAGGAAACCGCGCGTCGCGGCAATTATTTCGGCATATTGGGCATGGCAATCGCTATTATCGCCACCGTCATGAGCGGCGCGGTGACGTCCTACGCCATCCTTGGCGCGGCATTGGCGGTCGGCGGCAGCGTCGGCCTGTATGCAGCCAAAAAGGTAGAGATGACGCAAATGCCGGAACTGGTCGCCATCATGCACAGCTTGGTCGGCTTGGCGGCAATGTTGGTCGGCTACGCCAATTTCATGGACACCTCATCCCATTTCACCGGTGCAGAAAAAACCATCCACGAAGTCGAAATTTATCTTGGAATATTAATCGGCGCAGTTACGTTCTCCGGCTCGGTCATCGCCTTCGGCAAGCTTAGCGAAAAAATCAGCGGCAAACCGGTTCTGTTACCGGCACGCCATTGGTTGAATCTCGGCTTATTAATCCTGGTCATCTTCATCGGCAAGTGGTTTTTGTCTGCAGCCGAAACCGGTGGCGGCTTCTTTCCGCTGCTATTAATGACCACCCTAGCCCTGGCCTTCGGCGTCCACATGGTGATGGCTATTGGCGGCGCGGACATGCCCGTGGTGGTGTCCATGCTCAACAGCTATTCCGGCTGGGCGGCTTCGGCGACCGGCTTCATGCTCAACAATGACTTATTAATCGTGACCGGCGCACTCGTCGGCAGCAGCGGCGCGATTCTGAGCTACATTATGTGCCGCGCGATGAACCGCCACTTCCTAAGCGTGATCGCGGGCGGCTTCGGCACCGCATCCGGCGCGGATGCCGCCGTGGTGGAAGGTGAAGTACAGGCGATTAGCGCGGAGGAAACCGCGCAATTGCTGCTGTCGTCCAAAAACATCATGATCATCCCCGGCTACGGCATGGCCGTCGCGCAGGCCCAGCATACCGTTAATGAAATCACCAAATTCCTGCGCGATAAAGGCAAAAAGGTCGGTTTCGGCATCCACCCCGTCGCCGGACGCATGCCCGGCCATATGAACGTGTTGCTGGCGGAAGCTAAAGTGCCTTATGACATCGTGTACGAAATGGACGAAATCAACGAGGACTGGGACGACGTGGATGTCAGCATCGTTATCGGCGCCAACGACATCGTCAACCCCTCCGCCCTCGACGACCCCAACAGCCCCATCGCCGGCATGCCGGTGCTGGAATGTTGGAAAGGGGATACCACCATCGTCATGAAACGCAGCATGGCTTCGGGCTATGCCGGTGTCGGCAACCCATTGTTTGTTAAAGAAAACACCCGCATGTTGTTTGGCGATGCCAACAAGATGTTGCAGGAGGTTTTGAAAGCGGTTAAAAGTTGATTTGCGAACCGCAAGGTAAGGCAGAGTGAGACCTGCCTTATAAAATATAGGTAAGAAATCTTTTTCCAAATAGAATTAGGACTTCAATTTTCGAATTTATTGACCCAGGAATCCAAAATGAAAATATTAATGTTAACTGTTGTTTTGCTGAGCGCATCGCTATTGGGCGGACAGGCTATTGCCGACGTCAGTTTGCAAAACAAACAAGACATAGAAGGCTCTTGGAAGGTGGATTACACCAAAAACTCCCTAACCGACCGACGCCCTGCTAAGCGTGAAGACACATGGGTGTTCACGGATGGCAATTTCACCATAAAGCACATTCCTAGAGCTGGCACTTACTACGACCAACTCCCAGCGCCTTACGAAATTGAAAACGGCAAACTCAAAACCTTGGTACTAGGTTCCCCAAAATTTGATCTTTATACCGTAGTGGAAAAAAGCGACAAAGCCATGACTCTGAAGAATAAATACGGGACTTACTATTTTTTTACTAAGGAATAACCTACAAACTTTGCTACTGCTGCACAGGGACATTAATCTCCGTAAAGCGGTAGCATGATTATAAGATATCAAAAATTTTTACCAATTTTATTGTAAAAAATGGCAAAATTGTTATCTAAGCATTAACTATTCACACCAAAGGGCGCGACAATGTTAAGGTTAATTTTGCTTTTTCTCATCAGTTTCCCCGTCTATTCAAGGTCGATCATCGTCTATCCCGGCAATTTTTACAGTAACACCTGGAACCAAGCCCAAATCATGCACGTTCAGACGCAACAGCAGCTACAAGCCCAGGACTTATACCGTCGGCAATTACTGCTGCAAAGTCAACAATGGCGAATGGACCGGCTTGAAGACCAGCGGATATCGGATGGCATGCGCTTAAACAGCTTAATGATGCATCATCATTCCGACCGGTTGAAGCAATATAGTAGACATCGATAGCTGATAAAAAGTATTCTGTTAATAAGTCAAATATCAAGCATTTATTTCTTTTAATGCCGCACATAATATGAAAATTAACTATCCATTAATCATTTTGACTGGCATTATTCTCGCTGCCTGCCAATATAAACAACCCGATTACCTCACCATGCTCAGTCCGTCGGAATTGAACAAAGTCTTGAAAAATCAGGATGTTTTTCTAGTTGACGTGCATACGCCGGGGCAACGGCATATTAAAGGTACCGATGCTTTCATACCTTACGACGAAGTGGAGAAGCACACGGATAAACTGCCGCAAGATAAATCGACGCCCATCTATCTGTATTGTGCAGGCGGGCCGATGGGCAATGCCGCCGCAAGAACCTTGCACGACCTGGGCTATACAAAGCTGTACAATCTGGATGGCGGCGCTGTTGCCTGGAGCAAGGCCGGTCTTGCGTTTGAATGATGGCCGATTAATAACCGCTTTGCGCGAATTAATTAACTTTGTTCTAACATCTTCTTAAGAAGAACAAGGAGATTAGTCGATGCTAAAAACCCACGGCTATGCCACCCACGATGCCGCATCTTCCTTAGAGCCTTTCACGTTCGAGCGGCGAGATTTACGCCCTAACGATGTGCAAATCGAAATTTTATTCTGCGGCGTCTGTCATTCCGACATTCATCAGGTGCGCAACGAATGGGGCAATGCCCGTTACCCCATGGTGCCAGGCCATGAAATCATCGGCAAAGTAACTGCATTAGGCGGTGCGGTCGGCGATTTTACTGTCGGCGAAACCGTTGGTGTCGGCTGTCTAGTGGACTCCTGCCGGACATGCCCCGATTGCCAGGATAATCTTGAGCAATTCTGCAACACGCCGACCTTTACCTACAACTCCGAAGACAAGATAACCGGTGGCAATACTTACGGCGGCTATTCCACCCAGATAGTCGTCGACCGACATTTTGTGCTGCATATCTCCGACAGACTCGATCCTGCCGCCGCCGCGCCGCTGTTATGTGCTGGCATTACCACTTACTCGCCATTAATGCACTGGAAGATTAAAAAAGGCGATAAAGTCGGCATTGTCGGCCTGGGTGGTTTAGGCCACATGGGCGTCAAGTTCGCTCGTGCGTTAGGCGCTCACGTCGTATTATTTACCACATCGCCCAGCAAAGTCGAGGACGCCAAACGTTTGGGCGCGCACGAGGTAGTCGTTTCTAAAAACCGGGATAACATGGCGAAGCATACGCTGAGTTTCGATTTCATACTCGATACCGTCTCCGCCGCGCACGACTTGGACGCCTACAGTTGCCTGCTCAAGCGCGATGGCACATTATGCCTGGTCGGCGTACCGGATCATCCGCACCCGTCGCCTGACGTCGGCCGTTTTATTTTTAAACGCCGCCAGCTTGCCGGTTCATTAATCGGCGGGCTTAAAGAAACGCAAGAGATGCTGGACTTCTGCGCCGAACACAACATCGTATCGGACATCGAACTGATTCCGATGCAATACATTAATGAAGCGTACGAACGCATGTTACGCAGCGATGTGAAGTACCGTTTTGTGATCGATCTGGCCAGCCTTAAATCGTAACCCGGCTTTTTTAATTACCATGATTAATCGTGTTAATGTCAAAAGCCGATTGGCCTGATTAATCATTAATGGCTGACAATAAATCTTCTAAGCAACCGTTGCCGATCAGGCTGCCGTATATCGATTATCTTTTGGCCGCCATGCAAAGCGGCGAAAAATACCTTGAAGATTGTTTCGGCCGCCACCTGCATTGGGGTTATTGGGAAAATCCGAAAACAGCAACATTAACCACCGAAGATTTTATTGAGGCTGCGGAAGAACTCAGCCGACAGGTATGCCTTGCCGCTAACCTGCAACCTAACCAGCACGTTCTGGATGCCGGTTGCGGCTTTGGCGGCACCATTGCCCATATTAATGACAACTACGAGAACATGAAACTTATGGGCATTAATATCGATGAACGGCAATTAAACAGGGCGAAAGAAACTGTAAAACCTTCTAAAAACAATGCGATAGAATTCAGACAAGCGAATGCTTGCGCCCTACCCTTGCCGGACGCCTCATTCGACGCCGTGCTGGCGGTTGAGTGTATCTTCCACTTTCCCGATCGGGAGCAATTCTTTCGCGAAGCTTTTCGGGTACTGAAGCCCGGCGGCTATTTGGCGCTGTCCGACTTCATCTCTAAACCCGTACTTAAACCCTTTGCTAAACTAAAGACGCATGACAAATTCGGTATAGGCTTTTACGGCAAATGCAATCTGGAATACGGTCTGGACGATTACCGCAAGCTGACGGATAACTGCCGATTTATCCTGCAAAGCGAGCACGACATTACCGCCAACACCATACCCACTTACCGTTTTCTAAGACAATTAGGCAAGCAATTTTCGGTTCCTAATGCAATGGCGGTTGCAGAAACCTTAGCCGCCGAGCTACTCAGCAAAACCAGGTTAATACAGTATTACATCTTCAGTTTACAAAAACCGTTCGACTGATAGATTTCCAATCGCATTAATAAATAATCGGACAGTAAAAAAAATGGGCGGGATAAATGCAATCCCGCCCAATACAGTGTAATGATGAGAATAGTTTACGATTAATTACCAGCCGTAACCGATACTAAACAAATAACGGGTATCCGTACTTTGTTTGCCTGGCGCCGGTTTGCTCAAGTAATCGACCTGGATTTCGTTGGTAAACTGAATACCGTTCCAGATCGGTACACGGAAACCTGTACGAGAACGGATAAACAAGTCATCCGCCACCAAGCCTTCATGGCTGTGGAATAATTGCACCGTTTTGTTCCAGACAAACTGGTCGTAATTAACTGCCCAGCGTCCGGCTATACCGCTGCGGTCTTCCAACGGCGCACAAGCATTAGGATTGGTGACACGCAAGGCATTACAATTCCATGCAGCATCATAAAAATCCAGGTTTTGATAGGCAGGACCTGCTTCAACCGAAAGGTTTAAGTCTTCCGACTCAAAGAACTGATAACCTGCACCGATACCGAAAGCGGAACGCAACCTGATGTCTTGTAAACGGTCGTTGGTAAACAAGCCGTTAGCGTATCCATACCATTTCGGAGTGAAGTAATGCGCATATGTGCCGTACAACTGCCAGTTGCGGGCATTGAGGATGTTCTGCGCTTGCGGCGTATTCGGGTTGTCCGTATTGTCGCCGTAGTTGTATTGGCCGCCTAAAGTCACCTTGTCGTCACGGCCGCGCACTAGTATGCCGGCATCAGCGTGGTAGCTTTGCCGCTCGGTGTTACCGCCAGCCAATGCTCCACCGAAGTTAGCCGATCCAGAAAAGAATTTTTTATTAATATCAGTAACCTCCGATAATGGTATCGGGTGCGAATCGTAAACGCCGTTACTTTTTAGCGTCAAGCTGTTATTTTCGCTAGTCCCGGCCAAACCGGTTAATTCCTGCTTGTCTTTTAACCTTAAAAGAGCATCTTAAGGTTGCAAAAAATTGTTAACTGTTTGAAATTAAGCGGCAAGGAGGCGCTTATGGCAGAACAGATCATTCACCCTTTGGGTGAATCCGAACCGAAGGCATTAATTCCGTATGCTGAACCTGTCAGGGTAGAAACATTTGGCGGCAGGATCCATGTGGAATGGGATCCACAAGCATCGGTGACGGCGATGGGGCAATTGCCCTTTTTCATAGA
>Ga0194119_10008331_pt1 | contig 14277 bp, 14 predicted proteins | sample TA2MahC100mmetaG_FD_148620 | JGI IMG/M metagenome (GOLD analysis project Ga0194119, IMG submission 148620) | Freshwater microbial communities from Lake Tanganyika, Tanzania - TA2015018 Mahale Deep Cast 100m | ecosystem: Environmental > Aquatic > Freshwater > Lake | place: Tanzania: Lake... | reverse complement strand
GGGAACTCGGTCTGCATTCCTATCTGGCCTATCTGCGTGACCGGCTACTGTTGGCGCGGGAACTGCTCCACGAATCCGGCTCCATCTTCGTGCAGATTTCGGATGAGAATCTGCATCATGTGCGGGAAGTGATGGATGAGGTTTTTGGGGCGGGAAATTTCTGCTCACAAATCAACTTTTATAAAACAAGCAGTCAAACCGCAAAACTACTCTCAACCACAAACGACTATCTGATTTGGTTCGCAAAAGATATTACCCTAGTAAAGTACAAACAGATATATGTCGCAAAGCCAATGAGAGAAATGCTGGAAACAGCTTACGATTGGATTGAGGAGCCGAGTGGGGTAAGGAGGCCACTTACTGCTTCTGAGAAACGGGAAGTTGATAAATTAATTTCCAACGGATATCGACTCTGCACATTGAGTGCACTTACTTCTTCTGGGGAACTACAAACCAAGGAACGTGTTCTAGAATTTGAAGGGAAACGTTGGTTTCCTCCAAGGGGATCTCATTGGAAGACAACAGTTAATGGTCTGGAACGCCTAAAGACAAATAATAGGTTGGGTATTAAGGGAAATACTCTACGATATGTTCGCTACTTTAATGATTTCCCGGTATCACCAATTAAAGATAGCTGGACAGACGTTGCGTTTGGAGGTTTTGTCAGCACAGAAAAACTTTATGTAGTCCAAACTGCTGAACGAGCAGTCCAACGCTGCCTCCTGATGACCACCGACCCCGGCGATCTGGTCATGGACATCACCTGCGGTTCTGGCACCGCCGCCTATGTCGCCGAGCAATGGGGCCGCCGCTGGATTACCTGCGATACCTCCCGCGTGCCGCTGGCCCTGGCGCGGCAACGGCTGCTGACCGCCACCTTCTCGTGGTATCAACTTAAAACCCCGTCACAAGGCCCCGCGGGCGGCTTCGTCTACGCGCGCAAGCAGAACCGCAAGGGCGAGGAAGTCGGCGGTTTGGTGCCACGCATCACGCTGAAATCCATCGCCAACAACGAAGAGCCGGACATGGTCACCCTGGTGGACCGGCCCGAGGTAGACCATAAAATCACCCGCGTCTGCGGCCCCTTCACGGTCGAGGCGACCATTCAAGCGGCGCTGACCTTGACCGAGGAAGACAGCCAGGTCGCCGAGGCCTCGAAGGGCTACACCAGCCCCCGCGCCTATCTCGACCGCATGATCGAAGTCCTGCGGCAAAGCAAAACCCTGCAACTACCGGGCAATGTCAGTCTGGAACTGGCAACCGTGCGCCCTTTGGCGGATCGGGAATCCCTCCATGCCGAAGCGACGGTAAAGAACGGTTCGGAGCAGCGCATCGCCATTGTCTTTGGCCCGGAAGATGGCGCGATGGGTTCCGAATACATCTTCAACGCCCACACGGAAGCGCTCCAACAGGGGTTCCAGCAACTGTTCCTGTTCGGCTTCGCCATCCAGGCCAAAGCCCGCGAAATGCTTGAAAAACTGAAGCTCCCGACGACTTACGTCGCCATGACGCCGGACGTGGTGATGTCCGATCTGCTGAAAACCAGCAAGGCCAGCGAGATTTTCTCCATTACCGGCCTGCCGGATGTGGCGTTGAAACCCGCCGGGAACCGGGCGGACGGAACACTACTGCATCAGGTCGAAGTCAAAGGTCTGGATATTTTCCGGCCCGACACCCTGGAAACAGAGGCCATCGAAGCGGAAAACCTGCCGTGCTGGATGCTGGATACCAACTATAACGGCATGGTGTTCTGCGCCGCGCAGGTGTTCTTCCCAAAAACCAGCGCCTGGGACAATTTGCAAAAATCGCTCAAGGGCGAATTCAGTGACAGCGTGTGGGACCATCTGGCCGGAACGGTCAGCGAGCCTTTCGCGCTGGGCGGCCATCGGCGAATAGCGGTCAAGGTCATCGACGACCGGGGCAATGAATTGATGGTCGTCAAGAGCGTGACGTGATGGACTGTCAGGAGAGCCCAATGAACGGCGTTATCTACAAGACGGGGGAAGCCCATCCCGGACACGCCACCATTACACTCACCCACCTAGCGGGAAACCTTTACTGGACGATATGGAGGACAACATCATGACGATAAGCCGCGAGACCCTTGTGAACGAGGCCCTGAGTTTGCCGCCAGTGGAGCGGGTAGCGGTCATTGACCGGCTGCTGGCCAGCCTGGATGAGCCTGACCAAAAACTGGATGCGCTATGGGCCGAAGAGGCTGAAGCCCGGCTTGAGGCTTTTGAGCGTGGCGATATTCGAAGCGTAACTCTGGAGGAGATGCTAGCCAAGTATCGTCAGCCTGGATGCTAGTGAGATTCCTCGAACCTGCGGAAAATGAATTGGATGAGGCCAGAGATTATTACAACGCCCAGCGCCCGGGGCTGGGTGATGAGTTTCTGGTTGAGGTGTTGCTGACCTTGGAGCGAATCCAGGCTTATCCGGCGGCGTGGCCGCATTTGTCACGTCAAACCCGGCGCTGCCGAACGCGCCGCTTTCCCTATGGCGTCGTTTATCGCGCCACCCAAGACGACATACTCATTGTGGCTATCGCGCATTTACATCGCCGCCCGCTGTACTGGGCGGACAGAATAAAAACTCGGTCATGACCCCATCCTTTGAAGTCGAATCGCCCATCATCAATTCGCCGTTCGTCGCGCCGTGCCAGCATTGGGTAATCGAAAAAGCTAAACCCCCAGTCAAGGCCGCCGGTCGCCGTCGGGCCGGTTATTACTATCGGGTGCCGGAAAAAGCCGGAAAAGGCCGTAAAAAAGCGGCGCAAGAGGAACTGTTCGAGGACCGGAAGGGTGAATATGTTGATCTGGCCCTGGTCAACCAACTCCGCGAGCGGGTCTCGAAATGGCGGTTGGCCCAGTATGACGGCGCCTCCAGCGTCACCCGGGAATTGCTCGATCTGTGGCGGAGCGAAGACCGGATGCAACGGCTCTTCTACGCCCAAATCGAGGCCGTGGAAACCATCCTCTTCCTGGTCGAAGCTCGCGAGATTTATAAAAAAGGTCTGCCGGAAATCCCCAAGGATGAGCCGGGCCTTGACACCAAGGCGGCCGGGTTCCGCGCCTTTATGCGCCATGCCTGCAAGATGGCCACCGGTACCGGAAAAACCACGGTGATGGGGATGCTGGCCGCCTGGTCAATCCTGAACCGGGTGGCGGCGCCCACCGATGACCGGTTCTCTGACACGATCCTGATTGTCTGTCCGAGCGTCCCCATCCGCGAACGCTTGCAGGAACTCGATCCGGCGCACGGCGATTTAAGCCTGTATCGCACGCGCCAACTGGTCCCACCGCACCGCATGGAAGAGCTGCGCCGGGGTGAAGTGATGATCGCCAATTGGCACCGGCTGGCGAAGAAGGAAACCAATACCGTCAACGGGGATTCCGCGAAAGTGGTCAAGACCGGCGAGCCGGTCGAAATCATCAAAAACGCGGGCAAGGACAACCAGACCGTCGAGATCAAATACGTCGAATCCGACGCGGCCTGGTTCAAGCGCATCCGGCGGGAACTGGGCAGCGGCAAGGGCCGGAGTCCCGCCTGGCTGGTCTTCAATGATGAAGCGCACCACGCTTACCGGCGTGGGGAGATGACCGGCGAAGAACAGACCCTCGATGAAGACAAAGAGCTTGCCAAGAAAAACGCACGCGAAGCGACCATCTGGATTGAAGGTCTCGACCGGATCAACAAGCTGGCTGGGGGCAGCCGCAAGCGCGGCATCAACCTCTGCGTCGATTTTTCCGCGACCCCGTTCTATATCCAGGGATCGGGCAACGAAGTCGGCAAGCCGTTTCCCTGGATCGTCTCCGATTTCGGCCTGCTGGACGCGATTGAATCCGGCCTCGTGAAAATTCCGCAACTCCCGGCACGGGATGTCACGGGAGCGCATGAAGCGGCTTACTTCAATATCTGGCGGTGGGTGCAAGCGAAGGCCGAGGAGGACGGCTATGGTTCGAAGCTGACCCCCGAACTGATCATGAACTACGCGAGCGCGCCCATTAACCTATTGGCGACGGAATGGCATCAGCGCTTCGTGGAGTGGGAGAACTCGTCAAGGCAGCAGCACAAGCACCCGGTGCCGCCTGTGTTCATCGTGGTCTGCCGGGATATCGGTGTCGCCAAGGCAGTGTATGGGTGGCTGGCAAACGGTACCGGCCGCTATGGCGTACCACCGTCCTGGTTCAAGAACCAGCCGGGGCAGGAAGTCACGGTGCGCATTGATTCCAAAGTGATGGAGGACATTGAAGAGGGTGGCACCAAGGACGAAACCCGGCGGCTGCGGTTCATCCTCGATACGGTTGGCAAGGCCGAATGGCCGGGCGGGAAAGTGCCGGAGGAATGGTCGGAACTCGTCCGCAAGCACAATGACAAGGTCGCCAGCGAGGATAATGACGGCTCGCTGCAATGGATCGACGAGCGCATTCCGCCAGGCCGGGACATTCGCTGCATCGTCTCCGTCGCCATGCTAGTCGAAGGCTGGGACGCCAACACGGTGACCCATGTCGTGGGCCTCCGTCCCTTCGGTTCACAATTGCTCTGCGAACAGGTGATTGGCCGCGCCCTGCGCCGCAAGAGTTACGCGCTTAACGAAGAAACCCAGATGTTCGCCGAGGAAACCGCCAAAGTCTTCGGCGTGCCATTTGAATTGATCCCCTTCAAGGTCGCCCCGGCTGGCCCGGCACCGCCAACACCCGACCCGCATCATATCTATTCGGTACCGGAAAAGGCGGATTACGCAATCGCCTTCCCGGTCGTCACCGGCTATCACGAGTCCGGGCAGTTCGACGTGTTCATGGATTGGTCGCAAGTCGCCAAGGTCACGATTGACCCGATGAAGATTCCGCCGACGGTTGAACTGACCCCATTAACCACCCCGGAAGGCGCTCTGGCCGCCTATGGCCCCGGCGAAAGGCCGGTACTGTCCCTGAGGGACTGGCGAGCCAGATTCCGGGATCAGCAAGCCGCCTTCAGACTTGCCAAGGAAGTGTGTCTACGCTGGCAAGAGGACAACGGCGCGGCGGCGGTTCCGGTGCAGGTTCTGTTTCCAAAGGTCGCGTTCGCCGCGAAGCGCTTCCTGACCGAAAAGCTGGACAGAAAGGGCGATAGCCAGCGCTGTGATGTGCTGCTGGTAGGCGAATATATGCAGGCGGCCATTGGCTCGTTGCTGGAAGCCATCAAGAAAGGTTCCTCTGCGGAAAGCGCCGAAGTGGCCGTCATACCCCAGGGGGCCGCTGGTCGGGGCGGCACCTTGTTTGTGGACTTCCACACCACCAAGCCGATTTATCCGGTCACCAAGTGCCATCTCAACGCGATGGTGGCCGACACACAAAAATGGGAACAAAGCGCGGCCTTCCTGCTCGACAGCCATCCCGGCGTTTTGAAGTGGGTCAAGAATGACCGACTCGGCTTCTACATTCCCTACCGCAACAAAGGCCTTCCGGCGCGCTATGTGCCGGATTTCATCGTTGTCACGGACAGGGGTTGGTATGTGATTGTCGAGATAAAAGGACAAGACACCGACGATGCCGACATAAAAACCAAGGCCGCGCAACGCTGGGTGAATGCCGTCAACCGGCTGGGTCAGCATGGCGTCTGGCACTATCTGCTGGTCACCGACCCCGGCACGCTGGGAAATGCGCTTAATGCCTACACAACAGCTAAGTGGGACGAAGGGCAGTTTGCGTTGTGATGGCTCTCAGTACCACTAGGGGGACTCTGATTCAATGCAACCCGTTGGGGCTTGGTCGAAGCGTCTACGACAAGGCGCTGACTACACGGCGGCAGCGCCCTTGAATCCTCGATCTGTGCAAACCAGCACCGCGACGGTATATCTCGAACACGCGCCTTGGCGGGGCGTGGCCCTTTTTTCATGTTTTTACTTGTTTTTAATTCTTGTTTTTAAGCGCGTTGAAAGCCGCGCCAGCCGCGGGCTACAGAGGGTCAACTGCTACAGATTCCGGGTGAGCTGCTACAGATTCCGGGTTTAATGACTACAGATTCCGTGCAATCTGCTACAGATTCCGGGTACTATCCACAGAATCTACTACAAATAAATTTTATGTAGCATATGACCTGCCTGACCGTCACCAAGTCGAACTCCCTGATCCAGTCCAGCTACAAGCTGACGCTCAACGAGCAACGCCTGGTGCTGGCGTGCATCGCGCAACTCGACTCCCGGCGGCCCCTGCCCAAGGACAACCTGTTCAAGGTGAACGCCGACGACTTTGCCGAGCAATACGGGATCGACGCCCGCCATGCCTACGAGGCGCTGTCGGACGCCGCTTCGTCCCTGTACCAGCGCGACATCCGGGTCTTCGACGGCAAGGTGCGGGAACGCTTCCGCTGGGTTCAGCATGTCCGCTACCACGCGGGCGACGGCCGGGTGGAGCTCATGTTCAGCACCACCATTGCCCCGTACCTGACGATGCTGAGCAAACAGTTCACCAGTTATCAATTGCAGGATGTGTCGGACTTGCGGAGCAGCTACAGCATCCGGTTGTACGAACTGCTGATGCAGTTCAAGAAGACCGGGCATCTGGTGGTCAGCCTGGCCGACTTCAAGGAATGGCTGCAGATCGATGAGGTTTACCACCGCTTCAGTAACCTGAAGATGCGCGTTATCGACCCGGCGGTGGCCGAGCTACAGGCGAAGAGTGGGCTGACGATCGCCTGGCAAGGGCACCGGAACGGCCGTACCGTGCAACGGCTGGAGTTCCGGTTCACGATGAACGGCGACCCGCCGCCCATGGTGGATCACGGTTAAGCCGAGTACTCTACCGGGCTTGCTCCTTCCGGATATTGCGGCTTTCAGGGAGCGAAGTCGTCGCTGGATAACAGCCGGAAGCCAGACAAAATGCGCTCAATCCGCACGGAGTCGGGATGCACGGTGTAGAAAATGAGATACCGGCCAACGGGCGTCACGCGGAGGCCTGCGCCGAATGCCTCACGCAGCGGCGCGGCTTCGGGGAAGGCCGCCAAACCCTCACTGCCATTAAGTTAGCCGTTGGCTGAGCGGAGTCGAAGCGAACTGACCACCGCCTTGGGTTCCCTTGGCTTCGACTCCGCTCAGCCAACGGAACCCAAGGCTTTGCCGTTCCCGCCTTAACTTAATGGCAGTGCGCCAAACGCTGGCAACGTTCGCGGATTTCACCGATGAAGGATAGCGCGCGGCGGGGTTTGTCGCGAGCAATGTAGTCGGCGATTTCCTCCAGGTCCGCTTCGGCAAGCGCCGAAAAGACACACCGCATGGAAGCGGTCAGGCGGACTCGATCTGCGCCTGATATTTCGCCTCAAGCCGCGCAAACACCGCCTCGGCGGGCACGGCGGGGCTCTCTAGTCCCGCGCGAATTTTGCCGCGGTACTCCTCAAGCTCGATATGGCGCAGCCGCTCGCGACCCTCCAAAAGGCGCAGGGCTTCCCGCACCACCTCGCTCGCGCTGGCATAGCGCCCGGACTCGATTTGCTGACGAATGAACTGCTCGAAGTGGCCGCCGATGGCATAACTGGAAGGCATGTGAGTATCCCGCGAATAAATACGGGGAATTTTTATCAATTCATGATAATTGATGGCAAGAAAAAATCGAGACCGTCCAATCAAAGACGATCTTTTAGACGGTCATTACCGTACTCAAAACAACCCTCGCAACCCCCTCGGCAACTCCACCCGCCCCGGCTTCGCCTCCAGCGGTAATGAGGCCAGCCCCTCGCCGCCCTCGCCCCAGCCCTGGATGACGATCTCGCCCCGGATCGCCACCAGCCGCCGGTAGGCGGCCAGGTCAGAGGGCCTGGCGTAGTGCAAGCGTATCTGATCGCCGCTCCAGGCGATGGGGTGATAGCGCTCCAGGTCTTCGACGAGGGGCTGCTTCCCGGCGTCGATCCACAATTCACCCATCAGGTACAGGTGCGGATGGCCTTGGAGGGTATCCATCAGCCAGCCCAGCGAGCGAGCTTTCATATCGACGCGCCGGGTCTGAATTTGCAAGGGCGGCCCGGTCTCCAGAACGGCCGCCTTGGGGTAGAGGTTGTGATAGAGGGCGCTCTTGCCCACGGCGCGAGATTCACCGTTGAAATCGACGATCAGCCCGTCCTTCCAGGCGCCCAGGATCGGGCACTCGCAGCGGACGTGCTCCAGGGTGAGGTTGTCGATGGCGGCCAGGTCCAGCCGGTACCAATGGGTCCCCGCGCCTACCCGGTATTCATCAAAGGCCATGTCGAAGTTACGCAGTAACTGATGCAGGCCGCCCCGGACGCCCATCCGGCTCACCGGCACCATCGCCACGGCCAGCACCACCAGGCCGGACAGCAAGACCATCTCGGCCTTGCTGCCGACTTCCAGCCGGTAGGCGGTCCGGCCCGGCATGACGACCCGGATCGGCGATGGCCAGAACAGGTCGATGCCGCGCACGTTGAGCATGTCCAGCCACAGATGGGACCAGTAGCCGCCCAGGATGGCCCAATACCCGTCGCCACGGTCCACCGCGAACAGCGGTGAAGCGACGCCCGCCACGAGCAGCAGGGCCACGAGGGAATGGGTGACGGTGCGGTGTCCATGCTGCCGCTCCAGCCGCACCGAGAGCCAGAACAGCGGCCGGCCGATGCGCGAGGTGGGGAGGTCGATGTCGGGGACGATGGAGAAGAACACCGCGAGGCCCCAGCCGACCGGCCCGGCCGGGTACTCGAACAGGGCGGAGCCGCCCAGGTAGAGGCCGGTGGCGAAAGCGGCGTGGGTGGCGGCGATCATGGAGGGTTATGGTGGATGTTCAGGGGACGAAAACACCCGGGAGTCAAGCGTGTAGCCAGGCCCGTCTGACGGAGATGGTGAGCATGAGTACATGCCCACCCTACCGGGCTTTCATGCTCGGGGGCGAGCGGAAAACGCTCATGACCGGTTAGGCGCGAAAGCCATTATCGGAAACCAAAATGCATAGCTCTCAGATACATGGCCAAACAGATGATAAGAGCAAAAACGGCGCCGGACGCCAGAAGATACGTTATCCCTTTTCCAAGGTCCTCGCTGAACATTCGTCTGAATTTCTCGTCGTACCCAACCTCCGGGTTGAGGTACCAAGGGTGTACGCTTCGCTCGATGGCTTCTGACACTGAAGGAATGGTTGCCACTCCATTAACGACTCCAACCAGCACAAGACCAATCAAGAATACCCACCAGCTCCCTAATCCAGTCAACAGAACGCACGTGCCCGCCCAGATCACAACCTTGAACGCCTGAATGACCCCAAGGGGACGGGCGAACACAATCATGTGGGCAAACTCGAATCCGTTAAGACCTACGAATACCAACGCTATTATCGCCAGGATTTCTAATACGGTCATGAGCTTCGTCTCGTTGCCGCCTAACATGAAATAGACACCCCAAAAGGTGTCTTGTATTACCCCATTTAGGGTGTATAACACGGGCCGTCCCCGCCAAGCCCCTGATGTATCAGGAGGCGATCAATTTAGCGGGGCGCCTAGACGCTCTTTATACACCTGCAACGCCCGCTTTGCTCGAAACCCGGCCCCCGCCTAATCAAGCCGCTCCGGCATGACCGGGCATTTCACGCCTGCTCCACCCGCGCCAATGGATCACCATACTTCCGGTTCAGATACGCCTGGTGCTCGGCATCGGTCACGCCGGAGATATAGAACCGGTAGAACTCGATCCGCCCGATGCAGAACTGCAGCCGGTTTTCGTCCATGATGGGTTGATTGCGCCAACGGATGGCGGCCTCCAATTCCGTCAACGGGACGACGCCCGCCGGCCGCTCGGTCTTGAATACGCCATCCCCCGTGAATACCACCAGCGAGTGGATATGCTCGGGCGGGATGAAGTGGAGCAGGCTCTTCACCACCTGGACATGCTTGTAGTTCTGCCGGAGTGGATTCTGAAATTTTGACTTATAGCGGTACTTGACCTGGGTCCAGGTGCGCCCGTCCTGATTGGCGAAAATCCAGCCGGAATAGTGCTTGGTCTCGATCACGAAGACGCCGTAGCGGGACAGCAGGATATGATCGATCTGCGTGGTCCCCTCATCGACGGGAATGGTGATGTTGTTCAGCAGGTGATAGGCGGGATCGTTGAAGGTCCGGATGAGCAGCCGCCTGACGGCCGCCTCGCCCGCGTTCTCGGCGCTTTCCGGGCATTGCGCGCGCAACCGCCGGCCCGCCACGAAACCGGCCGCGAGTCCGGTCAGCAAAGCCGCGCCTGCTTCCATCAGCACCACATTACCCCCCTTCGACTTGCATGGTCCTTGCTGGGCGCCCGTCATGCTTGCGAGCGGCAACCATAATTACTACCCACCCGCATGAGCACCGTTACCCTACCTCGCGGGCTGGAAGGTATGGATGGATGAACAGATTAAGGTTCATTTGCAATCCCCTCACCCCGGCCCTCTCCCCGCTGGGGAGAGGGGGAGGGAAGTATCTTGACCTGCTCATTTATCCATACGCACAGCGTGCCCTACCGAGCTGTATTCGAGTTATACACAGCTCATGGATGAGCCGTATCGATCCGGTTATCCATAGTTTCCGTTTCGGCTAATAAGCCCGTATGTAGCATAGTGGAATACGGGATGATCGCGGCACGGTTCCCCTGCCTCGCTGCTATGGGCTCAGTTATCCACAGGCTGGCCGCTCTTTTTCCTGTATATCTATAAAGAGTCTAGTTAGGGTCTCACACTGAGACCTATCGCGCCGTTTTTGGCTTCGATAGGTCTCAGACAGAGACCCTAAGGTCTCACATGGAGACCTATTTCTTTCCTGTGGGTGAATCATCCACAGGCGCTTTCCGCGCCGCCATGGCCTGTACCCGCTCCCGCAAGTCTTCAGGCATGGCCTCAAGGCTTCCCAACGGTTGTTGAATGCTCTGGTTTTGACAATCGTGCCCGTACCACCGGGAACAGCGCCGCGCTGGGTTATCCACAACGGCCCGCTCATCTCGTTAAGATCTTTAAATCTTAAAGATCTTGTTAGGGGCTCATGGGTGAGCTCTATTCAGGCCTGATACAGCTCATGGGTGAGCTGTATTCGAGTTATACACAGCTCATGGGTGAGCCGTATCGATCCGGTTATCCACAGTTTCCGTTTCGGCTAGCGCGTCCTTGATCTCGCGGATCGCGTCCCTGGCCCGGCCGCTCTCAATCGCCTGGATGTTCAGGTTGGTGCCATTGTCATGAACGTGGGTGATGTTGATTTGCAGCCGCTCGATGTGAACCACACGGGCGTCGCCCAGATCGCCCGTGACCATGACATTCTTCAGGTCCGCCACGGCTTCCCGCACCCCGCCTGGCAGGTAATCCCATGACGCCACCGCCGCCGGCCTTCCCGCTACGTCGTTAATCGCCACCTTCTCACGCAAGGTATAGACATTGTGCCGCCCCTCCTTCGCTTTGGTGAGATAGCCCATATCCTCCAATGCCTTGAGTTCCCGCTTGACTTGCGCCAGGGACAGACCCGATTTTTCCGCGATGGTCTCCAGTGCCGGGAAACTGCGCCCAGTCGAGAAATTGGTATGTGACTTCACCACCAGATAGACCTTTACGGCTGAACCACTCAAACGGGCCATGTCACCGTTATCGATCATGGCCTTGAAGACATGAAACCAGGTCGTTTCCGCTTGTAGCCATTCTCCTTGTTGAGTCATTACCTCTCCTCTGTAGTTCTGTCGCGCCGGATTATGCCCACTTGGCCTGGAGTGATGTCCATAGCGCTCACCGCGCACTCCCGCGCATCAGCAGCATGCGCACCGCCAGGAACAGGGCCGCGCCGATGCCGGCCATGACGTAGAGCATGCGGTCGCCCATGCCCAGGGCGACATAGCGGGTCGCCACCAGACCGGCCCCGGTCACGATCATGACCGGCGTGAAGTCGAAGTAGCGCACCCCGGCCTCATGCCGCATTTCGCGGATGCGGCGCTTGTCCACCACCCGCTCCTTGGCGCTGGCGTCGAGCATGTCCTGGATGGCCTGCGGCACTCCGCCCGACTGGCGCACCACATGGGCGATGTACAGCTCCGGCGACTCGATCAGCACGCCGCGCTTGGCAATATAGGCCTTGACCACGGCCGCCGCCACTTCCGGCGCCAAGGGCGGCACCTCCAGCACCTGCATCTTCCACCAGAGCTTTTTCAGCCCGCTCTTGCGGGCGGAGGCGCAGCCCGCCACCTGGGCGAACTCGAACACAGCCAGCCAGAACGCTTGCTGGGTCGGCGTGAGAAAAGTCAGGTCGTCGACCGCGATCAAGGGTTTCTCGCCATGCTCGGCATGCTCGGCCAGGGCCGGGATGATGGCGTGGGACAGGTCACGGATGCTGAGCCGGCTGATATGGCGGCGTACATGGCCCCACTCGATCTCCGAACCCGGCGTGTCCCTGAACTTCTCCGGGAGCTGCAAGGCCTCGGCGGTCAGCATATCGGCGGCGAGCATCTGCTGCACCAGCCCGACGAATTGCCCCTTGGCCTGGGTATCGTACAGCCGGAAGATCACCCGCCGCGCCGGCTGGGCGTCGAGCGACTTCGCCAGCACGGCCGACTTGCCGATCCCGACCGGGCCGGACAAGAGTAAATGCTTGCCCTTCTTCAACTCCCGACGGGCCTCCTCGATCAGGGGTTCACGCCCCAGAATGCCGGTGAACTCTTCCATCAGCGCCTGCCGTGAGCGGAGTCGAACGGCCTGCCGTGAGCCCTGCCGTGAGCGGAGTCGAACGGGGCGTCGAACGGCGACCGGGTCTTGCCTTCGAGATAGGCTTGCAGGTCGCGCCAGTGGTCGCCCGCGTACTGCGCCAACTTGTGGCGCTGGGAATCCGCCAGGAGCTGCAGCCGTTCCACGGCCGCCTGCTCGTCATTCAGCTTGCCGCCCACGGTCCACAGCTTCTCCATCTCGGAAAAGCCCTCCTCCAGCCGCTGTTTCAGCCAGGCGGCTTGATCCCGGTAGAACCGCATCCTGACCTCGGCCGCCTTCAGGTCGGCCTCGTAGCCGCGCAGTTGGGCGATGTCGGCCAGCACGCTGGCGCGGATTTGATCGACCGACTTGGCCAGCTCCACTTGCTTGGCCGCGAGGTTTTGCTTCTCCTCGGTCGAGGACACCGGGATACGCATCTGGATGCCGCCGAATGCAGTCACGCCCGCGGTCTTGCCGTTGCCCGCGGCTACCACGTCATCGGCCGCGATCAGCGGCGTCATGACCCCGCCCAGGCGGGCCACGACATGGGTGTTATCGAGCAGTGATTGCAGCGCGCCGGGGATCTGGTGGGTGCTCACCAGGTCCTGCTGGGCCTGGATGATGGGATTGGCGCGGGTGATGGCGTCGAGGACGACATGATCCTCCCAGGCCAGGGCTGGCCCGGACCCGGCCAATAAGTGGATAATGAGGCTGCATGAGAGAGATTTCATATCCGCAATACCTCGTTATTGCAAATACAAAACAAGCTTCATGCTAGCACACTAAAGCCCTATCGATGCAGAAAAAGGAAGCCCGCTTGCTCGCCGATACCGGCGCCCTCCGGACGCCCGTCGTCCGCCGGAGCGAGGGCGGCTGGGTGGCCGAACTGCCCGGCAAGCATCGCCTGAACCCGGTGCTGGAAACCACCCGGGGCGGCCCGCGCGTATTCAAGAGTTTGGACGCGGCGGCCGAGACGCTGTTCGAGATCGGCTTGGTGGTCTTCACCGTCGAGCGCCCATGAGGAGCCCCACATGCGTAAACAGAAACCCACCACGCCCGCGAAAGCCCCCGACTCCCCGCACACCGAAGACCCCGGCCTGACCAGGGTCGGCTGGGGACAGGGCGAATTGAGCGACGGCCGGCCCTGGCTGGCGACGCTCTTGGAAGACCGGGACGGCGACCGAACCCTGGCGTTCGCCTTCGAAGCCCTGGCGCACGAGGTCGATGACGAGGCGGTGTTATTGAGCCTGGTCGAGGAAGGCTTGCTCGTGCCGGAAGAATCCTGCGATATCGAGTGTTACATCTGCGAGAAGTGCGATTACAGTCCGCACCCGATCTGGTTGATCGAGGTCCTGTTGAGTGACCGGGACAAACAATGGGCCCTGCCGGGTTTTACGATACAGACGTTGAGTGAGTACCGGCTACATTGAGGGAGCTACAGATATGGCCAAGCGAAACTCAGGATTACTCGACCTCCTGTTCGAGGTGGCTACTCTCCTGCCATGGTGGCTCACTCTCGCCCTGGCGCCCTTGGCCTACTTCCTGATCCACCCGTATGCGGATATGCCACCGGTCGCGCCGACCCACCTCGGGCAATTCAGTCAGGTCTTGATAA
>Ga0194119_10008316_pt1 | contig 14299 bp, 9 predicted proteins | sample TA2MahC100mmetaG_FD_148620 | JGI IMG/M metagenome (GOLD analysis project Ga0194119, IMG submission 148620) | Freshwater microbial communities from Lake Tanganyika, Tanzania - TA2015018 Mahale Deep Cast 100m | ecosystem: Environmental > Aquatic > Freshwater > Lake | place: Tanzania: Lake... | reverse complement strand
AGCAGCACCTGCATAACGTCGACGTCATCAACTGGGTGATGGGCGCGCATCCCATTTCCGTGGTTGCGTACGGCGGCGCGGCCTGGCGGCCCCGCACCGAGATCTACGGCAGCATCTATGACCACATCGCCGCGGACTTTACCTTCGCCAACGGCGTGCGGATGTCGAGCTACTGTCGCCAGTTCCCAAACCCCAAGATGTACCGCAACGTGAGTGAACTCGTGGTGGGCACCAAGGGCCGGTCGAACTGCCATGACCTCGGCTCGAAAGGCGAGCGGCGCGACTATGTGGCCGAGCACGGCGCGCTGGTGAACTCCATCCGCGGCACCGGGCCGTATATCAATCACGCGATGGCGGTGGCCGAGAGCACGATGACGTGTATCATGGCGCGCGAGTCAGCGTACTCAGGCATGGAAATCACCTGGGACATGATCATGAATTCGCAGCTCGATCTGTCGCCCAAGGCTTACGGCTATCGCGAGAAGATGCCTGCCACGCCGGTGCCGGTGCCGGGTATCTACAAATTCACTTAAGGCGCGGCGCCTTACTCCTCGCGCAACGAACGCATCGGGTCCCTGCGCAAGGCGTGAGCCGCCGGGACGGCGCAGGCCAGCAACGCGATGGACACAAACCGGCAGGCCCGCGGCGAGGCCGGCCACCGCGCAGCGCGAAGCTTCACGCAGAATCCGGTGCATCACCTGGAGCGGCGACGCGCCGAGTGCGAGGTACACGCCGATCTCGCGGCGGCGCTGCACCGCCGAGTAGCTGGCCACGCCGTAGAGCCCGACGTCGGTCAGCAGCAGCTCCAGAACTTCGAGCACTCACAACCGGCTGATAGATCAGGGTGCGGTCCGTTCGCACCAGGGACCTCCCTACGCCTTCGCCGCGTACTTCCTTACCACGTCCTCATCCACCTCAATCCCCAACCCCGGCTTCACAGGCACTCCCACATACCCGCCGGCAAACGCCACCGGGTCGCGCGCCAATCCATTGCGCCACGGGTTCTCCGCCTGATCGAGCTCCAGCATCGGCGTATCAGTCGCAAAGCCCGGATGCGGGTCCGGCAGCAGCGCCAGCAGATGTGTCGTCGCGGCAATTGCAATGTCGCTACCCCAGCAGTGCGGCAGGCAGCGTATGCCCGCCAGCGCGGCCGTTTCCGCGATGAACAGCGCCTCGCCGATGCCGCCGCACAGCGTCACGTCCTGCTGAATGAGGTCCATCGCACGCCGGTCAATCAGGTCCTTGGCGCTTGCGCGCGAGTCCACCACTTCGCCCGCGGCGAGCGCTATCGGCAGCTTCTGGCGCAGCTCTTCGTAGCCCGCATACCTTGGCGACTGCGGCAGCGGCTCTTCAAACGCGTCAAACTTCAACGCATGCAGCGCGTGCCCCATCTCGAGCGCCGACGACATCGTGTACGCCGCATTCGCATCGGCCATCAGCAGCACATCCGGCCCGGCCGCATTGCGTACCGCGGCCGCCAGCTTCGCCTCCCGCGCTACCGGGTAGCGCCCAATGCGCATCTTCAACGCCTTGAATCCCTGCTTCACCAGCGCCGCTGCCTCGCGCGGAAACTGTTCTTCGGGCTCCAGCCCTTCGAGGTAATTCATCGCCGATGCATACGCCGGCACGCGGTCCCGTACGCGGCCGCCGAATAACTCCGCTACCGGCAGATTCAGCGCCTTGCCGCGCAGGTCGTTCAAGGCAATATCCACGGCGCCTGTCGCCATTCCGTTGCCGAAGTTCGCGCCCCAGATGAGCCGCCACAGCCGCCGGTGATCGAGCGGATTCTGCCCCACAAGCTGGGGCCCCAATTGATCGTCAATCGCGCCGCGCGCGCCGCCGATGGCCGCCGTCTCGCCCCAGCCGGTGAGCCCCGCATCGGTTTCGATTTTCACGAGCAGCGTCTGGCGCGTCTTGCTCAGCGGCACGGAAACCGAAACGCCCATGGGCCGCGCCAGCTTGTGCCGCAGCAGGTAGGTCGTCACCGCGGTGATCTTGAGCTTCGGCAGCGCGGCAGCGAAAGCCCAGCCTCCCGCGGCGCAAAACGCGCCCGCCCGCAGAAAGCCGCGGCGATCAAGAGGCGTCTTCACTACGCGATGATCTCGGCGATCTTGTGGCCGTAGTCAATCTCAATGCGCTGGCGGCCGGGCACCGAAAGGCGCCGCGGGTCAAGCCCCAGTTGGTTCAACACCGTCGCGTGCAGGTCCGTCACGTAGTGGCGGTTCTCCACGGCGTGATATCCCAATTCATCTGTGGCGCCATGCACCACGCCGCTCTTGATGCCGCCGCCCGCCATCCAGCAACTAAACGCCGTGGGGTGATGATCGCGCCCCAGCGTCGAGCCTTCGACGCCCGGCGTGCGCCCAAACTCAGTGCCCCACACCACCAGCGTTTCATCCAGCAGGCCGCGCTGTTTCAGATCGCGCAGCAGGCCCGCAATCGGCTGGTCTACTTCCGAACACGTGCGCCCGTGGAGCTTCTTGATATCGAAATGCGCGTCCCAACCCAGCGTGTCCGTCGAGTAGCCATGAATCAATTCGACGAAGCGCACGCCGCGTTCCACCAGCCGCCGCGCGGTCAGGCAGATTTCGCCGAACGGGCGCGTGACATTGTTGTCGAGCCCGTACAGCTTCCGCGCGTTCGTGCCCTCGCCGGCAAACTTGAACAGCTCCGGCACTGACGTCTGCATGCGGAACGCGAGTTCATACGACTTGATGCGCGCCTGCAGCGCCGCATCGTCCGGATGCTGCGCCGCCTCCATGCGGTTGAACTTCTGCAGCAGCCGGAACTCGGCCTCCTGCTCTTCCTTGAACACGCCGTCCACCGGCGCGGCAAACGGCAGCGGGTTCTGCGGGTTGACGTCGAGCAAAATTCCGTTGTGCTGCGGCCCGAGATAGTCGCCCGAGTAGCCCGCCGGGCCGCCGTCATGCGGCATGATACGCCCGCCCAGCACCACAAACTGCGGCAGGTTGTCGTTCAGCGAACCGAGGCCGTAGTGAATCCAGGAACCGAGTGAAGGGAAGTTGCCTTCAAAGATGTGCCGCCCGGTGTGAAACTGCGTTTGCGCGGCGTGATTGTTGTCGGTGGTCCACATGGAGCGGATCACCGAAATGTCGTCGATGCAATCGCCCACGTGCGAAAACCAGTCCGACACTTCGATGCCGCTCTGGCCGCGCTTGCGATAGCCCGTCTGCAGCGGCAGGATCCTGGGCGAACTGCGGCGCTCCCTGCCTGTGAACAGGACGGTGTTTTTCTTGTACTTCGAGTTGAGAACGTCGGCGTAAGGCGTCTCGTCAATCGTCATGCCGCCGTACTTGTTCAGCGCGGGCTTGGGGTCGAACGTTTCCAGGTGACTCGCGCCGCCCTGCATGAACAGCCAGATGACGCTCTTCGCCTTCGGCGCAAAGTGCGGCTTGCCGTCCGCGCCCAACGCATCGCGATGAAACATCGCGCCCAGGGCCATTCCGGCCACACCCATCCCGGTGCGCGAAAGAAAGGCCCTGCGGTTGTTCATCTGCACGGATTATACTTCACCGGATCGTTACGAATTCACTGCGGTTGATCAGCACATGCACCAGGTTTTCGCGCACGCGGAGCGCCGGATCGGCCGCCGCCGCCACCTCGCTTGCCTGGCCCGATTGGAACAGCGTCAACTTCGCAGCACCCTGTAAAAGCTCCGCCTGCCGGTGCAGGAACTGCATGCTCTCCGTCTGCTCCTCCGCCGAAGGCGCGCGTCCCAGAATACGCGTAAACGCCTCGGCGACAAACCCCCGCGCATCGGCCGCGGCGCTGGCGATCTTGCGCGCCAGCAGACGCGATTGCGTGAAGCTGAGTTCGCTGTTGGAAAGCGCCAGCGCCTGTTGCGGCACGATGCTCTCAAAGCGCCGGTAGCAGCCCGCCGGATCCGCCTGGTCGAAGGTCTTCAGCAGTTGCACGTTCTCATTCGGTGTGTGCGTGAAGTACAGGCTCCGGCGGCGCGAAGCCTGCCCCGCGTACTCATCCAGTTCCGGCCCGCCCTGCGTGCGGTCCAGCTCACCGGCGACCGCCAGCAAACTGTCGCGTAACGTTTCGGCCTCCATGCGCCTCGGATTCATGCGCCACAGATACCGGTTCTCCGCGTCTGCCGCCATGTTTGGATGGCCGGCGCTCGCAGCCGATGATGAGCGCATGCGGTACGTGTTGCTGGTCACCATCAGACGATGCAGGTGCTTCATGCTCCAGTTGTTTTCCATGAACTCCACGGCCAGCCAGTCGAGCAGTTCCGGGTGCGCCGATGGCTTGGTGCGCACGCCGAAATCGTCCACCGCGTCCACCAGGGGCTGGCCGAAGTGACGCAGCCAGATATGATTCACGGCCACGCGCGCCGTGAGCGGATTGCCGGGCCGCGTGATCCAGCGCGCCAGCGCAGTGCGCCGCCCGGTGCTGGTTTTCGGATACAGCTTGCCGGTGGGGGTGTACTCGGTTTTCGCCTTGCCCAGCGCGGCCTGCGCTGCCGAGACTTGTCTGGTGGCGAGCTTCACGCGCTTCTCGCGCACTTGCGTGGCTTCGTGCTCATTCGCAGCCGGCGTGCGAAACGCGTCGGCCAGTTGCTGCTGCGCGTCCAGCAGATTCATCTCCGCTTTGGCCAGTTCCGCCGTGCGCTCTGCGTCCTTGGCGGCTTGCGCGAGATCCGCCGCCTTCGCGTCCGCGGGCTCGGCGAACTTGGCGCGGTCTGCCGCCACCCGGGCTTCCATCGCCGGCAGGTTGGCGGTGTACCACGCGACCTTCTTCTCCGCCAGCGCCACGGCTTCCTGCGCGCGTTGTAACGCCAGTTTCGGCTCGGTGGGCGACAAGCGGTCAATCCAGTTCGCGATGCGCTCGATTTCTTCCTTGCGCAACGGCGCCGCTTCGCCGGGCATCCGCGGTTCAGTCTCGCCACGCAACCGCTGGATCAACGGGCTGCGCGCGCTGTGGCCCGGAATCACGGCTGGCCCGTCTTTGGCGCCGCCTTCGAGCAACAACTCCACGCTGATGACGCGGAACTCGCTGCGCGGATAATAATCGCCGTGACAGGCGACGCAATGCTTATCAAAGATCGGCTTCAGGTCTTTCTCATAGCCATCTTTCGCCGCCCTGAGCGCCGCGGCCTGCTGTCGCGGATCCGGCACGCGCTTTTCGGCGGCAGCCAACGCCGCGCGCGCTTCAGCCAATCCCGCGCGGGCCTGTACGACTTCCTGCTGCGCCTGCTCCACGAGATCGCGCTGCACATGCAGTTGACTGGACGGATAGTAGCTGGCCACCGGCAGCGTCACCGGCTGAATCGGCTCTTCCATCTGTCCCAGAATCTCCGGCACGCCGGGCGCCAGCGGCGCGGTCTTGTCGGGATTCTTTTCGTCCCCGCCCACCAGCCGGTAAGTTTCGGCATAGATCGCCGGACCAGTGCCATCGATATCGCGTGGCAGCGAATCGAACACACGCGGCAGCCCGCCTTTGAACGGATCGAGTTGCCCGGGCAGCGGATCGGTCCGCACATCGTGCGGCTCAAAGAACGCGCGGAGCCGGTAGTACTCGTCCTGCGCCAGCGGGTCGAACTTGTGATCGTGGCAGCGGGCGCATTTCATCGTGGTGGCCAGAAAACCCGACGTCACGCTCTCCACCGTCTCCTTCAGCCATGCGTTGCGATTCGGGCGGAAATAGTTGCGCACAAGGAACCCGGTGGCGCGCACCACGTTCGCATCGCCCGGAGCGATCTCGTCGCCCGCCAGCATCTCCTGGATCATGCGGTCATAACCTTTGTCGGTGTTCAGCGACTCAATGATCCAGTCGCGCCAGTGCCACATGTGCCGCTGGCCATTCTGCATAATGCCGAAGCTGCGCAGGCCGTACCAATCGCTGTAGCGCCACACGTCCATCCAGTGCCGGCCCCAGCGCTCGCCGTACGCCGAAGAGGCCAGCAGATCGTCCACCGCTGTTTCGTAAGCCTTCGGTGACGCGTCTTTCACAAACGCCGCGAGTTGCTCCGGCGTAGGCGGCAGGCCGATCAGATCGAGATACACACGCCGCAAAAGCGTCGGCTTATCGGCCTCCGGCATCGCCTCCAGCTTCTGCCGTGAGTGCCCAGCCGCGATGAATCGATCGATCGGATTGCGCGCCCACGCGTTGCGGCTCGCTCTAGGCACGGCCGGCCGCTTGGGTGGCTGATACGCCCAGTGGGTGCTGCCATGCAGGAACGCCTTCTGCTCCGTGGCCCCGGCGGGCCGCAGCGCACTTGTGTAAGGAACCTTCGCGCTCACCCACGCAACAAACGCGGCAATCGTTTCTTCGGGGAGTTTGGCACTCTGATACGGCATGCCGGGCTCGTGCTCATGCCGCAGCTTCTTCACCAGTAAGCTGGCGGCGGCATTGCCAGGCGCCACCACCTGCTTGTTCGCGTCACTCCCGCGCAGCAGACTGTCGCGCGTGGACACGTCGAGTCCGGCTTGCTTGAACTTGCCGCCGTGGCAAGCAAGGCACTTCGTCTCCAGCACGGGCCGCACTTTCTCAAACAACAAATCGCCGTCCGCGGGCACTGCCGCCGCCGCTACCGGCTGATCGTCCGGCGCGCCCAGGTCAATCCACAGGGCCACCAGCGCGGCGACTTCAGCAGGGAGCTTGGCTGCGCGCGGCGGCATATGCGGCTGCTCTTGATGCGAGATGAGCTTCAGCAGCAAGCTATCCTGCGCGCGCCCCGGCACCACGGCCGCGCCGCTCCCGCCGCCCTGCAGCAACCCGGCGCGCGTCGTCACATCCAGCCCGCCCTGCCGCATCGTACCCGCGTGGCAAGACTGGCATTGCTTTTCGAGCAGCGGCCGCACCTGCTCGGCATACAGCTTCCGCCCGGCCTGCTCGGCCGAGAGCGCGCCGGATTGCGCGTTCAATTGCGGCGTCGTCGATAGTCCGGCGGCGATCAGGCAAACGGCAAAGTGTGTTCCCATGGATTCAATCCACACGGCGCGCTCCGCCGATCGACAGCACCTTCGTGCGCGTGCGGATGAACAGACTGCCGCCGGCGATGGCCGGCGTTGCCACGATGCTCTCGCCCATGTCGTTCTTGGCCAGCATTTCGTACTCCGCGTTGTCTTTCAGCACCAGCACCACGCCGTTCTCGCCTGCGAGATAAATCTTGCCGTCGCCCGCCACCGGAGAGGCGTAGTAGTCGCTGGCGTTGCCCACGCGCCGCGGCGGCCGCGCGGGCGTACCTGACTTCGTCTCAAACACCGTGTTGATGCCGCCGCCCTTCACCAAAAACATGCGGCCGCCGGAGACCAGCGGAGACACGATGTGGTCGGTGTGCTTGGTGGCATGCTTCCACAGCACGTGCGACCGGGTCACGTCGCCCTCGCCACCCGCGCGCACGGCCACAATCGCTTCGCTCGCCGCCTGCGCACCCATCGCCGTGAAGTCCGCGCCCGCAAAGTTGTCCGGATGCAGAAACGCGATGTCGAGTTCGCGCCCTTCGAGCACGCCGTCTTTGTTCAGGTCACCCCGATCGAACGTACGCTCGAAGAAGATCGCGGGCACCGGCGTCGCGCCCACATACTTCTGGATCTCGGCCTTGGTCACCTTGCCGTCATTGTTGCCGGTCTTCACCTGATCCACCGAGGCCAGCCATTGATTGGCAATCCCGCCGCTCTGCACGGAAACGTAGACCACGCCGCCATCGCACACGGGCGTGGTTTTGATATTGCGCAGCAGCGTCTTGGCATGCCAGCGGCGGCGACCGGTACCCGGGTCGTAGCCGATCAACATGCCCGTGCCTGCCAGCACCACTTCAGTGCGGTCCCCGGCCGCGCACACGATCGGATGCGAGTAGTTCACGGCCATGTCCAGCCGGTCATCTTTCCAGCGCAGCTTGCCCGTGGCTTTGTCAAAAGCGTGGATGGCGGGGAACAGGTCGTCGTCCTGCGCAAACAGCACCATGTCGCGGTAGAGCACGGGGGACATGCCCGGGCCCCACTTGAAGACGAAGAACGGCATAGGTAGTTTCTGATGCCACACGTCGCGCCCAGTGCGCGCGTCCACGGCGCGCAGGCCCAGCGCGCTGAGGTAGAAGTACACGCGGTCCGCGTCGGCCGCGGGCGTGGTGCTGGCGTGGCTGTTGGGCGCGGTGATGTCGGCCAACGGCCCCGTGGGCCAATCACGCTGCCATAGTTTCTTGCCGGTAGCCGCGTCGAACGCAAACAAACTCACCGTCTCCGGGCCGGTCATCCCGCTCACGAACAAACGGCCCGCCGCCACCACCGCGCCGCCCGCGCCATCGCCCACGTTCGCTTGCCAGCGCACGTTGTCCGTGGCCGAGAATGTGACGGGAAGCGCCTGGGTGGTGCGCGCCATGCCGCTGGAGTTCGGACCGCGAAACTGCGGCCAGTCATCTGCCCGCGCGCCGGCCGCGCCCGCCAGCAGCAACAGGATTCCGCGCGAAACGAATGTTCCCATGTTTTGGACTGCGACCAGTATATCCGGTAGCGGTTTCGAATAGCATATCGTGTGGTGGTGGAGTAGCATTCTCCAAATACCAGACAAGCGAGGGATATCCAAATGAAGAAAGCGCGTAGGAACTTCTTGACCGCCGCCGGCCTCGGCGCGGCCGCCGCTGCTCCGGCCATCGCCGCCAGCGGCAAGGTGAAAGCACCGGGCGGCTACCGGATCGGGAACATGTACTTCAGCTCCGGACTTACCGGCGTCCGCGCCGATGCCCGCAAAGATCCGCTGGCCTTTGGCGGCGACATCAAAGAACAAACCCACACCATCATGAAGATGCATAAGGAGAACCTGGAGAAGATGGGTTCTTCGCTCGATAACGTGGTGAAGGTGACGGCGTTTCTTGCCGACGTGAAGACGCAGAAGCCCGCCTTTAATCAGGCGTACGCCGAGTACTTCACCAAGGATGCGCCCGCGCGTTCGGCCTTGGGCGCGATCTTCCCGGACATGCAGACGCTGGTGGAAATCGAAGTGGTCGCGTGGGTCCCGTAGCGTCGGGCTGCCGAAAGCGGCGACCGTGCGCGGCCGCTTGGCGGGGCTACTGATCCGCGGGGACCCCGGACCATCCTCACCGTGAGTGGTTCCGCGAGCCCGAAGTACCTGGGCAAGCGGGCCGGCGCACGGCGGCTCTTGCGGGCGTGCGTGGCCTGCGGGTTTCGCGCCTTTGACGCCACGCCGCGCGCAGCCAGGACCCGTGGCTCCACCGCTTATAATCGTCGAGGAACCGTGGGCGAACAACATTTGGTCATTCTGCTGGTGAAGGTCGCCGTCGCGGCGTCCCTCGCCAGTCTGCTTGTCCGCTTCCGCGCGTTCAAGGCTGTGCTGCTGGTGGAGCAACGTTCGCTGCTCGAGCGCCTGGGCCTGGCCGGAGCGATCATCGTAGCGTTCGGCGGCGCGCTGGTGGTGCGGCTGGTCACCCGCAATACATATAAAGCCGCGGACGTAGGTCTTGAAGGCTGCCTGATTGCCGGGCTGGTGGGCGGCTACGTGCCCGGGTTGCTGTGCGGAGTGCTGATCTCGCTGCCCTCTATGCTGTTTGCCGGCGAACTGCTATCGATGCCACTGCTGGCCGCTGTGGGCGTAATGGGCGGGATGCTGCGCGACGCCGCGCCGGACCCCGAAGAGATCTGGAGCGTCTCGCCGTTTCTCGACCGCAACATCTACCGCACGATCCGCCAGCATGCGGACCGGCCCATCTTTTTTTATCGCCTGTGGTTCCTGCTCACCCTGGTTTCCGCCGAAGGCGTGCGGTATCTCGGCAGCCAGATTTTCCCGGCCGGCGCGATTTTTCACCTCTACCCGCCCGAAGCGGGCCGCCCTGGTTTGATGGCCGTGACGTGGCTGTCCACCATGTTTGCCGTGCTGCTGCCCATCAAAATCTGGGCGAACGCCCGCGTGGAGATTCGCCTCGAAGAACAGCGGCGGCTTGCACAGGAAGCGCAACTCCGCGCGCTCACCAGTCAGATCAACCCGCACTTTCTGTTCAACACGCTCAACTCGATTGCTTCGCTGGTGCGCACCAACCCCGACACCGCGCGCCAGGTGATTCACAAACTGTCCAGCATCCTGCGGCGGCTGATGCGGCGTCATGACAATTTCACTAGCCTGCGAGAGGAACTGGCGTTCGTGGAGGACTATTTGTCGATCGAAATCGTTCGTTTCGGAGACAAGTTGCGGTTTGTGAGGGAAGTGGCCGATGGATCGTTGGACACCATGGTTCCGAGCATGGTTTTGCAGCCGATTGTGGAAAACAGCGTGAAGCATGGATTGTCGGGTAAAGTAGAGGGCGGCACGGTGCGCTTTCGGGCTTGGCTGGCTGACGAGCGCCTCCATCTGGTGGTGGAGGACGACGGGGTGGGCATACCCGAGGCAAACCTTGCTAAGCTATTCCAGCAGGGCATCGGTATCAGCAACGTGAAAGAACGACTGCAAGTGCTCTTTGGCACTGACTTTAGAATGTGGATCGACAGCAAGCCGGGCGAGGGCACTCGCACCGGCATCGAGATTCCCAGCCAGGGTCAACTTGCGCCTGTCGCCACCCGCTCCAGAGCCGCCGCCGGGACCGACACCGTTTCGTAACGGAACCTTACCTGAATGCCCCCCCTACTCAAGAGCTTAGACACAGACTTGGTGGCGCTCAACCGGGACCGGTTGCCCCAGACGATCGCGGCCAAGACGCGCCGTTTCTACGATGTCATCTCCACGATCTATCCGTTGTCGTCCTACATCTTCCACGCGCGTGCCCACAAAGTAGCACTGGAAATGGCCGGTGTACGCGATGGCATGCAGGTGCTGGAGATTGCCACTGGGTCCGGGGAGATGTTCCGGAAGCTGGTGAAGGCCAACGGCTCGGGCAAGACATACGGCATCGATATCTCGCCCCGCATGGCCGCCCGCACGCACAAGCAGGTGCGGCAGGATTTCCCAAAGGCCAAGGCGCACTGCCATGCCGTGGACGCACGCTACCTGCCCTTCCGCCCCAACTCGTTCGATGCGGTGTTTTGCTGTTACCTGCTCGAACTGCTGTCGCGCGACGACATCATACTGATGCTGAGCGAAGTGCATCGCGTGCTGCGGCGCAACGGGTCGTTCTCGCTCATTCTGATCGGCAGCAACGAGTCTGCCTTCTTCAACGGGCTCTATGAAGTGGCCGGGTCGATCATTCCCGCGTTCTGGGGCCGGCAGATGCAGGCCGAAGGCGCCGAAATTCTCCGCGCGGCCGGCTTCCACATCCAGCACGAAGTACTGGTGAAGCAATCCGGTTATAGTTCACGCGTTCTCCAGATCGTCAAAGACTAGCCCGTATATCTACCAGCCTCTCACTGACGCGGACCGGCGGCCGGGAGCGCGCATAACGCTATCCTGGTAGTCTCGCACTCCGCATGATTTCCCTTTCGAGCGTCAACAAACAGTACGGCAAGCAACTGATTTTTGTCGAGGCGTCGTTTCAGCTCAATCCCGGCGAAAAGGTGGGCCTGGTGGGGCCCAACGGCGCGGGCAAAACGACGCTGTTCCGCATGATCACCGGCGAGGAGACGGCCGACGACGGCGAAGTCACCGTGCCGAAAAGGATCACCATCGGCTACTTTCGCCAGGATGTGGAAGAAATGAAGGGCCGCAGCACGCTGGACGAAGTGATTGCCGGCAGCGGACGTGTGGGCGAGTTGCACCATGAGCTCGAAGGACTGCAGAATGCCCTGGCAGATCCGGAGCGCGCCGGCGAGATGGATAAGATTCTCGACCGGTTCGGCGTCGTGCAAGAGGAGTATGACCATCTCGGCGGCTACGCGCTTGAGGCGCAGGCGCGCGAGGTGCTGCAGGGTCTGGGGTTCACCGAAGCGCAGATCGATGGCGACGTGGCTGCGCTGTCGGGCGGCTGGAAAATGCGCGTGGCCCTGGCGCGCGTGTTGCTGGGCCGGCCCGACGTGCTGCTGATGGATGAGCCGACCAACCACCTGGACATCGAGTCGATCATCTGGCTGGAGCAGTTCCTGAAGTCGCTGAACAGCGCGCTGCTGATGACCTCGCACGACCGCGAATTCATGAACCGCGTGGTGTCGAAGATCTTCGAAATCGACAGCGGTGAAATCAACGTCTACTCGGGCAACTACGACTACTACGAACGCGAGCGCGCGATTCGCGACCAGAATCAGCAAGCGGCATTTGCACGCCAGCAGGCCATGCTGGCCAAGGAACAGCGCTTTATTGACCGCTTCCGCACCCACGCCGCCAAGGCCGCGCAGGTGCAGAGCCGCATCAAGGCGCTGGACAAGATCGAAAAACTGGAACTGCCGAAAAAGCGCTCGGTGGTGAAGTGTGAATTCCGCACGCCGCCGCGCTCGGGCGATCAGGTGGCGATTGTGGAGGGTGTTTCGAAAGCGTTCGGCGAGCGGCGGATCTATGACGATTTCTCGGTCACCATCCGGCGCGGCGAGCGGTGGTGCGTGATGGGCCGCAACGGCGCGGGCAAGACGACGCTGCTTAAGATGATCGCGGGCGTGCTGCCGCCGGATGCAGGCGGCGTGCGCCTGGGGGCGAGCCTGAAGATGGGCTACTTCGCCCAGCAATCGCTCGATGTGCTGAACCCGGACCTTGCCGTGATTGAGCAGTTGCAGCAGGATTTTCCGCAGGACGGACTTGGCACGCTGCGCACGCTGGCCGGTGCGTTTCAGTTCTCGGGGGAGGACACGGAGAAGAAGATCCGGGCGTTGTCGGGCGGCGAAAAGTCGCGTCTGGCGATGGCGCGGATGCTGTTCGATCCGCCGAATTTTCTGGTGCTCGATGAGCCGACCAACCACCTCGACATGGCGACGAAGGAGATGCTGATCGAATCGTTGCAGCAGTACGAAGGCACGATGATCTTTGTCTCGCACGACCGCGCGTTTCTGCGCGGCCTCAGCACGCGCGTGCTGGAACTGGGCGGCGAGACGGGCACGGACAAAGAGCCGCATTTGTACCTGGGCGGTTATGTGGAATACGTGGAACGGACAGGCCACGAGGCGCCGGGCACGCACACGTAATCCGCACGCACTCCACTACAGATAGAGCGTGATGAGATCGCGCCTGCTGGCGTTTGCGTCGCCTATGTATCGCCGCAACTCATAGATCCATTGCTCAAAGTCTGGATCCTCCAGGGCCGGCGGCTCTTTGACGAATACCCCCGCTAGCTCCGCAGTTCTCAACCCACCCCAGGATGGGTAACCTTGATGCTCAAGGGCCACCAACGGGCGGTTCAGCAAGTACCGCCAATCCGTGGTGGCCTGGAATTGCCGGGCGAAACCCGGCTCGAACATGGACCGGAACTTGCCGCCGCCGCGGGTGGTGTGCATGATTTCTCCGAGACAGGTGTTGATCCACCTTACTACGGCAACCAATGCCAGTGCTTCCTTTGAAGACACCACCGGTGCCTTGGCTTTGTTGCCATCCATGATCAGCGTGCGCAAGCTGTCTTCCCAAGATGGTTCGACCGGGCAGATTCCTGTTTGGATTGCGGCGCGTTGGCGCTTGACCACTTCGTTGAACACTCTTTCGTCGCGGCAGCCCAGCACCCGGTTGAGCCGGTCCCAATCAAGAGCGTGAAATTCGAGTGCATATCCCATTTAGTGCCCCCACAGCGCCCGCGGGAGATACACACTTTCGAATCGTGGCTCCACCCCGGCCACAGCCGCCAGACGCAAGAGGCCCAGGCCCAGATAGTCGAGCAGTCCTTCCGGTGTGTTGCGAATTCGGGGCTCTCGAAAACGAGCGACGAAGACCTCGTGGCGCGCTTGCGCTCCGGCATCGAGACCGGCGGCGTTTCGCTCCACGATAGCTCGCGCGATCGAGAAGATGGACGACATCTCAGTCTGCGAGGTGGGGGCCAGTCTTGCGGAGCGGGCCGAGGCTTCGGGCATACGTTCCAGACGTTCCAGAATGATACGGTCGTTTCCTGTCGCCAACGCGTTGAAGAACTCTGCCGCCAGAAAAGCAGTCTCATCGAATGTGTAGCTGGGATGAGTGCAGCGCTCGCGGGGCAAGCCGGCGATCAAGTGTACCAGTGCCTGATCGTGCCGGAGCAGGGCCACGGCGAGGAATATCGCGTGATCGGAAAGCGATACAGGCTTATTCGTGTCCAGGAAACGGGCAAACCACTGCCCAGCTTCTTGCAGAAACAGGGGAACCTGGTCGGCTTCGTCGAAGGCATAGCTGAGCGATGCGCAGGCTAGCAGCCCGTGGCGAATGTCAGTTTGTAGCTTGAGGGCGTGTGCGAGGCAGGCACACGCGGACATGATGTAGGGGCTTACAGGACCTGCCCGGGGTT
>Ga0194119_10008311_pt1 | contig 14308 bp, 8 predicted proteins | sample TA2MahC100mmetaG_FD_148620 | JGI IMG/M metagenome (GOLD analysis project Ga0194119, IMG submission 148620) | Freshwater microbial communities from Lake Tanganyika, Tanzania - TA2015018 Mahale Deep Cast 100m | ecosystem: Environmental > Aquatic > Freshwater > Lake | place: Tanzania: Lake... | reverse complement strand
ACCCCATCGCTCCGTGCTGGTTGTGCTCCAATAGCAGCACGACCGTCTTGAAGAAATTGGGATCACGCAGTTGTTTGGCCGAGATCAAAAACTGGCCACGATAGGATTCAGGCATGATGCGTTCGGAAACCTTTCACGAGTCGCGAAATCGCCAAAAAGTATAGGCACGACTCCCAGTGCCGCCCAGCGGCGAAGTGTTCTGGCGGAATGACGAATTCCGAAGTACCCAATGACCAAGGAAATCCGAATTTCGAATGACTAGGTCTCGTTGGCATGCCGTCGGCATCGGTACGGATTTGGTTTTCGTCATTCCTTCGTCATCGGGTGCGTCATCATTCGTCATCGTCCCTACGTATTTGCTACTCTACCGCTCCCACACGACGCAGGAGGCCGACATGGCGATCAAACAACTGACCGAAGAACAAATTCGTGAATGGCCCGTCGATCAAAAAGATCGCTGGTGGCTGGAGAATGTCTATCGCGGCAACATGCCGCAGCTCACTTTCCGAGCGGGACTGACCGGCTTCATTCTCGGCGGAATCCTATCAGCCACGAACCTCTACATCGGGGCGAAAACCGGCTGGTCACTGGGTGTTGGGATCACGTCGGTCATCCTGGCGTTCGCGTTTTTCAAGGTCTTGCAGCAAATCGGCGTGAGCGAATTCACGATCCTCGAAAACAACGCGATGCAGTCGATCGCGACGTCGGCCGGATACATGACCGCGCCACTGATCTCGTCGCTGACCGCCTACATGATCGTCAATCAGACATTGTTACCGTGGTGGAAAATTATCGCCTGGAACGTGGTGATTTCGGTCTTGGGTGTGCTGTTCGCCTTCCCAATGAAGCGGCGATTCATCAACGACGAGCAGCATCCCTTCCCCGAAGGTCAAGCGGCGGGCGTCGTCATGGACACGTTGCATTCGTCCGACGCGGCGGTAGGGCTGTTCAAAGCGAAAGTGCTGGGTGCTGCGGCTGGTCTGGCGGCGTTCGTCAAGTTTTTGCAGTCCGAAAGCCTTCAGCATTGGTTGCAGGCCAAAGTTTTTGGAGTGGCGAAAGAAAAACTCTGGCACCTCCACGAGGACTTGTTTGATTTGTTCGGTGTCACGGACAAGACGGTGCCCCGTCTGCGCGGCATCGACGTTCGGCAACTGACGATCTCGCCCGCATTGGATGTGGCGATGATCGGTGCCGGCGGCCTGATGGGAATTCGAGCAGGCTTTTCGCTGCTGCTGGGGGCCGTACTGAATTACTTTGTGCTTGCCCCGTGGATGATCGAGTTGGGAGACATCAAACCAAAGGCGGACGGCGTGACCTTCGGCATGCGACAAATCACACTCTGGGCGCTGTGGCCCGGCGTCGCGGCGATGGTGATTGCGTCGTTCACGGCATTCTTCTCCAAGCCGGATGTCATCACGAGTGCCTTCCGCGGCTTGACCGGAAAGAAGACCGGCACTGACCTGCTGAAGGATATCGAATTTCCGCTGTGGATCTCTGTGGTCGGCATTCCGGTGATGAGCCTGATTTCCGCCTGGATGGCTCAATCCTTCTTCGGCGTGCCGATATGGGCGACGCTGGTTGGCCTGCCGTTGACGTTTGTCTTGTCACTGGTCGCCGCCAATTCGACGGCGCTAACCAGCACGACTCCCGTAGGAGCGACCAGCAAGATTACGCAGTTGTTCTACGGCTTAGTCCGCCCGGGAGACATTCAATCCAATCTGGCGACTGCCGGCATCACGGCCGAGGTCGTCGGCAACTCGTCCAACTTGCTGATGGATATCAAGCCGGGATACATGCTGGGGGCCAAACCGCGCCAGCAGGCCATCGGACACATCATCGGCATCGTCAGTGGGGCACTCGCCAGTACGTTCTTGTTCTTTGCGTTGTTCACGAAAGGAGTGGACCCGAACAACCCGGCGTCGATCGAAAACCTCCAATCCAAAGACTTCCCGATGCCGGCTGTGACGATTTGGAAGGGGGTGGCCGAAGTACTGACGAAGGGTCTGAGCCAACTGCCATCATCCGTCGTGACGGCGGTCATCATTGCTGCCCTAGCTGCGTTAATCTTGGAGATCCTTCGAATCGTATCCAAGAACCGGCTGCCATTATCGCCGGTCGCAATGGGTCTGGCATTTGTGATCGACTTTCGCTCATCGCTGTGCATGTTCGCTGGAGCGTTTTTGTTCTGGCTGCTCGGCGTCGGCCGAATCAAAGACGAAAATGCTCATGGGAATCTATGGGTCGAAAACCACGAACCGATTTGCGCAGGCGTCATCGCCGGTGCCAGCTTAATGGGAATCCTCGACATCTTGGTGGGCGTGTTCTTGTTGTAAATCGGTGGTTTCGAGGGCTAGGGCCGTGCTGAGACACATTGCCATTTCCGGAGCGACATTGTCGGTTTCCGATGTCGGGCAAGGCTCCCCGATTTTGTTTGTGCATGGCTTTCCGCTTGATCACTCGATGTGGCGCGAGCAAGTGGCCGACTTGTCGCGCGATCATCGCTGCATCGCTCCCGATCTGCGTGGGTTTGGGCAGAGCACCGTGACCGAAGGCAAAGTCACGATGGAACAGTTCGCGGACGATCTCGCCGCGTTGCTCGATGAATTGAAGATCACGGAGCCCGTTGTGTTGTGCGGCCTGTCGATGGGAGGCTACATCGCCTGGCAGTTCGTGCGACGGCACTCGGATCGGTTGCGGGGATTGATCTTGTGCGACACACGCGCGGTCCCAGATTCGACAGAGGCGGCCGCCAATCGACTCAAACTGGCCGATGATGTCGTTCGGACCGGGCCTGAATTGGTCGCGAACACGATGCTCCCGAAGCTCTTCAGCGACCGTGAATCGAACCGCCGCTCGCAACTCAAAGACGAACTGCGTCGAGTGATCCTGGCGACCGACTCGCGCGGCATCGCCGCCGCGTCGCGCGGCATGGCGGAACGAGCCGATGCTCGACCGTGGCTCGCTGCGATGACTTGTCCTGCCCTCGTGATGGTCGGTGAGCAGGATGTCATTTCGCCACCGCCGGAAATGTCTGAGATCGCGACGGCATTGCCGCATGCGACTTTTCGAGTGATTCCCGATTCGGGACATCTCGCACCGCTGGAAACCCCGCAACCGGTGAATGAAGCGATCCGAGTGTTTCTGGCGGAAAAATGAGTGGCGATTTGGTTGTCGCCACGATCGCCAGAACGTAGGTTGTCCTCGGATGCTCCACCTTCTGACAAACGTGGCTACGATTACCAACAATGAGTGACACCACGATGACTTCCGACAAATCCTCCGTCGAAGAAATCCGTCAGCGGTTCGACGCCGAAGTTGACGTTTACTCGAACTTGGAGACCGGACAGCTCGCAACTGTCGATGCGCCGCTGAATCTGAGCCTTGTCGCCGAGGCGGCCCTAGTCACGACTCCGCACGCGAAGGAACTGCTGGATGTCGGCTGCGGCGGCGGCAACTACACCTTGAAGCTGTTGCAGAGGCTCCCGAATCTCAACGTCACGCTGGTTGACCTGAGCCAGCAGATGCTGGCATGTGCGGTCGACAGGATTCAGCCGCAAACGTCAGGGACCGTCGCAGCGATCCATGCCGATATGCGAGATTTAGATCTGGGCCAGCAACGATTTGACATCATCGTGGCGTCCGCCGTCCTGCACCATCTGCGAACGGACGACGAGTGGCGATCCGTCTTCCAGAAGTTCTTTGCGGCATTGAAGCCAAGCGGTTCGATTTGGATTTTCGATCTGATTGAAAGTCCCTTGCCCGAAATCCAAGCGATCCATTGGCGCCGCTACGGCGAGTATCTGGCTTCCGTCGGTGGTGAGCAGTATCGCGACAAATTGTTTGCTCGCATCATCCGTGAAGACACACCAAAACCGATTGTGTTCCAATTGGATTTGCTCCGCGAAGTCGGATTCGACGAGGTGGAAATCCTCCACAAGAATTCGTGCTACGCCGCGTTTGGAGCCGTCAAATGCTGAAGACGCATCCGGTTCCCGATGATCGCCTGAGACGACGCGGGACGGAATTGATCTAAGGGATTGTCAACCAAGTTCAACAAGTTTGGAGTCATCGGAAACCTCGATGCCGCGTTTCCGGGGGGGAAGCAACTTGAAAACGAATCTGACCACAAAACTGCTCCGATGGCTGACGTTGTGTTGCCTGCTGGTGGTGGCCTCACGAGATGCAAAGGCCGATTCGCCGAAAGTCGGATTTGAGAAACGAATGGCCTGGACCACGTCTCGAATTACGGGGTCGCCCGAAATCCCGCACCCCTATGTGGCCGAGCGTGCCTTTTCGGCGCTGACATTCAAGAACTGCATCGACATCACGAGCGCTCCCGGTAGCGATCGGTTATTCGTCCTTGAGCAAGGGGGCAAGATTCTTTCGTTCCCCAGTCGGCCCGATGTGAAAGAGGCCGACTTGGTCGTAGATCTCTCCAAGTCGATCAAGGGCTTGCAGGCCACTTATGCGATCACGTTTCATCCAGAGTTTGCCAAGAATCGTTTCTGTTTTGTCTGCAGCATTCGTGGGACAAATGTTGAAGACGGCTCGCACATCTCGCGGTATCGTGTGTCCGACACCGACCCGCCCACGATCGATCCGGCCAGCGAGACGACGATCCTCACCTGGTTCGCGGGAGGCCATAACGGCTGCGCGTTGAAGTTTGGGCTCGACGGCTACCTTTACATTTCTACTGGCGATGGGGTGGGGCCGAATCCACCCGACGCCAAGCGAGCCGGGCAGGACGTCAGTAACGTGCTCTCGAGCATTCTTCGAATCGACGTCGATCACGCGGACGACGGCAAGAACTATCGCATTCCGCCTGACAATCCGTTCGTCGATTTGCAGGGTGCTCGCGGCGAGATCTGGGCCTATGGGCTGCGCAACCCGTGGCGCATGAGTGTTGATCGCAAGACCGGCGACCTGTGGGTCGGAGATGTCGGCTGGGAACTGTGGGAAATGCTCAACCGGATTGAACGGGGTGGCAACTACGGCTGGAGCATCATGGAAGGCCGGCAGCCGACGAACCCGGAATGGCCGCGCGGGCCGACGCCCATCTTGCCCCCGACGATCGACGTGCCGCACTCCGAGTCATCCTCGATCACCGACGGGCTGACGTATTACGGGGCGCGTCTGAAAGAACTTCACGGACATCACATCTACAGCGACTACGACACCGGCAACTTCTGGAGCTTTCGCTTCGAGAAGGGGCAAGTCGTCGATCACCGCAAACTCGCCGACACCACTCACCGAGTCGTTGGGTTCGGCGAAGACAATCACGGTGAGATGTACTTCCTGGACCATGTCTCCGGCACGATTCACCAGCTTGTGCCCAATCCGCAAGAAGATCGCAGCGCCACCTTTCCACGAAAGCTCAGCGAGACCGGTTTGTTCACATCCGTCGCCGCACAGACGCCGGCTCCAGGAGTCATCCCGTACTCGATCAACGCCGAACCGTGGGCCGACCATGCGGTGGCCGAGAGGCTCGTCGCCATTCCCAACGAACTTTCGATTCCCAATTTCTTCCCGGTCAAATCGGTCGGTGCGTCAGCGACATTTCCGAAAGACACCGTGTTCGCGAAGACACTGTCGTTGGAAATGCAACAGGGCCAACCGGCCAGCCGTCGCCGAATCGAAACTCAAGTCCTGCATTTCGACGGTATCGACTGGCAGACCTACAGCTACCAATGGAACGACGAGCAAACCGACGCGGTGTTGCTGGCCGCACCCGGCGCGGACCAGAGGTTCGACATCGTCGACGCTGCGGCGCCTGGCGGAAAACGTCAGCAGACGTGGCGGTTCTCCAGCCGAGCTGAATGTCAGCGCTGTCACAACAAGTGGTCTGGCTCGGCACTGGGTTTCATCCCCGCGCAATTGAACAAAGACCACAACTACGGCGGTATGGTCGCATCGCAACTCGACACTTTGGCGCACATCAAAATCATCGAGCCCCCAGCGTCCAGTGAGAAATGCCCGCAACTCGCCAACCCGCGCGATTCGTCGGCCGATCAAGACGATCGAGCACGCGCCTATCTGCATGCGAATTGTTCGGCCTGTCACCGCCAACATGCCGGCGGTGCCGTACTCTCGATGATGCACTTCGACCTGCCGCTGGAAAAAACCAACATGGTCGGTTTCCGTCCCACGCAGGGAACGTTCGGCATCCACGCCGCCCAAGTCATCGCTCCCGGCGATCCGTTCCGCTCAGTATTGTTGTTTCGCATGGCCAAGCTCGGCGGAGGCCACATGCCGCACATCGGCTCGACGGAGATTGACCTCCAAGGGGTCGAGTTGATCTACAACTGGGTGCGGCAACTTTCCCCAGAGACCGCCAAGGAGACCACCGGCAACGAAGCGGCCGCGAAGCTCCGCAAAGAGGAGCAGGCCGATCTTGAACGCCTGCGCGCGACGAAACTGGCGAAGGAGCAAGCCGAACTTGTGGAGCACCTCTTGTCATCGACGAGTGGAGCAATGTTGCTCTCCCGTTCGGTCGATGACGGCACGCTCCCGTCGCCAACGATGGCTCTCGCGATCGACAAAGCAACTCAGCACGCCGACATCAGCATCCGCGATTTGTTCGAGCGATTCCTGCCTCCGAACAAACGCATCAAACGACTTGGCAGTGTCGTTCAGCCGCAACAGATTCTCGGACTCGCTGGCGATCAGGAACGAGGCAAACGAGTTTTCTTCGAAACCTCCGGCGTCTCCTGCAAGAACTGTCACCGCATCCAAAAAGAAGGGAAGGAAGTCGGTCCCGAATTAACGCTGATCGGCAAGAAGCTCACACGCACTCAACTGCTGGAGAGCATCCTCGAACCTTCGAAGCTGATCGAACCCAAATACGTCACTCATCTCGCGGAAATCGACGACGGCCGCACGATCACGGGGCTTCTGCTGAGCAAAGATGACAACGAAGTTGTTCTCAAAGACGCACAAGACAAAGTGACCCGCATTCCCGTGAAGAAGATCGAGCAGCTTGTCCCGCAGCGGCAGTCGCTGATGCCCGACCTACTGTTCCGAGACATGACCGCTCAGCAAGTGGCCGACCTGCTGGAGTATCTCAGTTCGTTGAAGTAACGGCGATTGAACAAAGCTACGTCGCCGGAAACTTCCAGATTCGCAAGGCGTTCTTGCCGAGCATTAATTCGCGATCAGCGGCGGAATAGAAGTCGCAGAACTTGTCTACGAATTCGAGTTCTTTGTCCATCGGCAACTCCCATCGCGGGCGAGGATAGCCCGTGCCCCAGACGAGTTGCTTGCCGCCGAACTCTTCATAGATCGCCTTGTAGAACGGCCACGTGTCCTCGTAGGGATAGCGTTTGAGTTCCGACATCTCGTAAGGCTCGGAGTTGCTGATCCAGACTTGGGGAAACTTTTTCAACGCGAACATCTTGCGGAACTCCGGCCAGCAGTCGGGCGAATTCAAGTCGGGCTTGCCAGCGTGGTCTACGATGATCTTCACGCCGGGAAAGCGGCCGGCCATGTCGGCGAGCATCGGCATTTGATGAGGCGCAATGTAGAAGTTGAACACGGCCTCCAACTTCTCCGCTTCGCGCCACAGCGGGTAATGCTCTTTGGAATTGAGCCACGTCGACTTGGGATGATAAATCGGGCTGAATCGCATCCCCTGAAAGCCGCGTTCCTTGACCCAGTAGCGCAGATTGTCGGCCACCTTGGGATCTTCCGGGTTGAGCAGACCATGCGCGACAAAAAGCTTTGGATAGCTCTTCAAGCTGTGGGCGATGTACGAGTTGTCCCAACCGAAGTAACGCGGGTTGATCAACACGGCGTATTTCAGGCCGAAGTCGCGCATCTGTTCGACTTGGTTCTCGATGGGGGCAGCCATCTCCACTTTCAGATTCCGTCCCGCCTCCGGATGATTGAACGGAAACTTCGGATCGAGCGTCCAGACCTCCAAGTGCGTGTCGATCAGTAGTCGCGGTTGCGGTGCTGCCACAATATTTGTTGCAGTCGCGGCGGCAAGCGTTCCCAGCAGCATCTGGCGGCGATTGAGTTGAGCCGGTCGGATCATTTCTGGCTCCGGATTCAAGGGATGATGCCGGGGTACGAGTACGTGGCCTGCAGGCCCAGCGGGATGCCCAACCACCAAAACGCGATCAGCAGTAGACTCCAGGTGGCCAGAAACGACAACGAATACGGCAACATCAACGACGTCAGAGTGCCGATGCCGGCATTCTTGACGTAGCGTTGGGAGTACACGACCACCAGCGGAAAGTACGGCATCAACGGCGTGATGATATTCGAGGTCGAATCGCCAATGCGATACGCGGCCTGGGTCAAGTTCGGAGACAGCCCCAACGACATTAACATCGGGACGAAGATGGGGCTCAATAACGCCCACTTGGCTGAAGCCGAACCGATCAGCAGATCAACCATCGCAGTCAGCAGAATGATTCCCAGAATCGTTACTTGCGGAGGCAGGTTCAGAGTCCCGAGCGTGTTGGCCCCTTTGACGGCCAGTAGCACCCCGACATTTGACTGCGTGAATGCGGCTGTGAACTGCGAGGCAAAGAATGCCATTACCAGGTAGTAGCTGATTGTGTGCATCGACTTAGTCATTCCCTGGACGATGTCGCGATGGCTCCGGACCGTTCCCGCGACGTAGCCATAAACGACACCCGGCAACAGAAACAGCAGGAAGATCAGCGGAACGATCGCTCTCATCAGCGGAACATCTCGTCCCACGAGACTGCCCGCGGGCGTTCGCCAAGGAGAATCGGCAGGCCAAACAGTCCAGGCCAGCCCGATCAGACAAGCCGCCAGAATGCTGAGTCCGGCCAACAGTCCGCGTCGCTCGCGTGGCTCAAGACGGATGATCGGCGTGGCCTCCGTGGATTCTCCATCAACAAACACGTGCTCGAGTCTTGGCTCGATGACGCAGTCGCTCACATACCAGCCAACTCCGATAATCACGAGACACGATGCGCTCATGAATCCCCAGTTGCACAACGGATTGACAACGATCTCGGGATCGATGATTTGAGCGGCCTTCTCTGTGAAGCCTTGCAGCAGCGGATCGAGTCCTGACGGAAGAAAGTTCGCGCTGAAGCCACCACCGACTCCGGCAAACGCCGTGGTGATTCCCAGAAGGGGATGACGCCCGGCCGCCACGTACATCACGGCTCCCAAAGGAATCACCAACACGAATCCCGGGTCGCCGACGTTATGGCTGATAATCCCCACCAGCAGCAACATCGGCGTCAGGAGCTTTCGAGGTGTCAGCCGCAACAGGCTCTTCAATGCCGCCGGAATGAAGCCGGTATGCTCGGCGACACCTACCCCCAACATCGACACCAGGACCAGACCCAACGGCGGAAACTCGACGAAGGTTTTGACCATGTTCTCCAGAAAACTGACCAGCGAAGACGCGGTCAATTGGCTCAAAACGCGAATCGGCTCCTTGGTCCGCGGATCAATCTCCGAGAACTCCATCGCAGCCAAGCCTGCCGAGACACCCCAGGTGATAAGCAGCGCGAAGACGAACAGAAAAGCTGGATCGGGCAACTTGTTGCCGACCCATTCTACGCCATCCAAGAAGCGTTGGCTCAGCCGCGAAGTCGCCGCCGCCGGTGTCGAGTTCGGTGTTGGATTTTCGAAAGACATCAGTCATCCAAGCAGAGCCAAAGCCGGCTCAGCAACCGAAGCAATCGCACTCAGGATGATCTCTAAAACACGATCAGCCGTTCTTCGCGATAATTCACCGACACACCCGCATGAACGGTCTTCTTCCAAAGCGACTTGCAAGACCGGCGGATGATCCTGGATTCTGCGATCAGCGGGCCAACCCGCTCCACACCAATTCACAAGCGATTGGACGATACTGGACTCGAACCAGTGACCTCCACGATGTCAACGTGCTCCCAACTCAAGAATCTACGAAAATCCCGGTGAATATACCAGATTTGGAGATACCTTTTTACCCAACGCCTCACTAAAGGTATCTCCGCAGGGTATCTCGCACTCGACCGGCAGGTGGAGAATGATATGGCGCGTAAGGTAGAGCTGACATGGCAAGCAGGGGGCGACGGCCGCTCTGGTCGCTGGAGAAAGAAGTTTCGAGGGCGGACCTACTACTTCGATGGGGGTCGCGGGAAGTCTGATCGCCAGGCATACGCCATCGCATTGAAGGACTGGAACGAGCTGCGTCAGAAAATTCAGGACTTAGACGAGAAACCCCACGAGTCCGATTACTTTGAGGTACTCCGCGAATGGCGAGCTGCGAGAGACTGGGCATCGCAGAACGCAGACAAAACCGCGTTTGAGTCTTCCCGTGGAAAGATCAGGGAGCTTGAAGCTCGGTTAGCTGGGAAGCAGCCCCCACCGATAACACAGAACGACCGGTTCGAGTCTCAGTTCCAAATTCCAATTTTGGATTTGACCCCGTTTCTGGCAACAAAGGAAGACATTGCGAACCTATCAACTCTTGATTTGTCGCATCTTCACAAGTCGCTTGGGCCGAATAGAGAAATTACTCCAACACAATCGGAAAAGGATTTATTTGATGGGAGCCCGTTCAGAATCGCTAAGGAGATTTGGCGGGATCGGATCACCACTCAATTACGGTTGCAAGACGAGGCAGCCGGCGACAAATCCGTTGATGGCAACATCGAACGGTTTCTTTCTCAAAAACGCGCTCAGGTCACCGGTGGGGAATTGAGCGCGGGTCGTTGTGCAAATCTCGCACTGCATCTGACAGCGTTCCGTGATTTCGTCGGGGGAGGCAATCCTGTCTCGGCAATCACCAGTCGGGTCATGACAGATTTCCGGTCGGACCTGCTCGACCGAAAAACGCGCGGGGAGTTCAGCAGCGCGTACGCGAAGAATCGTCTCGACACTTCCACTCAGTTCACTCGGTGGCTGTGGCGTGAGGAGACGCTTGCCGACTTGCCCCGCGTCATCGAGAGCCGATCTTTCAGCATCAACGCCGCGACTGCCCCTATCAAGACTTTCACGGCCGACGAGATCAAGGCATTGCTGGCCGCGTCAGAAGGTCAAAACAAGCTGTGCCTCTTGCTGGCACTGAACACAGGCATGACCCAACGAGACATCGCTGACCTGCGACCGGAAGAAGTGGATTGGGAGTCGGGCGTGATCCGGCGCAAGCGATCAAAAACACGGCAGCACAAGAACGTCCCAGAGGTCGCCTACCAACTTTGGCCAGAGACCTTCTCTCTCTTAAAAAAATGCCGCCGATTGGATTGTCCACAAGTGCTCGCTAACGAAAACGGGGCACCACTCTTGGTTTCGACGTTGAAGGCGGACGGCAAGCTGCACAAAGTGGACAATGTCCACTGCAACTTCAGTAGGTGCTGCCGCCGCGTCAAGATCACCGGACGGCCGTTTAAGTCGCTCCGCAAGACAGCCGCCACACTACTGCGGGGCAACGCCACTTTTTCGGGGCTCGAATCAGTCTTTTTGGGACATGCGCCCCGTTCCATTGCCGATCGACACTATGCCGGCGTCCCGCACGAACTGCTGGGGCAGGCGATCAACTGGCTCGCGACCCAGTTTGGGTTGGATGCGGCGACTAATCCAGCGTCGACGGACAAGGCTAAACAAAAGACAAACCGGTCGTCGTCGAGCAAGAGACGATCAGCCGCTTCTACGCCCCGATCGACGGCCAAGAGGGCGTCGCTGACAAATTAAGGTTGGAGTGCTCTCAAAAATCGCCGGTTGCCTTGGGGATGCAATTAGGACCGAGCCTGTAGAAATACGAAGGGCCGCCGGAATCCCGGCGGCCCTGTGCCCGCTTCCGGCGGGCGGTGGCGCGTAGGAGCGCGTCGGAGACTATCCGATACGCCTAGAGTGTGTTCCCCGTGGCTACCCCAGATTGGACCGGCCCGGCGTTCTGTCCAATTCGGGATCGAACTTCCAGCCATCTGATCCGGCTCTGTTCCATAGTAGCCCTCAGATCTCTTCTCGGCCCCAGCTCCCTGAATCCCAGTAGAGCCGCAGTCCGGTAGAGCCTGTCGAGAACCCACTCCCCATCGCAAAACTCGAACGCCGGTCCCATTGCATCGAGCCATCCTCTCAGCAGCAGGATTGCTGTCCTCCCCGGGTCTTCGGCCTCGTAGCAGTCGGCCAAGTCGTCGGTGAGGTCGTCGAACGAACTGTTCCCGATGTGGAGTTGGGGAGTCCCGTCGTGTAGCCGTAGGGAGAGGCCGAGGATTTCGGCTTCTGTCCCTGGTCTGGCTAGGTTGAGGGGGTCCCATCCCTTTAGGTCGAGCCCATTCGGTTGCAGCAGACTCCTCATAAGGTCGAGGATCCTTCGGCATTCCCTCACGTCGCTGCACAGGACGCCGGTGTTATCGGCGTACCTGTATGACGGCGTGCCGTCCGGAGCGGCGGCTAGGAGCGGCCGATCCAGTACGACGTCGAGATCGAGGCCAAGGAGCAGGGGCGACAAGGCGTTGCCTTGATCCAAGCCACAATCTCTGTCGGTACGATAGGATCCTCGGACTATCACCGCCAGCAGTCTCAGCCATTCCTCAGCCAGTTGCGGCTGGCCCTGCCTTTCCTGGACCGCCTGTAACACCGTCGTCAGCCGGCACAGGACGCGATCAAGCCGGATCGAGGAGAAGGCGTCCCGCACGTCCTCCAGGCCCAGCACATACCGCGATTGTGTCACCATGTCGTGCATGATTTGCGCGAGCATCATCTCCCGCGACTTGCCCGGCCGGAAGCCGTACGACGAATCCAAAAAGTTCTGGTCCAAGACGGGCGTCAGGGCATCGGTGATGGCGGTGGTCACGACCCGATCGACGATGGTTGGAATTCGCAGTTCGCGCCAGCCCCCGGAGCGTTTGCGGATGCGGACCAGTTTAGTGGGATGTGGTCGGTACTGGTGCTGACCGATCGACCGCGACGTCCAGCGGAGCAGCGTGCAGATTTCGGAACTCGAAAGGTCTCGATAGGACAGGCCATCAACCCCCGCCCCTGGTCCCTTCGTGTCCCGCATCCGCCGGTACGTCTCGATCAGGTTTTCGGGATGAACCACTTGCGAAAGCGGAGGCAACACAGGAGCCACATCAGCGCTTGTTGGCTGGCGCTCGGCAAACTGAGGGTACCAACGTGCGGCATGAACCATGCGCGGCAGGGCTTCGCCGACGAAGTGCCGATGCTGGGCGCGTCGTGCAACAGCAAGGGCATCGCCGTGCCCCGAAACTTCGTCGTCGAACGCGATCGACCGGACAACCTCCAAGGAGGTATCAACCGGAATCCAGCCGCGATGCAGGCAGTGCCATTCACGTTCTTGCGACCGGCGGTGAAGCTCAGGGTGCGCCCTATCCATCAGGTCCACGAGTAAGAGTGGGCGTGTCTCGGACGGGTTGATGGTATTTACCAAGAGCGACCGTTGCGGGATCGCTGGCAAATCCCCGCTGGTGCCGACCCAGATCAGGACGTCAGCACGGTTGACTTCGAGAGTCCGCAAGCCGTCCACTGTCATGATCCGCTTGTGCTGACCGATCCAGGCAGAGTTCTCGCGGCTGCGCTCAAGCGCGCGGAGTCCGGGCTGCCGAAGTCCGTCCAAATAAGAGTCCGCCCCGAAATGGACCGACCAGTCCGGGAGCCGCCGAGCCAGCTCGGCGGCGTGCTCGACATTGTCGCACACGAGCGTGACATCCGGGGTGCTGCCGAGAGTGGGAGACTGGTCAGGCATGGTCGGGATGAGCCGCAAGCCCGACGTCCGACCGCTGGCGATCGCTTCGGCGGACTCCGCGATGAACTGATTCAGCACGGCATTGCGCCAGACTGCTTCGCGAAGTAATTGGACTATCTCCCGACCGTTGCGGACACGCCGATCCGGGGCGAGCAGGCGCACATAATGGACCGGCCGCTCGATGCGTCCCCATTCGGGAACGCCGAACTCTGACGGCCCGAAAGTCGCCATCAGGCGTCCCCGTTCATAGCGAGTCATATGTTGGTTGGCCGGCAGCAGACCGATCAGTCGGCAGTGAACCGACGGCTGAGCCAGCATCCGCTGCGGCAGCTCACCCAAGGCATCAGTTGCCCGCACGAAGATCACGAGGTCGAAGTTATGGAGCCCCAGGTCTGTCCCCGAGAAGTCTCTTAGCCTGCCGACCGCCACATGCGGAGGGTCAGCATAAAGCTGGTCGCGGCGAATCAGCGTGCCGCCGACCCAGGTGGGGAGCAGTTCCGGGAATATCCGCCGCCGGTGGTCGTCACTGCCGAAGACGACCGCTATCGACCCTTGCTCGCGAAAGGCCGCGACGATCTCGTGAAGCAAATCGCGCAAGGAGACACGGTCGCTGTAGCGGATCAGTCA